>JACCDI011138974.1_pt1 | contig 78818 bp, 90 predicted proteins | sample 7442791 | NCBI WGS metagenome assembly JACCDI01 (sample SAMN15323434, study PRJNA562643) | freshwater metagenome | isolation source: river surface water | place: USA:Blue River Watershed | collected 2017-08-15
ACATGAAGAACGGAGATACCAATGGAGTCTACAGTAGCTACAACCAAGGGAAGGTAAGCCAAGTATCTATCCTCCAAGCTCACATCAACCGTTTACTCAAAGACGAGTATACCCAAGCAGCAGGACCCGTAGACAACTACTTCCGTTCAAAAACCAAGCAAGGAGTAGAACGTATCCAACGTAAACTCAATCAACTCTTACCTACCATGAAACCACTGGTAATTGATGGTATTGTGGGTACCTATACCAAGAAGGCTATCAATATGAGTTGTTAATATTCTCTTATCCAAGAGAACTCAACACAAAAACCACCTGGGGGTGGTTTTTGTTTGGAAAAGTAATCTGGTATTATTATGTATAATGAAACCAAAAGGATTTACCCTTATTGAACTGTTAGTAGTAATTGCAATTATTGGAATACTTGCTGTGGTTATTATTTCTTCATTAAATAGGGCAAGAGTAAAATCATATGACGCGCGTATTATTCAGACTGTTAGTAATCTCAAAACAGCATTAGAAATGTACCATTTAGATAATGGAAAATACCCAACAAGTTACAATGGAGGGAATTGGAATGGTTTTTGTGCAGAAGGTGTTGAAATGGCTGACTGGGCTCAATCATACATGAGTCCTGACTTTCAAGATCAAATTAGACCCTATATGCCTGGTGTACTACAAGTTTTGGAGTGTGATGATATCCTTTATTATTCAAATCCAGTTAGCGGATATTACCTTAACGCTTGTAATATAAATCAAATTTCAAATCAAAATGGATATGTTCTTGTATATGCTACTAGTGATGCTATTCAAGAAGAATTTCTTTTTTATGATGAGGGTGAAGGGGGTAGCAAATGGCATTGCAGATCACATGCCCGATAAGAGACGGGAATTTTGATAGTCCCTTAAGAAACTATATATAAATAAGAATGCTTATATTATTCAAATAAAAACACCGAAAGGTGTTTTGTTTTTGCAGAAGGGACGGGATTCGAACCCGCGGTACCGGTAAAGGTACACATCCTTTCCAAGGATGACCATTCAGCCGCTCTGGCACCCTTCTGTAATTTACATACTACACGTCACAAGCCGACAAGAAAAGGATAATGATGTACAATATGTCCATATGATTAATTATTACTATCGTTCACTGAGAAACAAGAATATCCAACGTCTTGATAAGGCTAAAAAGGGAACTTGGATTTTTGCATACGATATTACTCCTGATGAATTCGTTGAGCTCGAAGAGCTTGGATTCGAAGCTGCTTTCCTAGAAGATGCTAATGACTACTTTGAGGTACCTCGATTTGAATTTTCAAAAGGAGTGAACTATTTTTTCACTCGAGTTGTTGTTGACGAGGCACGAGGAGGAACTTCTACAGCCCCAGTTATGATTGCTATTTCAGATCATCACGTTCTCACTATTTCACATGATAAGCTTGAGGTATTCAATGATTTTACTGAATCGCTCGAACACAAGTTCGTAAGTACTCAAAAAGTAAAATTAGTTGTAGCTATGATTGCAAATATCGCTGCCCACTATGATCGTTCTATTATTAGACTGCGTCGTGTTATGACCAAACATTTTGATAAGGAAGATATTATTGATGAAGGAGATATTACTGAATTGGTAAGTTTGGAAAATACTTTAACTGACTACGAGAGTTCCCTTGTTCCTACTCAATTGGCACTTTCAAAGATGCTCGGAACAGGGCATACCTTGGATTTACATGACGATGATATTGGTTTGGTAGAGCACTTGGCACAAGACTTCACTCAGTTAATTCAAAGTACCCGATCAGTTTTCCGATCAATACAAAATATTCGTTCAGCTCACTCAAGTATTTTGGCTAATGAGTTGAACCGAACAATGAAAACGCTTACTGCAACAACTATTATTTTGACCGTGCCAACTATGATAGCAAGTATCTTTGGAATGAACGTTACGATGCCGATTGCAGAAATGACTCATTCACTACCAATCATACTAGCTACTATCGTTGTAGTTTCTTTCCTTGTGTATCTTCTTTTCAAAAAGAAAAAGTGGATTTAATTAAAAGTTGAGTTACTATATCACTATGAAGAAATTTCATCCTAAACCACTCTGGTTGGTTCTCATATTATTTGTAGTTGGAGTTCTTGCTGTACTACTGTCGCAGCTTATTACTGCTGATGCAAAAGTAGATAATGAAACTCCATCTTTTGTACCAGAAATTATCCATACCGATATATAAAAACAACCTCTTAAAAGGTTGTTTTTTGTTGAGAATGAAATATTAGGCGTTCATTCCAGCTACGTACCCAGTGGTCCAACATAATTGTAATGAGTAACCTCCTGACGGTCGATTAACATGAAGCATATCACCCGTTAGGTATAGGTTTTCAATTATCTTTGATTGCATAGTTCTGGTGTTTACTTCAGAAAGTGGGATACCTCCATCGGCAACTACCGCTCTATCAAGCCCCATAAGACCATCAATGCTTAAGGTAAGACTTTTGAGTATTTGAACAAGTTGCTTTCGTTGCTCTGCGGTTACACTGTGAACCTTGTGGTGAACATCAGAAATTCTCATCATGGCAAAAATTTCAGGAGCTAGTTTTTTTGGAACAAGTTCTTCGAGAACGTTTTTGAAATCTCTGTTTTTATTGGTGTCAAAAAGTTTAACGACACGCTGATCAAGGCTCTTTGTATCAGTATCAGGGAAGAGATCAATCTCTGCGTGCACATAGCCTTCTTTGAGCAAATTTGCTACCTCTCGTGAACTATTGAGTATTAATGGTCCAGATAGCCCAAAGTGGGTAAAGAGTACCTTTCCTGTCTTTGAAAACTTTTTTTCATAATTCAAGAAAAAGTTAATTTTCATAAATGAAAGTGAAACTCCAGACATTCGAGAAACCCACGGGTCACTTGAACGTAGAGGAACAATATCAGGGGTAGGTTCATTTACCTTGTGTCCCAAACTTTGTGCCCATTTGAATCCATCACCTGTTGATCCGGTTTCAGGGTGAGATACTCCACCGGTTGCAAAGATGTAGTTTTCCGCAGTGTACCGTTTTCCTCCAACTTCAATAGCGTTAATTCTATTACCTTCTTTGTGAACCTTGTTTACATTACTACGATAGTGAATATCAACATTGTTTTCGGTAACAAATTTTTTAAGAACCAGATATACATCATAGGCTCGCTCGGTTTTTGGAAATACTCGATTTCGAGCTTGGGTTACGAGTGGTAGTTTTCTCTTTTCGAAAAAGGTAAAAGTATCTTTTACGCTGAATTGTGAAAATGCTGAAAACAGAAAAGGAGCAGCATCACCGTAGTGTTTTAGTAGTTTGCGATCATCTAGCTCATAGTTGGTAATGTTACACCGCCCTCCACCAGTGATTTTAAGTTTCTCCCCTAAGTCATCATTTTTTTCAAGAATGAGAACAGAACGTCCTCGTTTTCCAGCAAACCCTGCCGCGGTCATTCCTGATGAACCTCCCCCAATAACAATGAGGTCATAATGAGTTTTTTCTGATTTCATACTTATGAGTGTACCCGGAATGAGTGAAAAGAAAAGTAGTACATATATTGTATAAAGTAAATTTACCTATTAGCAGGTTTGTTGGTATACTCTGTATGATATTACTTATCTTAATAAATCGCTTATGTTTGTACTACCAGAACTAAAATACCCATACCTTGCTCTTGAACCTTACTTTGATAAGGAAACCATGGAAATCCATCATCAGGGACACCACGCTACTTATGTAAAAAATATCAATCAAGCATTGGTAGAAAACAACATGAACTGTGACCGGATAGAGAGTCTTTTTGAAAAAATCTCTGAATTACCCGTAGCTATTAGAAATAATGCAGGGGGGCACTATAACCACACTATTTTCTGGTCTATATTGGGGAGCGAAATGACAACTCCATCACCAGAACTTATGCAGCTTATCACGGCTCGTTTTGGAGTTCTTGAAGATTTTAAAATTGAGTTTACCAAAGCAGCACTATCAGTATTTGGATCAGGATGGGTTTGGCTTGTCTACACAAAAGAGGGAACACTAGAAATTGTAACAACCAAAAACCAAGATAATCCACTGATGAATGATATTTACAGTGGTTACCCGCTTCTTGGACTCGATCTATGGGAACACTCATATTATCTGCGATACCACAACAAACGAATAGAATACATTAATGCTTTCTGGTCAGTTATTAACTGGAATGAAGTGTCACGAAGATTCTCTTCAAAACCAGAAATGAACGATCTTAATTAAGCTTACAAAATACCACTTTTACGGCGGTATTTTTGTTTGCTTGTTGACTTGTTGGTCCATTCATTTTCGATAATGAATTTTAGATTCATTTTAGGTAAAAAAATTTGCAGGAGTTTAAGTTCACTTGGTATAATGCCTCCATACTTTGATATGGGTTACATGAAGTGGACCAATTCCTGTTCACTCAGGTTTTTTTCTTAGCTAAATTGCTAAAATTAGCCTCAAAAACCTTTATTTTGGTGTCTTAATCGTCGTAATAGAGAAAAATATGGAAATTACCAATGTTCAAAAAAGAAATGGTGATATTGCAGGTTTTGATATTAACAAAATCATTCACGCAATTCACAAAGCAATGGAAGAAGTGGGTACTGGTACCTACGAAGACGCAGAACGCGTTGCTTTAATAGTACATCAGCAACTTTCTGACCGTGGCGATAAAATTGAGCTCTATATTCCTAATATTGAGGAAGTACAAGACCTTGTAGAAGAAGCCTTAATGGTCAGTGGTTTCCACCATGTTGCCAAGGCATACATTATCTACCGACAAGAACGATCACGACTTCGACACCCGAACATCTTTGAACGTCGGGTTATTCTGAAACCTTACGAATACCCACAACTTGCTCGTTACGTTGACTCAATTAGACACTCATACTGGATTCACACTGAGTTTAACTACGTTGCTGATGTTCAAGACTTCCGCGTTAACCTAGACGATAAGGAACGAAACGCAATCAAAAACACCATGCTCGCAATTTCACAAATTGAAGTTGCCGTAAAATCTTTTTGGGGGGACATTTATAAAAAAATGCCAAAACCAGAAATTGGTTCAGTAGGAGCAACTTTTGCAGAGTCTGAAGTTCGCCATCATGATGCCTACTCACATCTTCTAGAAATTTTGGGACTCAATGATGAATTCCGAAAACTAAAACGAAACCCGGTAATCATGAAGCGGATTCAGTATCTTGATAACTCACTTCAAAAATCAAGTAGTACTAACCCCGAGGAATACTCTGAAGCAATCATGTTGTTCTCTATCTTTATTGAACACGTGTCACTCTTCTCACAATTTCTCATTATTATGTCTTTCAATAAGTTTAAAAACCGATTGAAAGGAATTTCAAATGCGGTTGAAGCAACTTCAAAAGAAGAACAAATTCACGGTGATTTTGGAATTGAAATTATAAAAATTATCAAAGAAGAAAACCCTACCTGGTTCGATAAAGAACACGAAGATAAAGTTCGAGAAATTTGTATCCAGGCCTACGAAGCAGAAAGTGGCATCGTTGATTGGATTTTCGAAGAAGGTGAATTAGACTTTATTCCTGTTGCGGTTGTAAAAGAATTTATTAAAGATAGATTCAACCGCTCACTCAAGAATATTGGAATAGCCCCAGTATTTGATACCGACGACGCTCTTATTCAACAATCAGATTGGTTTGACGAAGAAGTAATCGGTACCAAACACGTTGATTTCTTTGATAAGCGATCAATTAATTACAACAAACGGTCAAAGAGTATTACCAGCGATGACCTCTTTTAATCAGATATAATTTACGATAATCGTAATAAAACATCCTCCCATGCATTGGCTAAACGAAAACAGTAGAAAATTCTTAGAAAACGGATATCTTCTCCCAGGTGAAACTCCAGAGGAACGAATCCGACAGATTTCAGATTTTGCAGAGCAAATTCTAAAGAAACCAGGATTTAGTGATAAGTTCTACGACTATATGTCTCGTGGATACTTTTCACTTGCCTCACCAGTGTGGTCAAACTTTGGACGAGAACGAGGTCTTCCAATTAGCTGTTTCGGTTCATATATTGCTGATGATATGGGAAGTATTCTGTATACCCAAGCAGAGGTGGGGATGATGTCTAAACTAGGAGGAGGATGTTCTGCGTACTTTGGTGATATTCGAGGGCGAGGTTCAGAAATCAAAAATGAAGGAAAAGCTTCAGGGTCAGTACACTTTATGGAGCTCTTTGAAACACTCATTAACGTAGTGAGTCAGGGATCGGTACGACGTGGGCATCTGTCACCATACCTTCCGGTGGAACATCCAGATATTCATGAGTTTCTCGGTATTGGTACCGAAGGTCACCCAATTCAAAAACTAACCCACGGTGTAACCGTGACTGATGAGTGGATTGAATCAATGGTTGCAGGAGATGCTGATAAACGAGCTACCTGGGCAAAAATTATTCAATCACGTAACGAAGTAGGATACCCCTACATTATGTTCAGCGACACCGCTAACCGTAATACGGTAGATGTGTACAAAGATAAAGGACACAAGATTTACGCAAGTAACATGTGTTCTGAAATCATGCTTCCTACGAACCAAGAATGGTCATTCGTATGTTGTTTATCTTCTATTAACCTTTTTTACTACGATGAGTGGAAAGATACTGATGCAGTAGAAACTCTTACGTATTTCCTCGATGCAGTAATGCAAGAATTTATCGATAAACTTGAAGCATATCGAGATTCAGAAAAGCGTGAAGACCGAGATCGATTTGTGTTTATGAAGCGTGCGTATAATTTTGCAATCGAGAACCGAGCTCTTGGGCTAGGAGTTCTCGGATGGCACAGTTTACTTCAATCAAAAATGCTCCCGTTTGAAAGTATTGAGGCAACACGTTTGAACACTGAAGTATTTAAGTTAATTAAAGAACGAGCGTATTCAGCATCAGAAGCAATGGCAAAAGAATATGGAGAACCTAAGGTTCTTGAAGGTTACGGACGACGCAATACAACATTGATTGCTATTGCTCCAACTACTTCTTCAGCGTTTATTCTAGGGCAAGTATCACAAGGAATTGAACCTATCTGGTCAAACATCTATGTGAAAGACGTTGCAAAATTAAAGGTGACTATCAAGAATCCAGTTCTAGAAAAACTTCTAGAAGAGCGAGGTTTAAATACTCGAGAAGTATGGCAAAGTATCCGAGATAGAGATGGATCAGTACAACATCTGGATGTTCTTGAAGCTCATGAAAAAGATGTCTTCAAAACTTTTGCTGAAGTAAATCAAATGAACATTATTCAACAAGCTGCTGCTCGACAACGATACATTGATCAAGCTCAGTCATTGAACCTGATGGTTCATCCGGATACTCCAGTAAAGGATGTTAATAATTTGCTTTTGGAAGCTTGGAAGTTAGGAGTAAAGACTCTCTACTACCAACACAGTATGAACGCTGCACAACAGTTCAAACGAGAACTATTGGTTTGTGAAAGCTGCGAAGCTTAATTAGTTAAAAAACTACACTTATAAGTGTAGTTTTTTGTTTAGCTTGCCTGATATATACTAATTACTAATGAACGTTAGTAATCAAAAATTTAAAAAAATTATTTTAGATTACTACGCAGAGCATGCTCGTCATGATTTGCCATGGCGTAAAAATCAGACGTCATACAGGGTTCTTGTTTCTGAAATCATGCTCCAGCAAACTCAGGCTTTACGGGTAGTTCCTTTTTATCAAAATTGGATGAAACAATTTCCGACATGGAAAAAGTTAGCCCAAGCAAAAACATCAGACGTACTCATTGCATGGAAGGGGCTTGGGTATAATAGTAGAGCACTTCGTTTACAGAAATTAGCTCAAGTAGTACAAACAGAATACCGAGGAATACTACCGCAATCATATAAAGATCTTATAAACTTGCCTGGCATAGGTCCATATACCGCAGGTGCCATTCGTGCATTTGCCTGGGATTTATGGACGCCGGTAATTGAGACAAATATTCGGCGTGTATATATTCATCATTTTTTTAATGATATAGAGACTGTGAGTGATTCTGAAATAATGAAAAAAATTGAGGAAGTAGGAATTCCAGAGTCACCTCGTATTTGGTATGAGGCAATCATGGACTACGGATCTATTCTTCCCAAAACAACTCGCTACAATGCAAATACAAAAAGTAAGCATTACACAAAACAATCAAAATTTGAAGGGTCCCGTCGGCAGATCCGAGGTAAGATTCTTGAAATACTATTAGAAAATTCTTCAAAAAAAATCAAGAAAGATTTTTTGCACAAAAAGTTAAAAGAAAAATACGGGATCTCAGTCGAAATAGTAGAGTTGCAAGAAATCCTTAATGCTTTAGAAAAAGAATCCTTTATTAAACAAACAAGTCATACCTTATGTTTGACAACTTCTTGATATATCTACTTTTTCTAAAATATGTATACTAGATAATATTTATGATTAATTTGGTGTTACTTATCCTTGCCGTGGTACTTATTTCAGCACTTTTTGCCGGTACCGAAGCAGCGGTCTTGTCGATTCCGTATTCTCGAGTACTTTTACTTGAAAAACAAAAAGTACGAGGTTCAAAGTCACTTGCAGAAATCAAGAAAAATTTCAGCAAGGCTCTAGCAGTTATTATTATTGGAAATAATATATTTTCAATTGTAGGATCAATTTTTGTCGGAGTTGTTGCAACTCGTCTTTATGGAGATGTGGTTATTGGAATTGTATCTGCAATTCTTACTACTCTTATTATTTTCTTTGGAGATATTTTACCTAAAATTATTGGTGAAAATAACTCAGAGAAAATTTCACTACGGGCAGCGCCGGTTCTATTATTTCTGACAAAAGTACTCTATCCAATTGTATGGTTGGTTGAACAAATGTCACTTCGTCTAACCAAGAACAAAAAAATTGTTTCAGAGGAAGAACTGCGAATGCTTTCTAATCTTGGTCACTTAGAGGGTTCTATTGAGCAAGATGAACGAGATATTATTGAACGAGTGTTTACCCTCAATGACTTAACCGCGTACGATATTATGACCCCACGAACGGTGATGGTAGGACTTCCTATTGACCATACCTTGAGTGAACTACGGACCGATATTTTTGAGTTAACTAATTCACGTCTTCCTATTTATGGTGAAGATTATGATGATATTCGTGGGTTATGTCATCGTCGTGATTTATTAGTTGCGCTAGCAAAAGATGAAGATAGCAGAGATATTTCAACGCTCATGAAAAACATCATGTACGTATCAGAAGACATTCGGGTAGACCATCTGCTTGTGCTTTTTTTGGAACGACGTGAACATATTGCTATTGTAAAAGACGAGTTTGATGGAACAAGTGGACTTGTGACTCTTGAAGATGTACTCGAACAATTAGTTGGAGAAATCGTTGATGAAAGTGATGAATTTGTTGATACTCGAGAAGAAGCAAAGCGTGAAGCTGAAGACTCAGATATTGTGGTAGAAGATGGAGATGACCAAGCTGAACCAGCATTTGAAGAAGAAAATTCAGAAAATTCTGAAGAGGAAAAATAACTTATGCCAACTTCATACAACTGCGATATAATAGAAGTATGAAATCATTTGAGGATTTATATATGAAGCTTAATCCACAACAAAAGCAGGCCGTTGATACCATCGACGGACCTGTTTTTGTTGTTGCAGGACCTGGAACAGGAAAAACGCAGATACTTACTCTGCGTATTGCTAATATTTTAAAGAAAGGATCTGGGGTTGATCCTGAGAATATTTTGGCACTTACATTTACCAATGCGGCTGCATTTAACATGCGCGAACGTTTGGGGAAAATTGTTGGACCAGAATTGGCTCACCGGGTATATATCTCTACCTTCCATAGTTTTGCAGAAGGAATGATTCAACGGTATCCAGAATACTTCCCACGATTTGATGGAGCACGACTTGTTTCAAATATTGAACAAATTGAACTCCTTGAACGTTTAACTAATGAACATGGTGGAGAACCCCTATCAGCATTCAAGCGCCGAAATGAAACTATTACTTCCTTGGCAGCTATTGTTTCAAAGTTAAAATCTCTTGCCTTGCATCCTGATGAAGTTAGAAAAAAAATAGCAGAAGATTTTGAAGAACAAATGAGTTCAGAGAGTATGTATTACAAGGTGTCTCGTGGAACCTTCAAAAAAGGAGATCTCAAGGTAAATGAAGTTCGCAATGTAGAGAAACGGAGAGATAAAAACCTTGCCTTGGTGAATGTATATGAAGCCTACGAACAGGCACTTCGCGATTCACAACTATATGACTACAATGACCTAATCACAAGTATCGTTGATGAACTTCGAGGGGATTCACAGTTCCAAGCAGAGCTTCAAGAAACGTTCCAGTATATATTAGTTGATGAACACCAAGACACGAACGACGGACAGAACGCAATTCTCTACGCACTGATTGATAACCCGGTATGGGAAGGAAAACCAAACGTGTTCGTAGTAGGAGATGCCAAGCAATCTATTTTCCGTTTTGCTGGTGCATCACAGAAAAGTTTCACTGAGCTATTTGATAAACTTCGCGATGTAAAAACAATTGAACTTGAACATAATTATCGTTCACACCAAAAGGTGCTTGATTATGCAACGAGTTTGATTAAGAAAAGTTCATACCATGAGAGCGAGCCAACACTTACCGCTTTTTCGCAATTCGATGGTGAAATCTCATATCGTTCATTTAGTAATTACAAAATGGAAACTCTATGGGTTGCACGAAATATCCAGGACCAGGTAAAGCAAGGTGAAGATATTGAATCTATAGCCGTACTGGTCCGAAATAACCGAGACCTAGCAGATTTGAGAATTCTCTTTGATGTATATGGTATTACCTACCGTGATTATTCTAAAAAGAATATTCTTGAAGATAGCCACTTATTGAAGCTATTTCTTCTCCTACAGGCTATCTATGATCCTCAGAATGATGAAATGATGGCTAAAGTACTTTTTATTGATTTCCTTGGATTTCCAATTATCAGTATTCAAAAAGTTCTCCTGTCATATCGAAACAAGAAAAAGATTACGAGTATCTTTGAATTCATTGCAAACCAAGAAGCTCTTGCTGACGCTGGATTAAGTGAGACAGAACAAAAACAGTACCTTGATTTTTCACAAAAAATGCAAGAACAAGTGAGTTTGTCTCATAACTTGGATCTCCTGAATTTCTTTTCTCAATTCATTCGAGAGATAGGATACTTAAAAGCAACACTATCACGACCTGATTCGGTAGTAGCCTTGAGTTCACTCGAGACCTTCTTTGATGAATTACAGAAAGAATCTTTAGCTCGAACCAGTTTCAGTTTCGATGACTTTATTGTGTATCTAAGTACGCTCAAGAAATATCGTATTACCATGAATATGAAAGTTCCTATGCAAAAGGGAGTTTCTCTCATGACCTACCACGGGTCCAAGGGGCTTGAATTTGACACGGTATATATGATTCGTTCAATGAAAAAAGGTAGTGTTCCACGAGAATTTAATTTATCCCTTGATGAGTTTTCTGATGGAGATAGCGAAGACGAACGACGTCTTACCTATGTTGCTCTAACTCGTGCCAAGAAAAACTGTTTTATCAGTTCTCATCAGTTCAACGAAAATGGAAAAGAACAATCACGATCATTTCATATTGATGAAATAGATGAACTTCCTCACGTTGATATGACACTATGGGAACAAGAAAGCACCGGAGGAATTGTAGATTTCTTTGGAGCTTCACAGCAGAAACTTCCTTCACTAATTGATAAAGAATTTCTAAAAGAACGATTTTTTGATAGTAAACTGTCAGTATCTGCGTTGAATAACTATCTAGAATCACCATTGTTATATTTCTTTAGAAATCTTGTGTTACTTCCCGAAGCAAAGAGAACCTCATTGGAATTTGGAAGCTTCTTGCATAAGGTGCTTGAACTCTTCTTTAAAGAATCTTTACAACAGGGGTCAGTACAAGATTTACCGCTCCTACTTGAGATTTTAGAAGAGCAAGCTTCTCTTAATATTGTTTACGAAGAATTTAAAGATCGTGGAATACAAGTGCTTACCGCATACTGGGAATACTATGGAGGAAATTTTGAACTACCGTTGCAAAATGAACTTCGCATTAATGCGATGGAATATGAAACTAGAGACGGTTATCAATTAAATCTGTCAGGAGCGGTTGATAAAATCACCATAGATGAAGATGGTTCAATTACCGTATGGGATTACAAAACAGGAAAAGCTTGGGGTCAGCTTGATCGAGATCGAAAGGAAAAGATTAAACGTCAGGCGGTATTTTATAAGCTACTGTTACAACAAGCCTTTGGAGGTAAGTATAATTTTAAACGAGCCGTCTTTGATTTCTTGGAACCTAATCAAGATACCGGGGAATTCGAACGAAAAGAATTCTTTATCGAACCAGAAGACATCACCCAACTTCACCAAGAAATTGAAGCCTTGGTGCAAGATATTGTTGGAGGAACCCTTTTAGAACATAGCTTCCAGATGAACGACTATAATCGTGACTTACTGGAATTTTTGGAAGTACTTCAAGGTCCACGGTCCTACGAGCAGCCAAGTTTGCTTGGATAAAATACATCCACAGAAAATTACTCAGCACATATGATATACTAAACAAGTATGAACGATAAAAAAATTAAAGTAGCCATTAACGGTTTTGGGCGAATCGGACGAGCATTTCTCCGACTTGCGTACAGTAACTATCAAAACGAAATTGATATTGTTGCTATTAATGACTTAGGAGATATCAATAATCTTGCATACCTTTTGACCTACGACACGGGGCAAGGAGCAAGTGGTCTTGAAGTAAAAGCTTCACCAGACGGAACTCACCTGTTCGTAAATGGAAACGACATTGCAATGTACCAGGAAAAAGAACCAAACCTTATTCCATGGGGGCGTCATGACGTAGACATTGTTGTTGAATCAACCGGATTCTTTGATGACTTCGGAAAGGCTCGAGCTCACCTTGATGCTGGAGCTAAAAAGGTTGTTATCTCTGCCCCTGCAAAGGGAACAGCAGAAGGAGCTTCAAGTGGAACGGTTATTTTAGGAATTAATGATGATCAACTAGCAAACATTCAAATTTCTTCAAATGGGTCATGTACCACTAACGCTACCTCACCAGTGATTGCTATTATCAACGAAACGATTGGAATCGAAAAAGCAATCCTTAACACTACCCATGCATACACGGCTACCCAATCATTGGTTGATAGTCCAGTAAAAGGTGGATCAGATTACCGACGAGGGCGTGCTGCAGCACAGAACATCGTTCCTTCAACCACCGGGGCAGCAATCGCAGTTACTAAAGTTATTCCTGATCTTGTAGGAAAATTTGATGGGTTGGCATTACGGGTTCCAGTAGTAAGTGGTTCAATCGCAGATATTACTTTTATCACCAAGCGACCAACTACCAAAGAAGAAATCAACGAAATCCTTACCCAGTCATCATTGAGTGATCGATGGAAGGGAATTCTAGGTGTAAGTAACGAACAACTAGTATCTTCTGATATTGTTGGAAATACTCACTCATCTATTGTAGATCTAGAAATGACCTTAGTTGTTGATGGAAACTTGGTAAAGGTTCTCGCATGGTACGACAACGAAATGGGGTATACCAATACCTTGGTACAACACGTTGTTCGAACCGCCCGATCAATTTCATAAGTTATGATTATAAAAACACCGAAGGGTGTTTTTTGTTTAGCGAAGTGTTACAGAAGAAAATGTAAGCTTGACGCTGTAGTGTTTGACAAATTGCTAAAATTATATATAATATATAAAAATAGTAATAACAATTAAATTTATAAATAATGGCAACAAACAACCCATACTTACGTTTAATTTCAGGAGGTGAAACCGTAACCATTCCTGCCTGCAAAGGTGGAGCAACAGCAAACATCTATAACACCAAGGAAACCTTTCCTGGGTACGTAGATAATAACTTTGTAAATTACGGATGTAATACACCACAACCAGCAACCGAGAAAACTTATGTTGATGTATACGAAATGCATAACAAAAACGGAGATTTCAGAACCTTGTTTGGTTCATTAGGTAGCGACTTAAAAAGTTTAGCATTCGAATCTCAAGAACAGATTGTAACTTTCTGCAAAGAGAACAAACAATGGTTACGAAAAGACGGCTACGGAACCTTTTTCTTGTTTACTGAAGAAAATTTCTTCGTTGCGGGCGTGCGCTTCTACTCTGGTGAGCTGAAGGTGAACGTGTACCGCTTGTCGGACGGCTATGTGTGGCCTGCCGGCGATGCTCGTCGCCTTGTGGTACCTGCTGCAAAAAACTCGGATACTCAGAGCTAAACTCTGATATCTTTAATACCTTAGATCCTTTCTTTCGAGAAAGGATTTATTTTTATTTCTATTTTAAATATTGCATTAGTGTATTAATAAAATAATTATGGTATCTTCCATTTTCACCAAAACTAGGTACACTTTGAGTATGGATACACGAATTCACCTTGCGACAGATCACGCAGGATTTGAAATGAAAGAATTTGTACGTGAAGCACTTACTGAACTTGGCTATAGTGTTATTGATCATGGTGCATATGACTATGATGCGGACGATGACTTCCCAGACTATGTAACTCCAGCTGCAGTTGCGGTGTCTGCAGAATTTGATAGAGGGTCTCGAGGGATTATTTTTGGTGGATCTGGACAAGGCGAAGCGATGGCAGCAAACCGAATTGCCGGAGCACGAGCTATTGCGTACTACCACTTTAATCCGGAAATTATCAAGCTTTCTCGTGAGCACAACGATGCTAATATTTTATCTATAGGAGCACGATTCATATCAAATGAAGAAGCTATAGAATCAATTTTGTTTTGGTTAGAAATTCCTTTTTCTCTGAATGAAAAGTATCAGCGAAGAAACGAAAAACTAGATCAGTTTGAATTACTCGAAGAAGAATCTTTTCGTTAGTCTATGGTGTTATCTACAGTTTTTAATCTTAATGATAGCTTTCAAGAATTTTTAGAAACACAGCAAAACCTCTCTGCCCAAGAAAAACATGAAATGATTGCGTTCTTTAAAGAACCTATTGTTCGTGAAACGGTGGTGGTGAGTTTGTCATTGGTTCTATGGTCAATCCTTTATTCATTTATTGATCTTGCTTTGTTAGGGTCTGGGGTGGTGTACACCTTGGTTGATGGATTTAGTTTGCTCAAATATTTACCTTGGATACTGATGACCTTAAGTAACTTTTTAGTGAAGTCGATTCTCTTTGCGTGGTTCACTCATGAAGGTACCTATACCAAAAAGCAGCACTATCTTGCAGCGGTCCCAAGTATTGGAGTATTTTTATTTCTTGCTGATGTGTTTAAAGAAAATCCACTATTTTATACGACGCTTAAATCATATTTGAAATATGCTCGTAAACGTGGAGTACGGTTCATCATCAAACTTGCACGAACTAATATTAAAATTAGAGACTAACTATTCTGTGTCTATAAAATTATTTTCACCTAAAAATCTCGGGATATTTCCTGAGATTTTATTTATATTAGTAACTTTACCTTGGGTATCGTATACTTTTCTATATGGATATTGAAGTTATTCCCGCAATAATGCCGACAAGTCTTGATAACATGGCTTCACTGGTGTTACTCGTACGTCACTCGGTTGATAATGTACAAATTGATATTATGGATGGTGAATATGTAAAGCCAACTACCTGGCCATTTATGTATGCACGAGATTTAGATGTTTTCCGTGATCCTGAGTTTGCTTTTCCATTATGGGAAACGATGAACTATGAACTTGATTTAATGGTTCGAACTCCAGAACGTGATGTTAATAATTGGCTATCATTGGGTGCTTCACGGATTGTATTCCACTATGCATCGGTCCATGACTGGAAACCTATCGCAGATATTGATCCGGTTATCAAAAAATTTACAAACTTTGGAGTAGCGGTAACAATCTATGATCCTATTGAAAAAATTTATGAACTCATTGATAATGAAGTTGTTGATTACGTTCAGGTAATGGGAATTGCACGAATTGGATACCAAGGAGAACCTTTTGTTCCTCAAATTCTAGAAACAGTAAAAGAATTACGAAATCGTTACCCAGATATGCCGATTAGTATTGATGGAGGAGTAAATCTAGAAACGATTGACCATCTGTACCAAGCAGGTGCGAATAGATTTGTTGCAGGATCAGCAGTTTTTGGGGGAGGGATTCCTCACGAGAATATAGAGTTTCTGTATGACAATCTCGGCTTTGAAGGTAATTTGTTACAATAACTATGATGAACGATACACGATTAAAAGAACTTGCGCTGCAAGCAAATAGTATTCGCATGTCGATTATAGATATGCTAGAAGACGCAGGGTCAGGGCATACCGCAGGACCACTTGGTATGACTGATATTTTTACGGCTCTGTACTTTGAAATTTTGAAACATGATCCACAGAATGCTGATTGGGAAGATCGCGACCGAGTGTTTCTTTCAAATGGACATATTGTTCCGGTGCGTTATGCGACCATGGCACATGCAGGATATTTTCCGGTAGAAGAACTTAAAACCTTGAGAAAATTTGGAAGTCGTCTGCAAGGTCATCCAGAACGAGATCGACTACCAGGTATCGAACATACCTCAGGGCCATTAGGAACCGGATTAGGACAAGCCTCAGGAGTAGCTTATGCAGCTCGCTTGGATAACAAAAAATTCAAAACCTTTTGTTTACTAGGAGATGGTGAACTAAATGGAGGAAATATTTGGGAGTCAGCAATGTTCGCAGCTCACCATCGATTAGATAACCTCATCGCCATTGTTGACCGTAACCATATCCAAATTAACGGAACGACAGAACGAGTAATGAAGCTTGAGCCGCTTCGAGATAAATGGGAATCATTTGGCTGGCACGTTATTGAAATTGATGGACACAACATGCAAGCTATCGTTGATGCGGTACATCAAGCCTACGCAATCCAAGAACAGCCAGTATGTATTCTGGCTCACACCATACCAGGAAAGGGAATTGCAGAAATTGAGAATCTCTATGAATGGCATGGTAAACCACCAAGTACCGAACAAGAGCAACGATTTTTGAAAGAACTAAGAAGCCTCCAGGGTCGTATCGAAGCTGGACACATGGAATAATATGATTAATCAATCACTACAATTGCATCCAGATATTTTTGATGCGAGCAAGCTTCCTTCACAAGCTACTCGCGACGGTTTTGGTCGTGGATTGGTCCAAGCTGGAAAACAAGATGAGCGAGTTCTTGCGCTCTGCGCTGACTTGGCAGAATCTACTCGAGCTGAATGGTTTCAAAAAGAATTTCCAGAACGCTATGTTGAAATAGGAATTGCAGAGCAGAACATGATTGCGGTTGCATCAGGTTTTGCAAACTATGGAAAGATTCCTTTTACTATGTCCTACGCTACCTTTTCACCAGGACGAAGTTGGGAACAAATTCGTTCAACCGTTTGTATTAATCATGTCCCAGTGAAAATTGTTGGATCACACGCAGGAGTATCAGTTGGTCCTGATGGAGCAACTCATCAAGCACTAGAAGACATTGCCCTCATGCGGGTACTACCCCATATGACCGTAGTAGTTCCAGCAGATGCCGAGCAAGCTCAACAAGCAACTATTGCTATTGCTTTTAATAATGAACCTTCATACATTCGCTTGGCTCGTGCGGCAACGCCAGTGTTTACCACCTCAGCAACTCCATTCGAGATAGGAAAAGCGCAAGTGGTATACCAAGCTCCTCACGCAAAAATTGGAATTATTGCTTGTGGATCATTAGTGTATGAATCAATACGTGCTGCACATGAATTAAGCGAAAAAGGAATTCCAGTTTCAGTTTTGAATCTTCATACGATCAAGCCACTTGATCAGAATGGAATTCTAGAATTCGTATACGGTTTAGAACACGTAGTTACTGCAGAAGAACATCAGATAGCAGGTGGAATGGGAAGCGCGGTTGCAGAACTTCTAGCACAAAAGCGCCCAATAAAAATGTCCTTTATCGGTATGAAAGATCGGTTTGGAGAATCAGGAACACCCCAAGAACTTTTACAAACATTTGGATTTACCAAGGACGGAATTGTTCGACATATTACCGCTGAAATACTTACTCAAAAATAATTTGGGAAATCCTTGCTCAAGAATAAGTTCTAGAAGTGCTTATCTAAAATAATTTTATTAATTATTTGAAATAAAAACCTTGTCATTACGACAAGGTTTTTATTAGATTGACTGTGCCTGGTAATTTTCAGGTCGGTTAGTTAGGTGTTCGAGAAGTTGCTCTTCGGTAAAGAGTCCTTCTTGGGCTCCAATATGTTGAACCACATTCATAGAATTGATTGGTCCCCATGATAGTGCTTCTGCTACTGTTTTCCCTTTTGCTAATGCAACCGTAAATGTTGAAGCAAAGGCATCTCCTGCTCCAGTTCGTTCAATCGGAGTTCGTGGATCAGGGTAAATAGGGTGAAACCAGTACTGGTCATTATAAGAATCATATGCGTAAGCACCCTTAGAACCATCGGTGATACACACAATTTTTGGTCCAAGATCAGCAATACTCTTCAAAAGAGTTTTTACCTCACGACTGGTAGTTCCAAGGATTTTCTGTGACTCTTCTACGTTACAGAAAAATAGTTCACTTGCTTCATAGACATCTTTTAGCGTTTCGTGTCCTAAATTAATTTGGAACGTTCCTGGTTGGAATGCCATTTTAATATTGTTTGCTTTTACCCAGCTGGCAATATCATGATGGTATTGGAGAGAATCTTCCCCAACTGAACTAAAGTATACCCAAGTAGGAATAACTTCTCCTACTTGTTTCTGCAGGTTGTAGTCGTAGTGTTCATGTTTTATCAGAATCGTTCGTTCTGCTTGAAATGAAAGTACATAGTGATAGTTGGTAGTTTTTCCTGCTTGTGTCGTAACAAAATTAGTAATCACTCCGTTATCAGTTAAGGCTTCAATACATTCAATTCCAAAGTCGTCGTCCCCGACGTGAGTCATTACTGCGGAATGTAAACCTAATCGAGCTGCTGAAGTTGCCGCGTTAGGAGCATTACCTACTGCTTTCACTACCACTACGTTTTCGTAAGGAATTTTATCTCCAAAACGCATTGAAAGCATACAGTTTTGATTATCAATATTACAGTGAACTTCTGCATCTTTTAAGGCGATGAAGGCATCAATAACAATGTCTCCAATAGCTAAAAAGTCGATTTTTTTATTTGAATTCATATGAGTTAATTGTATCATAAACTATTTCTAAATTATCTTTTAACTATTATTTAAAAAATCTTAACAGCGATGTGTTACAATATTTTCATATGAAAACTTTACGAGAGTATCTTTACGAAATCCAAGGAACAGGGAAAGCAATTCCACATTTTAATGTATCTAATTCTGATATGTTAATGGCAGTTTTTGATGCTGCACAGCAAGTGTCACAAGAATTAGGAGAACAAGTTCCAATTATTATTGGGGTATCAGAAGGTGAGCGTGACGCCTTCGGAGTAACTCAATTTGTTGATTATGTTGCAAGTTTACGTACAGAACATGATTATCCTATTTTCACCAATGCTGATCATACGTATAGCGTAGAACGAACCTGTGAAGCTATTGATGCTGGTTTTGATATGGTTATTTATGACGGAAACGAGGTTTCTTACGAAGAAAATCTTGCTAACACTAAAGCAGTTGTAAAATACCGAGATAAAGTATCACCAGAATGTTTGGTTGAGGCCGAACTAGGGTTCATTGGTTCTGGATCAAATATTAAAGAATCACTTCCAGAAGGAGTTTCAGAAGAAACGATGACAAAACCCGATGAGGCACTTACCTTTATTAAAGAAACAGGTATTGATGTATTAGCTCCATCAGTTGGGAATGTTCATGGAATGGTAAAAGGTGGAAACCCACGATTAAATCCAGAACGAGTAGCTCAGGTTATTGCAAAAGTTCAAAAACCACTCGTTCTTCATGGGGGGTCAGGTTCAACTGATGAAGATTTTCGAGCAGTAATTGATGCAGGAATTTCAATTATTCATATCAGCACCGAATTACGAGTTGCTTTTAGAAAAGGACTCGAGGAATCACTTGCTCAGGATACAGCACTTAGCCCATATAGCTATGTAAAACTAGCAAAAAAGAATCTACAGGAGATTGCTGTAGATAGAATTAAACTTTTTTACTTTAACAAATAGTAATAAGTCAAAAATACCCAATAGTAGGGTATTTTTTGTACTAAAAATACTAAAAAGTATCTTAAAAATAAGGAAATAAGCCATTGACGAAAGTAATTTTGTAAGTAGTATTACGACTATCACAACTTGTGTTGTTGTGTTTTTTTGTCCGTAGTAAGACAAGAAGACGACAAGGGTAACACCTACGTCTAGCGCTAGATACTACACACCATTTTTACTAATTTTATTCATTATTATTAGTACTTTTTATTCACCTGATACCACTGCATAGATGCAACACATACTATTTAATTAGTAGACGTCGATGTACGTATCCTTGGTTCAAAGGTTTATCCTTGTGAACTAATAATTTAAACTAACTATTATGGCAGAAGTTTTTGACCGAAGTAAAACTCACGTAAACGTGGGTACTATCGGACACGTTGACCACGGAAAAACTACCTTGACTGCTGCAATTCTTCACTCTTTGAATCTTGCAGGAAAAACAGTTAAGATGCGAGACGTTGCAGGAATTGACAACGCTCCAGAAGAACGAGAACGAGGAATTACTATTTCTATTTCTCACAACGAGTATGAATCAGATACTCGACACTATGCACACATTGATGCGCCAGGACACGCTGACTACATCAAAAACATGATTACCGGTGCCGCTCAAATGGACGGTGCTATAATCGTGGTAGCCGCAACTGACGGGCCAATGCCACAAACTCGAGAACACATTCTTCTAGCTCGACAAATCGGAGTTCCTAATATCATGGTATTCATCAACAAAGAAGACATGATGGAAGGAGACGAAGAAATGATTGATCTTGTTGAAGAAGAAATGCGAGAACTTCTAACAAAGTACGACTTTGATGGTGCTAACGCACCAGTTATCCGAGGATCAGCTCTAAAGGCTCTTGAAGGAACTTCAGCTGATGATCCATGGGTAAAGAAAGTTCTTTCACTTGTTGAAGCTATGGATACTTTCTTCCCAGATCCAGTTCGAGAACTTGATAAACCATTCCTAATGCCGGTAGAAGACATCTTCTCAATTGAAGGACGAGGAACTGTGGTTACAGGAAAAATCGAACAAGGAAAAGTTAAAGTTGGAGAAGAAATTGCTATCGTTGGAATCCACGATACAGTAAAAACAACTGTAACTGGAGTTGAAATGTTTAACAAACAACTTCAAGAAGGTCTAGCTGGAGACAACGCTGGAATTCTTCTTCGAGGAATTAAGAAAGACGATATTACTCGTGGACAAGTTCTTGCTGCTCCGGGGTCAATTACACCTCACACTGAATTCGAAGCTGAAATTTATGTTTTGAAGAAAGAAGAAGGAGGACGTCACACCCCATTCTTCAAGGGATACAAACCTCAATTCTATATCCGAACTACCGACGTTACCGGAGAAATTGAACTTCCAGAAGGAACCGAAATGGTTATGCCTGGAGATACAATTACTCTTAAGGTAAAACTTCAAATGCCTGTTGCTATCAATGACAACATGCGATTCGCTGTTCGTGAAGGAGGACGAACTGTTGGAGCTGGAGTGGTTACCAAGATCAACGCGTAAGCGAATCTTGCCCCACTTATGGCTGCTACAGAAAAGACAGGAGGAACCCTGCGAATTCGTGTGCGTGCCTACGAAAGTAAAATTCTTGACACCTCAGTAAAGCAAATTATGGACACTGCTGCTTCTTTCGAAGCACAAACACGTGGCCCAATTCCACTTCCAACTGAAATCAAGAAGTACACGGTTAACCGAGCATCATTCGTATACAAGGATGCCCGTGAACAATTTGAAACTCGAATCCACAAACGGTTGATTGATATCATCAATCCAACTCCGAAAGTGGTAGAGGCACTCACCAATATGAGTCTTCCATCTGGTGTCGATATCGACGTAAAGATGATCTAGATTCATTCTTCAACTACTACTTCTAGTAGTTGTCGCACATTACTAAAAATAACTTACGTTTATTACTTTGGTTTTGGCGGTGTGTAGGGTAGCTTCGTTACCTCAACACCGCTCTGACCAAACAGATAAACCAATGAGACGATTTTCTTAGGAAAATCACATTACTATGAAATATATTCTAGGAACTAAAGAGCAGATGACTCAAATCTTCACGCCTGAAGGTCTGGTTATTCCTGCAACTATCATTTCTGTTCCAAAAGCAGTTATCACACAACTTAAATCTATCGATCAAGATGGATACGTTGCGGTTCAAATTGCTTCAGGAGAAAAACAGGAAAAAAATATTGCTAAGGCTCAACAAGGTCACTTTGCTGGAAAAGGAAACTTCCGTTATGTACGAGAATTCCGAGTTGAAAATACTGAAGGACTTTCAGTAGGAGACGAACTAGCTGTTGATACTTTTGGAGTAGGCGATGTTGTAACTATCAGCGGAATTTCTAAAGGTAAGGGATTCCAGGGAGTTGTGAAGCGACATGGGTTCGCTGGAGCTCCTACTTCACACGGTCACCGTCACGATACTCGTCGACCTGGATCAATCGGAGCTGGAGGAATTCAGCGTGTTCTTAAGGGAACTCGAATGGCAGGGCGAATGGGAAATGACCGAGTGAGTGTAAAAAACCTTAATGTCGTACTTGTCGATACGGCTCGAAACCAACTTCTCGTAAAAGGAGCCGTTCCAGGACGAAAGGGAACTCTTCTTGAGATTGTAGCTCAATAATTCAGTACTATTATGAAAACAGATATCTACAATCACACAGGAAAAGTAGCTGGAAGCATCGAGCTACCAGAATCAATCTTTGGTCTAGAATGGAATGGAGACTTGGTTCACCAAGTAGTAGTTGCAATGCAGGCAAATGCACGTGCAAACACTGCTCACACAAAAGACCGTTCAGAAGTTTCTGGAGGAGGAAGAAAGCCATGGCGACAAAAAGGAACTGGTCAAGCGCGACACGGTTCACGACGATCACCAATTTGGCGTGGTGGAGGAATTACTTTTGGACCTCGTTCAGAACGTAATTATTCACAAAAAATCAACAAAAAAATGCGATCAAAAGCACTTTTCGTAGCACTTTCACAAAAACTACGAGATGGAAAAATCATCTTTGCTGAAGCTATTGCTCCAGCAGAAGGAAAAACTTCAGAAATGAAGAAAGCTCTAGAAGCATTTGCAGGTATTGAAGGTTTCACAACTTTGAACACCAAAAAACATAACAACGTATTTATGACCGCCGTAGCACCAGCTACAGAAATTAAGCGAGCTACTAAAAACATTCACCATGTTACTTTAGTTGACTTGATTAACATGAACGTTGTTGATGTTCTTAACTATCGTTACCTCATCATTACAGATCCAACCAAGTCGGTTGAGGTACTAACTGCTAAACAAAGCACTAAATAGTTATGGCACTTTTCAATAAAAAAGCATCTACCGATGCAGTAAACGAAGCACCAAGCAAGGAAGTTTCTACTCCTAAAAAAGGTAAAGAAGCTTCAGCTACTTCAGAATTTGATTGGGTTCTTATTCGACCTCGAATCACTGAAAAAGCAGCATTCCTTACTTCTGATAACGCTTATGTATTTGATGTAGCACCACGTGCTAACAAAATTCAAATTAAAAAAGCAATCGCTCTACAGTACAAAGTTAACCCAGTAAAGGTAAACATTGTTCATCGAGACACTCATACAGATACTAAACGAGGAAAGAAAATCCACGTAAAGGAAAGTAAGAAGGCAATTGTGTTCCTTAAAAAAGGACAAACTATTGCTCTTGCATAATTATTATTCTAAATATAGTTTCCAGTAGCTGATAATTACTGGATGCTTAAATAAGCACATGAAATCATATAAACCAACGACTCCGTCACGACGGAATATGAAGACCTTGAGTTATCGTGATGTTCTTACTACTAGCACTCCTCACAAAGCTTTGACTAAAGGAGGAAAGCGAGCAGTAGGACGAAACAACCAAGGACGAATTACGACTCCACACAAGGGAGGAGGAAACAAACGAAAATACCGACTTATCGACTTCCTTTACAATAAGGTAGATATCCCAGCAAAAATCGAAACCGTTGAATACGATCCAAACCGATCAGCATTCATCTCATTGGTTTGTTACGCTGATGGAGAACGACGATACGTGGTAGTGCCAAAGGGGTTAAAAGTAGGTGATAAGTTTCTGGTTTCAGAATCTGCACCACTAACCCCAGGTAATCGACTTCCACTTCACAAAATTCCAGTAGGAACTTTTGTATACAACATTGAACTCAAGAAAAACGGAGGAGCAAAGCTTGTTCGAGGGGCTGGGTCATACGCACAGGTAACTGCGCATACTGACACTACTACCAACATCAAACTTCCTTCAGGAGAAATCCGAAAGATCACCAATAGTTGTTGGGCTTGTGTCGGAGAAGTTTCAAACTCTGACTACAAGTTGATTAACAAAGGTAAGGCAGGACGATCACGATGGCTTGGTATTCGACCAACCGTTCGTGGATCTGCTATGAACCCTGTTGATCACCCACACGGAGGAGGAGAAGGGCGACAAGGTATTGGACTACGACGTGGACCTAAAACTCGACATGGTAAGCAAGCTTACGGAGTTAAGACTCGACGATCAAAGAAGTACTCAAACCACGCAGTGGTTACTCGCCGTCCAACAAAACGACAGAAGTAATTCAAATAAAAAACGCTTTCGCGTTTTTTATTTTGCTCATTCTTGCTATTTTTCATATTTTAGGTAGGGTATAGTGGTATTTGAGACTACTATCTACAATCATGTAGAAAACTAATATTCTCGGATATACTGAGGATATTTTAATCTATCACCTCCTCTTACTCTGAGCCTTGCTCACTATTTTATGAATTTTACTGAATTTACCCTTTCGCCTGAACTTGCTCGTGCTGTTGCCCGTGCAGGATTTAAAGAGGCATCACCTATCCAAGAACAAGCTATCCCATTGATTTTATCTGGGAAAGATATTGTTGGACAAGCACATACCGGAACTGGAAAAACGGCAGCTTTTGCGCTTCCTACCCTTCATTTGATGAAAGGAGGGAAGAGCGGAGTTGAAACTCTAGTTATCGTACCTACCCGCGAACTAGCGGTTCAGGTTGCCGACGAATATTATAAATTTTCACGTGATCTAGGAATCCGTACTGCAACCGTATACGGAGGAACTGGTTACAAACGACAAATTGACCATGTTGCAAATGCAGGGGTTGTTGTTGCAACACCTGGACGTCTTTTGGACTTGCTAAGCCAAGAGCGAATTACTCTATCGCCTCGGTTCGTTATTCTTGATGAGGCAGATGAAATGCTGAACATGGGATTTATTGAAGATGTTCGTCGTATTTTAGAGTTTTTCCCTAAACGAGAACAAACGCTACTATTCTCTGCAACACTTCCAGCCCAAATCAAAGATTTAGCTGAAACTATTCAAAAGAAACCTGAGTTCATTCGAACTGAATCAGCAACGGTTACTAAAAATAGTATTGAACAGTACTACTACGTCGTTGACGAACACGAGCGAGATGAAGCAATCATACGACTCATTGATTTTTCAAACCCAAAGAAATCAATTATTTTTTGTCGGACAAAAAAAGAAACAACCCGAGTTTCAGAATTTCTATCAGGACAAGGATTCAAAACAGAAGCTTTGCACGGAGATGTAGATCAGTGGGATCGACAACGAATCATTAAATCATTCCGACGAAATGAATTTGAAATCCTAGTAGCAACTGATGTTGCTGCTCGAGGTCTTGATATCCGAGACGTGAGTCACGTATTCAATTACCATATTCCGTTTGAATCAGAATCATACGTTCACCGAATTGGACGAACAGGACGAGCTGATAAAACAGGAATTGCTATGATGTTGGTAACTCCTCATGAGCTTGATGAGTTAAAGCGAATCATGAAAGACATGGGAAGCGAACTTACCTTTGCGACTGTTCCACAGCGTCAACGAGATCCTATGGAACAAGTTACTCACCTTGCACAGCTTATTGCAGATCAAAAAGTCGGTAAGGATGCAGCGGTACTTTTGAAGAAGGTATCTCAAGGTTTTAGTCCTGAGGTAGTAGCTGAAAAACTTCTTATGTTATTAGCTGATCGCTTGGGTCAAGAAACTCTTGTAGGAAAATCACAAGAAGAAGCGCTTTCAATGATGAATGGGGGAAATGGTACTGAATCATCAGATTCAAGACGAGGTTCATCATCACGTGGATCATCACGAAATTCTTCATCAAGAAGTTCATCACGTAGTGGTTCTTCACGGAGTTCTTCATCATCACGTGGATCATCAGATTCAAGACGAGGTTCATCATCACGTGGATCATCACGAGACGATGGACAGGGTTCATCTCGTGATTCATCATTTTCTTCACGAAGCTCACGAACAAGTGGTTCAAAAGGAGAACGAAGTAACAAAAAAAGAGAGGTTTTTGAGTCCTTTGGAGAAGTTCCTTTACCAAAAGTAACTCCGTCAGGAGCTAGAATCATTGCACGAAAAATGGAGTAAGCCTCCATTTTTTATTTTGTTTTTATTATTAGTAATAAAGCGTACAATGTATGGTATGGAACCAGAGCAGAACACCAGTCCAGAGCAAGAAACAGTACAAGAGCAGCTTGTAGCTCAGCAGCAGGCCCTGGCAAAAATCTATCAATCTATTGAACAAGTGAGAAAATACCTTTTATGGAGCGTTATTGGAACCGTAGTAACCTTTGTTGTTCCTATGATTATTATGGCAATGATTCTTCCAAGAGTTATGGGTCAGTACCTCGATAGTATTAACAGCTTACTGTAGAAAAAAATCCTCATTGAGGATTTTTTATTAGTTCTTTTTGAAAACCATAGTCCGCCCATCACTTAGTTTTAAGGTAAGTTTGTCATCTTGTAGGGTATAGGTACTTGTGTTGCTCAGCATTTCAAAATATGTTCCTTCGAATGATCCTTCGCAGTACATCATCGTTGAAGCAATATCTCCAAAGCTAATATTATTTCCTTCTACCTTAAAGCTACCAAACCCGTTATTACAATCAGTCGTTGTAGAAAAACTATTTTTTGAAGCATCGAAACTAATTACAAAGGCTGATTCTTTTGAATCAAACTTTGCTTGGTCACTTGTTTCTACGAGTTTCCATGAGCTAAGCGATAGAGAGCTATCAGCTTGTAATACACTAGGTTTGTTTGTTGAAATATCAATCTGAGTTAAATCAAGTTCAGGATTATTTATTTCAACAATTGAATCTGGTCGAGATTCACTGCTGATAATTACATCGTCATTAATAAAATTGAATTTAATAATTCCAGCTACAGCAATAATTATAAAAATAACTGCTAGCGAAATAAGAATAATTTTTAAAGTTTTCATATGGGTATAGTATAGCTAATTTTTCTTTACGGAAAAGTTTAATAATAGGCTTAATCGAGCTTTAGTAATTGCATGAGAGAGCTAATTTTTTCTTGATACGCTGCATTATCAGAAATTTCGTTGATAATTCTATTTTCTGTTTCAGTAAATATTTCTTGATAGACGTTTTTTATATTTACCTCGGTAAATATTTCTCTAAGTTCTTCTTTATCTTGATTATCCTTAGCTTTGATTAATCTCTCAAAGAGTAGTGGGTGATTTTCTTTGAGGTATAAAGTAACCCATGTTGTCTGATTTTCAAAAATATCTGCAAACATTTCCTTTCCTTGGTTTACATCTACGCAATCAATAATATCGTCACGTATTTGGAATAGTGTTCCAAGCTCGAGGAGTGAATGAGTAATAGCATCAGGTTCGATGTTTCCACCAGACAGCATTGCTCCCAAACGTGCTGGACTTGCAAAGGTGTACCAGCTTGTTTTTAGAATGTGTCGATCCATAAGTTCCTCTCGAGATGTTTCTCCGTATGGATAATTCATTCCAATTGAATCAATGTATTGACCTCGCACCGTTCGGGATACCATTTTTGAAAATTCTACGAAAACTTCTTTTGGTAGAAGTCCAGCTTGCTCAAAAGATTTTGCAAGAAACAAGTCACCATACAGAATCGCAATATCATTGGCTAGATGGCTATTATTTTTTTCCAGACTCTTCATACCATAATGAAGAGTTGGAACCCCATGTCTCATGTTTGATTCGTCGATGATGTCATCATGAATTAAAGCCATAAGGTGAAATAACTCCATAGCAAGGCATATGTTTTGCAATTCAGGATCATCAATATCTCGACCAGAGAAATAGTAAATCAAAAAAGCGCGAATACGTTTACCTCCTTTTGAGTAGGGTATGAGAATATTTTCAAGCTGCTTATCAGATTCAAAATCTTTTTGACTTAAAGAACTTTGTTCTTCGAGAATACGGAGAACTTCTTGTTCAAATAAGGGGTTAAATTTTTCTCTAAATTCTTGAATTCTTTCTTTTACGTTCATATGATAAGCTAGGGTTACGATATGAAACATAATAACATAGTTTCTGAATATACTCTTGATGACCTAGCGTATGCGCATAAGTTTTTGGAATACTTCGGAACTAACTATTCCTTAGGGGTACGTCTACTACCCAAAGAATCCCGTGAATCTACAACTTTACTCTATGCGTTCGTTCGGTACGCAGATGAAATTATTGATAATCCTGAATTAGATTTTTTTGGAAAGCAACATTCAAGTCTTCAGGAATTTGAAGATGATTGGGATAAGGTAATGATAGATGGGGTGAATGATAATACTCATCCAATTTTCCGTGGAATGTATGCTGTTGCTAAAAAACATTCGATTCCGCTTCAATACACGGTAGATTTTCTTGCTGCAATGAAGCAGGATATTGCCCAAAAGAGGTACCATAGCTACCAGGATCTCGAGTTATATATGTATGGATCAGCGGTGGTTGTGGGATATATGATGTCTTGTATTTTAGGCTATGAGGGTGAGCATGCACTTCCTCATGCAAAATCACTTGGTGAAGCTATGCAACTAGCTAATTTTCTGAGAGATATCGATGACGACTATCGAACACGTGACAGGATATATCTACCTCAACAGACGATGGCATTATGGGGTGTTCATGAATCTGATATAGAAAAAAGAATCATGAGCGAGCAACTAGAAGCCTATGTTAAATTTTATGCAGATCGAGCGGATGAATTATTTAATCATGGAATTGAAGGAATTAAGTATCTATCAACAGGAAGACTGTCAGTTCTTATTGCTTCTAATATCTATCGTCATCACTTAACTATTCTACGAAAAAATAACTACAATATTTTTTCTGGGAAAGTAAAAATTTCAAAAATTTGTAAATTTATTATTCTCATTAAAACCCTATTTTCTTACTTTTTCACTAAAAAAGTTTCCTAACTATTTCTATGAACATCAAGCGATTAATAAAAATTTCACGGCCTAGATTTTGGATATACGTCCTAGGACCCTTTTTGGTAGGGGTAATAAGTACTCAATCGGTATTTCAATGGGAAATGCTTGATTGGCTTGTGTTGTCGGTACTCTTTCTGTTTTTCACCTATCCTGCAAATATTTTAATTTATGGAGTGAATGATATTTATGATTACGAGACCGATAAACATAATCCAAAGAAACAAGAATATGAAGAGCTCATTGAACCAGGGGAACAGCAGGCAAAGCTCTGGAAGAGTATTTTAATGGCTTTAATTCCATTTCTAGTAATTTCTGTTTTTCTTCCTTGGAAAGCATTCGCTGTACTATTGGTATTTCTCTTGGCTTCAATATTTTACTCTGCGTTACCGATTCGTGCTAAGGCTCGACCACCCCTTGATATTATTTTTTCTTCAATCATCTACATCACTCCAGGCTTGATTGGGTACTATGCGGTAGTACATACTCATCCTTCATGGTTAGCAGTCTTGGGAGGGCTTCTATGGGCCTTTGCAATGCAAACCTACTCGGCAGTGCCTGATATAGAATCAGATACAAAGGCAGGAGTTGCAACTCTCGCGACGATTCTAGGACAAAAAGCATCATTGTGGTTTTGTTTCATTAGCTATGCTCTCGCGATGCTTTTAGGATTCATGTTCATCTCTTGGCTTAGCCTTGTTCTAGGAATCCTTTATCTAGTAATGGTTGGTATTACTCTTGTGTATCCACAAAAGATTTTTAACTATTACCAATGGTTCCCATGGTTAAATACCTTGTCTGGATTTCTGGTATTCTGGTACTTTGCCCTTAAACTTTTGTAACTGCTAATTAAAAGACATCACTAGCGTGATGTCTTTTTTACATGATGCATTCCTAGAAAAGTAATGATAACTACTAACAATCCTATGATGGCAACCGGAATCATTCCATAAACGAGAGCAACCGTCGACCACATAGCTACTAATACAACGAGGGGTAGTACCAGGTATATTGTGTGAGATTCTTTTGTATTTGATTTTCTTAAAAGTGACCACGTTATTCCATACGCAATACTTCCCGAGAAAATCCATCCTAAGAAATTAGCAATAGGAACCCCGTACCAGAAGCCTCCATTCGTATAGCTCCATAGCCCTCGAGCTACAGCCCCAGGATCAAGGACGAGGTCAGCCAAGATAAGAAGTACTAGAAAAGCAAAGTACTTTTGGTGTTCTTTTGTGAACCATTTTTGAGCAAGAGTATACACTCCGATAACAATTGGGCTCCATGCTAGAAATACTGGCCACGGAGTTGTCCCAAAAAGTCGATACCCAAAATCTGATATGTATTCAAAAGATGAGTAGGGGAAACCGGTGTAGATTCCTATGGTCTCAATAGCAATAGAAAATATTCCTAATGCCAACATAACTACTATTCCACGGAGTTTGTAGCGTTGATACATTCCGTAAAAAACAGGAAGTGCAATACCACATATCGCAAGAATTGAACCTTCCTCGTAAAAGAGGTGCTCCGGAATTCGCGCCATTATTAATCCAACAAGAGAGAAAAAAGCTACAATTCCAATACTAATATAAATAATGTTTAATTTTGTTTTCTCATTATCCATGCAAATTCTTTAAGGGGTGCGGATGCTTAATATTTTCAATTCGTTTGTATACGAGCTCACCTGAAATTAAACAGATTGGCATACCAATTCCTGGGTTAGTTCCAGCTCCCGTGTAGAAAAGATTTTTTACTTTCTTACTCTTGTTTCCTGGTCGTAGCAGTGTCTGACGAAGAGTGTGTGCCATTCCTAGTGCGGTACCTTGGTATGCGTTGTAATCATTGGCAAAATCTTCACCCCAGTAGGCTCGCTCATAGCTAATCATTTCTTCTAGGTTCGGCATATCAAGATCTTCTTTCATCATAGTGATAAGTTTATCTCGATAGGTTTTCCTTTCTTCTTCAGTAGGTGTGATTCCTGCAGGAATAGGTACTAAAACAAAGAGAATATCTTGCCCTGCAGGTGCTACGTTCGTATCGGTGTGAGTTGGTTTACATACGTAGTATGAGGGGTCATTAGGTAACTGTGGATTATCAAAAATTTCTTTGAAGTTTCGCTTCCAGTCTTTTCCAAACCGTAGGTTGTGATGGGTTAGATGTGGAACTTCAGTATTGAGTCCTAGATAGAGAATAAAGGCACTTGGTCCCATAACACTTTTATCCCAGAATTTTTGTGGGAAGGTTTGGTATTTTTCTTCGAGCAACTTTGTTTCGGTAAACCATAAATCAGCATTTGAAATTACGTAGTCAGAATGAACAATAGTTCCATCTGCAAGAACAACACCTTTTGCGGTACCATCCTCGATGTAAATTTTTTCAACAGGGGTATTGGTTTTAATAGTTACCCCGTGTTTATCATTCATTCGAACAAGCGATTCAATGATAGTGTAAATTCCACCCTTTGGATAGTAAACTCCATAATGAAAATCGATGTAGTTCATGATGTTGTACAGCGCAGGGGTTTTGGAAGGAGCAGAACCAAGGAATACGAGGGTGTATTCAAGTATCTTTTTTAAACGGTCATCTTTGAACCATTTGTTTAGGTAATTCTCCATGGTTTGTAGAGGATTCATATGGCGTCCCTCACGCATGAGATCCCACTGGAAAAAGTCTAAAATAGAATTGTAGTTTCGGTACATGAATGATTGCTTTGCAATTCCATATTGTTGCCCTGATCGTTCTAGATACTTTCGTAATGTATCAGAAACACCTGGTTCTAGTTTTTCAAGTGTTTCAAGATCCTTATCAAGGTCAGAGTGAATATCGAGAACAGGGAAGTCTTTGTCATGTGGAAAGAATACCCGGTATGATGGACTCAACTTAACAAGGTTGAGGTGTTCGTTGATATCTTCTTCCATGAGTTCATAAAAGTGTTCAAAGATATCTGGCATGAGGTACCATGATGGCCCCATATCAAAGGTAAATCCTTCAGCGGTAAAAATATTTGCTCGACCTCCTGGGTGTTCATTTTTTTCAAGGATGGTTACCTGATAACCTCTTTTTGCAAGGAGAGCTCCTGAAGACAGTCCTCCAATACCTGCCCCAATAATAACAATATGTTCTGGTGATGATTCTTTCATATGTAAGCATACTATCATGCTATACTCATCATATGAAGAAGATAATTATTACCGGTGGTTCTGGCTTCCTTGGGACCATTATTACTGAACGATTACTGCAATTAGGTGAGTACCAGGTCGTAGTTTTAGATTTAGTTCCACCGAGAATTTCTGATGAACGAGTTTCTTTTTATAAGGCAAATCTATTAGACGCTTTTGATGGTAATAAAGAGTATGAATTATTAAAAAACCCGCACGCAGTAATTCACCTGTCAGGAAAGAATATTTTTGGTCGTTTTACTGAAAGTCATAAAAATATGCTGTGGGATACTCGAGTGCTTGGTACCCGTCATCTTGTAGAACTATTTGAGCGCGAAGAATATCGTCCACAATTTCTCGTATCAGCTTCAGCCGTAGGATACTATGGTGATCAACCTACCAGAGAACTTACCGAATCAAGTGATAGTCGAAATGGAATGTTCCTAGCAAAATTAGTTGAAGCTTGGGAACAAGAAAGTCTATCTGCAACAAAATTTGGAGTTCACGTTACCTGCATTCGTAATGCACATATTTTAGGAAAAGCAGGAATGCTCGGAGAAGTTGAAAAGCAGTTTAAATTTGGAATTGGTACAGTATTAGGAAATGGAAAACAATATATGCCATGGATTCATATTAATGACTTGGTTGAGTTATATATACTAGGTATTAAAGGAAAGACCCCACAAATTATTAATGGGGTATCAGGAAGTTTTGATACCGCTCGTGATTTTGCTCATGCTATAGGACGAATACGACATACGTTCCTCTACCTACCAATTCCGCGATATTTTCTAAGAATACCGTTCGGAGATTTTGCTGATGAAATGTTAGTTGATCAAAAAATATCTTCAGAGCACTATTCTGCATTAGACTTCGCTCCAAAATTCTCTAATATTAATGAGTGTATACAAGATATTTTATCAAAATAAAAACCCCAAGGGTTTTTATTTTTTGTTTTCTATCGCTACTAACGTATTTGCTCAAGACTCCCATCTTCTTTTAGAATTAAAATCATTGAAGCTGATACATTTTCATTAACCTCTCCGTCATCCACGTAGATATCTACTGCTTGGCCAAAGTATCCCTGGGCTTGGGTGATAGTCCGAGCTGGAGGAAGACCTTCTGGATTAGCACTTGGAGCGATAACTGGTCCTGTATGCTTAAGAATTTCAAGAACACGTAGGTCTTTGGGGATTCGGTATGCAATCATCTGCTTTCCTCGAGCGAGAAATTCAGGTTCGTTTGTTCGAGGTACAAGAACTGTTATCGCTTGATTAGGGTATTCCAGAGAAACACGCTCTGCGTCTTCGCCGTATTTTCCGATATGTTTTTTATCAGGAACTAGAATAATACATGCTTTTGTTAGATCTCGATGTTTCACCGTATATACTTTTTCAACCGCTTTTTGGTCATCTATTTTAGCGATAATTCCATAGAGTGTATCGGTTCGAATAACAGCAATTTGTCCTTTTTTCAATTCCATAGTGTTCATAGTATATCGATACTTTTTCTTAAGGCAAAAATGTGTAGAATGAGCGTATGTCTAACAACGGAACCGTATTACGTTTTGAAAACGTTACTTTTAAATACAGCGCAGTCCACACTATCCTCGATGAGGTTAATTTTTCTCTACGAAAAGGTTCAAAGATAACCCTTATGGGTCAAAATGGAGCCGGAAAATCAAGTCTCTTTAAAATGATTATGGGTGAGATTGAAATTAGTGACGGGGAAATCCATCGAGATAAAAAAACTACCATTGCCTTGGCTCGCCAGGTTATCCGACAAAATGAATTAGCAATGTCACTGCGTGATTTTTTTCAATCTCAATTTGATGAAAAAATTTATAATATCGACCCACGTATTGATAAGGTGCTCGAGATTGTTAACTTGGAAGCTGATAAAGAAAAACTCCTCAAAGATTTTTCTGGTGGACAACAGGCGCGAATTCTCTTGGCTTCTGCATTGATTAAGAATCCAGATATTTTGCTACTTGATGAGCCTACGAATAACCTCGATGCTTCAGGAATTGAACATCTCACTGATTTTCTTTTGAACTACGATAAAACGGTTATCGTTATTTCCCATGATGCTGAATTCCTTAACGCATTTTCGACCGGGGTTTTGTATTTAAACATTTTTAACCAAAAGCTCGAGTACTACGAAGGTAACTACCACGACGTTGTTGATCAAATTAAACTTCAGGTAGAAAAAGAAAAGCGTAAGAATGCTCAGCTAGAAAAATCAATTCAAGAAAAGAAAGATAAGGCAAACTTCTTTGCAAATAAAGGTGGACGACTACGAGCACTGGCAAAACAAATGCGTGAAGACGTAGAGGAGTTTGAAGATAACAAGGTAGAAGTTCGACGTGATGACAAAACGATTCGTTCATTTATTGTTCCTCACCAAAAAGAAATTACCGGAACCCTTATGCATATAAAAAGCTATACTCGTATGAACCAGGGTAAAGAGCAGAAGTGTGAAGCTGATGTAGTTATTAGAAAGAACTTCCATCTACGTATTATTGGTCCTAATGGAATTGGTAAAACAACTCTACTTGAAAAAATAGCAACCGGAAAAGCTGAACATGGAATAGAGCTTCATCCAGGTGCTCGTATTGGGTACTATCGACAAGACTTTCGAGGGCTGGATTTCGAAAAGAGTGTATACCAAGAACTTGCATCGGTTATGCCAACCCTTGATGAACAAAAGTTGCGCTCTGTTGCCTCAGGATTCTTGATTGATGGGAAATTGATTCAGCAAAAAATTGGGCACCTATCAGAAGGTCAAAAGGGACTCGTTGCGTTTGCAAAATTAGTGTTGCTGGAACCAGGACTTCTCGTTCTTGATGAACCAACGAACCATATAAACTTCAGACACCTTCCTGTCATTGCTAAAGCACTCCATGATTATGAAGGGGGAATGATTGTTATTTCTCATGATGAGCAGTTTATGGAAGATATCCATATTGATGAAACGCTTGATTTAGCAAAAAAATAAAACCAGATGCATATGCACCTGGTTTTTCTCTTAATAATTTATTTACATTCCCCTCGGAAGAGTGCCCACTCTTCACAAACGGTCCCATTAGGAAGGGTACAATTACCCATTTGTCCTTCTGGTGTATCGATAATTTCTAGAGTTCCACCTGACTCAGTACAGAATACAGATGCAGGGTTTGCCATACCGATATCTTTTACCGGCACGGTATCAGTAGCGGTATCCTTTATTTGATTCATCAAGGCAGGATTCATCATTCTGCTTGTGTCTTGATTCAGGTCACATTCTCCACGGTAGAATGCCCACTCATCACACTTTTGTCCTGAAGGAAGAACACAGTAGTTACTTACTCCTTCTGGAGTGGTGTATTCCTCTAGTGTTCCCTCTGATTCAATACAGAATGTTGAAGCTGGGTTTGCCATATTTGTAATAGGATCATTAATTACTGAATTTTCTGTAGTATTTTTCTTGAAATTTGAAAGATATACTACACTTAATACAATAACAATAAGACTAATAATGGTAATAATTTTTTTATTATTCATACTCAAATATTTTATCATACAATTATTAGAAATGATTAAATTAAAGATTATTTGCTATGATGGGTAAGTGAAACGATTCATCTATAAACTTACCTTTCCTTTGTACCAGCTGTATTGGAAATTTTTTAATCCAAAGACTTCAGGTGCTCGTGCACTGATTATTCATGATAATCAAATACTCCTTGGAAAAAACTTAAACAGAAAATACTGGTCCCTACCTGGAGGAAAAATAGATAGAGGAGAAACTCCAGAGCAGTGCGTTCTACGAGAGCTAAAGGAAGAGCTTGATCTTGATAATTTAACTGTCGATTTTCAGTTAGGGATATACCACTCTAGAAGGGAGGGAAAACGGGATACTATTTATATTTTCGTTATCTTCGTAAAGAACTTAATTTTTAATAAACAGTGGGAACTTGAAGATGCTGGGTGGTTTCCGTTAGATGCTTTACCAAAAGGTACGAGTCCTGCGACAAAAAGAAGAATTAGTGAATATCACCAAGGTAAAAAGGGTGTTTCTGATAAGTGGTAGTTTTTTGAATATTGCCTCTTATTTTATTCTGAAATTCTGCTTAGAAGCATTCTAAAACGTATATTGGTAGAGAAAAAGTCTTTGTGCTTTTTTAGAAAATTCCAAAATTTTTCATCAAAATCTTTGTCCCAAATACCATCCCTTTTATAATCTGACATTTTTAAAATGTAGTTAGAGGCGCATATGTAGGGTTTTGTTGCAAATATTCCTCCATCTGAAAAGTTACTCATTCCATAAACATTTGGAACCATAACCCAGTCGTACGAATCAATATACATAGTCATAAACCACTCATAGACTTCGTCAGATTGATACTCAGATAGGAGCATATAGTTACCTAGGACCATGAGCCGCTCAATATGGTGATTGTACGCATGTTTTAATGTTTTGTTTATAGTATTTGCTATAACCAAGTTTTCGCTGTTTCCATCCCACCAATATGACTCAAGACTTTTTGTATGATTCCAAAAATCTTTATTTCGCATAGTAACTCCATGTATTTCGTACATAGCCATCATAAATTCCCGCCAACCAATAATTTGACGAATAAATCCTTCGAGCGAAGCAAAATTCAAATGTGGATTTTTCTTATAAAATGATTCGCACTCTCGCAGAATAAATTCCGGAGTTATGAGTCCTATGTTGATATAGGGAGAAAGAACTGAGTGGAAGACAAAACTTTCTTTCTGTGAAATCGCGTCTTCGTAGGGTCCAAAGTTTTCAAGGAGCTGATCTAAAAAATATTTCAACTCATTTTTTGCTGATTCAGTATCAATGCTGTATTCAAAATCCTCATCATTTCCATAATGAGAAGAAAAGTGTTTTTTCACATACTCTCTTGCTTCTTTTATGTATTTATTTTCACTGATTACTCTTGTTGGTATATGAATATTTTTTGGAAGTTTTTTCCTATTCTCTGAATCAAAAGAAAATTTTCCGCCAATAGGTTTACCTTTTTCATCAACCAAGACATGTAGCCTTTTTCTCTGCCACTCGTAGAAATTTTTCATGAATGGCTTTTTTTGTTGAGCAAAGAAAACACGGTTTTGCTCAATGGTATTGATAAACATTGGACTTGCGAAAAAAGTGATTCCAATTTCACTATCTTTTTCGATCTTCTCTAAATCTTTTTTAAGATAAAAATCATGAACTTCATAGCAAAAAATCTTTTCAATAGATGAGCTTTTTTGAGTGATGTACTGATACAGGCTGTTTCTCTTTGGTAAATTTTCAGATTCTATATATCTAATGGTAAAACCTTGTTGTTTTAATTGCTCTGCATATTTCTTCATCGTTGCGCGATGGAGCATGATTTTCTTTTTATGAAATTTATATTGTTTAAAGAACAAAAAGTCCTCAAGGATCCAAACCTCATCATTTGTTGGATGTATTTTCTCCAGTAATTGATTATCTTCAAATAACTGGTGAGGGAAAACGAGAACTATTTTTTTCATTTTTCCAATATATCATCCTTTGGGGTACATTTATACATCTATATACATTTAAATTTAGTTTAAAAAACCAGGCTTAATTAAGCCTGGTTTTATTGTTTTATTAATTCAATTTTTGGTTCAATAATATTTCTTTCTGAATCGAGTTGAACAATAGAATCAATTCCTGTTTTTCTTAAAAAGAAAATTTGCTCATCTAGTGGTGAGTCCCAATTAAGAATATATACGGTAGCATCTATGTCTTCATTCCATCCACGTTCGGTGTTGAGGTTACCAATACGAACCTGGTTGTTTGTGGTTATCTGGTATTTCATATCTCCAAGAATATCAATAATAGTATTTTGACCATCAGTAGTTTTACCTTGATAGCTTTCAAAAACTGCTAATTTTTCTCCTGTTTGTTGTTCATTATTTTCTGAATTACATTCCCCTCGGAAGAACACCCACTCTTCACAAACGGTTCCATTAGGAAGGGTACAATTACCTGTCTGACCTTCTGGAGTTTCTACTATTTCTAGTGTACCTCCTGATTCAATACAGAATGTTGAAGCAGGATTAGCAACTTGAACTTCTGAATCTTTGAGAGACTCTTTTTTATAATTTGTTAGATAGAGTATTCCCAAGACAATAACAATAAGGCTAATAACGGTAATAATTTTTTTATTATTCATGTTCTGGTATTTTATCAGAGAAGTTTCTTTTCGTTAACGTGTAAATGACTTCTCTTGCGCTTCTCTATGGGTGATTATAGGATATCTATTTTTATACAGATAAACATAATGTATACTTGTAGAAGACTATATGTAGACAGAACTGAGTATTCCTCGAGTGATAATTTTCTCAAAACAAAAACAAATTTTTAGCAAAAATAAGACATACTAAGATAAAATAATTTTATGAACGACACTAAGATAAACAATTCAAACAATCATTCAACCGTAGAGATTTCAAGTACTATACCGAATAATAAAAGTGTGTTTAACACTGAAGCTCAAAAAGAGCTCATGGAACATTCATTTAAACTGACTTTCAAGTATATGCTCTATACATTCTTGGTTATAGTACCTTTCATACTACTTATGATATTTGGACTGACCTATGTGCTTTCAAGGTAGAGGTTAAGTACGAAGTTCTTTAATGGAAGATACTCAATTGTTTACTAGGTTTTTTGTGCGGAGAGAGCGGGATTTGAACCCGCGGTACCCGTTAAGGTACAACTGATTTCGAGACAGTCCCATTCAACCACTCTGGCACCTCTCCACAGATGATTATAGGGTATCTAGTTATACAGGCAAACATGCCGTATACTAAAAATAGTTATATGAATTCTGTTTTAACAAAAAATAGAATATCAATATTTTTCTTGGCCATTTGGTTTTTTTCTTTTCTTCATTTTATTCATCTCGCGGTTGAATACTATCAGGCAGATTGCCATCATCATACAGCCAGCGCAGAACATTCCTCGTGTGAAAATTTTCTTGAATTACAAGTATTTCTAGAAAAAAGTAAGGTTCTCATACCTTTTTTGCTAACCGTTTTCTTTTTTTCTTCCAAGAAAATTATAAAGGTAGTCCAGACATCTTTTCACCACAGAGAATATATTCCTTTACTTACTCGGTTGTTTTCAAGAGGAATTCTTCATTCAAAGATTCATTAGTGATAGAAACGACTGTTACTTTATTAGATTATTATTTTTTTAACTATTTATATTTATGCAAACAAACAAACTTCTATACATTATTATTGGACTACAGGCATTTTTAATTATTTCCTTTTTTGTAATGCATTTTTCAGGGATGCGACATCATAAAATGGAATCATGTTCAGAGGGTTCATCATGTATGATGAAGGCAGACAAAGATGGGGCAAAGGGAGGTTCAGCAATGATGGATCATTCAATGCACGGCATGAAGGCTGCACCGGCTGGAGATATGCACTCAATGATGATGGACATGACCGGACGAATGAAAGGAAAGACTGGTGGTGAACTCGACAAGGTATTTCTAGAAGACATGATTATTCACCACCAAGGAGCTGTTGATATGGCCGTAGAACTTCAAAAGGGTACAGCACGACCAGAACTACAAAAAATGGCAACTGATATTATCGATGTTCAAACAAAAGAAATCGATATGATGAAAACTTGGTTAGGAACCTGGTTCTAATATTTTTCTATAATGGATTATTTACAAGCAATAATTATTGCGATCGTTGAAGGGCTAACTGAGTATCTTCCGGTTTCTTCAACAGCGCATATGATTTTTACCAGTTCATTTTTTGGTATTCAAAATGATGATTTTGTAAAATTATTCCAGGTTTCAATTCAGCTAGGAGCTATTCTTGCTGTGGCGGTTTTGTACTGGAAAAAGTTTTTCAATTTTTCTCGAATTGATTTTTACTTCAAATTAGCACTCGCCGTGGCACCAGCATTAGTGTTAGGAATTATCTTCGATGATAAAATTGATGCAATTCTAGGTAACCCAGTTCCTATAGCTGTAGTGCTTATTCTTGGAGGAATCGTATTGCTGTTTATTGATGAAAAATTTCGTACCCCAACGGTTACGAGTGAAGAAAAGATTACCATAAAGAAAGCAGTTACGATTGGATTCTGGCAGTGTCTCGCTATGATGCCGGGAACGAGTCGCTCAGCCGCTTCTATTATCGGAGGAATGCAACAGGGCTTAACTCGTGAAGTAGCAGCAGAATTTTCATTCTTCTTGGCGGTTCCTACGATGTTAGCGGTTACCACCTATTCATTGTTTTTAAAAACCTATGAAGCTTCACAATTAAAAGGATACGAACTCCTTATGCAATCAAGTGATCAATTACAAATGTTTCTCATTGGAAATATTGTTGCGTTCATCGTTGCTATTATTGCGATAAAATTCTTTATTGGAATTATAAAAAAGTACGGTTTTAAACCTTGGGCGTACTACCGAATTATTGCTGGAATTATCCTTTTAGCTTATTTTCTTTAATAGCTATTGATAAAATAGAAAGCACGTAAAAAACTAGCCTTATTGGACTAGTTTTTATTTACGCTGATTCTGCTTCTTCTTCGTCTTCCCACGCAGGAGAGTAAATAATCTTTACATCATCAGCAAAGGTAAATTCACACTTCATGCAAGATTCCTGTTCCCAGTCACGTATTTCTTGAGCGATTGCTTGCATGGTGAGAAGTAGTGCTTGCATATCATCAACTCCTACGCTGTATTTTTTCTCCGATACATATTCGGGTGCAGACATGGTCCAATAGACCCTACGAGACGCCTGGGTGGCTTCAGACGCTTGAATATCAGCAAGCCATTGTTCTGCCTCACTCTCTGAAATTTCAAGTGTTTCAATTAATTCTTGCTTGCCTGGCAGTGGTTCGTTGATAGGAGCGAACACGGCGATTTTCAGAACTTCTTTGCTGTCTTGCAGAGGGTACTGTGCTGTTAGTATTGTTTTGTGGTTGTTTTCCATGTAGGGGTTATTATAGCAGTTATTTTATGTTGTGGTTTTTTGTAAATAAAAAACTAGTTCTAAGCGAACCAGTTTTTTATTAATTTGGCGGAAGAAGAGGGATTCGAACCCTCGGTACGCTTTCACGTACGACGGTTTTCAAGACCGTTGCCTTCAACCACTCAGCCATTCTTCCGGTTCAGATAGTAGCATATTCTTATAAATTGTGAATACCTAAAAAGTCTCTTGTTGAAAATACTTCATCAAGCTACACTCGTACTATGAAATACCTTGCGGTTGATTATGGAACAAAAAAAATAGGACTTGCCGTATCTGATGATCAGGGAAGTCTTGCCGTACCACTTGAGATTCTAATGAATACCAGTGCAATCAAAAAACAGCTTATTGAACGAATCGAAGAACACAAAATTGAATGTATTGTTTTTGGTGAATCAAAAGACCAAGAGGGAAATTACAATGCAGGGCACGAGGCCGCACAAAAACTTGCCGATATCTTGGGGCGAGAAACAGGAAAAGAAATTGTTTTTCAGGACGAACGGTTCAGTTCTCTTTCAGCGGTAGCTCATTTGTATGAAAAGGGAAATGTGGCTAATCCACGCTGGTCATCACGTACCAATGACGAGAAGCGATCTAATGATGATGCAAAAGCTGCAGCGGTAATTCTACAACGGTATTTGGATAAACAGCAGAACAAAGCTTAGGTACAAATATTTTTTAATACCGGTATCTCTGGTATACTCACGCTATGGAATACGTATCATACGACGACTTTAAAAAGATGGACATGCGATTTGGATTAATTCGCTATGTTGAACCTATCGAAGGTGCTGATAAACTTCTTCGGTTTGAAATTGATTTTGGAGAAATGCAAAAACCAGTCATCAGCTGTAATGGTTCATGCAAAAAAACAGATTGTGACGATTGTAAAAAATGCGACAACTGTGATTCGTGTGAAGATTGTGATTCGTGTGAAACTTGCAGCAACGTACAAGCTTGTACGATCCACTGTGTTTGCGAAACTACAGATGTGCAAGAATTTCCTTTTGGAAAAGAAGAGTACCGCGGACGTGATATTCGACAAATCGTTTCAGGAATTCGTGAGTACTGGCCTGAATACGAGACACTCGTAGGAAAGTATGCACTGTATATTCTAAACCTCGAACCTCGAGAAATTCGTGGGGTAATGAGTCACGGAATGCTCATGGCCGTTGATGGGGTAGATGGAAAACCAGTTTTTGTTGGTCCACAGGATGAAATCTTTCCAGGATCAAGAATTCGATAAAACTTCAAGGAAACCTTGAGGTTTTTTATATTTGGAACTTTGGTATTTTACCTATACACTGGAACCTATCTATGAAGGAAAAACTCATTGCGTGGTTTCAAAAGGAAACTGATAAACCATATATTCCATACGTACTTGCGGCAGTGGCTTTTTTTGAATCAATTATTTTCCCTATTCCTGTTGATGTTTTTACTATTGCCTTAGCAAGCGCTCATCCTGAAAAGTGGTTCCGCTACGGATTGATCGCAACCACTTGGTCAGTTATTGGAGCACTTGCAGGATACTTTTTAGGAGCACATTTATTTGAGGCATTTGGTTCACAGATGATTAATATGTACGGGTATCAGGACGCTTACGCGCAGGTAGTAGAGCTGTTCCAACAGGATGCTTTCTTGGTAATTTTCACTTCTGCCTTTACTCCAATTCCTTACAAGGTATTTACCCTGACTGCAGGAGCCCTAGGAATTCACCTGCTCCCATTTATTATCGCTTCGGTTCTAGGACGTGGAATTCGTTTCTTTGCCGAGACCTGGATCATGTACCGTTTCCGAACCAAAGAAGCTTCTTCAATGCAAAAGTACTTTAATTGGGGAACGTTGATATTTGCAGTTCTTGCGGTGGCGTATCTCTTATTCCGTTGGTTGTAGAGTATTTATTTTTTAATAATAGCTTCGTGCTACTATTGCAAACTTTTGTTACAATATGCATATGTTTACCATAACTCGTCCAATTCAATCATGGCTCGTTTTTTCTCTTGATCATGATGAGCAACTAAAGTACCTGTACCTTGATACTGATGAAAAGGGTATTTTCGTGCGAGCGTATGGAAAGGTCGCTCTTGAATCAGGAATCCTATCAAAAGGGGAAGTACTTCGCGCACAAGCATTTCTTGAAGTTCTTACTAAACTTAAAAAAGATTTGGCGCTAGAAAAGAAAGCTCCTAAATTTATTTTGCTTTTACCACAAGAACACTTCCTACAAGAGTCACTCGTAATTCCAGATTTAAACCTCAAGAAAAAACTTTCAAAGCAAGTACAAACCTTTCTTGAAGAAAATAAAGAAGCATACTCATGGCTTGAAAATCATACCTACGTACCTACCTATGATTTGCGTACCAAAAAAGTTTACTTAGAAATTGTTCGAGCTGATCGATATCAAAGTTTTGCTATTATTTTTCAGCAAGCAGGATTTTCACCAATTTCAATTCATGGAAACCTGGCAGCTGTTGCGTCACATCTTGATGAAGCGGAACGAAGTGTAAGTATCGTCGTAGGGGAACAGACAACCCGCTTGGTAGATTTTGAATATAGCCATCTGTTGAAAGAAAAACGTTTTGAGTTTTCATATCAGTCACTCCTTAAAATTATTATTAAACATTTGAAACTTTCATCTCCAGAACGAGCTCAGTCAATTTTGTCAGAGTACGGAATCTCTCGAGCACATCGAGAAGAAAGTATTTACCGAGAATTGAATCGTAGTTTAACACCGCTCAGTGATGTTCTAAGAAAACGATCAACTGGTCAATTGTCATTATCAATGTTGTTTCTTGGAACACCACTTGCAGGAATGATTGATACCCTAGAACAGCAAACACGATTAGCTATAGTAGAAATTGACCCTTTTATAGGAAAAAATAGTCCTTTCCACCAGGTACTCAGTTTGCCAGCAGGGGAACGCTACGAGTACATTCCTCTTGCATTAGCAGCGCTTGCAACAAAAAAGTAGTTTTACGTATTGACCGTTCATGAGTCTGTGATATATTCTCTTTGTCACCCGGGAGGTGAAAAAAATCCCTCTATAGTTCAACGGATAGAACGAGGGACTTCTAATCCCTAGATCTAGGTTCGATTCCTAGTGGGGGGACCAAGAGAATACGGGCGATTAGCTCAGTTGGTAGAGCAACTCGTTTACACCGAGAAGGTCAGGGGTTCGAGTCCCTTATCGCCCACACAAAAAACCAGAACATTACGTTCTGGTTTTTATTGTATAAATGATTCTATTGAATCTATTTCATCTTCATACTTTTCCGGAACAGGATAGTTTTCTGAATAGAGTTCTGGTTCAAATAAAAAGTATTCTGAAAATGATTGCCATGAAGAAAGAATTTCAGTATCAGAAAGTACTTGCTCTACATGGTAGCCATTATCTTGTAGTAAAAAATAAAATTCTCTGCAATTTTTTTTATTATCTTGATGAGCTACGAAAAAACACAAGATTGATTTTAGGTCCATACATCTATTTTATTTGTTTTATTTAATATTAACAATAATAAATTCATAAATTCTAATTTCAAAGTAAATAAGAACCGCATAAACAGCGGTTCTTTTCAAAATTACTTTAGTTAGTTGTCTTCGCAGTTTTAGGAAGTGACTCACACACCATTCCGTCTTTGTCACCATCAAGTCCAAAGGTATCTACTCCTCCAGAACATTCTTCGTACACACCTTGTGCTTCACCTTGAGTTGCAAAGTCAGCACAGTTGTAATCGTAGTATCCTTCAGCTTGAGCGTCACAGATCATTCCAATGTTCATGAGGTTTCCGTCAGCATCACGTTTCATGAGTGATTCTTTTAGTGATCCAGTTTCCCAAAGTTTTTTAAGGTCAAAATCAGTGTCAGCAACTTCAAGTCCAGTTGCGATTCCTGCAACCCCACCGGTTACAATAGCGGCTGTTTTCACGTACTTGTTATTGTTTTTGTCACCCCAGAACCAAAGCGCTGCTGCGATAGCAATAATAATAACTAATACGATTAGTCGAGTATTTTTACTCTTTCTCATTTCTTGAATATTCATATGTCAGTAGTATAACATAACATTGTTTCACCCACATTTCCGTAACAAGTGTCTTCTGCTGGAATAGTAGAGTATTGAGTATCAACAGGAGTAGCAATGTATGCCGTGTCATCGAGAATTTGGTAGTAGTAACTTGTTCGATTGCTTTCTATAGGAAGTTGCCGAAGGTACTTCGATGAAGCGAGTTCTCCGAGACAAGTTCCATACGGGTATTTACTACCTACCAAACACCAACGGTTAAAGTTTGCTGGATTAATAGGGTAGGAGTCATTGTGAATATGGTACATGGTAACCGCGTCAGTAAGGATTCGTAGCTCCATTTGTTGTTCAGCAATAATAGACTTTTTATTCGCTGATTGCAGAAACCATCCAAATGTTCCCAAGGCTACTGCAATGATAGCAATGATGATTATATTCTCGGTATACGAGGTAGAGTTTTCTTCCATACCACTATTGTATCGTGAATAGAGAACATCAACAAAGTACTCCTTGCATTTTTTACATGTTTTGTTAGGATTACCGCATTCATTATGCCAATTATTAAAGCAAACAAAAAATCAGTTCGACAATCAGAACGACGCCGAGTATTCAATGACCGACGACGACGAACTATGCGACAACTCGTAAAAGAAGTACGTGAATTGGTAGGACAAAAAAACTACCAAGCTGCAATGGAACTTCTTCCAAAAACTTATCAAGCAATTGATAAGGCGGTAAAACGTGGAGTTATCAAATTCAACACTGGATCTCGAAAGAAATCACAGGTTTCACGAATTGTTAAAGAAATCGCATAGGCGATTTTTTTATTACCTATTTTAAATAATTCAAAAAACATGTAACTTCTTTGTAAAAATTTCTCCACTATTTATTTGCAAGCGAGGAAATGTTGCGTATAATCCAGAAGCTGATCTATGGCTATGTTTCAAACCCGTACCTAGGTCAGCATAAGCTCCTGTAGTTTAATGGATAGAACGTTAGTTTGCGGTACTAATAATCCAAGTTCGATTCTTGGTGGGAGCACTAGTAGGGTAGTATAAATACCTTAGCAAAAACAAAATCTCCAGGTAATACTTGGGGATTTTTGTTATAATTGAAAGTATGAAAGATAGTCCAAGAATAATAAGCATCGATTCAGGAAAGCCAGGTAAAAATCTGGCAATTTTTGCTGGGGTCCATGGTAATGAAAAGGCGGGTATTTTAGCACTCGATTATGTTGCCGAGAATCTTGTTTTGAAACAAGGAAAAGTGCACCTAGTGTACGCTAATCCTCGAGCTATCGAACAAAATATTCGATTCACTGAAAAAAACCTCAACCGATGTTTTGTACGGAGAGACGTGTCCACTTGTTATGAAGAGTTTCTAGCTGATGAACTTATGGATCTACTTGATACCTGTGATGCTTTGCTAGATATGCATGCGTATCGAGATGATTCAGATAGAGATATTACCTTTGCCTTTGTTACTGATAGTGCACTTGATCTAGCCAGCAAAATGCATATATCAAAAGTAATCACCAAGATTGATGATTTTGAAAAGTGGGGATCTGATGGATATATGTACAATACAGGGAAAATTGGGATCTGTGTTGAATTAGGATCACTTCGACATACCGAGAAATTTAAAGAACTAGGGATTACCACGTGTTACCAGTTTATGCAGTATTTTGATTTGATAGATGAAAAAGTTCCATTCGAAAGTATTCAGCAGGATGTTATGGAAATGCACTCTATTTATCGAAAACAAAATGAAGATTTCAAATTTACCAAACCTTTCTTAAGTTTTGATAAGGTTCAAGCAGGGGAAATCATTGCTATTGATGGAGGAATGGAAATCAGCATGGATGTTGATGGATATGTAATATTTCCAGCAGAAAATGATCCCGTAGGCTTAGAAGCTTTTCTTTTCGCAAAAGTAAAATAAAAAGACCTCTTTGAGAGGTCTTTTTATTATAGATGATATGTATATGCTTACCTTTAACATTCACTCGTCCCTTCAATGAAAATAGGCGTCTCACGTTGTAAATCTTTTTCAGAAAAACCAAGTGACGCAAGAGCTTTTTCAGTATTAGGATATACAGGGTGGCTAGCAAGGAAAGCACTGAGGAAGATGTTTGTTTTCAATCCTTCAAGCACTTCATTATTTACTGAACAGAAAATAATATGTTTGTTTTCTTTTTGTAAAAATTCTATTCCTTCAGTAAGGGTTTCAACCCCATCAAGGTCTACGTAGTGGAGATCACGCATACGAATGATAACTGTTTGCAGAGATGCTGTTGCCGCAAGAGTTTTTAGGTGATCACGGTGGTGAACCGAATCAGCGTAGGCAAGGAATCCAGCAATAGAGTAGATAACAACATCAGGCTGGTGTTCGCTTGGAACATGAAATTCTTTAATCTCATCATCTTTGATTTTTTGTTTGTTTACATTGAAAGAAACATCACAACGACCATTCGTAATTTTTTCAATAAAGATAACGAGAGCAATAACAACTCCAACCAAAACCGCAATCAAGGCGTCACCGACAAGGGTGATAACCGCAACGCTTGCTCCTACAAAAAGTGAACTTTTTTCTAATTTCCAATACCGAACAAAGTGCTTGGTTTCGATGAGTCCAATAGCGGTCATCATAAGTATTCCTGCAATTACTGCCATAGGAATGTACTGGAAGATTGGCCAAGCAAGGAGTGCAAGAATAACCGTAACAACTCCAGCAATTCCTTGAGACATGCTACTACTTGCACCTGCTTTGATGTTGACCCCTGTTCTAATAAATACTCCGGTCGCAGGAAGACCTCCTAATATACCGCTGACGATATTAGCAATTCCTAGACCTCGTAGTTCTTTTTTAGAGTCATGCTCAGTTTTGGTAAGTTTGTCTCCAATGCGGGCAGTAATGAGTGTTTCGAGTACTGAAATAATCGCTACTACTAATGAAGTTTTTAACAGCCATTCAAAAATATTAGTGTCACTGAAAATTGAGGTAAAACTATCAAGAGATGGTAATTGGAAAATTTGAGCACTAATTCTACCAAAGGTGTCTTCGAGAGTAATTAGATCAAGAGTTTTTATAATGTGAAATTCCCCAAGCACTCCAATAAGTGAGCCAATAATTACTGCAGGAATAACTCCTGGGAGAAACTTCACATATTTCTTGTGAAGTATTAAAAATGTCAGAGTTCCCATTGCAACAAGGAAACTTGCAATTGATGCTTGAGGGAGTGATTGAACAAGTAGTACTAAGTCAGCAAAGAACTCGCCATTGCGTTTGATGAAGGTTAATCCTACGGCATCGAATAGTTGGTTTACCGCGATGAGTACTGCAACTCCGGTAGCAAATCCATAGATAACAGAACTTGGTACGTACCGTAAGTACCGATCAAGTCGTAATAAATATATTCCTATAATCATCAGCCCTGAAAAAAGTGCGATGAAGGGAAGATACATGGGTCCATGTTCAAGCGATGCAGAAAAGAGAACAGCGGTTAATGCACCTGCAACTCCAATAACGTTATATCGACTTGAACCAAATACTGATGCCATGATTGGGGCCCAGATACCCGTGATGATTCCAGGAATCGGTCCAGCACCAGATGCGATTGATAAGGCGATAGACAGTGGTAATGAAATGAGTCCTACCGTAATTCCAGGACGTAAATTTTTTAAAACTCTTTGAAAAAATGTTTGCATAAATGTTTGTTATTAATCAACGACATAGGGTACTCCCGATAAGCTATCTTCGTCAATAGAAAACACACCCAAATAGGTGTGTTTAGAATTTACATTCCAATGAATGTCATTAATTTTTCGGTAAGAGATTCTCGCAGCTCAATTTCTTCTATATGATCAAGGAGAAATTCTCGTAACTCTAATAGTTCAATTTCATTAGGAATTACAATTGATTCAAGTGAAGTCATATTCTGCGAAGTTAACAGTATGAGAACTGCAGTGTTTTCGTCTCGCTGTTTAATCCAGAATGCTCGAAGGTTTTCGTATCTATGCATTTTTTCTTCAATACGAATTCCATCAAGTGAGATTTCAATCTCGAGATCTTTGGTTTCGTGGCTTGCATGAGTAAAGACAAGAAAGGTTCCTAGAACAATAAAGAAAGCTAGGAGGTAGTTTTGTAAGACTACCGCAAGTACTACAAGCGCCAAGGCAAAACCTGCAAACATCCAATACCACTGTTTTGACTTTGGCTGATGTTCAAATTCAGGAGATTTCCATGAATATAAAATGGTGTTTTTATGTAACATATTGGTATTATCGCACAGCAATAAAACTATCGCTAGCACCAAAAGGTGGATAGTTCTTGGAAGGTACTTGCACAAAAAAAAGTTCTGTGTATAATCCCGCATGTTGTTCATTGTTAATTGAAGAGAAAGACCAAGCACTGTCCAAGTGCTTGGTTCTGGTGAAAGAACATGTTTCTTTCACCGGTTGTGTACATCATTTATTACGTGAAATTACTCAAGGTAATTTTACAAAATAACGTAAAGGATATTCTTTTAGAATACCTTTGCAAAGAATCGTCAGCAGAACACTTCGTGTGTTCTGTTATAGGGAAATATTAGATTGTCTATGACATCATATTTTTTAGTAGAGTTTGATCCTAGCTCAGGATGAACGCTGGCGGCGTGGATAAGGCATGCAAGTCGAACGATCTATGTACTTGTATATAGATAGTGGCAAACGGGGTAGTAATAAGTAGGAACGTACCCATGAGTCGTGAATAACTACGAGAAATCGTAGCTAATACACGATATCCCTAAGGGGGAAAGATTTATCGCTCATGGAACGGCCTATTTCGTATCAGCTAGACGGTGAGGTAAAAGCTCACCGTGGCAACGACGCGTAGGGGAGGTGAGAGCCTGACCCCCACCATTGGAACTGCGACACGGTCCAAACTCCTACGGGAGGCTGCAGTCGAGAATCTTCCGCAATGCACGAAAGTGTGACGGAGCGACGCCGCGTGATGGATGAAGTATTTCGGTATGTAAACATCTTTTATAAGTGAGGAAGTATATTGACGTTAGCTTATGAATAAGGGGCTCCTAATCTCGTGCCAGCAGGAGCGGTAATACGAGAGCCCCGAGCGTTATCCGGAATTATTGGGCGTAAAGGGTCAGTAGGTGGCCATATTAGTCTCTTGTCAAAGACCCGTGCTCAACACGGGGAAGGCAAGGGAAACGGTATGGCTTGAGTCTGTGAGAGGTGTGCGGAACTCAAGGTGTAGGGGTGAAATCCGTTGATATCTTGGGGAACACCAAAAGCGAAGGCAGCACACTGGCACATGACTGACACTGAATGACGAAACCCTGGGTAGCGAATGGGATTAGATACCCCAGTAGTCCAGGGCCTAAACGATCTTGATTAGTTTTTGGGAGTATCGACCCTCTCAGAGACGTAGCTAACGCGTTAAATCAAGCGCCTGGGAAGTACGAGCGCAAGCTTAAAACTCAAAGGAATAGACGGGGACTTGCACAAGCGGTGGATCATGTGGTTTAATTCGACGCTAAACGAAGAACCTCACCAAGGCTAGACATCCTATTCAGGCGGCACACGGGAAACCGATAGTCGATATTGTGGTAGGACAGGTGTTGCATGGCCGTCGTCAGTTCGTGGTTTGAATTGTTCCCTTAAGTGGGGTAACGAACGAAACCCTCGTCGTGTGTTTTATATGTCACGCGAGACTGCCCCCTCTCTGAGTATTATTACTTAGTAACCAGAGAGGGGGGAGGAAGGAGAGGATGACGCCAGGTCAGCATGACCCTTGATGCCTTGGGCCACACACGTGATACAATGGGGAGGACAACGGGCTGCGACGTAGTAATACTGAGCCAATCCTTAAACCTCTCCTCAGTTCGGATTGAGGGCTGAAACTCGCCCTCATGAAGTTGGAATCGCTAGTAATCGCGGGTCAGCTATACCGCGGTGAATACGTTCTCAAGTCTTGTACTCACCGCCCGTCAAGTCAAGGGAGCCGGGGGTGCCCGAAGTCTGTGCATTGCATGGCCTAAGGTAAACTTGGTGACAGGGACTAAGTCGTAACAAGGCACGGCTAGCGGAAGCTGGTCGTGGATCAATTCAAAGATATAAAGACCGATACGTCGAGTCTGAATTGGTTGATACAAACCCTTTAGTTTGTGAGTCATGGTAGTTGGTACTCTAATGCCCTACCCGCATCCTCCAAAGCGTTACGAGAGGATAAAGACCTAATCTAGGATACATCAATTGAGTATCGTAGGAGGCCCTTATAACAGAACACACGAGCTGTTGTGCATACAAAAACTTTCTCTTCAACATAAAATAAACAACAAAAACAACGAACCTTCGGGTTCGCTGTTTTTTTTATATATTTTAATAAAATTTTTACTTTTATTTTTACTTTTTAATTTAATCTATATTTTTACAAGCAATGAGTTGATTTGTAATGTATTATGTTGATATGAATGAGAAGCTTCTCTGGAAAATTGAATCACTATGGAATGACCACTATCGTTCATTAAAGTACTGTAAGGCGCATTCTGGTAAAACTGTAAGCAAATCAATTACTGATATGTTTTTTTTAAATAGAAATTCGCATTCATTTACTTTGACTGAAGAACTATCATTTGAAAAAACTGAAAAGTCAGTTTTTAGTGATAACTATGGTGATTACTTAGGTATTAAAAAAAATCAAGTGACAATACTTGAAGATAAACTCATCTACCTATTTGATAATCATAATAAATTTTTGGTTCCATTGTTTCATGCACATAAAATACTTGAGCGACCAGTAAGAGTGCTCCATATTGATGCACACGAAGATAATGCTCTGTACCAGTACGAGCTCCCTGAACAGATTAACGATGAAGTAATAATTGAGCTGTTAGAAAAAACACGTATCAGCGATTTTTATGATTCTCTTTCAAAGACACAAGCTATTTCCGAAATTACTCGTTTCACCCATTCACAGGATTTTGAAAATTTACCCAAGGGTGAATATGATATTTTGTCACTCGATATTGATATCTTTGGCCCAGAAGGTGATTTTGCCGATTTGGAGAAGAAGATATCTGTTATAGCAGCTGGAATGCGTCAGTCTAGCATTATAACCATAGCAACAAGTCCTGGATTTATTGATCAGGACTTTGCAGAGAAAATTATCACCACCCTGGTTTTTACCAACAGGGATAGGAAAGCTTTGATATAATGAAAATCTTGACATGTACTTTAGTAATTAGTAGTATTCATACTATGAAATCAAGATTTCAACAATTTAACTGGCATAACACTTCAAAAATGGTTTGGAGTGTTTTTGCGTTAAAACTTATTTAGTTAATCTTGTGCAGTATTGTTAATACTGAAATAAACTTTTAACTCAAAACCTCTCCACATCATTTTGTAGAGAGGTTTTTTGTTTCTGTACCAAAACAGCAACAGTAATTCTTTTAAAATATAATAGTATGGCTAGTTTTTATTCTGATTCTAAAGAAGAACTTCTTTCAAGAATCATTTTATTGGAAGAGTTTTGGTTAAGCAAAAGTGCAAGTAATTTTTCTGAGAGTATCGGTATTAATAGCGCTTTGTTTTTTGGTGGTAAATGGAAGTTTTCTGTCTTAGAGCAACATAATCCAATAACAACAGTATTTGCGCCAAAAGTAAAAAACTTGCATGACGCATGTAAATTTACTGTCGACAGATTAAGTTCTTTGCAGAAAATGTCTAAGTATCTCAATCAAAAAATTGGTTCCCAACCAGAAATTTGTTTCGTTGGAGGGAAGTTCTTTAGCGTCGTAAAGAGTACTTCATTTGTTCCTAGAATTGGAGAGACAATGCTTATGACTCGTTCTGAAATTTCGAAACGTCACTTGCAACCAGTAAATTCTGTACAGCTACAATCCGACTCAATCTTCCAGGTTTTTTTGGAAGATATGCCCGATTTGTTTTTTAAAGCTTATCAAGATTCATTAAGATTTTTATCTGTTTCTCCGGGATCAACTGTTTCTTATCTAGAATTTTGTAAGCGATTAAATTCCGATTTTTCCCTTAGGGTTGGATACCCAATTGCTTGTAGAGATTCTATCTTCCAAGACAGAAAAATTCTAAAGAAATTGGTAGTAGACTACGAAAGATTATCACAGTTTTGCGGTGTAGATTACTTTAACTTTTATCAAAAGATTAATGGGGGTTATAGTGAGTTAAAAAGCGAAAAAGCTTCACTTTTTAATGAGTACTTAAATTCAGAAAATTATGCAGTAATTTTACCTAAAAAAATTACGTATACTTTGTTGGCATTTGGGATTGGAAAACATATTGCGTTAGATGATGGCGATCTTATACAAGAATTTGTTGATTTGCAAAAAAAAGTAAGCACCTACGGAATACAACCGCCATTCATGTCATACCTCAGTGTATGAAAAAATTAATTTTAAATTTAAAGCCTAATAGAATACAATGTATACGTTCTATTAGGCTTTTGTTCTGGGAACCTTAATATATGGAAGATTTAAAAAGTATTCAAAAAAAAGTATTACCAGGTGAGGCATTTTTTCTCTATTACGCTCCAGGTGATTCAAAATATATAGTGAGATTTTTAAATACGATTCCAATGAGTATGGGATGTATTATTGTTTTGAATGAGGCTGTTTACAATACCACTATTCGTTATCTTGACGACGGGGTTGAAACTCTTGGAATAACAAAGATTATTGTTGAAGACGATAATAAATTTAGTGCTACTATTGCATCGTTTTGCAAGTCAAAATCTCTTCAAACGATTCGCTACACCCATTCCTTGCCTATAGGTTTTTGCAGTGAAATAATTGCTGAAAAACCTGAAATTCAATTGATAGATGAATCAAAATATATCGACAGTTTTCTTTTGCAAAAAGATGAGCATACCATTGCTCATGTAAGAGCATCAGCGTCTTTACTTTATAGGCAACTGAGCAGTTTTTCGTATTCCGATTTTATTGGAAAGACACAAGAGGAAATGAAAAATATTTTTTTTCAAAAAATGCTTTCATATAGCACTGAACCAGCATTTCTTTTTTCTATTGCTTGTGGAGACCAATTAAAAGAAACAACAGTTAGTATACCGACGAGTAGGATAATTGAAGATGGAGAACCAGTTGTAATAGATACAGGGTTCATATTCAACGGATATTATACTGATATAACCAGAATGTTTTTTTCACAATCTGACGCAAGGATATATACCTATAAAAAATTAGAAAAAATTCAAAAGCGTGTAATTGATCGTATAAAAGCGGGAACCACTTTTGGTTCTATTGTTTCTCTTTACAAAGCGTTTTTTGATGAGGCTTTCAAGGATTACCAGTTTTTTCCAGAGGATCTTGGTCACTCTATTGGTTACTCACTTCATGAAAACCCAATTTTTGTTCAAGATAATGAAGAATTCTCTCTATTGCCCGGGATGATTATTACCCTTGAACCAGAAATTTTGGTGGATGGGTATAGATATCGTATTGAAGATATGGTTTTGATAGGTGAAAATCAGTGTGAAATCTTAACAAAATAATTATTCTCGAGAATTTATATGTTTGTTGTCTGTATCAAGGATGTTGATAAACTTGACTAAAACCATTTAAAAAGTACTATCAGGGACACATGATTCTGGATTTCCAGGGTTTTTGTTTGGTGTTCGCACCAATTTTATTCAGTTTTTAATTACCAGTGGCTAAACCCGCTGAGTACCCTTAAAACACGCAGAAATTTATTTCTGTGCAACCATTAATATGACACGATCATTAAAAAAGGGACCTTACATCGATGAGCGATTGCTTAAAAAAATCGAAGGTAAAGATCCCCTGAACACCCCAGCGGTAAAAACGTGGGCGCGTGCATCGCAGATTTCACCAGAAATGGTAGGGTTTACTTTCGCAGTGCACAATGGACGCAAACACATTGACGTTCTCGTTTCTGAAGACATGATTGGACACCGTCTTGGTGAATTTTCTCCAACGAAAACCTTCCACCGTCACGGAGGAAAGATGCAGAAAGAACTTGATCAGAAAAAACGTGAAGCTGAAATTGCTGCAGCTAAGGCAGCTCGTGCTAAATAAGCTTAAATAAACGTATGAAATCAAGCGTAAAAAATTATCGCCAATCACCACGTAAGGTTCGGCTTGTAGCTGACACCGTGCGAGGAAAGAAGGTAACCCAAGCCCTCCTTGAGCTTAAATTCCTTCCAAAGCGAGCAGCAAAAGAAATTGCGAAACTAGTTGCATCTGCAACCGCAAATGCTGAAAACAACTTCAAGGTAAAGAAGGACGATCTTATCGTCAAAGAAATTTCGGTCGATCAAGGGATTACCTTAAAACGTATTCGCCCACGAGCTCGTGGAGTCGCAAAACGTATCAACAAGAGAACCAGTAACATCACCCTAGCTTTAGGAGTGAAAGATAACTAGTATGTCACATACCGTACACCCCTACGCACACCGATTGGGAACTATCCGAGGATGGAAATCACGATGGTTTGCGAAAGGAAAGAAGTATAGTAGCTTCTTAAAAAATGACGTATTGATTCGAGAATTTCTTGAAAAAGAATTCCGAGGAAAGTATGTTTCTTCAATTGAATTTGAACGAAATCAAAAGACAACAAAGATTATCATCAGTACTGCTCGACCTGGATTCATTATTGGAAGACAAGGAGAAGGAGTTGCTGAATTGACCAAAAAAATCATTCGTGAAATGAAGCGTCGAAATATTGATGCTGAATATAACTTCACTATTGATGTTGTTGAAATTAAAAGTCCTGATTCAGATGCTATGCTTACCGCACAGCAAATTGCCGAAGGCCTAGAACGACGACTACCATTTCGACGAGTAATGAAAATGACTCTTGATAAGGTAATCGCAACTCGAGGTGTTGTTGGAGCACGAATTGTGCTTTCAGGACGTCTTGGAGGAAATGAAATGTCACGTAAAGAAGAAGTGAAGAAGGGAGGAATTCCACTTCAGTTCATCCGAGGTGATGTTGATTATGCAACCTACCGAGCTAACCTTCCTTACGGAGTTATCGGAGTAAAGGTTTGGATTTACAAGGGAGATACGCTCGAACGAGACGGTAAATAATTTACACTATCATGTTATTTCCAAAAAAAGTTGCCCACCGAAAGTGGCAGACAGCTCGTAAAAATCCATTAAGTCGAGGAAACGCAACCCGAGGTACCCGAATTCAAAACGGTACTCACGGATTGAAAGCCATGACTCAAGCGCGAATTACTTCACAACAAATTGAATCAGCTCGAAAGGTGCTTACCCGTGAAACTGGTAAGTATGGAAAATACTGGATTCGTATTTTCCCTGATCGACCAATTACCCGTAAAGCTGCAGAAGTAGGTATGGGAAAGGGAAAGGGAGATCCACAGGGGTTCTGTGTTGATGTCCTACCAGGTCGAATTATGTTCGAAGTAGGTGGTGTTAGCGAAACGGTAGCTCGAGAAGCTCTTCGTAAAGCTGGTACCAAACTTCCGGTGAAGGTAAAAATTATCAGCACCGAAGATATCTATTAACCAAAGCATCTATATGTCAGAAACTAGTAAAAAACAAAAAACACTTCGTGGGACTGTAGTATCAGATGCCATGGATAAAACCGTCGTGGTACTCGTAAAGCGATTTGTACAACATCCAAAGTACAAAAAGTTTTACACTAAAACTAAGAAGTATCACGCACACGACGAAGCAAACCAATTCAAAGTTGGTGATGTCGTTGAAATTGTAGAAACTCGTCCAATCTCAAAGACAAAGAGTTTCTCTGTTGTTTATCAATAGGTACACCGTAACCGGTGGTAACGTACCAAGTACATGATCCAAGTAGGAACAAATGTAAAAATTACCGACAACACAGGAGCAAAGACCGGACGTGTCTTTAAAATCCTGGGTGGTTCAAAGCGTCGGTATGCACGCTTGGGCGATCTTGTAGTTTTGTCTATTAAAACTGCTGAACCTCGAAAGCTTTTGAAAAAGAAAGATATCGTTCGTGGAGTAGTAGTTCGACAAACCAAAGAATTTCGTCGAAAGGATGGTTCATACATCCGATTTGATGATAATGCCGTTGTTATTATCGATAACAAAAAAGAGCCTCGTGGAGCCCGAATCTTCGGACCAATTCCTCGAGAACTCGCAGAGCGTGGTTATCAGAAAATAATCTCTCTTGCACCAGAAGTGCTTTAAGCGTATGAAGATCAAAATAGGAGACACCGTTATCGTTATCTCAGGATCTCGTAACGACCGAAAGAAAATTGGAAAAGTTATTTCAATGATCAAGAAAGATGACCTGATTCTTGTTGAAGGGGTAAACCTAAAAAACAAGGTAAGCAAAGATGCTTCAGGCAAAAAATCAATCGTAAAGGTTGAATTTCCAATCCATGTTTCAAACGTAATGTTTTACGATGAAAAAGCAAAAGCAGGAACACGTCTTGCAATTGAAGGAACAGGAAAAGAAAAACATCGAGTAACCAAGAAGAGCAAGACAGCTCTCAAGTAATCAGTACTATGAAAACACTCAAAGAAAAACAAGCAAAAGCCTTTGAAGTTCTAAGTTCTGAACTTGGAATTAAGAATGTCATGCAAGTTCCAAAAATCCAAAAGATTGTTGTGAACGTAGGAACTGGTTCTCGAATGAAAAGAGATCGATTTGCAAATGATTTTATCGCAGGGGAACTTGCAAAAATCACTGGCCAAAAACCAACCATCCGATCTGCAAAACAATCAATTGCTGGATTTAAAATTCGACAAGGTGATCAAGTAGGACTTGCCGTAACCCTTCGCGGGGAACGAATGCACTCATTCTTTGATAAACTTGTTCATGTTGCATTTCCACGGACAAAAGACTTTCGAGGTCTTGATGCCAAAGCAATCGATTCAATGGGAAATCTTACCCTTGGAATCAAGGAACATACTATTTTTCCAGAAACAGGAGACCAAGATCTAAGTAAAATCTTTGGACTTTCAATCACTATTGTAACAACAGCCAGTGATAAAAAAGCCGCAAAAGTATACTTTGATTACCTTGGAGTTCCATTCAAGAAATAAACCCGAAAGGGTTTTTTCTTTTTCCTAATTTATATTTCTGCGGTATACTCGATTCATGAATTTATACATGTATCAACGAATAGTAGGAACAGGAGTTCTTGCACTTCATGTTCTTTTGGGCTTACTACTCGCGTATTTCGTGTATCGAAAAATAAGCGGAAAGAAATGTGAAAAAATAGAAAACTTTCTATATGAGCAGCGAATGAAATTTGTATTTTTATTCGCCTTGTTTGCAACAGTAGGAAGCTTTATTTTTTCAGATGTATATTTTGTAGAGCCGTGTAAATTATGTTGGTTTCAGCGAGCTTTCGTGTACCCTCAAGCAATCATCGCTGGTGTTGCCTTGATGAAACGTGATATAGCAGCATGGCTGAATCTCCGTATTATGTCTATCATAGGTCTTGTTATTGCCGCTTATCAAATGATGGCTCAGTTTGGAGTAAGTGCGTTACCTAAGCTCGCTTGTGTTGCAGAAGCGGGAGCCGACTGTGCGAAAATCACCATGCTCGAATATGGATATATTACGATCCCAGTAATGTCCGCTACATTTTTCCTAGCAGTAATACTTCTTTCTTTAGTAAAGAGAAAATAATGGTATACGAAAGGGTGCAGAAAGTATTTGACATAATTAAATAATGATTATATTATATAGAAAACTAAAAGTTTATATTTATGAAGAATCCTTATTTAACTTTACTTTCAACGGACACAAAAATTGTAATCCCTTTTTGTGAAGGTGCAGAAAAAATTAACCTTCTTAATTCAAAAAAAGTCTTCCCTGGAAAAGTTGGAGATTTAATTAGAGAAATTAGGCCCAAGAATCCCGAACAATCAAGTACGCAAGCAACTGAAGTTGAAGTACATGAAACAGTTCAAAGAATCCCATATTTTACTGATGCGTTTACTGACCCAGATAATCAATTTCTGACACAAACTCAGGTAGTAAAATTTTTGGAAGACAACCCAGAATGGGTAAAAGAAGATGGATGGGGAACTTATTTTCTTTGCAAGAAAAAAGGAACATCCAAGTTACGGTACTTTGTTGTATGTGTATATTTAGATGATAATGACTTAAGATCAATAGAAATTGATTTGCTGTATGAAACTTCATGTATTCCTGGAAGAATTTGCCGCTTTGTCATTCCAGTAAAAAATTAACATTATTAACATAAGCCCTTCTTGAAAGAAGGGCTTATTTATTTGGATTATGAAATAATTAATTATTAACGCTTAGAATTCTATAATCTTAAATCTTATGAGTTCTTTTAAACCCTGAAGCGCTTTCTATGATGGAAGTGTCTTAAATTGTTCATGTAAAAAAACAGGATATTAGCCAATTTTTCCATAATACATGCGCCGTGAAGTCAGAAACTTTTTTCTGGTAGTGATATTGATATCACCTAATCAAAATCATGTATAATAGGTATATGAAAAAAGGATTTACATTGATTGAATTATTAGTTGTTATTGCAGTTATAGGTATACTTGCAACTATTATTCTATCATCACTAGCAAGTGCTCGCTCTCGAGCGCGTGATGCAAAGAGACTTACTGATATGAAAGCAATTAGAGATGCTTTGGTTATGTATGAACTAGATCATGGTTTTATACCGGTAACATCGAGTTATGGAGAAGCCAATACTGGAGGTTGGGATACCTCAGTACAAGGTGGATTTCTCACTTTCCTTGTTCAGAACGGGTATATGTCCGAAGTTCCTGTTGACCCGCTTAATAATGCGACAGAATCAGCTCTTAGTAATACAATAATAGGGCAAGGGTACGGTTATAGATACTTCTGCTACTTAAGCGGTGATAATGCAGAAGGTTTAAGTTTAGGATATTTTAGAGAAAAAGATGGCGGGTTTGTAAATTATTCAACTTTAAATCCCTTAGGAAGCGCTGTAAGTTCGGGAGATAATTATTTCAAATGTGGTAATCATAATTAAATATATTTTATTAATTATTAGCGCTTTCTATAAGAAAAGCGTTTTAAGTTATTCATTACAATAAAACAAAATTAAGCCAATTTTTCCTTGCCACATAACAAAAAATAGGTACTATAGAGCCTAGTTCGCAACTCCGTGTTGATTTCGGTGAGCTTAAATAGCTATATTTAAACATACTAAAATAAGTACGCGAAAGTACGAACTGGCAGGAGAGGCTTTTTTATAAGTCTCTTTCCTGTCGTTATCAGTAACAACCTTACATTAAAACATGGCAAAAAAATCAGTCATTGCGCGAGCAGAGCGTAAGCCAAAGTTTTCTACCCGTGAGGTTAACCGATGCTTCAAATGTGGACGAAAGCACGGTTACATGAGAGATTTTGACCTTTGTCGAATCTGTTTCCGAGAGTTAGCAAACGAAGGAAAGATTCCAGGGGTAAAGAAATCATCATGGTAATCGAGGTTAACATACGAAAATACTATGGATAAGATCGCAAATATGCTCATCACTATAAAGAACGGAGGAAACGCTGGAAAAACCACCGTTACCGTTCCTTACTCTGTGTACAAGGCAAGTATCGCACGAGCACTCTTTCAAGAAGGATACATCAAAGCCTACTCACAAAAATCAAGCACCAAGGGTGATCTATTGGAAATTGATATCTTGTATACCAAGAATAACAAACCACGAATCACTCAGGTAAAACGAATTTCAAAACCATCACGACGTTTGTACACCAATGCAAAGAATATTTCAGCGGTGAAACAAGGGTACGGAAAACTATTCCTATCAACACCAAAGGGAATCCTTACGGGTGAACAAGCACGAAAGGAAATGGTTGGAGGAGAAACTCTCTTTGAAATCGTTTAATTATTTTACTCATCTAAGTCTGTAAGAGTACTTGTACCGCTTGCACAAAATATTCTTACCAACTATTACAATGTCACGACTTGCAAAACAACCTATCGCTGCTCCAGCAGGAGTAGAAGTGAAACTTGATGGTGAACTACTTACCGTTAAGGGACCAAAAGGAGAATTGTCACGCAGCTTCAATACCAAAGTTATTGCAATTACGGTAGATGCTGGAACCGTGAGTTTCGAAAAAAATGAAGACAATGTTTTCTCTCGATCTCTTATCGGTACGTACGCTTCTCATGTACGCAATATGGTAACTGGAGTTACTACAGGATTTGAAAAGAAACTTATCATCGAAGGAGTTGGATTCCGTTCAGAAGTGAAGGGAACTAACCTAGAAATGAGTCTTGGATTTTCACACCCTGTTTCTATGCCAATCCCAGAAGGACTTACAGTAACTGCCGAAAAGAACGTAGTTACTATTTCAGGAATTGATAAAGAAAAAACTATGCAGTTTGCTGCACAAATCCGGGCAAAGAAGAAACCTGAACCATATAAAGGTAAAGGAATCCGATACGAAGGAGAGATTATTCGCCGTAAGCAAGGTAAGAAATCTTAATAAGCTACTATGAATAATTCATCAAAAACATTGAAACGAAAACGACGACACGCACGTGTTCGATCAAAAGTTTCAGGAACATCTGAACGACCACGATTAAGTGTATTTCGTTCAAATACTTCAATCTACGCACAAATTATTGACGACGTAACAGCAACCACTCTAGTAGCCGCAAGCGACCTAGGGGCAAAAGCTGGTACTCCAGTAGAACGTGCACAACAAGTAGGTAAACTTATCGCTGAAAAAGCTCAAGAAAAGAAAATCAAAGCAGTCGTATTCGACCGTGGAGGATTCCTTTATGCAGGACGTATCAAAGCGCTTGCTGATGCAGCTCGAGAAGCAGGACTTACCTTCTAATTTATTATTATAATTGTTAACTGCATGAATACAGAAATCAAAGAACAAACGGTAGATGCACCAGCAGCACCAGTTGCTGAAACGTCATCACAACCGACAGGAGCAGATACCTCATCATCAGCACCGCGAACATTTGATCGTGGAGCACGAGGAGGAGCTCGCCGAGGAAAAACTGGAGGGCGACCATCAGGAGATCGGAAAGGTTCTCGCTTTGAATCACGACCAAAGCCAGAATTTGATCAAAAAATCATCAACATCTCACGAGTTACTCGTGTGGTAAAAGGAGGGCGTCGTCTTTCTTTCCGTGTTGATATGGTAATTGGAGACAAGAAAGGAAAGGTAGGAATTGGGAGCGGTAAGGCAACTGATACATCACTTGCTATTCAAAAAGCTTTCAACCTAGCTCGAAAGAATCTTCTCTATTTGAAGCTCACTCCTAACCGATCAATCCTTCACGAAACAGAAGCAAAGGTAACCGCATCACGTGTGTACCTAATGCCTAACAAGGAACGAGGATTGGTTGCAGGTTCAACCATGCGTAACGTTTTGGAACTTGCAGGAATTACTGACCTAACAGGTCGAGTAATGACTGGAAGTAAGAACAAACTTAACATTGCGAAAGCAACCGTTGAAGCATTACGTGTTTTCGATCTTCCAATCGAAGAACGACCAAAACCAGCAGCACCACAATCATCAGAACGTCGAAGCTTCCGAGCTGGAGGCAACCGAGGAGATCGTCGACCTCGAGCACCACGACGAAATACTAACCAAGCATAGTTATGATGCATACACTAAAACGAACAACTCCAAATAAGACGGCTAAGCGAATCGGACGTGGAGGGCTACGTGGTAAAACATCAGGACGTGGACACAAGGGACAAAAGCAACACGGAGGACACGGAATTCGAGCTGAAATCCGAGACCAAATCAAGAAGCTTCCAAAGCTTCGAGGACGTGGAGTGAACTCAAACAAGTCACGACATCCTGAAATGGTACCTGTTAACGTATCAGTTCTTGCTTTGAATTTTGCTAAAGGAGAAACCGTATCACCAATCACCCTAGTTGAAAAACGACTAGTACGTGCTGGTTTGGTACGAAAATCTGGAGTTAAAATTCTTGGAAACGGAAATATTTCTGTTCCATTAACTATCGAAGGATGTGTTCTTTCAGATTCTGCTCGAGAAAAAATTACTCAAGCAGGAGGAACCATCGCTTAACCATAACGATATATGAGCACCTTTAAAAGAAAACTCAATATCGTGCTCCACGATAGGAAACTACGAAACATGGTTCTCTTTACTTTAGGGGGACTTGCTATCTTTCGTTTCCTTGGATCTATTCCAGTACCTGGAGTTGATCCTAACGTGTTACAGCAATTTTTGTTGAATAACCAATTCTTCTCATTCTTGAACTTGTTTTCAGGAGGAGGATTATCACAGCTTTCAATTATTGTTCTAGGAGTTGGTCCTTACATTACCTCATCAATTATTATGCAGTTGATGACAACCGTATCACCAAAACTTAAAACAATGTTCCATGAAGAAGGTTCAATTGGGCGAAAGAAGTTTAACTTCTATTCTCGTCTTCTTACCCTCCCAGTGGCTTTGATTCAAGGAGTAGGAATTCTTACTCTCTTGTCAAAGCAGGGAGCGCTTCCAGAACTAGGAATGTCAGGAATGATCGTTAACGTTCTTGTGGTGACTGCCGGAGCATTCTTAACCTTATGGTTAGGAGAATTGATCAACGAGTTTGGAATTGGTAATGGAGTTTCACTTCTTATTTTTGGAGGTATTGTAGCTTCATTGCCAGGAGTATTTGGACAACTAGCCCTAGCCTACGTTCCATCAGAACTCTTTAACTATGTTCTTTACCTTGTAATGGTAATCATTGTAGTTGTTGGAGTTGTTTTGATTAACGAAGCTGAGCGACGAGTACCAATTACCTATGCTAAACAAGTTCGAGGTATGAATACCTACGGAGGATCATCAACCTATGTTCCACTACGGGTTAACCAAGCAGGAGTTATGCCAATTGTGTTTGCTCTTTCAATTCTTTTGTTCCCGCAAATGCTTGCTAACTTCTTGGTAACATCAGATATTTCTTGGCTCGCGTCAGCAGCACAAGGATTATTAAATGTATTGCAACACCAAGTATGGTACCCAATCATTTACTTTGTAATGGTATTCGGGTTTACCTACTTCTATACTGCAATTACCTTTGATCCAGAATCAATGGCAGAAAATCTGCACAAGTCTGGAGCTTTTGTTCCAGGAATTCGACCTGGTGTTTCAACCGAAGCACACTTTGCAAAAACAGCTACTCACTTAACTTTCGTTGCGGCACTATTTTTGGGAATCATTGCGGTTCTACCAACAGTAATGCTATCAGCAACAGGAAATTCTGCCGTAGCTATTGGAGGAACAGGAATTCTTATTGCTGTTTCAGTGGTACTTGATCTCATCAAGAAGCTTGATGCTCAAGTAGCAATGCGCGAATATTAGTCCAAAAAAAACAACGGAAACGTTGTTTTTTCTTTTTGTTTTAATAGTGACATGGTATAATTTTTGCATGAAATCACGAGGATTTACCCTTATTGAATTATTGGTAGTTATCGCCATTATTGGTGTTCTTGCTACTGTTGTTATTTCGTCTTTGAGCCAGGCACGAGATCGGGCAAAAAACGCAGCTGCACAAGAAGCACTTGTTCAAATGAGAACCTTATCAGTAGGAGCTCAAATTGCATCAAACCAAACAGTTCGTGAAATGACAGGCGCAGGTTCTCCAGGAACTTACTCATCATGTCCTGCTGGTACTGATTTATCAACACTTGCTGCTACTCATATTTGCATTGCTAATTGGGAAAATGCAATTCATCATATTGTTGATAATTATGATGGGTCAACAGGAGAAGCATTCTTCCGTGATGCATGGGGTTCACCTTATCTGCTCAATGAAGGAGAAGGAGAAGACTCAGGAAACCCATGTATCTATGACACCATTACTTCGGCTGGTGCAGATAGGTTAGCCTTCACCGCTGATGACCTCAATATTGTTATTCCATTTGAGACCTGTTCTATTTAATTTATTCACCTATAATTTCTTATTACTATGGCATTACAACCAAAAGAAAAAAAACTTCTTAAAATTCTAGCTGGAGTCGTTGTTGTTGGAGGGTTTATCATGTTTCGAAGCAGTCAACCACAAGAAATTGCTACAACAGAATCTGATCCTGATAAGGTAGCAGAGCTTGAAGCTAAAAAGAAGGCAAAGACTACAGCAAAGACATCATCAAGACCATCTGGAGCTAGCGGAGGTGGCTCAGCACGCTCAGGTGGTGGTGGAGGAGGAAGTCGGTCTGCGGCTCCTACTATCTCTACTGTTAGTATTTCAGATTTTGAGTCACATAACTCACCCGAAAGCTGTTGGGTCTTGATTGACGGAAAGGTGTACGATATTACTGAATATGTTAAAAATAGCGAGCAACCTGATGAAGTTGCCGCCTACTGTGGAACATTCGGATTCGAAGAGGGGTATTTGGAAGAAATTTCATCAACAAAAGAAGCAATTATTGATAAGGCTAGCCTAAAGGGAACTATAGGATAGTCTTTTTCATTGCAAAACAAGACACTTGTAGTAGTATGATGAGCGTACATCAAAGGTTTTTACCTTACCTATTTTACTATTAGGCGCTGTACAATGTTTTAGCAATAACCAATAATTTATTTACATGGAACGAGATTATCCACTTTCAAAAACACGAAACTTTGGAATTGTTGCCCACGTTGACGCGGGAAAAACAACTACCACAGAACGAATCCTTTATTACACCGGCCGATCACACAAGATTGGTGAAGTTCATGATGGTGCTGCCACTATGGACTGGATGGCACAAGAACAAGAGCGAGGAATTACTATTACCTCAGCTGCTACTACTTGTTTCTGGTCACCTACCTACACCGGACGAGCCAAAGAGTTCGAAAACCGATTTAACATTATCGACACCCCAGGTCACGTTGACTTCACTGCTGAAGTAGAACGATCTTTAAAGGTACTCGACGGTGCTGTTGTTGTTTTCGATGGTAACGCAGGAGTAGAACCTCAATCAGAAACTGTTTGGCGACAAGCTGATAAATACCATGTTCCTCGAATGTGTTTCATTAACAAGCTCGACAAGGTAGGAGCAGATTTTGATCGTTCATTTGAATCAATTACGAGTCGTTTGACACCAAACGCAGTAATGGCTCAACTTCCTATCGGGTTTGAATCAAGTCTTTCAGGAATTGTTGATTTGCTTACTATGAAGTCATACGTCTTTGAAGGAAACATGGGAATGGAAATTCATGAACATGAAATTCCAGCAGACATGATGGAAAAAGCTACTGAAAAGCGAAATCTTCTTATTGAAAAAATCGTAGAAAACAACGATGTTCTTATGAACAAGTATTTTGAAGGTGAAGATCTTCCACTCGATGAGCTTAAAGCAGAAATGCGAAAACAAGTTATTGCCGGAAACATGGTTCCAGTGTACGCCGGATCAGCATTCAAGAACATTGGAGTTCAATTGGTACTTGATGCGGTTATTGACTATATGCCAGCGCCAACTGATATTCCTCCAGTAAAAGGAATTGATCCAAAGACCGAAGTAGAAATTGAACGAAAAGCAACTGATGAAGAACCGTTCTCAGCTCTTGCGTTTAAACTAGCCGTTGACCCATTCGTAGGACAAATTACTTTCTTCCGAGTGTACTCAGGTACTCTGGAAGCAGGTTCATACATCTTGAACACCCGAACTGGTGACAAGGAACGAATCGGACGTATTCTTCGAATGCACGCTAACCAGCGAGAAGAAGTTAAGAAAGTGTACGCAGGAGAAATTGCTGCAGCGGTAGGATTGAAAGATGTTCGAACTTCAGATACTCTTTGTGATCTAAACAACCCAATTATTCTTGACCAAATTGTGTTCCCAGAACCAGTGGTATCATTAAAAATTGAACCAAAGACCAAGGCTGACCAAGAAAAAATGGGAATTGCGCTTTCACGACTTGCGAGTGAAGACCCAACCTTCAAAGTTTCAACAGATGCTGAAACTCTTGATACCGTAATTTCAGGAATGGGAGAACTTCACCTAGATATTATTGTTGACCGTATGAAACGAGAATTCAGCGTTGAAGCAAACGTTGGAGCACCTCAGGTAGCATACCGAGAAACCATTCAAGGATCATCTTCAGCAGAAGAAAAGTACGTAAAACAATCAGGAGGACGTGGACAATACGGACACGTAAAGATTCGAGTAAACCCACTGCAAGTACTTGCTGAGGGTGAAGAACTTCCAAAGAACGTTAAACGCGACGATAACGGATTTGAATTCGTTAACAACATTAAGGGAGGAGTTATTCCAAACGAATACATTCCAGCTTGTGAAAAAGGATTTAAAGAATCAATGCTTCGAGGATCACTTGCAGGGTATCCAATGGTTAACGTTTCAGTTGAATTGTACGACGGTAGTTATCACGAAGTCGACTCATCAGAAATCGCCTTCAAGATTGCTTCTTCAAAAGCTTTCACTGATGCTGTACGAAGCGCTACACCAGTTATCCTAGAACCTATGATGAAGGTAGAAGTAGTAGTTCCAGAAGAATACATCGGAGATGTAACTGGAGATATTTCTTCAAAGCGAGGGCTTATTGAAGGAGTTGACGAAAAGGGAATGGTACAAGCCGTTAAGGCAACCGTGCCATTGTCAGAGATGTTCGGATACATCAATAATCTTCGATCAATGACATCAGGGCGAGGGAACTTCACTATGGAGTTCTCACGATACGACGTGGTACCACGAAACGTAGCTGATGAAATTATCAAAAAACGAACCTAGTTAAAAAGAAGTCGAAAGACTTCTTTTTCTTTTTATTACTAACACTTAAAAATATTCATATCGGTTATTTTCTAGTATACTTTCACTATGGGAAATTCCTTCGAAGAAACAGTAAAGAGTACACCTAATTTTGAGAATCCTGCACAAGAGATTGCGTTTTTACGCAAACAGCTAGAATTACAAGTTACTCAAGATCAGTCACAGAACATTGAACGAAGGCCAGATGAGGTGGCTCGAGAAATGGTTCAGAGTTACCAAAAAATTCCACAACAAGAAGTACTGCATGAAAAAATGCAGCTTCCTGAACATGAATCTCAAGGTATTGAATTAAGCCTATCACCTGAAAGCCACGACGGGCTCATTGCAGATCTATACGGAATAATGATTGAAAAAGGGATCAAGAACGTTCTTGATTTGCTAGCTCGAATGAACAATCCTCATGTTGAAGATGACTTTCATCGTTTTTTGGTTCAGTATATTGCGAGTAGTTACGAAGTTCCAGGAATAAAACCAAAGACTGACTTAGCAAAATCACTTGGACTACGGATGTTTGAAGTTCTCCTGCCTATTAAAGGAGGGCAAGAGTATCAACTACGAGAAATCATATCTCGAATGGAGCAATTCATGGCAGGAATGCAGTCAATTGCGAGCGACTATAAAAACGTCGACCAAAGTTACTACACATTAGAAATCACCCTTGCAGAATCTGGCGATGAAATCGCACTGTATATTACCGTTCCAGAATTCAGGTCTGATCTTTTGGAAAAGCAATTACTAGGAGTATTTGATAACGTTCGAATTACTGAAGTTTTTGATGATTACAATATCTTTAGTTACAACGGAGTAACTTCTGCTTCATATGCTAAAGCAAGTGAACACGAGATCCTTCAGATGAAGGTGTATGACGAATTTGATTATGACCCAATGAAGGTTATCGTAAATGCATTTTCAAAATTGGCGACTGAAGGAGAGGGAGCCTCAATTCAAATTATTGTTGTTCCTAATGGAGACACCCATATTAAAGAATATGGGAACGTACTAGACTCACTTAAAAAAGGAGATTCACTAAAAGAAGCAATAGGTGAAACATCCTTTGGAGCTTTACTAGGGCGTGGTCTCGTTGGACTGGTCTCATCACCAAAAAAAGAAGATCCAGAAAAAGACAAAAAAATTGATGATCGAGCTATTGAGTCAGTTACTCAAAAACTTAAAAGCACGATTGTGCAAACGAATATTAGAATTGCAGTTTCAGCTCCGTCAAAAATTCGTTCTGAGCTTATCCTTCATGAATTAGAATCAGCTTTTCAGCAATTTACTCATACTCAAGGAAATGGGCTCACGTTCGTTAGAGAAATAGGAGAGCGTTTAGAAGGGTTAATTCATGAATTTATTTTTAGAATATTTAATCAAAAGCAAACCTTACGGTTGAACCTAAAAGAGCTCGCAACTATTTTTCACTTTCCACTCGATCTTCCTGTATCTTCACAATTAAAACAGTCCTCGTCAAAATCTGCTCCAGCACCAAGTGACCTTCCAGAGCACGGAGTCTCACTAGGGATAAATAGCTACCGAAATATCAAGAAGTTGGTAAAAATGGCACCCGAAGATCGCCTACGACACTTCTATGTTATTGGGCAGACAGGAACGGGTAAAACACATCTCTTGAAGTCTATGATTATTCAGGATATCAAGAATGGTGATGGGGTGTGTTTCATCGACCCTCACGGTTCTGACGTAGAAGATATTCTTAATCATATTCCACCTGAACGTATTGGTGATGTTATCTATTTTGATCCGGCACACACCGATCGTCCTATGGGATTGAATATGCTCGAGTACGATGTAACTCATCCGGAACAAAAATCTTTTGTTATCAATGAGCTCATGTCTATCTTTAATAAGCTTTTTGACATGAAGGTCGGGGGAGGAGCGATGTTTGAACAGTACTTTAGAAACTCAGCAGGTTTGGTTATGGAACACCCGGAATCAGGGAATACCTTACTTGAAATTGGGCGAGTACTAGCGAACAAATCATTTCGTGATATGAAGCTTCGGTACTGTAAAAACCCTATCATCAAACAATTCTGGGAGAACGCAGAACGTACCACCGGGGAACAGGGATTAGAAAACTTCGTTCCGTACATTACTTCAAAATTCGATGTATTTATTTCAAACGAAATTATGAGACCAGTTGTTGCCCAGCAGTACTCATCATTTAATTTCCGAGAGATCATGGATAATAAAAAGATTCTCTTGGTAAATCTATCAAAAGGACGCCTTGGAGAAATTAATGCAAATCTTATTGGGTTGGTGTTGGTAGGAAAAATCTTGATGTCAGCGCTCTCGCGAGTTGACTCACTAGGTAAAAAACTTCCACCTTTCTATTTGTACATTGATGAATTCCAGAACGTAACAACAGATTCAATTTCTCAAATTCTTTCAGAAGCTCGTAAGTATGGACTGGGCCTACATATTGCGCACCAGTTTATTGCACAGCTTGATGAGGGAATCAAAAACGCAGTATTCGGTAACGTAGGGTCTATGGCTACCTTCCGTATTTCTTTTGAAGATGCTCAATATTTGGAGAAGCGATTCTTACCAACCTTCAACTCGGAAGATATTATGAAGGTAGAGAATAGAAACGCCTACGTGCAAATTCTTTCTCATGGAAAACCCCTCGCTCCGTTTAATATAGAAACCTTACCACTAGGAACAGCAAATCCAGAAGGAGTACGAGAGAAAATAAAGCAGCTTTCGTTCTTAAAATACGGACGACCACGAGCAGAGGTAGAAGCTGATATTATTCGACGATACCAATAAATGTAAGTTTTCTATCTAAATAATCTTGCTTACTTTTAGTAATTACAAAAAGCCTGTTCATTACAGGTTTTTTTGTTATGATAGGGAACATATGAAAGAAGAAAAAATTCTTATTATTATCAAACCAGACGCAATTGTTCGCGCACTTATTGGAGAAGTATTTACTCGATTTGAACGAAAGGGATTCAAAGTTATTGGAACCAAAATGATTCAACTAGGAGATGTTCTTCTTGATGAACACTACTCACATCTAAAAGATAAACCTTTCTTCCAAGGAATCAAAAACTTCATGACTGCTGCACCTGTTATCTTGATCGCACTTTCAGGAGAAAATGCATCAACAGCAGCACGATTGGTTGCAGGGCAGACTGATGGGCACCAAGCTGACGCTGGAACTATCCGAGGAGACCTTTCAATGTCTATTCAGTCAAATATCGTTCATGTTTCTGATACTCCAGAAAACGGAGAACTAGAAGTAGCTCGATTTTTCTCAGCTGAAGAACTATTTGACTACCGACGTGTAGATGAGACTTTTGTCTACTCACACACTCACAACGATTTTAAATAAAAACATTTCAGAAAATCGTCAAGTAGCGACCACTATTAAGAACCGTTATAATAGTAAGGTAGTTATTTGATAAAAGACTTTGAACTCTTTTGAACTCGGGGCTCTTGATAGGGGTAATCCTTGGATTATCACTTCTGAATCCCACTTTGACCTTTGTCAATGTTCTTCGTTCAAGTAGCTATATCTCAAAAGACGCTCAGTACTGAGCGTTTTTTGTCTGGAAAATTTTATATATTTAATATTAGCTTTATCTCTCCTGTGATATACTTTTCTTATGGAACACAATAAACACCAAGTACGAGTTACTTTTCATGGGGGAACAGGTTCAGTTACCGGAGCTAATTTTCTTCTTGAAAACGTTGCTGAAACACGCGAAGCGACAAACAAAATTCTAATTGACTGTGGTTTATACCAGGGTGATCGAGATTCCGACGCTATGAACTATAGCCCTTTTGCCTATGATCCTGCTGATATTGATATCCTTATCGTGACACATGCTCATGCTGACCATATTGGACGAATTCCTCGCCTGGTGAAAGAAGGTTTCTCTGGAAAAATTTATTCCACCAAGGCAACCCGAGAGCTTACGGAAATAATGTTCCAGGACAGTCTGGAAATTATTACTTATGAAGCAGAAAAAGAAAATAAAGAACCAATGTATGGTCAGGAAGATGTTAAACGAGCGCTTGAATTATGGAAAACTGTTTCATTCCATGATCCACTTGATCTAGGACTTGGATTCTCTGTTCGTTTCTTCCAGGCAGGGCATATTCTAGGGTCAGCTATCGCAAAGTTTAGCTACGGATCAAAAAACATTGTCTTCACTGGTGACCTAGGAAATAGTCCTGATCCTATTCTACGTGACAACGAGGTGGTAACCGATGCTCACTACATGATTATGGAATCAGTGTATGGAGACCGTAATCATGAAGAACGCGAAGAACGTATCAATAAATTAAAAGAAGCAATTAATGAGACGGTTGCCAAAAAGGGAGTGCTCTTGATTCCTTCATTTGCATTAGAGCGAACCCAAACCGTTTTGTATGTACTTAATGAACTTGCAGAATCTGGCGAAATTCCAAAAATTCCTGTATTTCTTGACTCACCACTAGCTATTGATATTACGGCTGTTTTCAAAAAGTATCCCGAGCTATTCAATGATCAGGTTCAAGAAAGACTAAAAACCGATCCTGATGTATTTAGTTTTCCAGGTCTTGTTGAGACATATGGTATGAGTGATTCAAAGGGAATTTTGAAAGTTCCAGGTCCAAAAGTAATTATTTCTTCAGCGGGTATGTCACATGCCGGTAGAATTATTCATCACGAAAAGCAGTATCTCGATGAAGCAGAAAATATGGTTCTCTTTATTGGGTACCAAGCCGTTGGAACACTAGGGCGAATTATTCAAGATGGTGCAGAAAAGGTTAATATCTTTGGAAAAGAAGTCCCTATTCGTGCAACTATTCGTACCATTTCTGGGTACTCAGCACACAAAGATTCTGACCACTTGCTAGAATTTGTTGGGCACTCTCAAGACACGCTTCAGAATGTTTTTGTAACAATGGGAGAGACCAAGGCGGCACTATTCTTGGTTCAAAGAATTCGAGACTATTTGGGAATCAAAGCAACCGCACCACAATTAGGTGATAGTGTTGTTCTTGATATGGATTAAATGTATTCACTTATGTAAAAGACTATTCATACGAATAGTCTTTTTATTTAGAAATTATATTTTTCACCAAGAATTTTTTTAACCTCTACTTGCACTTCTTCTATTGATTTTCCAGTAATTGAAATTACTTTACAATCAAATGAGCTCGCGTCGGCGATATCAGAAAATCGATTAATAATATTCTGGATATTTTCAGTATCTTCAGTACTGTAGATAGAGTTTCCATCATCTCGAGCAACAATATTTTTAACATCATCTACAAAGATAATTCCTAGTATGTCTGGATGAGCAGGAAGGAGTTCTTTTTCAAGTTCTAATATTTTTTGAATTTCATGAGTATTTCTCAAAATACTATATGCATATTCAGTGTAGTGGCATCGGTCAACGATACAAGGAATACCTTTTTCCCAGCTAGCATACACACTCCCAAGTTGGTTTTTTACAGCTTGGATTCCGTAGATTTCTTTTTCCTCTAAGTCACTTCCTACCGGACGATCAAGGTTTAAAATACTAAAAGGAATTTCACTTAACCATTTACGTAGTAGAGAAATTTGGGTCCCTTTTCCTACATTATCTGGCCCGTCGATAAAAATAATTGGTCGTGTGGTCATTCTGGAATTATATCATGATTACTGGTGCGTATGATATAATCATAGTAACTATGACCGAAGTATACGACCAAAAAATTAAAATTTCAGTGTATGGTGCACAACATACTGACTATCAAAGTTCTCTCGAGACCCTTGAACAAGCAGAACGATTAGGAAAAATCATTGCAGAGCATCATTGTATTCTTACGATTCCCGCAACAACTGGATTTCCGTATTGGGTTGCAAAGGGAACAACTACCGCAGGAGGACAGGTAATTGGATTCTCTGCTGCTGCAAATGAAAGAGAACATGTAGAGACATACCGACTTCCTACTAAATATATGGAGACTATTATCTATTCAGGGTTTGGATATGCGGGAGCTGATCTCTTACTATCACGAACTTCTGACGCAATTATCTTTGGGTACGGAGGTGTAGAAACTATCCATGAATTTTGGGTAGCTTTCCAAGAAGGTAAGCCAATGGGAGTACTACGAGGCATTTGGAGTACTGATGAGGTGCTTCATGATTTACTAAAATCAAATCCAGAATTTGATTCGAGCTCAATTATCTTCGATGAGGATCCTGCTCGGCTTGTAGAACAACTTGTTAAGAAGGCAAAACACAACAGGGTAGAGACTTATCACGTGTAGTTCCTTATTTTCTAAAATACAAATAAAAAAGAACCTATAGAAGGTTCTTTTTTATTTAACGCTATTTACAACTCGTTCAAATGATTCTGGCACGTTCTCTGCAAGATCGGCAAGCATCTTTCGATTAAGTTTAACTCCTTTTTTAGTAAGAGCATCGATAAAAGTACTGTAAGTAAGTCCTAGTTTTCGAACTCCTGCGTTAATCTTAACGTTCCAAAGTCGTCGGAAGTTTGATTTTTTATCACGTCGGTGTGCAAAAGCAGTATTTCCAGCATGAGCAATAGCATCATTAGCCATTGCCTTTTTGGTACTTCGTCCGAATCGGTATCCTTTAACTTGTGCTAGGATATTTTTTCGACTTTTGTTTTTGATAGTTCCTCGTTTTACTCGTGGCATAATAGTTTAGTCATAATAGCTCATCATGTGGCTATCTATCTGACAATGATTATTGGCTGATAATAGTGCTTCTTACTGATGAGGGATAAATCGTGCGATTTGTTTTGCACTCATCACAAAGTCAGTAGTTCCTCGCTTTGCTCGGGTAGTGTTTCCACTTTCCTTAGCATTAAAGTGATTCTGTCCTTTTGGACGAGCTTTGATTTTTCCGTTCTTGGTAAGTTTCAAACGTTTTGTGTAAGATTTGTTTGTTTTCATAATTCTTATGGTTACGCTTATTCTTGCATTTCCTCGGGGATAGTTCCTTCGGCGGTTTCGACCTGGTCGTTTGTTGGTACCTCAGCTGGTTTTTTAACAGCTTTCTTATCTAATTCAATTAGAACCGTAATTCCTTTTGAACTATCTTTGAATTCCTCTACAATCTTGTAAGGTTCGGTTACCAAGGACAAAACTTTGCTGAGTCTATCATGCAAAAAATCTTTGTCCATGTATTTAGTACGTCCTTTTAGGTAAAGTTCTACTTTTACACGGTGCCCGTCTTCTAGCCATGCAGAAGCTCTGCTAGCCTTTAATTTAAGGTCTCCGTCGCCAGTACCTACTTTAACTTGGATACTTTTAACCTCAAAATTAGTTTGTCGAGATTTAATATCTTTTTGTATCTTCTTTTGAGCGTACATAAACTTTCCGTAGTCAGTAATTTTTGCTACTGGTGGATTAGCTTTTGCAGAAATCTCAATAAGATCAAGTCCAAGAGAATAAGCACGTTCAATTGCGTCTTCACGGCTCATAACGGTTGATTCTCTACCGTCTTCTAGTACTCGAAGTTCGCTTGCGCGGATTCCTTCATTGATTCTGAGTTTTTGATTGTCGTCTGATGTATTCAAGGTATTTAAAACAAGGACTATATTATCAGTCCTTAATACCACTACAGTAGTATAAAAGCCTTTAAAGTCAATATCATATTGGCACAAAATAGTGTTTTATGTGGTATATTGAATGTATGGAAAATAAAGCACCTCTAAAAATTTGTAACTCTTGGTACCACCATCGATGGTTTAGGTTTCTACTTCTATTGGTAGGAATAAATATGCTTATTTTAGGGATAAGTTTCGCACTAGGAATTGACCCTATTGTTCTCTTTGCAAGTATTAAAAATGTCTTTGCGAGAATTCTTATTGGAGCAGCATATACTTTAGTTGCAGCTTTTGTTATTAGAGAGTCAATTTCATATGAAAGCATGCGAGAAGAAACTCATCTTGTTTGCCAGCACTGTTTAGCAGCTCTTACAGAGCAAGAACCGGTGACACTAGATAGCAAGGTAGAACTTAAAACACAGGAGTAATTAAAAGAGCCATGAGCTCTTTTTTTGTGAAACAAGTAATAAAAGGGAAGTAATCTGTAATACTTGACATGTATATATAAACATGCTATCATAATTATATGAAAAATATTTTGAAAGCAATTATATATTCTGGTTTACTGTCTGTTGTTGTATTTGCACAACCAGCATTTGCAGTTACTTTTTCAACTATCGAAACTAACTCTGCATTAGGAACTAATTCTACCTCTACCCTTGGTGCGCCTGGTGCATCAGTTGCTGATTTTTTTGCCGCACAAAATGCATATGAGGCAAATGAAGCAGATAAAAGAATCCCAACAATTTCTGATTACACTCCAGAAAAATCTAATTCAGATTCTTCAAATACTAATACCTTAGCTTCAATTTTTGGATCTAAAGACACCAGTGAATCTCAATCAGAAAACAATTCTGGAAATAATTCAGGAAATGAACCTAATATCAACGCTAACTCTGAAGACGAATCAAGTTGGGAAGAGCGAGGAGCTTCAGAAGATAGTGCTAGTGCTCAAGCTGGATCATACGGAACCGTTGTTGGAAGTACTTATGGAAATTCATTACAAGGTTCTGCATTTTACGCTCGGTCAGCAAATTCAAATAATGCACTAAACAGCGGATACTTTTTCATCCCACTTCTTATGTTACTAGTGGTTATCTATCTCGTTCGCCGAATGCTTCAAAAAAAAGCAGCTTTGAAAAAATATCCAAGAGCACCTCGATACATGGCAACTGCTCCCTACGGATACCAACCTCAGTATGTAAATAATTTTCAAGATGAAATTCACGATCCTGCGCGTTACCCAAACCAAAACTATGTAGTCGTGAACCCAGGATACAATTACTAAATAAAATTAGCATTCAAAAATAAAAACAAACGGATTTCCTCCGTTTGTTTTTTTGTGCAATAAACTAATTTAAAATTTCAAAAGTTTTGTTTTGATTCCTGTGACCTGATATAAGTCTAACTTTTTCTACTTCAATTTCTAAAAAATTTGCCAACATTTTTCTTGAAGAAATATTTGCTTGATTTTGGTTTGCTGGAGATTTAGTGAATATATAAATTCTCTGATCTTTTCGTTCTATGGAGTTTTTTGGGGCATCAGGAAAGACTTTCGCTTTAATAATCATTACCCTTATATAATAAGCCTAAATGGTTATTTATGACAGTTTTAATTAGGTATTTTAGCTTGTTAATAGACTAAATTTGTTTATAATATATGGCATGTCGTCCTCCTATAATGGTGCTAAAAAAAAGAAAAGCTCGCTTTTCCATATCCTTGTAGTGACCCTTTTTATTGTGGCGATTTTCTTCTTAACCTTAATGGCTTTTGGCCGCTATGTTTACAAGAATGAACCAACGACTTACGAAGATAGATACTTTATTACCGTAGATAATCAAGAAATTTCTAGTCTAAGTAATCCTAGCTAATTCCGTCATGAAAAAACTATTTAAAAACATAATTGTGGTCGGTGCGTTACTAACAGCGTCTACGGGATTATTTTTCGCAGCAACCCCGTCAAGAGTTTATGCTGAAGAATTATCATCTTTCGAAAAAATATCTCTTAAAGTCTACTGTGCTTTTTATAGTTGTGAAAAACCAGAAAATAAATCAGATTTAGATTTAAATGAATTTGAATCACTCTCACTTAAAACGTATTGTTCGTTTTTTGATTGTGCAGCGGGTCCAAATCTCGTAGCTACAAATGAAGATAAAAGTTCAGCAGTAATTTCCTCTGTTGTTAATTCTTCAGTTGATAAGGTTATTAAAAAGATAAATATAAACTCAGTGCCAAGAGTTACTCAAACTACACAAGGGGCTCAGGGTCCTCGAGGTCTACAGGGCATCAGGGGGATTCAAGGAGAACGTGGTTCTCAGGGTCCACAGGGTGAACAAGGAATTCAAGGAGAAAGAGGTTCACGAGGTTCTTCAGGATCAGATGGAACTAATGGAACTAATGGGACAAATGGAGCTGATGGTATTAATGGAGCTAACATGATGAACCTTGGAACAGGTGCATCTATTAATCCAACGACTAGTACTATTTCTTGTCTTAATGATGGAGAAATTCTTCAGTATGATTTAGGAACTGATACTTGGAATTGTGTTACCCCTACAACTGGGACTGATAGCCAGTCTCTTACTTTAGTAGGGAATCTTCTTTCTCTAACTAATGGAGGGAATGTTGATCTCTCATCATTCATGGATGACACCGACACCACCTACTCAGCCGGAAACGGTATTGGCTTATCAGGTACCACCTTCGCGGTTTCAGCGC
>JACCDI011052870.1_pt1 | contig 78347 bp, 68 predicted proteins | sample 7442791 | NCBI WGS metagenome assembly JACCDI01 (sample SAMN15323434, study PRJNA562643) | freshwater metagenome | isolation source: river surface water | place: USA:Blue River Watershed | collected 2017-08-15
ATTTGTTGGTCAGCTGCGAGCCCTGCGCTTCCATCACCGCGGGCGATGCATAGTTCTCGGACGCGATCAGCTCGATATGGTCTTGCTGGCGCTGATTCTCTTGCTGAATCGCCGACCACAGTTCGGGGTCAACCTGCGAAATGGACTGGCTGTGTGGGAAAGCACCAGGGTGGGTCGCGACTTTTTGCAGCATTGAGAATCTCCTGTGTGGGGGAAGGCCGGTGTCTCGCAGGGATGCTGCAGTGCAGCGGCAACTCCGAGCCCGACTTCTAAGTTCAGGGCGTGACTTTAATGAGGAGTTCGTGAAGTAAAAACTCAGAATTTCTTCATCAAAGGTTAAGAAGTTCTTATCGGTTAATCCCTGTTTGTAATAGGGAGAAGCTGGCCGGCAGGCTCGCGATGCCCGACATATCCCGCAGTTCCCCGCGATTTGCAGGAAAACTTTGTTCAGCCGGTTAAACTTTCTTGCCGACCGAAGTCGCATCAGGGGTGGCTTCGGATCAGGAAAATCTCAACAACCGAGACAAATTAATTGGGGAGCATTGTCATGTCGCAAAGCTGGAAATTCGAAACGCAGGCCGTCCATGCCGGATATACGCCGGACCCGACCACGAAATCGATGGCGGTACCGATCTACCAGACCGTGGCTTACGCATTCGACAGCGCGCAGCATGGCGCCGATTTGTTTGACCTGAAGGTGGCCGGCAACATCTACACCCGCATCATGAATCCGACGCAGAACGTGCTGGAGACGCGCGTGGCGGCACTTGAGGGCGGTATTGCGGGTCTGGCGCTGGCCTCGGGTCAGGCGGCCATCACCTATGCGATTCTGACCATCGCCGAGGCGGGGGACAACATCGTGTCGGCCAGCGCGCTGTATGGCGGTACCTATAACCTGTTCGCGCACACGCTGCCGCAATACGGTATCGATGTCCGCTTCGCCGACGCACGCGATCCGCAGAGCTTCGCGAAGCTGATCGACGACAAGACCAAGGCGGTCTATGTGGAATCCATCGGCAACCCGCTGGGCAATGTGACCGATATCGCCGCGATCGCGAAGGTTGCGCATGCCGCCGGTGTGCCGCTGATCGTGGATAACACGGTACCCAGCCCTTATCTGTGCCGCCCGATCGAACATGGCGCCGACATCGTTGTGCACTCGCTGACCAAATACATCGGCGGCCAGGGCAACAGCATCGGCGGCATCATCATTGATTCCGGCAAATTCCCGTGGGCCGAGCACAAGGCACGATTCAAGCGGCTCAACGAACCCGACGTCAGCTACCACGGCGTGGTCTATACCGAGGCGCTCGGCGCGGCCGCCTATATCGGCCGCGCGCGGGTGGTCCCGCTGCGTAATATGGGCGCAGCGATCTCGCCGATGAATGCCTGGCTGATCATTCAGGGTCTGGAGACCCTGCCATTACGTATGGACCGCATCTGCGATAACGCGCTCGCCGTAGCGAAATTCCTGAAGGCTCATCCTAAGGTCGAGTGGGTTGATTACGCGGGCCTGCCGGACCATATTGATCACGCAGTCGCGCAGCGGATGATGAAGGGCAAGGCCTCCGGACTGCTGACGTTTGGCGTGAAGGGCGGACGCGCCGCCGGCGAGCGTTTCCTCGATGCGCTTGAGTTGTTCACTCGTCTGGTGAACATCGGCGACACCAAGTCGCTGGCCACGCATCCGGCCTCGACCACGCACCGTCAGCTGTCGCCGACTGAACTGGCGAAGGCGGGCGTGAAGGAAGAGACGGTGCGCTTGTGCGTCGGCATCGAGCATATCGATGACCTGATGGCCGATCTGACGCAGGCGCTCGGTAAGGCTTAATTAGAGAGTTACCAGCCACCGGGTCCCGGCTTGTGTCGGGATCCGGCGCTTCGCAGTACTGAGCGACCGCGTTCGCGTTGAACTGACCGGCCTCGCGCAGTCGGCGCTCATTCAACCGTGATGAGCGCATGCCCGGTGCCAATCCAGCGCCATCGGAAATCTGATTTCAGATGGACAATCTGTGTATGGAAGCCGACAGCAATCTTCTGTTGACCTGATTTCCAAATCGTTCAAAACTCCCTGAGTACTTCTGTTTTAAAAAAATTTCCAAATAAATAATTCGATGCTTCCGGCCGCAAGCGCGTGTCAGGAAGACGAGGAGGCAGGGGAGAGGCATGGGGGATTACACCAATATGTCGGCGTACTACGACCTGATCATGACGTCAGGCTATTACGATTATGAAAAGATTGTCGACAATATCGTCAGCGACAACCGGTTTAAAAATGTGCTTGAACTCGGCTGCGGTACCGGACTGATACTTCAGGAGCTGGTGCGACGCTATCCGTCCTGTCCCGATATCACCGGTATCGACCTGACACCGTCGATGCTGGAAATCGCCGCCGAGCGCTTGCGGACCTATCCGAATATCTCGTTGCAGCAGCAGAACGTCACACAGTTCGCGCTGAACAAGACCTATGATCTGGCGTTCTCGTATGGCGGCGTCTGGTATTTCGTGGTCGACGGTAAAAACGAGCCGTTCATGGTCAGTCATTTGTCAGAAGACGATGACAACCGGCGTGGCCTGGAGCAGGTCGCTGGTCATGTGAATGCCGGCGGCAAGCTGAAGCTCGGTATTCAGGGACCGCATCATGATTACGAAAAGCCAATCAAGAATGGCATGGTCTATTCGCAGAAGATCATTCCTTCCGATCACGGCTTCACCAAGCATTACTACCTCGCTGATGAGGAAGAGGTCGTGATGTCGCAGACCATACGCTATCGCGTGTATCCGCTCGACGATGCGCTGGATCTGCTTGGCGAACAGGGATTCCGCTTCGATCGCGCCAACGGCATCGGTTCGCACTTCTTCGAATTTCAGAAAGCATGAGTCATCCCAAGGTACTGTTCATCGGCATCGGCAACATGGGCCAGCCGATGGCGATCAATCTTGCGCGCGCGGGCTATCCGATCATGGTCGCTGACCTGGATCGCGGCCGCGCACGAGAGCTGGAGTCGCTCGGCGCAGTCTGGGTGGAGGATTTATCCGCCGCCGCAGCGAGTGCGGATGTCGTGATGCTGTCACTGCCCGGGCCGGCACAGGTGCGTGAAGTACTGCTCGGCGCAAGTGGCGTACTGGCCGCCATGCGCGCGGGCAGCGCGCTGATTGATACCTCGACCAGTTCTGCCGAGCTGGCCAAAGAAATCGCCGGCATCGCCACCGGCAGGCAGATTGATTATCTCGAAGCGCCGGTCACGAACGCGATTGATGGCGCGGCTGAAGGGCGCTTGTCCATCTTCGTCGGCGCCGACTCAAAAGCATTTGAGCGCTGGCGGCCTCTGCTGAGCGTGCTCGGCAATCGTGTCTTGCATGTGGGTCCGCATGGCAATGGCGCGACGGTAAAGCTGCTGACCAACCTGATCTGGTTCGTGAACGCCGCCACCATCGGTGAGGCGCTGATGCTGGGCGCCAAGGCCGGCGTGCCGCTGGACACGGTGCGCGAGGCACTGATGCACAGTGCCGGCAACAGCTGGGTGGTTGAGCATGACGTGCCATCGATCTTCGCCGGGCATTACGACCCGAGCTTTTCTCTGGCCCTGTGCTGCAAGGATCTGAAGCTGGTGAATGACATCGCGGTCGAGCAAGGCTATGAGCTGACCATGGGACGACATGCACAGGCAGTATTTGAGCGCGCACGGCAGGTTTACGGTGATGACGCGGCCGAGCTGCATGTGGTGCGCCTGCTGGAGGAGCGTGTCGGCCTGTTCCTGCGCCCGCCGCATGGCGAAATCGCTGCGAATGATGAGGCTGCCTGAGATGGATCAGCGTAAACAGCCAAAGCAGCAAGCGCTGATGCGTGAGGCGCACTTGCACATGCCGCAGGGCGTCGCAGAAAATTATCGCTACTGGGGTGACGAACGCACCATGTTCGTCGCCAGCGCTAAAGGATGCCGGCTGACGGATTACGACGGCAGAGAATTCGTTGATTTTCGTCTTGGCTATGGACCGATCATTCTGGGCTATCGCGACGCGCGCGTCGATTCAGCGGTCGTCGAGCAGATTACGCAGCGCGGTACGCTGTCCGGCTTTGCCACTGCGCTCGATACCGAGGTAGTGAAGCAGGTCAAACGACTGTGCCCGAATGTCGAGAAGATGCGTTTCGCGAATTCCGGCACCGAAGCCGTGATGGGTGCGATCCGAACCGCGCGTGGTTTTACTGGCCGTGATCGTGTCGCGATCGTCGAAGGCGCGTTTCATGGTCTGTATGACGAGATGATGTGGAAGTCCGACATCGAGCGTTGGGACCCGGCCGGTAAGCTGTCGCCCGAGGTTATTCCTTTCGGTGCCGGCATTCCGCACCGCGCGCGCGAACTGATCGACATCATTCAGATGAATGACTTCGAAGGCCTCGACGAACTATTCCGATTGCGTAGCGGCGAACTCGCCTGCGTGATGCTCGAACCCATCATCGGCAATGCCGGCAGCATCTCGGCAACACCCGAATGGCTGGCGCATCTGCGTGCTCTGTGCAATCAGCATGGCACGCTGTTGATCATCGATGAAGTCAAGGCAGGATTCCGCGTCGCTGCCGGCGGCGCGCAGCAGTTGTATGGCATTCATGCCGACCTGTCGACCTATGCGAAGGCGATGGGTAATGGTTATCCGGTCGCGGGTTTCGGTGGGCGCGCCGATGTGATGGATGTGGTCGGTTCCCATCGGGGTGGCGTAGTGCACGGTGGTACCTATACCGCCAACCTGATTGCGCTGTCTGCGGCCCACGCGACCCTATCGATTCTTGAGAACACCGATGCGCTGAGCACCATCAATCAGGTGGGCGAGGCGATTCAGGAAGTTCTCGGCCGCGTGTTCAGTGCGGCCGGCATCGCGCATGCCTTCGCCGGCCCACCCGCGATGTTCGGTGTGCATTTCACCGAGCATGTGCCGACCAATTATCGCGAATGGCGTCGTACCGACAGTCGTCTGTATGAGCGCTTCGCGTGGAACCTGATTGAACGCGGCCTGATGCTGGAGCCGGATTCACGCGAGCCCTGGTTCATTTGCGAGGCGCATCGCGAGATGGATCTGGGTTGGCTGGAAGCCGTCGCCACGGCCGCGATGCGTGATGCGCTGAACGCGCCGCGCTGACGAAGCAGCGCTCAGGATTTCGTGCGTTGATCTCGCGTTGCGCGGGCCGGTCGCAGCTGCTCGGGGGCGAGCAAACTATCGCCCGCTGGCTTGTCAATGGCCATGAAGCCACCGATCGGCATCAGACCAAATCCGCTATGGACGCCTTGCTGCCGGGTTGCAGCGACCAGATCCCTCGCCGGTTCAAACAGTTCTTCATCGCCGAGCTGAAAGGTGCCCCAATGTACGCCGAATGAGCTCTGGGCCTGCAGCACCCGATGGGCCCTGACCGCATCCTCCGGATCCATGTGCTCGAATCGCATCAGCCGGCGCGGCTGATAGGCGCCGATCGGCAGGGCAGCGACATGAATGGTTCCGACGCGCTCGCGAATATCTGTAAACAGTTGTTCCACGTAGGCGGTGTCGCCCGGAAAATAAAACTGCTTGCTGGCGTGACTGACCACCCATCCGCCCCATAGATGCGTATTTTTCCGAAACGGGGTGCGGCCACTGTTGTGCTGCGCGGGGACAAAACGAAAAACTGTCTCGCTGATACGCAGACTATCCCACCAGTCGAACTCGGTTGCGCGTACGCCGACGTGCTCCTCAAACCATGCACCCAGTCCGCGACCGACCAGATAGCTGGGTGCGCCACCTGTCTGCTTGGCCAGTTGCTGCACGGTGGTCAGATCCAGATGATCATAATGATCGTGTGAGATCAGCACGACGTCGATATGCGGTAGCGCATCAACGGCCAGTGGCAGCGGCGTCAGTCGTTCCGGGCCGAAGCCTTGCACCGGACCCGCCGTCGTTGACAGGGCGGGATCGATCAGCACCCACAGCTCGCCGACCCGCATCAGCATGGCCGCATGGCCCAGCCATGCCACCGCAAAGCTCTGGCGGCTCAGTGCATTCAAGTCTAGTGGCACCGTTGGTGGGACCTCGGTTTTCGATAAGTCTCGGGTGAGCTGCACCCAGGCTCTGCGAAAAAAATAGGTCGGTAGAACGCGCTCGCCTGCATCTTCGGTGACGAGATAAGCATTCCTGAACTCGACCGGACCAACTGGTGCCGCTTCATTACTTCGCGCGACCACCCATGCGCATGTACCCATCATGAACACCAGAACCACGAGCGTCAGTATTTTTGCCAGATTCATTGCGCTGTCTCCGCCTGAATAAATTTGGGATGCAGCGCACGAGCCGCATCCAGTCCAAGCCAGGCGACGTACAAGGCTGGCAAGAAAATCAGGGTCAATGCGGTTGCGACGATTAGTCCGCCCATGATCGCAATCGCCATCGGTCCCCAGAACACGCTGGTAGACAAAGGAATCATGGCCAGTACGGCCGCCGCGGCGGTGAGCACCACCGGCCGGGAACGGCGCACGGTCGCTTCAGTAACCGCCGTCAGTACCGATGCACCGTCGCGAATGTCCTGATCAATCTGGTCGACGAGAATGACCGAATTGCGCATGATCATGCCGCCCAGCGCAATCACGCCGAGTAGCGCGACAAAGCCGAAGGGCGCACCGAAGATGAGCAGCGCAGGCACGACCCCGATCAGTCCGAGTGGTGCAGTGAGAAACACCATCAGCATTCTGGAGAAGCTTTGCAGCTGGATCATCAGGAACAGCAGCATCACGGCGAACATCAGCGGGAAGACCGCGAACAGTGCCTGATTCGATTTATCGCTTTCCTCGATCGCGCCGCCTTGTTCAATCCGGTAGCCGGGCGGTAGCGCATCCATGACTTTCTGTAACGAAGGCCAGATTTTTGAACTGGCATAGGGTCCCTGCACGCCATCCACCAGATCGCTGCGAACCGTCAGCACCATGTCGCGGTTACGTCGCCACAGCACCGGCTCCTCGAACACGGGCTCGAGCCGGGCGACCTGCCCGAGCGTCACGACCGTGCCGTTTCGGGTGAACAGGTTCAGACCATCGAGGCGCTCCAGCGACAGGCGCTCGGCAGCATTCGTGCGCAGCACGACATCGACCAGTTCTTCGCCACGGCGAATCTGTGTAACGGGTATACCGCTGAGCGCGAGCTGGGTCATCGATGCGATGTCGGCGCTCGATAGTCCGAGCACGCGCGCCTTATCCTGATCAACTTTGACCCGCATTGAACGAACCTGCTCGTTCCAGTCGAGCTGAGTATCTCTGACCAGAGGACTCTCGCGCACCAGATCGCGTACTTCATAGGCGATTGCACGAACTCTGGCCGCGTCCGGACCAATGATGCGAAACTGTACCGGGAAACCCACCGGCGGACCGAATTCGAAGCGCGTTACACGTGCCCGCAGATCCGGGAAGGTCTGATCCTCTGAGAACAGCGCCAGCAAGCGTTTCCGGACGGCTTCACGATCCTCGAGACTGTTAGTCTGCACGATGAACTGCGCGTAGCCCGGGTTCGGCAGTTCGCTCGACAGCGACAGAAAAAAGCGCGGCGCACCGGCGCCCGAGTAGGCGGTGAAGTGCGTGATTTTCGGATCCGCCTTCAGTAGCTTCTCCAGACGTTTGACCTGTGTTTCGGTGGCGATGAATGACGAGCCTTCGCGCAGACGCAAGTCAATCACCAGTTCAAGGCGCGATGCTGTCGGAAAGAATTGCTGCTGTACGAGTGCCATGCCGGCTATCGCCAGCACGAACACCGCCACCGTTGCACCCAGTACCAGGCGGCGCTGTGTGACGCACCAGCGTATGACGGCACGCAGGCGCTGGTAAGAGGGCGATCCATACAAATCGGCGTGTGCCTTCGCGAAGCGGTCCGGCAGCATCTTGACGCCGAGGTAAGGCGTAAACACGACCGCGACGATCCAGGAGGCGACAAGCGCGACACCGACCACCCAGAAGATCCCGCCCGCATACTCGCCGGAGATGGATCGCGCAAATCCGACCGGCATGAAGCCGGCCACAGTCACCATGGTGCCGGTCAGCATCGGGAATGCGGTCGATGTATAGGCAAATGTCGCGGCTCTGACCTTGTCCCAGCCTTGCTCGATTTTCACCACCATCATTTCGACAGCGATGATCGCGTCATCGACCAACAGGCCGAGCGCAATGATCAGTGCGCCCAGCGAGATACGGTCGAGGTTCCAGCCAGCGGCCAGCATCACGATCGCCACCAGCGCCAGCACCAGCGGCACCGATGCCGCGACCACGATACCGGTACGCCATCCGAGAAACAGGAAACAGACGCCGAGCACAATCACCAGCGCCTCAATAAATGACTTTTCAAATTCCCAGACTGAGGTATCAACGATTTTCGGCTGATCGGCAATTTTCTCCAGCGTGACCCCGAGCGGCAGGTTATTGCGCAATTCACTCAGGCGTTGATCCACCAGCTTGCCGATCTTCAGGATGTTGCCTGTTCGTTCGAATACCATCGCAATCAGCAACACTCGCGTGCCGTCATGGCGGACCGTGAGCGAGGGCGGATCTTCGAGACCTTCGCTGACGGTCGCGATATCACCGAGACGAAGCAGTCGTCCGCCGGCCTCGACCGGTACCCGTTCGAGTTCCTGCACGGTTTTCACACTGCCGGTCGGTCGGATGAAGATACGTTCGTGCCGGCCTTCGACAGCGCCGGCCGGCATCAACAGGTTTTGTCGGGACAGTGCGTCAATCAGCGTTTGCGGGCTGATGCCCAGCGCTGCGAGACGGCGTGTCGACAGTTCAACCATCATGCACTCGGCCTGCCTGCCGATGACATCGATCCGGGTGACGCCCGGCACCTGCTGCATCTGTCGCTTCACGTCCTCCGCCAGCCTCTGCTGATCGGCCCATCGCAATTCGGGAGCACTGACCGCCACCATCACGCTGTAGACATCGGTGAACTCGTCGTTATAGAAAGGGCCGCGCACACCGTCCGGAAATTCATGGCGCACATCCGATATTTTTTTGCGGGCGAGGTACCACGCGCGTTCGAGGTCTGCCTTGGGCGTGCCGCCTTTCATCCAGAAATTGATGCCACCATAGCCTTGCCGGGCAAAGCTGCGGACATGGTCGATGCCTTCGATTTTCTGAAGCTCGCGCTCGATCCGGTTGAGTACCTGATTTTGCACCTGCTCGGCGGTGGCGCCCGGCCATGCCACGACCACGTTCATCGTCGGTACATTGAAACTCGGATCTTCCAGCCTGCCCAGATGCGAGAACGAGAAGATGCCGCCAGCGACAGTCATCAGCAAAAGGAACAGCACCACAGCGCGGTGCGTTACCGCCCATTGCGACAGGTTGAAGCTCTTCATGGTGTTTCCCCCGTCGCAGCCGTCACGGCCAGCGGCAGGCGTTGCGCGCGGACTTTTTTCGCCGCATCCAGTTTCTGCGCGCCTGCGACCACCACCAGTTCGCCATCATTCAGTCCGGCGACCCGGATAGCATCCGTGCCGGCAGTAACCGTGGTGACCGGCCGGCGGGTCAGGGTGCCGGTTTTTTCATCAACGACCCAGACGGTGGACTGTCGGTCGGTGCTAAGTAGCGCGCCCGGTGGCAGGAGTGCGGAGACGGCCTGTCCCGCGCGACTCAGCTGCAATTCCGTGGTCATGCCGATCTGCAGCGTACGCGCATGGCCGCCCTCAATGGTGTAGCGTGCCCTGAAAGTTCGCGTTTGTGCCGATGCGCTCGGCGACAGCTCTCGCAAGCGCAATCGCAGCTGTTCATCGGAGGCGCTCAGACGGGCCGATGCGGTATAGCTGCGCAGGCTGCCGGCGAGGGTCTCGGGGATGTCCACAACAATGTCGAGCTCACCAGGACGAGCGAGTGTCATCACAGGCTGCCCCTCAGCCACCACCTGTCCTGATTCGGTACGCAGCGCGGTAATCACACCATCGAACGGCGCTGACAAGGTCGTGTAACCCACACGGTTCGCCGCCAGCGCCAGCTGCTGCTTCGCTTGCGCGAGCCGTGCCGACGCGGCATCGGCCTTGGCCTGCTGACGCTCGACGTCGGCCGCGCTGATTGAGCCATCGGTCAGCAAACGTCTGAAGCGCGCGGAGTCGCTGGCCGACTGATTGGCATCGGCCTCTGCTGCCCGTACCTGCTCCCGCGCTGCGTCCAGCCCCAACTGATAGTCGTTGGCGTCGATGCGTGCAAGTAGCTGGCCTGCCTTGACCACCTGACCCACCTCGACCAACCGTGCCATTACTTTGCCGCCGGCGCGAAATGCCAGATCGGATTCAATGCGAGGGCGTACTGAGCCGCTCAGCATCTGCGTCTGCGCACCCGCGTCATTACGGATTTCACTGACAAACACCGGTTGAACACGTGTGCCCGGTACGGATGGTTTTTCGCAGCCGGCGATCGTTGCGCAGGCAAGCAAGATAAAAAGCGATGGACGTGTATTCATGGGTGCTCCGTAGGGGAAGAGGAGGTGGGGGCCGTCTTGTCGGTGTGCCAGCCGCCACCCATGGCCTTGTACAGCTGCACCGCAGCCAGCAAAGATTGGGTCTGGCTATCAACAGCCATCAGATTGGCGGCGACCAGGCCGCGCTGCGCATCAAGTAATTGAAGCTGGTCGATCTGGCCCTCGCGATACAAGGAGCGCGCGTGCCGAACGCCGGTCTCGCGTAAGCTTTCGGCGGCGCGTAGTTCGGTTAGTCGTGATTGTTCTTGCTGAAGCGCGACCAGACTGTTCTCGACATCCTCAATCGCCGACAGCACGCCTTTTTCAAATTGCAGTACGGAGCTCCGCTGCCGCGATGACTGCCGATCGACCATCGCTTGCAATCGTCCGCGGTTATACAGTGGCATCGTGAAAGCGAGTGCCACATTCTCATAGCGCACCGGACTCAGGTCGCGACCATTCAGATCCAGATCCTGTCTGCCGAGCAGGGCGGCCAGAAAAAACTTCGGCAGCAGATCAGCCTGACTCTCTTTCAGTCTTGCCGTTTCAGCCGCCACCGCATGGCTGGCTGCCATCAGATCGGGCCGGCGTACCAGCAGATCCGGTGGCTGTCCGGTCGCGACGACCGGTAGTCTGGCCAGTCGGGGTGGCTGTGCCGTCGGCAAGTCAGCAGTCAGCTCGACAGATGTGGTCGCCAGCATCACCGCCAGCTGGTTCTCTGCGACCGCGATCAGTGTGCGCAACTGCGGCAACTGTGCTGCGAGCGTCTTGGTTTCGCCGGCCGCCCGGCTGACGTCGAATGCGCTGGCCTGTCCTGCGGCATGCCGGCTGCGTGTCAGCCGCTCTAGTTCGGACTGCATCGCGAGCAGTTGTTCGAGACTGGCATGACGCACCCGCGCGCCTTGCCAGATGAAATATTGACGCGCCACTTCGCTGGCCACCAGTAATCGCGCCCCCTGTGATCCGGCTTCTGCGGCGCGCAGGTCTTGCGCTGCCGCCTGTTTCGCTGCACGCACGCTACCGAACACATCGAGTTCCCAGTTCAAGTCGAGCGCACCGCGGATGGCGGTGGTGTCCGGCAGGCCGCGTTTCACGTCGTCGGGCAGGCCGGTCTCTGCACGCGATATTGATCCGCCGGCACCGATGGTCGGTGCGGATCGCGAGGCGACCGCCCGACTGCCGGCGCGTGCCTGGGCTACGCGCTCAAGCGAAATACGAACATCAAGATTGGATTCGAGTGCGCGCTTCACCAGTTGGGTCAGCACCGGATCGTCAAACGCTGACCACCAGGCGGCATCGAATTCCACGCCTTTAGCAGCGGCATTTCGGAAGCTGAGTGTGGCGGCCCGCTCAGTGATGAAACTTCGCAGCGGCTCGACAGTGGATGTGCAGCCGCTGACGCCGATGAGCAGTGTCATCAGCATCGACAGGCGGGCTGCCCGGCGCTGACTTGAGCAGGAGATCTTCATTCCACAGGTCCTTATGTTGACGGTGTCAACAACTGTAGCTAGAATTGTTGACGGTGTCAACATGCGGGCTTTCCGTCGTCGCACCGTCATATTTCTAAAGGGGACAGAGATGCAAACAATCGTTTCAGTGAGGAGCTTGCTTGTGATTGCGGCATTCGCAACAGTGGTCGATGCCTCGGCGGCGGACGTCACCGTCAGGGTCAGTGGTGTCGCCTCCAATACAGGCCAGGTCGGATGTGCACTGTTCAGGAGCGCGGAAGGTTTTCCGATGAATCCTGTCGCCGCCACGCAGCAGTGGATGACCGCGTCTACTAAAGGCGTTGAATGCCGCTTTCAGGATTTGCCCGGCGGTGAGTATGCAATATCGGTTTCGCATGATCTCAACGGCAATCGCAGCATCGATACAAATTTTTTCGGCGTTCCGACCGAAGCATGGGGTGTGTCGAATAATGCGCGTCCGCTGATGCGGGCGCCGCAATGGAAAGAGGCGATGTTTGCGGTGGTCGATGGCAAGGACCTGACGCTGGATATCAAGGTGGCCAAATGAGCGGCGCGCACAGGAAGGGTATCCATTCACTGGGCGCGGGCTTTCGCGAGCGCTACGGTCCATGGGCGGTGGTCACCGGTGCTTCCGACGGCATAGGCCGCGAATTCGCCCGCGTGCTGGCGGAGAACAAGCTCAATCTCGTGCTATGCGCGCGGCGCGGACAGGTGCTGAAGGATCTGGCGCATGAACTGAGCAACGCGTATCAGGTTCAGTGCAGGATCGTGGTCGCCGATTTGTCGCAGGCCGGCGCACATCCGATACTCGCGCAGGCAACGGAAGACATCGATGTCGGCTTGTTGGTTGCGGCAGCGGGATTCGGATCCTCAGGGCTGTTCGTTGATGGCGACCCGATTCAGGAAGAGCAAATGATCATGCTCAATTGCGTCAGCGTGATGCATCAGTGCCATATCTTTGCCCGTCGGCTCGCGACGCGCGGCAAAGGTGGCATCATCTTGCTGAGCTCGGTGCTGGCCTTCATGGGTACACCGCGTTCAGCAAATTATGCAGCGACCAAAGCTTATGTACAGTCGCTGGCTGAAGCGCTGCGCGAAGAGTTGCGCTCGGCGGGTGTGGATATGCTGGCGTCGGCGCCCGGCCCGACCGCCAGCGGTTTTGCAGCGCGTGCGCACCTGCAAATGCAGATGGCGATGACGCCGAGGACGATTGCCACGGGAACGCTGAATGCCCTCGGAAAAGTCGGTACGGTTCGGCCGGGCTGGCTATCCAAACTGCTCGGATGGTCGCTCGCCACCGCACCGCGATGGCTACGGGTAAAGATCATCGGTCTGGTGATGAAAGGGATGGCAGTTCAGCCCTAGCGGGCCCAGCCTCGCAAGCCAGAGGGTGTGCCGTAAAATACGGAGCTGACATCCATCAGCCCGGTAGGGGCCAAAGCGAATTGACATGCCAAGAACTGTGAAAGAACCGATCGAACTCAAGGAAGCATGCGTGCGTGCTGCGCATGAGGTGATCGCCGAGCATGGCATCGAGGCATTGAGTCTGCGGGAGGTGGCGCGCAAGCTTGGCGTGTCGCATCAGGCTCCCTACCGGCATTATCCGACGCGCGATCACCTGTTGGCCGAGGTGATGCGCCGCTGCTTCGAAAGTTTCGCGCGCAGCCTTGATGCCCGCGAGCGTTTCGATGATCCTTCGGCCGATCTGCACTCGCTGGGTCAGGCCTATCTCCGGTTCGCAGCATCGCATCCGCTCGAATACCGTCTGATGTTCAATGCACCGTGGCCGGAGAAGGCCGATCACCCGGCACTGCTTCGCGATGCGACCCATGCGTTCAATATCCTGCGCAATGTGCTGGCGCGCGTGCATGGCGATGAGAAATCGAAGAAAGCCTTGATCGACCTCGATGCGATGTTCATCTGGTCGACCATGCATGGGCTGGCCAGCATTATGCAATCCAGCGCCATGACCCATCTCGACATGCCCAAAACAGTCCATGCCAAAGCGATACCGCATGTGATGGAAATGATCGGGTGGGCGATGCAGGGACGCGGTCACTGATGCCGCAGCCGGATGGTTCAGGCAAGCGGTGCATCAGGCCATCCGGGGTTGGGCGCACTATGTTTGCGGTGATAATATTTAACCGTTATAAATCACGAAAATAGTTTCATGAGACCGCTGATTGTTTTTTCTATGCTGATGCTGTTACAAGACCCGGCCACCGCTGACTGGGTCAAGATTTCTGAAACAAAACGCGGCAAGAGTTTTTTCGTTGAGAGCAACGAAATTTCTGTTCAAGGTGATATGCGGGTGGTCGTCGAGTTAGTCGACAATAAGAGACCGGATCGCGATGGGGATAGATCAGTTCGTGTTGTTCGTGAATATGACTGCAAGGGTGTGCGGTATCGGGTGAAAACCGCTGCTTACTACAAATCTCCGATGGCGGAGGGCGAGCCCTCCGTGTCCACCGAAGGAACCATGGGCTGGACTGATATCGATGCAAATACACCAGCGCAAGCGGTGCTGGATTATGTCTGCTCAGTAAAGTGAAGCGCCGGCTCTGCTCCGATTTATAGTCTCTCAGGGCGGTGCGAGTCTGCGGCAGCGCCGATCAGCCACTACTGCTTGGTTTGCCTGGCGCACTCCAGCGTCTTGTGCCAGAATTTCAACCCGGAGCCGCCATACTCTTCTGGCAGCATCAACATGCTCAGATGCATCGCCTCGAGGTCTTTCATTCGGTGAAAGCTCATCAAGCCACGGCGATCCATCTCTTTGTAGGCCGCGCAGTTGGCCTCGATCTCGCCCAGATTCGGGTGCTGCGCATGAGCACATTCATGGAAGTACACAAAATCCCAGATCGCCGGAGCACCTTTGGCGTTTCTCTTGTGGGCTTCGGCATCGAAGATGATCGTGGGCCAGCCGTTTGCGTCTAGGCGCATCACCGCCACTGCACGGCCCAGCTCGGGGTTTCGATCTTCCTGCTTGCTGTAGGTATTCCATATTTCGGTCGCATCGCCTTGTTTGTCGGCGTAGTCGAAGTGGCATTGCACAGGGTCGCCATTCGACAGGGTAAAGGCGTTGACAGTTTGGCCAGGCAGCAGTGAGATGGCCATGAAACAAACCAACCAGAAGTTTTTATTCATAAGTTTTTCGCTGGAGGCTGCAGAAACAAAAAGAGCCTACCTTGATCGGTAGGCTCTTTTCGCACCGGAGATAAATACCTGCTTATTTCTCGAGCTTGAACACCATCACAGTACCGCCTTGCGGAACATAGGTGGGCTGAGCGTCGAGTGCATCAATACCAGACTGCATACGTTGCGCATCGATACCCCAGCCTGCCTGTACCGCGATGTACTGCTCGCCGTCGACTTCAAACGACGATGGCACGGCTGTCACACCCGAAGGCATGCTGTACTGCCACAGTACCTTGCCGGTTTTAGCGTCGAAAGCACGGAACAACTTGTCATTGGTGCCGCCGGTAAAGATCAGACCACCGCCCGTGGTGAGCAACGGCGACCAGATCGGGCGATCGAACTTATGCACCCATGCCAACTTACCGGTGTTCAGATCCCATGCCTGAAGCTCGCCAATACTTGCCGGCTTTTTGCCATCCTTGTAGCGCAAGCTGCCGAGCACGCCATCGATCGGATAGCCGATGTAGAGGTCACCTTTTTTGTAGGTAATCTCGTCAGCCTGCGGCAACTCTGAGCACAGGTTGTTATTGGCCGGGATGTAGAACAGCTTGGTCTTGGGATTCCAGGCCTCTGGCGGCCAATCCTTACCACCCCACAGCGATGGGCAGAAAGAAACTGCTTTACCCATGCCAGGCTTGCGCTCCTGGTTGTAGCTCGGGCGGCCAGTCTTGCTGTCGATGCTGGTGAAGACATCATTGTGAACATACGGTACTGCGTTCACAAAATCGATCTTGCCGTTTGCCTGACGATCGAGCATCCACAGATAGCCGTTACGACCCGCGTGGATAGCGCCGTTGACTTTGCGGCCTTTGACTTCGGTATCCACCAGAACCGGTGCGCTGACTTCATCCCAGTCCCAGGCATCATTGTGGTGATACTGGTGGTGGCCTTTGATATCACCGGTATCAACATTCAGTGCAATCACCGAGGTGCTGTAAAGGTTATCACCCTGGCGACCTTCGGTAGGCCATGGTGCCGGGTTGCCGGTGCCCCAGTAAGCGATATTGTTCTTCGCATCATAGGTACCGGTGATCCAGACGCTAGCGCCACCCTGCTTATGCGCTTCAGCATTTGGCCAGGTATCGCCACCCGGTGTGCCGGGTGCAGCCGTGGTGTAAGTGCGCCATGCTTCCTTGCCGGAGTTTGCGTCGAACGCTGCCACGAAACCTCGCACGCCGGTTTCGCCGCCCGACGAGCCCACCAGGATTTTCCCTTTTGCAGCCAGCGGTGCCAGCGTGATGTAGGAGAGTGCTTTGACATCGCCTACCACTTTATCCCAGATCACTTTGCCCGAGACAGCATCCAGTGCAATCAGGTGCGAATCAACGGTTGCCACATAAACCTTGTCGCCATACAGCGCCACACCGCGATTGGTGTTGTGCAGCATCAGTAGATCAGCCGGGATCTCTTTTTTGTAGCGCCAGATTTCCTGACCCGTCTTGGCATTCAGTGCGATCACTTGCGCATTCGGCGTGGTCACATACATGTAGCCATTGTTGACGATCGGTGGCGATTGGTGTCCCTCGGTGACACCGGTGGCGGAGGACCATGCCAGACTCAGTTTTTTGACGTTGCTGGTATTGATTTTTTCGAGCGGGCTGTAACCCCAACCGCTGTAATTGCCGCGGTACATCAGCCAGTTTTTAGCCTCAGGGTTCTGCAGTCTCTCATCGGTCACCGGGGCGTAGGTTCCCAAATTACCTGCTGCCTGGGTCATCGCTGCCGTCATGCTGAGTATTGCCAGCGTCAACGCTTTTATTTTTAGACTCATGTTTATGCCTCCTCCGTCATTTAGTTTCTTGGGGGTAAGATGAAAATCAATCTCCGGCTTTTGGCGGGAGACTTGCTGCAATTGAGAGAAATTCGCCAGATAGTGCTAACGGAACAGCTCTCAGGGGGCTTGACGCGGGGCCGCTGACGACTTTGGCCCCATCGAAAAGGTCAAACTTCGACGCATGGCAATAACATGCCAGCACATTTTCTTTGGACATCCAGGTTTTGACGTCGCAACCCTGATGGGTGCAGATGCTCGAGTAAGCGACGATGCCCGACACCGATCTCGCGCGTGTTTCCGGCGTCATTTTTTCTTCCGGCAGGCGAACCAGCACCAGTTTGTTAAGGCGCGATTCTTTTCTTGGTGTGCCAGTTTGGGCATCCATAGGAAACGCCAGAAGAGGCTTGTTCATTTGAAGATCAGCCGGGCGTAGCGGTTTGAAGTCAGACTCCGCGCCTGCATCGACCAGAAGGTCGGCGGGAGCTTCAGCGGCGGCAGTACCCGGCTTCAGCGCGATGGGACTGACGATCCCGGTGGCCACGATGCTGATCACTCGCCGGCGATGCACGCTATCAGGGCCGATTGACAGGGGGGCGGTCGGCGTCTGTGCCTCGCCAAAATCTCGTTCTTTCATATCCGCTTTTTCACGTTAGTGATTACTCAACACGGTGCCTGGGCACGCCAAGGCTCAGAGAGCAGAGGCTCAACCGAGCAATTGAATATCATGGTATTCCGAATTCTGAATTCAAGCAAACGGAATGGCTGTGCGGAATACGTTAATATTTTTACTGTTCATTCATAAAAAATTTTCATCTGTCTGTCTGAAGAGTGTATTGTCAGGATGGCAATCGCTGCGCGCGACCAAAATCAACTTAGCGATCAGGAGCCCACTTGAAGGGGGAGGCTGATTTCGGTGCGCCTGAGCCAATTCCCAGTAAACAGGCCATAATTCGGTGCAGCCTGCTGCGAACACCGGCCTTTACCTCTTCGTTGCGATCCGGTTCTTCAGGCGGCTTGTTCGATCCGAAGGGATCTTTGCGTCATTGACCACTTCAAGCGCATGACTGCTGCCCGGTGCCGCCGCCTTGGCGAGCCTTGCCTGACCGCCGCAGCTACGGCAACAGCGAGATCAACTGGCTGGCTGTAACTGCCGCTGTACCAGTCTGGATGGACCGGGCTTGACAAGCAGGTTTGCGGAGCCGTACGATGCGACCGCAGTCTGAATTCTGAATTCAAAATTCAAAGCACGAAACAACTTGTCGTGCCATTTCCATAACGGAGTGTCCTTTCATGCAGATCATCCGCTCGCACCCATCGCTGGTCGACCAGGTTTATGAAGCCATCCTTGGCTGGATCGAGGATGGCCGCTATGGCGAAGACGCTCGACTGATACAGGAAGAGATCGCCGAGACGCTGGGCGTGTCGCGCCAGCCGGTGCAGCAGGCGCTGTTACTGCTGCGAAATATGGGCGTGCTGATCAATGCGCCGGGACGCGGCCTGATGGTTGCGCCGCTGGAGAGCGACAAGGTACGCGACATGTATGAAATCCGTGCCAGCCTCGATGCGCTGGCCAGTGGCATGGCCGCCGAACGCGGTGCCGCGCGCGCCCGCGCCGAAGGCAAAGCCATCATCGATCGCGGCTGGAAAGCGGTGGAATCGAAAGTGATCTCCGAACTGGTGTCGGCTGACATGGAGTTTCATCACTTCGTCTATGAGTTGTCAGGTAACCGCATGGTGGCTGAAACCGTCGAGCCGCATTGGGCGTATCTGCGGCGGGTGATGGGCGAGGTGCTGATGATGGGCGCGTCCGCGAAGGAAATCTGGGAGCAGCATGCGGGGATCATGCAGGCCATCTCGGACGGCGATGCCGTGCGCGCCCGCCAGCTCGCGACCGAGCACATCGTTCATGCCGGTGAGATGGTGCTCGATAACCTGAATGGCGCTGGCAGTCCTGAAAAAAAGCTTGTGAAGGCAGTGTAAAGGAGGCGCCGGACAAGACAAGGCGCTAAGCCTGCAGTCCGGCGTCGTGAGGAGACAAGCGCGGTGCGCGCATAAATACAATCAGGCGCATCGCCATGGGGAGACACCATGGGCAGGAACAGGAATCTGGCCGAAGCACTGGCCCTCGAAGATGAGACACAGGTCTACCGCAAGGTTGCGTGGCGGTTGGTGCCTTTTCTGTGCATCTGTTATCTCGCGGCCTATCTGGACCGCGTGAATGTCGGTTTTGCGAAGCTGCAGATGCTGAGCGATCTGTCGTTCAGCAACACCATCTACGGCATCGGTGCCGGCATCTTCTTTCTCGGTTATGTGATCTTCGAGGTACCTAGCAATATCCTGATGCACAAGGTGGGCGCGAAGCTTTGGATCGCGCGCATCATGATCAGTTGGGGAATCATCGGCGCGGCAATGGCTTTCGTGCAGACGCCGACGCAATTCTATGTACTGCGTTTCTTGCTCGGCGTGGCCGAGGCGGGCTTCATTCCCGGCGTGCTGCTGTATCTGACTTACTGGTTCCCCACGGCATGGCGCGGCCGCATCATCGCGCTGTTCCTTGCTGCGATACCGATGTCGAACATCATTGGCGGTCCGTTGTCGGGGTGGATCCTGTCAACGCTGAACGACACCGGCGGCATGCGTGGCTGGCAGTGGCTATTTATCGTCGAGACCATTCCGTCAGTCTTGCTCGGATTCGCAACTCTGGCATTCCTTGATAACCGCGTGACAGACGCCAAGTGGCTCACCGATGAGGACAAGACGCGCATACAGCGCGACATTGACGCTGAAGCGACGCAATCCAGCGAGCACACCAGTGTGATGGATGCGCTGAAGAGCAAGCGGGTCTGGCTGCTGGGCGTGGCCTACTTCTGCATCGCCAGTTCCATCTACATCACCAGTTTCTGGATGCCCACGCTGATCAAGCAGCTCGGCATCGACAATCCCTTGCAGATTGGCTGGATCACCACGATTCCCTATGCAGTCGCGATTGTCGCAATGATCCTCGTAAATATAAGTGCAGACCAGCGCGCCGAGCGCCGCTGGCATACCGCATTGCCGTGTTTTGCGGCCGCGATCGGCCTCGCGATCAGTGGTACGCCGAACCTCGGCATGGGTCTCGCAATGCTGGGGCTGATCCTCGCCGCCGCCGGTGCATCGACGTCACAGTCCGCGTTCTGGAGTCTGCCGCCGATGTTTCTCAGCGGTGCCGCGGCTGCCGCTGGTATCGCGCTGGTGAACTCGCTCGGCAATATCGCTGGCATGGCCAGCACAGCGCTGGTCGGCTGGATGACCGACCTGACCGGCAGCCCGAACAGCGCGATGTATTTGTTCGCAGGATTTGCCGTGATCGGCGGACTGATGGTGCTGCGTCTGCCTGCGCAGATCGTGAACCGCTAGGACAACCGCATGAACAGCATTACCGAAGCATTATTGAAAAACAGCATGATGGACGCCAGCCACTACGGAACCCTGTATCAGACGCTGCAGAAAACCACGCAGCGTTTCCCCGATCATTCTGCGTATTCTGTGCCCCCGATGACAGGCCGCTCCTACCACCCGGATGGCTGGGAAGTCAGTTACCGCGACACGCTCGCTCAGGTTGATGCGCTCAAGGCAATCTATGCTCAGGCCGGCTATGGTATCGGGCATCGTATCGCGATTCTTTTCGAGCAGCGTCCGGAATTCATTTATCACTACTTCGCACTCAACGCACTCGGCGTCTCAGTGGTGCCAATCAATCCGGATTACCGCGTCGAGGAAATTCATTATGTCGTCGAGCATTCCGAGTCTGCACTGATCGTTGGCATCGATGCGCGTGCAAACGATATTGATGAGGTGGTGAAGTTACTCGGCGGTGCCTGTAGTCGCGTGTCCTTCGATCATTTCCCGATGCAGCTTCCGCCCGCGCGCACCAGCGCGAGCAGCGGAGAGCCGAACGCGGAAACTGAAGCCGCGCTGCTATACACGTCGGGCACGACCGGCAAGCCGAAAGGCTGCATCCTGACCAACGAGTATTTCCATACCTTCGGTGCATGCTACCTCGGGCTCGGTGGCACGCTGACGATGCATGAAGGCGCAGAGCGCTTGCTCAATCCGCTACCGCTGCATCATGCGAACTGCCTGTCGATTTCAATGCCGGCCATGCTGATGTCGGGCGGCTGCCTGATTTTCCCGGACCGATTTCATGCCAGCACCTGGTGGAAAGATTTGGTCGCGTCGCGCGCAACGGTCGTGCAGTTTCAGGGCGTGATTCCGAACATTCTGCTGAAGATTCCGGAATGCCCGGAAGAGACGCAGCACAACGTGCGCTTTGCGCTCTGCGCCGGTGTCGAGCCCAGCCTGCATGAGGTTTTCGAAAAGCGCTTCCATTTGCCGGTCGTCGAGATGTGGTCAATGACGGAAGTCGGACGTCTCATCAGCGACAACATCGAGCCGCGCGCGATTCACACCCGCTCGTTTGGTCGCCCGAATGCCTGGGTCGAAGCGCGTATCGTCGATGAAGACGGTAATGAACTGCCGGTCGATGAGCCGGGTGAGCTCGTGATCCGACACAGCGCCGCAACGCCGCGCAAGGGATTTTTTTCCGGCTATCTGAAGAATCCCGATGCAACTGAAGAGGCCTGGAAGGGCGGCTGGTTCCATACCGGCGATGCGGCCGTGCGCGACGCATCGGGTGCGTTTTACTTCATGGACCGCAAGAAGAATATCATTCGCCGCGCCGGTGAGAACATCGCCGCCGCCGAAATCGAAGCCTGCCTGAATGCGCATCCGAAAGCAAAGCAGGTCGCAGTACTGGCCGCGCCGGACGAAGTGCGCGAGGAAGAAGTGATGGCCTGCGTCGTGGTTCGTGACGGTGTCGATATCGGCAGTGATGCAGCCAGGCAGGCGCTGGCGCAGGATCTGTTCGACTGGTCCTATCAGCGTATGGCCTATTTCAAGGCGCCGGGCTGGGTACTGTTCCTCGACAGCCTGCCCATGGGCACCTCAGCTAAAGTACAGAAGATTCATATTTTCCCGGCCGGGTCAGATCCACGCGCGCAGGCCGGAGTGATCGATCTGCGCTCGCAGAAAAAGCAGAAAAAAGTAGCGCACTAGGAACAGAAACAAGATGCATCCTCCAGAACTTCACCAAGACATGGCCGCTGGCGTGATCGCGCGCTTCCTTAAAGCGCGGGGTGTCGATCGCATCTTCGCGCTGTGCGGCGGTCACATCATGCCGATATGGATGCAGTGCGATGCCGAGGGCATTCGTATCATCGACGTACGTGACGAGCGCGCGGCGGTGTATATGGCGCACGCGCACAGCGAGCTGACCGGCGGTTTGGGTGTGGCGCTGGTGACGGCTGGCCCGGGCATGACGAATGCCATGACGGGTATCGCGAACGCGCATACCTCGCGGGCGTCGGTGCTGGTGCTGTCCGGTGGTCCGCCGCGCGCGCAGGAAAATCGCGGCGCGCTGCAGGACATGCCGCATATCGACATGGTCAAGCCGATCACCCGCTATGCACGCACGGTACGCGAGCCGGCTTTGGTGCTGCAGGAACTCGATGAGGCGGTCGCGCGCGCCATGGGTGAGGGTGGTGATCCGGGGCCGGTGTATATCGACTTCCCGGTCGATACGCAGCGCGGCACCGTACCGAAGGCCGTGCAGATGGAAGAGCATTTTCGTGCGAAGCCCGTCAAGCTCATGCAGCCGCATGATGATGACGTGCGGGCCGCCGTTGATCTGCTGTGGAGCGCGAAGAAGCCACTGGTGATTACCGGGCGCGGTGCACGTGGTGCAGGTACAGAAATTCGACAACTGCTGGACGCGACTGGCGCGGTGTATCTTGACACCGGCGAGAGCCGCGGGCTGATTGCAGATGATCATCCGTCTTTCATCGGCGCGATGCGTGGCACGGTGATGGGTGATGCGGATCTGGTGATCACGATCGGTCGCAAACTCGATTTTCAGCTGGCGTATGGCTCGCCGGCAGTCTTTAAAGATGCACGCTTCCTGCGGATTTCTGACGCCGCCTCCGAAATCCGGGACAATCGCCGCGGTGACGCCGAGCTGCTGGCCACGCCATCGGTAGCGATCGCGGCGATGCTGCGCGTGGCCGCTGCACGCAAGCCCGCCACGGATAACGCCTGGGCACAGGGTCTGCGCCGCCAGCATGAAGAACGTGCAGCGAAATTAAAAGTTTCGATGGCGAATGCGCCATCGGACGATCAGGGGCGTATTCATCCCAACCGCGTACTGCACGAACTGCAGCAGCGAATGACGAGAGATGCAGTGCTGGTAGCCGATGGTGGCGACTTCCTCAGCTTTGCGCGTGTCGGCCTGTCAGCTTCGCGCTATCTCGATCCGGGTTCGCTTGGCTGCATTGGTATCGGCACCGCGTTTGGTAATGCGGCCAGTCTTGCGTTTCCGGATCGCCAGGTGGTCGTCGCGACCGGCGATGGCGCGTTTGGTTTCAACGCAATGGAGATCGACACTGCTGTGCGTCACGGTGCGAGGCCCCTGATTGTCGTTGCGAACAATGGCGCCTGGCAGATCGAAGTTCATGACCAGCAGGATACGCATGGTCGGGTCGTCGGAACGAAGTTGCAATTATCTGATTACGCGGCGATGGCGCGCGCATTTGGTATGCACGGCGTCTGCGTCGACAAGGCCGAAGATCTCGGGCCGGCGATTGATGAAGCGTTGAAGCACCTGCCTGCGCTGATCGACGTAAGGGTCTCGCCTGATGCGAAATCATCGGATGGTAAATCCGGACTGGCCTGGGTGCCGGACCTGCAGCCGCTCGCCGCGTGGGAACAGGCAGAACGTGCATGGCGCGGCGAATGAAGTAGCATCCAGCCATTGTGCTGATGGGTACTCCGGCTCGTCGCGCGATGGGAATAACGATTCTCCCTTTGTGTTGGGTTTTCCGGCCTTCTCTCGGGAAGGCCGGTTTTTCTTTTAAGTGAAGATGGCAACATGAATTTTTCCTTGTCCCCAGAAATCGAGATGCTGCGTGACAAAACACGCCAGTTCATCGCTGAGCAGGTGATCCCACTCGAGAACGACCCGCGGCAGGACAGCCACGGGCCGCATCGCGAACTGCGCGATGAGCTGATTTCGCGCGCGCGCAAAGCCGGGCTGCTGACACCGCATGCGTCGCGGGACATGGGCGGACTGGGGCTGTCGCATATTGCGAAGGCGGCGGTGTTTGAAGAGGCGGGTTATTCCTGGCTGGGCCCGACCGCGCTGAATATTCACGCGCCGGACGAGGGCAATATCCACCTGATGGAGGAAGTCGCGACGTCGGCGCAGAAAGAGCGCTGGCTGCGGCCGCAGGTCGAGGGCAAGACGCGCTCCTGCTTCTGCATGACCGAGCCCGCACCGGGCGCGGGTGCGGATCCGAGCATGCTGAAGACGACGGCGGTACGCGATGGCGATGACTATGTAATCAACGGATTGAAATGGATGATCACCGGCGCCGATGGCGCGGATTACGCGATCATCATGGCGCGCATGGAAGATGGCAGTGCAACGATGTTCCTTTCGGACATGCACCGCGATGGTATTCGGCTGGTGCGTAATCTCGACGCGCTGGACAGCTGCTTCTCCGGCGGTCATGGTGTCGTCGAGTTCAAGGACTTGCGTATTCCGGCGACCGATGTACTCGGCGAGATCGGCAAGGGCTTTCGCTATGCACAGGTGCGCCTGGCGCCGGCACGACTGACGCATTGCATGCGCTGGCTCGGCCAGGCGCGTCGCGCGCAGGATATTGCGCTCGACTATGTGAAGCGGCGCGAGGCCTTCGGTAAGCCGCTGGTCGAGCATGAAGGCGTGGGCTTCATGATCGCTGACAATGACATGGACCTGATGACCGCTCGGCTGCACATCTGGCACACCGCGTGGATGCTGGATCAGGGCGAGCGGTGCAATTTCGAATCCAGCCGCGCAAAAGTGGTCTGCTCCGAAGCCGAGTGGCGTGTGGTCGATCGTGCGGTGCAAATGTTGGGCGGTATGGGTGTCACCGGCGAGAGTGCGGTAATGCGCATCTTTACCGACATGCGCGCGTTCCGCATCTATGACGGTCCGAGCGAGGTGCATCGCTGGAGCATGGCAAGAAAGCTGGCGGCCGGTCAGTCGACATGAGCGCCTATGATCAGATCGTACAATCGCTGCGCCTCGACGGGCGACGCGCGCTGGTGACCGGCGCATCCAGCGGCTTCGGCGCACACTTCGCGCAGCTGCTGTCGGAGGCCGGCGCCGAGGTGGTACTGGCGGCAAGACGTATCGACAAGTTGCAGTCGCTGCAGGACAGCCTGATCGCGAAGGACGGCAAGGCATCGGTGGTCGCGCTCGACGTGTCGTCGAAAGCCAGTGTGCAGGCTTGCTTCGATCAGGCCGGCGTCTGCGATATCGTGATCAATAACGCCGGTGTCACGGTCACGCGTGCGCTGCTGGACCAGACTGAGGAAGACTGGGATAGCGTGATCGACACCAATCTGAAAGGCGGCTGGCTGGTCGCGACTGAGGCCGCGCGCCGTCTGCGTGATGCGGGCCAGCCGGGCTGTATCGTGAATGTCGCCTCCGTCCTGGGTGAACGGGTCGCTGCAGGCGTTGCGCCTTATGCGATTTCGAAAGCAGGCGTGGTGCAGGCAACCAAAGCGATGGCACTGGAACTGGCGCGCTACCATATCCGCGTCAATGCGCTGCTGCCGGGTTATGTGGTGACGGACCTGAACCGAGAATTTCTGGATAGCGAACCCGGTCAGAAATTACGTCATCGGATACCGACGCGCGAATTCGTGCAGATGTCCGATCTGAATGGCCCGCTGCTGATGCTGGCCTCGAATGCCGGTGCCGGCATGACTGGCGCGTGTATTGCGGTCGATCGCGGCCATCTGGTGAGCACGCTGTGAAGCAGGAAATCCTCGACCGTCTGCAAAACTGGCTGCGCGCGCAGGGGCAGCTCGGGCAGAGTGCGCTGACAGCGAAGGTGCTGGCGGGTGGTCAGTCCAACCCGACCTATCTGCTGGACGATAATGGACGCAAATTCGTGCTGCGCAAGCAGCCCGATGGCCCCTTGCTGAAATCCGCGCATGCGATTGATCGCGAGTACCGCGTCATCTCGGCGCTGCAGGGCAGCGCCGTGCCGGTGCCCGTGCCACTCGGCTGGTGCGATGATGCCTCGGTGGTTGGCACGCCGTTTTACCTGATGTCTTTCCTCGACGGACGCGTGTTCGTCGATCAGTCCTTGCCCGGACTATCCTGCCCGGAACGGGCAGCAATTTATCGTGAAATGAACCGTGTGGTCGCGGCGCTGCATGCCGTTGATCCGGACCAGATCGGGCTATCGGATTATGGCCGCCGAGAGGGCTTCATCGCGCGTCAGGTCGATCGCTGGTCGCGCAATCTGCAAGCGTCAACACTGGCTCTGACGGACGACATGCGCTTCATGATGGACTGGCTACCCGCGCATCTGCCGGCGCAGGCGCGCAGCGCGCTGATTCATGGGGATTACCGGCTCGATAATCTGATCTTCCATCCGACTGAGTTGCGAGTGATCGGCGTGCTCGACTGGGAATTATCGACGCTGGGTGATCCGGTGTCTGACTTCGCGTATCACTGCATGAGCTGGCATATTCCGCATGATCTGTGGCGCGGCATCGGAGGACATGATCTGGCTGCGCTCGGTATTCCTGACGAAGCGACGTACCGCCGCTGGTATGCGCAGCATTCGGGGCAGGACGTTGATATCGACGACGGTGTCTGGCGCTTTTATATCGCTTTCAACCTGTTCCGCATGTCAGCGATATTGCACGGCATTGCCGAACGCGCGCAGCAGGGCAATGCGAATGCCGCTGATGCGATCGAGACCGGGCGCAAAGCCGGCCCGCTGGCACAACTCGCACGCCGTATGGTGGAGGTCTGAGCCAGTGTTGCAGCTTAATTGGGAGGGACCTGCCGAATGAATACCAGCGTCAGCGCCGAGCTACCTCAGATCGTCGACAGCATACGCGACACCCTTTACCGCAAGGTGATGCTGCGCTTCCTGCCCTTGCTGTGTTTGTGCCTGATCGCTGCCTATCTGGATCGGGTGAACGTTGGTTTCGCGAAGCTGACCATGCTGGACGATCTCGGCTTCAGCAATACGGTGTATGGCTTTGGTGCAGGTATTTTCTTTCTTGGTTACTTCCTGTTCGAGGTACCGAGTAATGTGCTGCTGCACCGCATAGGCGCGCGCGTCTGGATTGCGCGCATCATGATCACCTGGGGCCTGATCGGTGCCCTGATGCCTTTCGTGCAGACACCGACGCAGTTCTATGTGCTGCGTTTCCTGCTCGGCGTGGCCGAGGCGGGCTTCAGTCCCGGCGCGATGTATTTCATTGCGTGCTGGTTCCCGTCAGCGCGCCGTGGCCGCATGCTCGCGCTATATCTGACGGCGGTACCGCTCTCGAGCGTGATTGGTGGCCCGCTGTCGGGCTGGATTCTTTCATCCTTCGCCGATGTCGGCGGCTTGCGTGGCTGGCAATGGCTGTTCCTGATCGAGACAATTCCATCGCTGGTGCTCGGCTTCGTGGTACTGAAGGTGCTGGCTGATAAGCCAAAGGACGCGCGCTGGCTCAGCGCGGACGAAGCGGCCATCATCGAAGCGGATATTGCGTCCGAAGCTGAGCGCAATCAGGATCATGCGAGTTTCAGTGACGTGATGAAAAGCGCGCGCGTGTGGCAGCTGAGTGCCGCATATTTCTGCATTGTGAGCGCGGTCTATGTGCTGTTGTTCTGGTTGCCGACGCTGATCAAGCAGCATGGCGTGAATGATCCGGTCACGATCGGCTGGCTGGTCGTGATTCCGTATATGACGGCGATTGTCGCGTCACTGCTCAACAATGAACATGCTGATCGCGTACGCGAACGTCGCTGGCATGCGGCGATACCCTGTGTGGTCACGGCGATCGGTCTGGTCCTGAGCTGGATGCATCACGACAGCCTCGCGCTGACCATGTTGGTGCTGACCATCGCGGTGGCCGGCGCTTCGACCACGCAGGCGGCGTTCTGGAGTTTGCCGCCGACCTTTCTCACCGGTGTCGGTGCGGCGACCGGCATTGCGCTGGTGAATGCAGTCGGCAATGTCGGCGGCATGGTCAGCACCTCGGTTGCCGGCGTGATCACCGACTTCACCGGCAATGCGCAGGACAGCCTGATCTTGTTCGCCGTGATCCTGATTGTCGGTGCGGTGCTGGTGCTACGGCTGCCGGCGCGGCTGGTGAATCACTGAAGCTGCTCGCCGACCCTGTTGCGGTACCCGTAACAGCGTCTAGAACTGTGAATCATAGGAGGCGATCAGTCGTGCCGTTCTGAGACCGGCATAGGCTTCCTGCTGGTAGATGCCGGTAAGCATCAGGCGCTCTCTGGCGTTGAGCAGCCAGTGATAGCTCAACAGCAGTTTGCCGCGTTGACGCAGCGTGGTCGAGTCCAGCGACACTGCGGAAAGTCCGGTCATACCGGACGCGACTAGCTGAGCATAGTTATCGTCGATATCGTATTCCAGCCCGGCGGTCGCAATGAAGCGGGCTTGCTGATTGACCGGCACGTCAATGGACATACCGGCCAGTGCGGTGGTGACGATGGCGGATATCGAGCTGTAGGTCAGCGGTGTGGTGACCAATGTGCTTCCGTTTTCTTCATAGCCATCCAGCCAGTGCTGAACGCGCCGGATGCCGACATACGGTGACAGGCTCATGCCGTTCCTGAAGCTGAACCCATAGCGCGCGCTCAGCTGCGCGCCGCGCGACATCATCTCGGTCGATCCGCTGCCTGCCTCGCTGAAGCCCGTGCCATTGCGTGTAATGGTGACCGTATTCTTTTCATAGCCCGCCGACAGCCGGATTTCCGGGCCACCACCAGTAGCATCTCGTTTCCAGTCGATGAAACCCCCGAGCAGCGGGTTACGGTTACGGGTATCGATCGATGATCCGTACCAGCGCGTGTCGAGGGTCTGGTCGGCGTAAAGGCCGAAACGTGTGCGTGGGCTGGTCCGCACGGCGAAGATCAGCGCGCTGCCGAATTCCTGTGTCCCATCTTTCAGCGCATGGGTGTAGCGTGCGCCGGTGCCGAGACAGACACGCCGGTCCGGCGAGATCTGGCAGTCATACTGGAAACCATTGACCAGCACTGAGCTCTTCAGGGCGATCAGTGTGTTCAGCGCTACAGCCGATGCATTGACTGACGTCTGCGTGTCCGTCGTACTCAGGCCGATGATCAGATCCCAGACGCTGCCAGTGCTGTTATTGAGCAACCAGGGATAGCTGTTATAGGTGCCAGTCGTCGTAGTGAGGTTGGATGCGCTGAACCCGCTGAGCACGCTGCTGTAGGTGCCGGTAGTGACGGTGGAGCCGGTGTTGATACCGAAATTCATACTGCCGCTCAGGCCGCTTCCCTCCAGCTTGCCGTAATTGCTGGTGCTGTTGATGACGATGTTGTAGCTGGTCGGCAGCGTTCCCTTGTAAGTCAGCGCAGACGATGAGCCTTGCAGGTTGTTCAGCGCGGATAGTGTTCCCGAGTTCTGGATACCAGCCGTACCACCCGTGATCGTACCGAGGTTCGTGATCGTGTCGATGGTCGAGCCGCTGGCATTGTTGATGCCGAAATTGCTTCCGGAAATCGTGCCCGAATTGGCGATCGTCGTGATGGTGCCCGACGAGGTATTGAAGATACCGGCCGAATAGGTCGACGTGATCGAGCCAGCTGCGGCGTTGTTGAGTGTGGTGATGGTGCCGCCAAAATTGGTGAGCCCGGCATTAGACGAGCCGCCAGTGATCTGGCCGCTGTTGTCGAGCGTGGCCACGCTGCCGGTCGACATCAGCTTGATACCCACTGAATCGGTATAGCCTGTGATTGATCCGGCGTTTGTTAGCGTCGTCACTGCTGCTTCGATACGCAGGCCTTGGGCGCCGGTGCTGGTGCCCTCCAGGGTTCCGCTATTGGTGAAGCTGTTTTGCGTCGCCGTGATCTGTACGGCCGGCGTGTTGGATCCGGTCGAGGTCACCGTCACGCTGCTACCTACATTTGCATCGATGTACTGCTGCGCGATGCTGAGGCTGTCGCAGGATGAGCCCGGGCTGGTATCTGCGACGCAGGTGGACTGCGCATGGGTCACGGTCATGCCGACCATCGCGACGACGAACGCGCCCGCCAGCCGTGCGCATAGCCATAAACACGCGGAGTGCTTAGCGCTCACTGAATGAGCCACGTCGGGGTAGATCGGATGACATCCATCCGAAAAGTCGCGCCGCCAACATCGCCACGGATACCAATGGGGTCTTGATCATCATGGGACTCGGCGACCGGTGTCGCGTGAATAGGGAAGATGCTGTTGATTGTAGTGGCGTGGTCGGTAGGCGCAGCGAGCTTCATGCGTAACGCCCGATTCGGCGAAGCGACGCCATTGCCGTTACGAGGCCGCCCTCAAAGCGGCGCGGTCGGCGCCGGGCGTTGGCATTTTTATTGTCGATCAGCTAATGAACAAGCTGTTTCACCCGCCTGCGTTGAAGAAATCTCCGCCGAAACCATGTTTTTTCGGTTTGCAGATTGACGTTCCTGCAAATGTTTGTAAATATTGAGTTACAACAATAAGCGTAAATTAATTATTACATAATGACTTGCGCACCGTGTTTCCGGAGCTTCGGGAGTGGCTTCATTGTTCAAATCCGGCATGTTTTGAACATTTACAAAGAGGTGCTGACATGTCTGACAAAGACAAAGTATGGCCGACGGGTCTGACTGAGGCAGAGTCCGAAGAAATTCACCGTCACTTGATCCAGGGTACGCAGCTGTTCGGCATGATCGCGGCTTTTGCGCATCTGCTGGCGTACATCTATTCACCGTGGCTCCATTAATCGAAGGGAAACGATCATGATTTATGGAAAACTGTGGTGTGTGGTGAAACCCTCGGTGGGCATTCCCATCATTATCGGCGCCGTCGCCGTGGCATCGTTCTCGGTCCATCTGGCGCTGACGATCAATACCACCTGGGTAAAGCGCTTCCTCAATGGCAGCGCCGCTCAGGTATCGATGGCACCAGCTTCGTCCGTACAGCAAGTCGCGACGCTGACCATCGCCGATGGGCTGCAGAAGTAATTCACGCCCTTGCGTCATGGTTCGGGGCCCGAACCATGACGTCACCTTCTTCAAGCCTGTTTCTCTCTCTGGCTACCTGATTCCCTCCGCATGAGCGCTGCCCGCACCTTCCGGCAAGAGATGCTTCGCACCTGGTCCCGTGTGGGACCGAGATTCCTGCCGTTTGCCGATGCCGCATCGCCTTCATTGCCGTTATCGCGGCTGCTGCGTCTGTCATTGTTTCAGGTATCCGTTGGCATGGCCTTGGTGCTGATGATCGGCACGCTCACGCGCGTGATGATTGTCGAGCTGCATGTGTCGGCCACGCTGGTCGGCCTGATGATTTCTCTCCCTTTGCTCGCCGCGCCGTTTCGCGCGCTGATCGGGTTCCGCTCGGATCATCACCGATCCGAATTGGGCTGGCGTCGCGTGCCCTATCTCTGGATGGGCACCATGATTCAATTCTGCGGTTTGTCGATCATGCCTTTCGCGCTGCTGGTGCTGTCCGGGCTGGGGCAGGCATCCCACGCGCCGGCCTGGGTCGGGCAGGTCGCCGCTGCCTTCGCCTTTCTGCTGGTGGGTGCCGGACTGCATACGACGCAGACGGTCGGTCTCGCGCTGGCGACTGATTTGGCAACGCCCGAGTCGCGTCCGAAAGTGGTTGGGCTGATGTATGTGATGCTGCTGCTGGGGATGATGGGCAGCGCCGTGGCGTTTGGTCTCGCGCTGGCCGAATTCAGTCCGGGTCAGCTGATCCGAGTGATTCAGGCGACCGCTGTGCTGACGCTGGTGCTCAATACGGTCGCGCTGTGGAAGCAGGAATCGCGCAGCCGCGCGCACAAGCCTCGCGCCGAGCGGGCGCCGGATTTTCGGGACACCTGGCAGTTGTACTGCAGCGGCGAGCAGTCCTTGCGTCGTCTGATCGCGATCGGGCTGGGCACGATGGCCTTCACGATGGAAGACGTGCTGCTTGAGCCGTATGGCGGCGAGATACTCGGACTATCGGTTGGCGAGACCACCTTGCTGACTGCCACGCTGGCCATTGGCGGCTTGCTGGGATTCGCGCTGGCTTCACGCGTACTGAGCCGGGGCATGGATCCGCTGCGGCTGGCCGTTATCGGTGCAGCTGCTGGTGTGCCGGCCTTCGCGATGGTGATTCTGTCGGCGCCGATGGCGATGCCGTCACTGTTCGCCATCGGTACGCTGCTGATCGGATTCGGCGCCGGTCTGTTCGGGCATGGCACGCTGACGGCGACGATGAACCTCGCGCCTCCCAGCCAGAGTGGCCTTGCCCTGGGCGCATGGGGAGCGGTGCAGGCAACCGGCGCGGGCATTGCCGTTGCGCTGGGTGGCATACTGCGCGATCTGGCGGCGCTGGCCGGCGGGTCAAGCTTTGGCTATAGCAGTGTGTACGCGCTGGAGATCGTTTTGCTGCTGCTGACGATGGCGACGCTGCGGCCGCTGCTGCGGAAAAACGCGTCTGCCGGCAATTTGGGTAATAATGTGGCTGGTTGAAAACCGTTCGCCTGCCTGTAACGACAACGACGAGCCTGGGTCAGGCGCTGAATTTGTTGAGTAATACTCGATACCGGAGAACTATATGAAAATTTGGCAAATCTTGATGTTGATGTGGGTGGTAGCGGCCGGCTTCATGCTGGCGAATCATTACAATCGTGAGAACATCGAGCGGATGAAAAAGAAGTAATCTGCAGCACCCAAAAAAAAGCCGCGTTTCACGCGGCTTTTTTTTCTTCGTGCTTGCGTCGTGCTTGCGTCGTGCTTGCGTCGTGCTTGCGTCGTGCTTGGGTCGTGCTTGCTTCGTGCTTGCTTCGTGCGTCAGCGTGTATCAACCGATCGCCGGATCTGTTTTGCCGGTAGTCTCCGCGTCAGTGGTGGCTTCGGCATCGGTGGCAGCAAGCGCCTCTGCCGCGGCCGCTTCAGCTTCCGCGACAGCCTGTGCCTCTGCCTCAGCGGCTTCTGCTGCAGCCTGTGCCTCCGCAGCTGCTTTGGCTTCAGCCACTTTGATTCTGCCCGGGCCGAGCTGGTTGTAGGCCTCTTCGAACAGGTTGCTCAGCATTTTGAAATTGGCTGACAACATCTTGTTCTCGCCTCTGACCGAAATATCAATCAGCCCCATCATCAGCAATGCTTCGGCTGCAATGCCGATATCGATGACTGACAGCTCAGTCTTGCGTGACAATTCATTCAGGCTGATGCCTCCCTTGCCGACCTCGAGCAGCGCGGTGACAATCTTTACGCGTCGTTCCGTCGAAAACCCGCCGAACATTTTTGCGAATTCTTTAGCATCCATCTGCATTCCTTCGGGGCGTCGATCACCTCAGCCCATCGTCGATCAGCCGCCATGATACAGGGTAGCGCCGACCGGCCCGGACCTGCGGCGGCTCACCCGGCCGCCAGCTTGCAGCCGACTCAGAGGCGCCAGCCGTAGCCGAGGTAAATGACCGGGGTGTAACGGCGCTCAGCGAGAGGGCTACCGGCCTGTTCGTCGGAGAGGCGGTTGAGACTGGTACCGAAGAAGAGGGCACCGCTGCTACCTATCGCATAGAAGCCGGTCAGGCCCAAAGAAAAACCGGTGCCGGCACCAATATTCAGCGCGCCGCCCGGTTCGTCGGACCGCCGGCCCCAGTAATAAGTATTCATCGCCGCGTTCTGCCAGGTGGCGCCGACCAGACCATTCAGCCGGAAACCCTGACCCGTGACCAGCGGCCGCACGAATTGCACCTGCGCGCTCTGGCCATTGCTGCGACCGGTCACATCAAAGCCATACTCGACATTCAATGCACCGACAGGCGTGGTCCAGCGCAGGCTCGGGCCCGCATCAATCGCGAATTCGCGGTCATCCATGCCGGTGGTTCGTGTGCTGTCGCTGGCGTCATAACCGAAGCGCGGCTCGGCAAACAGGCCGATGCGCAGTGAGCGGTCTTCTGTGGTGAAGCCCCAAACACCGGCTTTGAGACCGGACACATAGGCGACATTCCCCCAGCTATATTGCGCGACCGGCAGCGCAAGCATGCGCAGGTCATTGCTACCCGAGGTTTTCGGAAACGCGCCGATGCCGATACCAAGGAAATTACTTGCCGCCGGAATAGGCTGCTGAGACTGCTTCTCGCTGAGGGTCTGGGCCACGACCATCGGCGTAGCCAGACAGGCTGCCAGCAGCGCAATACCGGCCACAGAGGATCTGGCTTTCACGGTGGGTGCTATCGATGTCATCAGGTGGTCTCCAGACGCTTTCGGGCTGAACAAAGTTCTGTTCAATGCCTGATTTTATCCAGAAACCAAGGGGCTAAAGCGAATAGCCCGCCAGAGCGAGGGGCTCATGCGCCCGGGTCATGCGGCCTGTTTCGATGCCTGAGATGACGGATACGAAGCGGGCGGGTAGGCCGCATTGTGTTCGATGTTGGTCGCTGTGTTTGTCTCCGTCATGGTCAGCGGGTTTGTCTCGGCTGGAAAGCGGCCGGTGCGCAGCCAGACCGGGCACACTTTGCAGATGCTGGCCACGATCTCCATATTGTTCGCCGCCGGCAGTGACTCGCCCTGCAGCCATTTGAAGACGGACGATGCCGTGACCACCGCGCCCTGTCCCGACTGCATGAACGCCAGCAGCAGCTCGCCGGGCCGGTTCGGGTTGATGCCGACATTGCGCAGGCAGGCCCTGAGTCGCAGCCTGAATTCATCGCGTTCCTTGAAGGTCAGGTGTGCCGGCATGATCGTCCCTTATCGCGGGTTGGTCCTTGAGGTTTGGCGGCGTCGGGTTGAGGTCGGCGTCAGTTGATGAAACGGATGCGCAGCGAATCCAGATCGAGACCGGTCGATACGCAGACCCATTCATCGCCCGCCACCACCGGCTGCGGATGACAGACCGCATTCAGCGCCACCAGATCGCCCTGGCCAATCAGTGTCGTGCCCGGCATGGACAGACTTTGCTGTTGCATCACGCGATACAGTTCAGCAATCGACGACAGCGCGGTACGGTGACCCGGTGTGAAGTCGACGAGGGCGGAACCGGAGGCCGACGTGCGGCTGAAGCTGAACGAACTGTGGTTCAGCAATTCCGAGAAATTCCTTTTGCTGTTCCGTGACAGCGTTTTCAATTCGCCGACCACGATGGTTTTGCTGAAACCATTCGCACAAATCTTGTCTTCGAAGCGCCATGAGGTGTCGGTATACGGCAGCATTTGTAACTCAGCGGCAAAAGCGATGGCATCAATGGCGGCGATGAAATCCTCGAAGCCGGATGACATCTCCGGCGACGCTGCGAACCGCAGCACTAGTTTCGGCTCGAGCCTCAGGCGCGTCGATCCGTGCGTGCGAATCGGCGCATGTTCTTCGTCGTCGTTCGCGAACTGGGCGTTGTACAGGTAGCCGAGGCAAGCGTTGTCGGCGCTGTCAGCCTGGGCACGCGGCGACTCGGCAATCAGCTTTCGGCCCACCGCGGTCAAACCGTCGGCGACAAAGAACGTGTGCAGCTCGTTGAGCGTGCGGACGCTGGTTTCCGGGGTCAGTCCGAGCGCGGACGCCTGCGGCGCCAGCGTCTTGCGGCTGAGTTGGGCCTCTTTCAGCGCGTGGGCATAGGCCAGTGAGCGGGAAGAAAACAGCATGGCGGCATCCGTTGAGAATTAAGTCTGCACAAACTATCACATCAATCCGAAAAAAACTACACAACATAAAAATTTATAGAGGAAATTACATGTAAAATCTTCAACAATTCAGGAAAATCGGTAGAAAACTTCAATAAAAACCTGTAATGTAAGATTTTTGCGTAAGTAATTATCCGATCTGGAGTTAAAAAAATGAGAAGAGAGACTGATTCTGCGGAGCTGATGTCCATCGGCAAGCTCTCGCAGGAGTCTGGCGTTCATGCGTCAACGCTGCGGGTATGGGAGGCGCGCTACCAGATCATTACCCCGGTCCGTACCGAGGGTGGCGCGCGTCGGTACACGCGGGACGACTGTTTACGGCTGAAGTGGATCAAGGCACTGGCCGATCTCGGCCACAAGCCGCGTTTGCTGGCGCCGCTCAGTCTGGATGAACTGAAGGTCGAGCTCGACAGCGCTACCGGCATGAACGGCGGCGGTTCGTCGGCCTATGCTTCATTACAGGTGGGTGCTTTCGGAGCCACTGCGTGGGCGAAGTCTTTTTTATCACCGCCGACCTTTGATATTGCACGCGATGTGCGTCATGTGGAAAGCCTGTCCGATCTGGAGCAGCACGCAGTGGCTCTGGATGTGGTGGTCATCTTTACGCATGGATTGCAGGCAAGTTTGGCAAAGCGGATTGCGGAACTGTCATCATCGCATCCGGATAAGCGGGTGATGGTCATCTATGAATTCAGCAGTGCGATGGCGCTGGCAGAACTACAAAGAACTGGCGTCGCCTACCTGCGCTACCCGGTGAGTCCGGCGGAATTCTCTTCCCGACTCAAATCCCTGCTCACCGACCGGGAGCAGGCCACCGCGTCCAAACTTCCGCATTTTTCGCCTGAATCGCTGCAAGCGATCATCGCTGAAGAGCACAAGATCCTGTGCGAATGCCCGAAGCATCTCGCGCAGCTGCTGCTCAGTCTGCATGGTTTCGTGGAGTACAGCGAAAGCTGTGCGGATGACTCGCCCGCTGAGGCGATGGTGCATAAAAAACTCAGAGAAATTGCGACCCAAAGCGTGTTGCAACTGGAGTCCGGCTTGAAGCTTGCGCTTGGTAATGACCACGCATTTTCCTGAGCGCTTCAGGGCGCTGGTGATCGGATCGGGTGGCGCGCTCGGTCAGGCATTCGTGCGCTACCTGAATCATGAAACCGACTGCGGCGAGGTGATCGCACTGTCACGTTCGTCAGGCGCGGACTTTGATCTGCAGGATTCGCATTCGATCGAACGTCTCGGCGAATCGTTAAAAGCCTCCGGACCATTCCATCTGATCATTGATGCCACTGGTGCGCTAACGATAAACGGTATCGGACCCGAAAAATCGCTGGCACGACTGGATTACGATGGTCTGCTCCGATCCTTTGCCGTCAACGCCATCGGCCCGGTGATGTTGTTGCGTGCTCTGGCGCCCCTGCTGGCGAGTGCAGATACCGTCTACGCCAAGCTATCAGCCAGAGTCGGCAGCATCTCGGATAACCGTCAGGGCGGATGGTACGGCTACCGTGCATCGAAAGCGGCGCTGAACATGATGCTGCAAACCGCTGCGATTGAACTGCAGCGAAAAAATCCCCGACTGCGCGTGGTAGCGCTTCAACCCGGGACGGTGCGATCCCGACTCTCGGCACCGTTTCAGGCGGGCGTGCCGCATCTGCTGGAACCCGAAGAGTCGGTTGCCGGCATGATGCGATCGATGATGGCGCTCGAACCCAAATCCGGTGCGTATTTCATCGATTACCAGGGGCGGCACTTGCCCTGGTGAATTCATCGCTGGTGAATCCATCGGCTGACTGAGCAGCGGCTCGTTCGACGGGCGTGTTCACACCTGCCACAGAACTTTTACGGGTTCACGAAACCCGGCAGCGCTGCCGGGGTCACAACCTGTAACGAGCAGGCTGTTCCGAAAATCATCATCCTCTTGAACTTCACCAATGTTCTCTTGAGACTCAACAGATACCTTGGCGCTGTGATGACATGACTTCCGACTCCGAACAGGTCATTAATTTAAAGATTGCCCAACTTTCGTCTGATATCGCCGCATTAAGAGACGGATACACGATCGTGAACAAGCGCTACGCGCAGACGCTTGATTCAATGAGGCAATTGACCCAAACCTCACTCGAGGCCGCATTGCGTGCGGCCAATGCGGCTGAAAAATCTGCACTCGCCTGTAAAAACGCGACGGCTGCAGCGGTGACGTCGGCGAATGCTTTGCTGATGGAAGCCACGCAAGCGGCTGCCGAGTCGGCGGGATATGCGGCGATTGCTGCGGCGGAAGCCGCAGCGGCAGCCTCCGCTGCAGCGGCAACGGCAGCGGGTGCTGCCGCGAATCAGGCCGAGGAATCAGCCAGTCAGGCATCGATTGAAGCAGCGCGCGCTACCGAGCGCGCCACGGAAGCAGCAGCCGAGGCAGCCCAGATGGCGCAAAAGGCCGCTCTGGCGATGAAATCGCTGAAGCAATGAAGCGATCCGACACGGAGAGGGTGTGCCGATCCACTTGTAGCGAAGTCCAATAGTCCTGACACCGTCGACGCGGCTGCGCTCACCGATTGGCATCAGACCATGAAAGTCAATCGAATGTCCGCTACTCCTGCACCATCCGAAAACACCACACGATACGACGAGGTATCAGCGCTAATCGAGGAGCTGGAGCATCAGGTCGAGGACTTATTCGAGTTGAGTGCACTGGGCGCGTATACGACGGACAGCGACGGACACTGCCTGAGCATCAATAGTCAGGCGCTGAAATGGATAGGCTGCAGCAGTGATTCCATCATCGGCAAGAAAAACCCTTCGCTGCCGCGGGCGGTGCTGAATTGGGAAATCCTTCAGCGCGGCAATGAGCTGCTGCATGATCAGGGTCTGAGTGAAATCGAGTTGTCGCTGTTCGATGAGAGCAGTAAGCAGCGATATTTTCTGATGGTGACGACACCGGTACAGACATCTGCCGGGTCAGCCGGAATTCGTCGCGCGCTACTACATGACATCACCGAAAGAAAGCGCTTCCTCGAGCGCCAGCGTATTTCTGCGATGGCATTTGATTCGCGTATGGGCATCTGCGTCACCGATCAGGACTGGATAGTGCTTGAGGTGAACGCCGCGTTTTCCAAAATCACCGGCTATTCGGGCACAGATCTTCGTAGAAATTCATTCGATCTGTTTTTGTCGACCGAAACCGATCTCCTGAAACAGCAAGAGATTCGTCAATCCCTCGCTGCGAATGATCAATGGGAGGGAGAAATCCGTGCCAAACGAAAAAGGGGTGGTTCATTCACCGGGTGGCTGAATATCTCTGCGGTACCGGTAGCAAATAGTTCAAACCGATACTACGTCGCCTGTCTGTATGACATCACCGAGAGAAAGGCAACGCAGGAAGAAATTAACCGGCTTGCCTTTTTTGATCCGTTGACCGAGCTGCCGAACCGACGTCGGCTGAATGAGCGATTGACCCGTATGCTGAGCGTGATTCCGCGCAGTCACTTGCATGGTGCGCTACTGTTCATCGATCTGGATAAATTCAAGGCCATCAATGACACCAAGGGTCATGCGGTCGGTGATGACTTGCTGATTGAGGTTGCTCATCGTTTGCAGCGCTCGATCCGCGATATCGATATGGTGGCGCGCGTTGGTGGCGATGAGTTTGTCGTGCTGCTCGGTGACCTCAGCGGCAATATCGACGAGGCGTCATTTCAGGCAAATTTAATTGGAACAAAAATACTTCGGTCGCTGGCGATCCCTTACCAGCTGGAAGATTTCAGTTTCACGTGTAGCGCAAGTATCGGCATAGCCATGTTTAATCATCATGGTCACGCGGAGGAGGTGCTTCAGCATGCGGATATGGCTATGTACCGCGCGAAAAAATCGGGTGGAAATGCACTGTCCTTTTTTGATCCGACCATGAAGGCTGCCGCCTTCGCTTACTCGACGCTTGAGCAAGAGTTGAGGCAGGTTGTCGATCTGAACCAGCTGGAATTGTTTTTCCAGCCGCAGTTTGATTCACTGGGCAGAGTGGTGTCCGCCGAAGGCCTGCTACGCTGGCATCATCCGCTGCGCGGTACTATCGGGCCGAATGAATTCATTTGCATTGCAGAAGAATCCGGCCTGATTGTGCCCATCGGACTCTGGGTGTTTCAAGCCGCCTGCGAACAGATCAAGTGCTGGGAAGCCGATCCGATACTTTCCCGCTTGCAGTTATCCATCAATGTCAGCACGCGGCAGTTTCAGGATCAGGATTTCGTGAAAAAAATCGCTGAGATCATCGGTGCGATAGGTATTAACCCAGCGCTGTTAAAGCTTGAGCTAACCGAGAGCATGATGCAGAACCTCGAGGAGGTTCGCAGCAAGATGCAGAAAATCAGTGACCTCGGGGTGAGATTTTCGCTCGATGATTTCGGCACCGGCTATTCGTCACTGACGAGCCTGCTCAAGCTTCCGATTGAAGAGCTGAAGATCGACCGCTCTTTCGTCGCCAACATGCTGTCCAGTCCGGGCGACGGTATCGTCGTCAAGACCATTATTGCGATGGCGCGCAGTCTGGGTTTGGAGGTGATCGCCGAAGGCTTGGAGACCGAAAGTGAAAAAGACTTTCTCCATGCGAGTGGCTGTCTGCTATATCAGGGCTATCTGATGAGCCCGGCTTTACCGCGGGCTGAATTCGAATGTCTTACACTCAGTAAAACTTTGTCTGTCCCGAAGGGCGCGGGCATGGTTGGGATTCAGGGCTGAGTGAGCAGGTCGGTTGGGGATGATGGCATACGCTTCATCCGAACGAAATTTCTGGATAGAGTCAAGTAAACTACGGAAGTTGGTTCGCGTGCCCGGAACGAATAGGGCGTCTGTGGCAACGGTCTCTGTTGACCGGTTTGCCGCGATAATGAAAGCCTTCAAGCCAGCGAGGTTCACTATGCGTCAGCTTCTGCCGCTCGTCCCACTTTTTGTATCCGTCCTGGCGTGCGCAGAATGGGTGCGTGTCGGCGATATGAATTCACCCGAAATCGAGAAACACATCGATCCGGATAATGTCAGACAAAGTGGCCCGATGGCCATCATGCGACAGATTTGGGAGATCGATCACGATTCATCCCTGAAAAAGTATGGCGTAGCCTCAGTGAAAGCGCTCGTCGAGTACGACTGCCAAAACCGCCAGCGTCGGCTATTGAAGCAATTCTGGTTCAGCGAGCCCTGGGCCAAGGGTCAGGAATTACCACCACCGCAGATGCACCAAGCCGAGGGTGGCTGGTCGCCGATCATGCCGCGCAGTGCCGGCGAGACGGTCATTGGGATGGTGTGTCCGAGCGGGGAGGATGGCTGAGTCAGGCCGTTGTCGAATTCATGGCCTGTAATACACAGCTTGTAATACACAGCTCGTACTACAAAGGGCCGGCGGCCGCAGTCGATGCGGTCGCGGCCATCACCCGTGTGCAGATTACTTCTTCGGCTCCAGTGACAAAATCAATTTCGCCATTTGTTTGGCATCAGCGTCCGAAACATGGGCCTGAGGCGGCATGATGTCCTCACCCCAAACGCCGGTACCACCTGCTTTAATCTTGGCAGCCAACATCTCGACTGCGCCGGCCTGGCCAGCATACTTCTCGGCGACTTCCAGCAACACTGGGCCATATTTCCGCTTGTCGATTTGGTGGCAAGCTGAGCAGTTATTCCGTTGCAGCAGGGTTTTGAGTTCTTCGTTATCTGCGTAAGCAGCCTTGCCAACAACAGCGGAACCAAGCAACAGCAGCAATCCAATTGCGCGAACCATTTGTGATCTCCAAAAAAACGCGCTGCCCAAAGGCAGCGCGTTTACTAACAACGACAGATTAGTTCGGCGTGACTTTGTAGATCATGCCGCTGGCTTCGTCAGCCACATACAGAGCACCGTCCGGACCGAGCGACAGGTGACGGAAGCGACCTGCAAAGGTCGGCCACAGCAGCTCTTCACGCTTCGCCGACTTGCCATCCTTGGAGATGTCCAGGATGTCGATGCGGTTGCCGGTCGGAGTGCCATGGATACCGATACCAGCGTAGCCAACGGCGAGACGACCATTCCACTCTTTCCACTGCTTGCCGACCAGCCAAACGCTGCCGCACATACCTTGCGACAGGCCGTTGTTGTTCCAGGCCGGTTTCATCGCGTTCGGGTAAGCCTTCAGGTCGGTCATAGGCATGAAAGCTGCACGCTCTTTCGGAGGCAGTGCACCCATCTGGTTCGGCGAATAGCCGCAGTAGCCGTCCGGGCACTCGCCACGGCCGTTTACCTTGTCACGCGGATCCCAGCCACCGTTGCCACCGTTTTCGAGCTTGGTGACTTCGTCGCTATGCCAAGGACCATTCTCCGAAACGAACGGCTCGTTCGTGCCCGGACGGAAAGCGATACCCTGCGGGTTGCGATGGCCGTAGGTGAAGATGCGTGCATCAAAACCAGCCGGTGGCTTATTGCCCGGTGCTGCTTTGCCGTCACGATCGACGCGCAGAATCTTGCCGCGCAGTTCGGTCGGGCTTTGCGGACCAACGCCATTGTGATTGTCACCGATTGCGACATACAGATAGCCATCAGCCGGGCTGAAGCGGATACGACCACCATTGTGTGCGCCCGGGCCACCGAACGGGTGGTTCGACTTCTTCGGCTTGTAGCCGAGGTCGTTGATGATTTCAACAATATCCGACACGCTGGAAAGCGATGCATCCACTTTCATGCGCATCACGATGTTGTTGTAACCGCCGTAGGTGCGGTTCGGGCCTTGCGAGCTCGAGTACAGGTACACATAACGGTTGGAGGCGAAGTCCGGATCAACAGCCACGCCCTGCACGCCGGCCTGGCCGTCGCAGAACAGATCGTCTTTCACGGCTGAATAGCCACTGGAGCCACCAACGCCCAGCAGTTTGTTCACGCCACCCGAAGTGGTTCTGACGGACAGTCCTTTGCACTTTTCAGTGAAGAACATGGTGCCGTCCGGCAGGAACGCCATATCCCATGGTGATTCTGCCTGCTGGAAATTTTCAGCTTTGACGCTGACTGCCGATGCTGAGCCAGCGGCCAACATCGCCACAGCCGTCAGAGCGGTGAGCGAAAGCGAAATAACGGTTTTTTTCATCTTGTCTCCTACTAGTTGGGTGGGGGCAGCTTTACTTCCTATTTCTTCCTACCACATCATCTTGCTTACACACTTCATGAGCCTGACATCAACTCATTGCGATCAACTGACTGCAACGTATTGCTCCGATGTGTTCGCAGCCATGTAGATCATTTTTTAGAATACATGAATTGCTTTTGAGTTCAAGTAATTCACCATCGAAAGTAATGTCTTTTATGCGAAAAAAAAGCCGGCAGCAAAAGTGCAGCCGGCTCGGTCGCTACTAACAATGCGAGACGTGTTTAGAGAGAGGGAGTTTGTCCCGCACAAAAATTATCGGAAGCCCGTGTTTGCAGCAACAGGAAAATTTCCCGACATAAGCGGCGAACGTAAAAATTTAGTTGCTGCCTTGGTTTTGCGCGTAGTTGTGACTACAAGAAATCTTCCATCGCATCAAAGGTCGAAGCGCAGTAAATGAAATGAGCGAAAGACTTTTATTTCAGAGGGATATTGATCGGCAGCGAAACACGGTTCTCCTGAATACGCATTCAAAAAAACCTTTCATTTGCCAAGGATTTATCTGATCAGTGCGAAACGGTGAACTGCTGTTTTCTAATACTGCAGGGTCAGCATGACTCTGAATGAGCGCGGCTCGACCGGATGGAATACACGACCGCTGTTTCCGCCTTGACCGGCAAACGTGTACGAATCATTGTAGTAATCGATTGCAGAATGCTGGCTATTCAACAGATTAAAACCAATCAGTTCAATTCTCGTCGCCTGATTTACGCGATAGCCTAGTTTGCCATTCAGTGTAGTCGTGCCATCCGAGCGGAAATCATTGGTCTCGGTCAGCGGACGCGGTCCGAAATAGCGTAGTTGCAGCGAGCCGCTGTAGGCGCCTCCGTTATCGACAATGGCGGCAATCGACGCTACGCCTTCGACCGCGCCGGGAATGTAATCGCTGCCGCTGACACCATCACGGAAACGTGCGCGGGCATACGCAAAGTCGGCATCCAGCGTGAGCCACGGATTGGCCTTGAAGTAGTTATTGAATTCGAACCCGACGCGGCGGCTTCGCTTGCCGGAATCCGACGTCAGGCCGGCATCGCCGATGTAGACAATCTCAGACGCGCTGTCGAGCTGAAAAACCGCGAGGGTAGTTTGCAAGCCAGTGAAGAATTCGGTGCGAATGCCCAGCTCTTGCCCGAAGCTCCTGACGAGCCCGTTCGATCTCACCCCGCTACCACTGGTGACGCCGCGTGCGTCATTCGAATGGAATCCGTTTCCGAGGCTGTAGTAGTACTCAGTTTTATGCCAGGGGCCGAACACCAGATTCAGCTTGGGGCTGGTGATGAAGTCGTTGATCGTCGCTGTATTGTCATAGCTTGCATTATTCGCCAGCTGGCTGGTGAGGCCGGTATTGGCGAAGCGTGCATAGTCAGCTCTCAGGCCAGCGACTGAGCGAAACCAGTCGTTCCAGTGCACATGGTTTTCAAAAAACAGACCGATGCTACTCTGGCTGATCTGATCCTCGCGACACTGCTCGATCACATCCGTGTTGCAATCGATGCGAACGCGGCGGCGTGTACTGTAAAGACTGTTTCGGATCTGATCATGCTGAAACTGGAGACCAATCGTATTGATCGCTTCTTTGCCGAGGTTCGCGATGGGGAATGAGCGAGAGGCATTCACACCGGCGGTGACCCGGCCGTCACGTTGATTGAACTGGCTGTCGGCGCCGTATTCGAAGTTGGAGTACAGGTCGAGCGCATTTCTGATCACGAACGCCTGCACCAGCGTGCTGCTGTCCTCGTCGGCGGCGCGCCATTCGCCGGACAGGCTGTAGCGCTGCGCGGTCGCGCCGGATGAGTCGTCCATCGTTCCCCAGCGTGAGATGAGGCCCTGTTTATATTCATTCCATGGGATCTGATCGGTGGCGCGCCAGTTACCGCTATAGGCCATCGCGGTGAGGTTGAAGCCGTTGGCTTGTCCGCCTTGTGCGTAGCGCAGCAAGCCATTCACTTTCTTATAGTTGTCGGGTTGTTCCCAGGGGCCGTCGTAGTGCGACAGTTCCAGTGCATAGAGCAGCCTGCCGTTTTCCAGTGTGGGGGAATCGGCGAACAACACACGACGCTGACCGAACTGACCGAACCCGATGCTCGCGATACCGGTATCGAGCTTGTCGGCCGTATAAATAGCGGCCGAGCCTGCGTTGGCGAGGTCGCCATCCGCAGCGTAATAGGGGCCTTTGCGGTAATGCACCGAGGTGATCAATTCAGGAATCAGCGGATTGAGGTCGGCCCAGCCCTGACCATGCGCGTGGCTGAGTTGATTGACCGGCATACCGTCGAGCGTCATCCTGAAGTCAACGCCGTGATCGAGATTGAAGCCGCGCAGGAAGTACTGGTTCGCTTTGCCATCGCCGCTATGCTGACTGACGATCAGGCCAGGCACGACCTCGAGCAGCTCGCCCGGGCGCGCAAAAACACGCGATTGCAGCTGACGACGCCCGGCGACGCCTTCACTGGCGCTGTCGGCCACACCAAGCAAACCATAGCGGGAGGTGGAAACCTCCACCTCCGGCAGATTGCGCACATCGTCCGCCGTGGCAGCGGAGGTGATGGCGCTCAGCGCCGCGGCATGCCATAAGCGTCGAAAGGGAAGTGTGCGCGGCATACTCAGCAGACGGTGTAGCGGTTCAGCAATCGTCTGCCGGGATGGATGACTTGAAACATGGCTTGCGTCGTGGGTTTGGCAAGCGGCGAATGATACTCCTGAGCAAGGCCGCGGGTTAGGGTCTCTTGCTGCAGCGATAGCCGTTGCGCGCCCATTGTCACCTTGATAATCATGCGAGTTCGCTGGTCATGACCATGCTGCTGGTGAGGATAACCCGGATTAGCGCTAATCCCTCACGATCAGCCCCAAGAATTGTTTCCTTGTGGTAACTTAGAGGTGAACCCACGTGTTCGAAACATGGTTATGCCCGAGGTAGTTCCGTGGTTGTTTTAAAAAATATGACGTTCCATCCACACCGGAGAATTTCAATGCGCTTTATCCCCTCACTGCTTGCCGCGCTGATGGCAGGCGGGCTGGTATCGGCAGCTTTTGCCGACACCGCCGAAGTCAAAACTCAAACGATTGTTGAGGTCAAGAAGAAGGGCGCTCATTGCGAGCAAGACCCGAACTGCTTCAACCGCTATCATCCGGCGATCAAGCCTGTCGCGAAAGCCAAGCCGGGCGACCTGATCGTGGTGCACACCCGTGATGCGCTGGATTCGAACCTGAACATCAATTCGAAGCCAAAAGATGTGACGGCAATCGACGTGAACCTGATTCACCCGATGACGGGCCCGATTCATATCGAAGGTGCCAAGCGCGGTGACGTGATCGCTATCAAGCTGATCAACATCACGCCGAACGAGTACGGCTACACCACTATCATCCCGGGCTTCGGCTTCCTGCCGGACCTGTACACCGAGCCGTTTGTCGCGAACTGGAAGCTCAACAGCGTTGAGGCAGTTTCCGCACAGATCCCGGGCGTTCGCATTCCGATGCGCGGCTTCATGGGTTCGGTCGGCGTTCTGCCGGGCGAGGCCGAAGTTGAAACATGGCTGGCACGCGAAGCGCAACTGGGCGCGGTAGGCGGCGTTGCGCTGCCCCCGGAGCCGACCAGCGCACGTCCTGCTGAAGTGTGCGGTCCGAACGGCAGCCACAAGACCAAGTGCCTGCGCACCATCCCACCGCGTGAAAACGGCGGCAACATGGACGTCAAGCAGATGGTCGAAGGCACCACGCTGCTGCTGCCGTGCTTCATCGATGGTTGCGGTGTGTTCATCGGCGACGTGCACTTTGCACAGGGCGACGGTGAAGTTGCCGGTACCGCGATCGAGATGGGCGCAGTCGTGACCATCCAGACCGAGATCCGTAAGGGCATGGCATCGGTCGTCAAGCAGCCGATGTTCGAAGGCGGCTCGCAGATCAAGGCACTGGAGCCGGACCGTTTCCACGCTGTGGTGGGCTATCCGCTGAAGAACGCCGGCGAAGTGCCGCCGCAGTGGACGTATCTGGACAGCGAGAAGATCAAGCCGCTGACCAACCTGTCTAACGACGTTACCCTGGCTGCTCGCAACTCGCTGCTGGCCATGATCGAGTGGCTGCAGACGACCAAAGGTCTGACTAAAGAGCAGGCATTCGTGGTCACCAGCGTGGCCTGCGATCTGCGCATCAGCAACGTGGTTGACGTACCGAACTACGCTGTGACGACGATCTGCCCGATGGAGATCTTCGACGACGCGAAGAAGTAATTCAGTAGTTCTTTAAGGGCTCGGGTGAGCGGGGAGTTTTCCCGCTCTTCCCGGGCCTTTTCCGTGGTGGCTCGACCCTGAGCGGGCCGTGCCACCACGGAAAACTCTAACCGAAACGATTATGCTGAGAAGACAATTCATGGCGCAGGCGCTGGGTGTACTTGCCTGCGCTGCATTGCCGGGCGGATCCGCGCTGGCCCACACACCGTATGCGCAGTGGGATGTTTTTCGCAAGCGTCACCTGCAAATTCTGACCTCACAAGCCGATCTGCCCGGCGATGATCTGGGTGATCTCTGGGTGGAAGTTCTGCGTGACAAGCTGCCGCTGAGCCGTGCGATGGTCAGTCGTGCCCATGACATGCCACGAATCGCAGCGCTGCTGAAGACCAATCAGAGCAAGCTGGCGGTGCTGTCCTACATGCACGCGCGACTGATGTTCACCGGTGCGGCACCGTTCGAAGATTACGCGCCAATGCAGCTCGAAGTGCTGATCGACAATGGCAAGCATCTGCTGGTGACACGCGCTGACTTGCCTTTGCACCACGGTTTCCTGATTGCGGCCACGCTGATGCCTGAGGCGCGCCTCGGTCTGATCGATCCGGGCAAGGGACGCTTTGGTATGCCCGTGCATGCGGGCGCGCGCGCTTACCTACGTGGTGAAAAACTCGAGATGCCATCCGACTCATGAAGCGGATTGCTGCCTTACTGTGCGCCGGCCTCTGCGTGGCGCTGCTGGCGATGAGTCCGGCGCGTGCGCATGACTCGATCAACGCCGAGGCGCGCAAGGCCTACATCGCCAAACTTCAGGAATGGCAATCGACTAGCGGCGCTACGGCAGCGCCGGCGGTGCGTGCTAAAAGTCTGTATCAGACCGGTGTGACGCTGGATGAAATTCGTGAGCTCTTCAACCAAGACCTGATCAGCCACGGCATCGTGAAGGGGCTGGAGACATCGCTGCTGCTGAACGAGCTCGCGCGCATCGGCCACAAGCTGGAGTCGCTACCGAAGACCGGCTTGTATCTGTCGCAGCTGCAGTACTATCGCGACGCGATACGGCTGGATCCGCGAGCGGCCTATGCCGACCATGCTCGCTACATGCTGCTGAAGAGCCATTTCTATGACAGCTTCAGCGACAACCCGCTGACGCCAATGTCGCAGACGAAACAGACGCTGGCAGAGATGATCGCGCTCGGTGAAGGTTTGATGAAATCCAAACATCCGCAGGTCGATCGCGAGGAATTGCGCTTCATCCTCGGTATTCATTATCTTCAGGCGATCAGGCAGCAGCCCATGGACAAAGAGGTAGGGCTGAAGAAGGTCAAGATACTGATCCAGGAAATCCGCAAGGAGTATCCGGATAGCCTGAAAGTTCTGACCCTCGAATCGCTGTTGCCCTGAGCCTATGCGCGTTCCTCTCCTGATGCGCTGGTGTCGTTACGGCTTGCTTGCGCTGCTGTGTTTCGCGCTGAACACCGTCACGTGCGCGCACCAGACCGGCAACAGCTATCTCTATCTTCGGCAGTCCGATGCAAAGCTGACGCTTGATTTGGATTTCTACATTCGGGACTTGGGAAATCTTCTGCAGAAGCCGGGAGAAAAGCCCGAGCAAGCGCCTGCACCGGAAAAAATCAAGGCCTTGCAACCCGAACTGACCCGGGTCATTCAGGAATCACTAAGCATTGAGTTTGACGAGCAGCCGGTGAAGTTGAATTTTGTGGCTCAGTCAGTCGTGCTGCATAACGATGGTCTGTATGTGCGGCAGCAATTCGTCGCAGATGCGGTCGCTGACGATGCGCGTTTCGCGGTTATTCGCTATGGATTTTTCACGCAGAGCGATAAGCTGGGTCGGGCCTTTCTTCGGTTCACCGCAGGTGGCGACGAGATATCGTCAGTGTTCGATGACACGACGGCAATTCAACGTTTCGCACTCGGTGACACCAAGCGCTCATCAACCATCCTCCTCTTTGCGAGGGAGGGCGCAAATCACATCTGGGAAGGTGCTGACCATCTCCTGTTTTTACTGACCCTGCTGCTGCCCGGCTTACTGCTCTGGAACGCGCAGGCGAGTGCTGACTCTGCAACGCGCGGTCTGGTGAGCAGGCACAGAGCCACGTGGGTTTTTGCGTTGAAAGTCATTACGGCCTTCACCGTCGCACATTCGATAACGCTGGCGATGGCAAGCTTTGGTCTGATCAGTTTGCCGGAAAGACTCATCGAGTCGGTGATTGCTTTATCAATTATGGTGTCTGCGGCAGTGAACTTGCAGCAGCGCTTCCGTGTTAATCACTGGCAGTTGGCTTTCTCCTTCGGGCTGATCCACGGAATGGGATTTGCGAACGGGTTGAAAGAACTGGGACTCTCGCAGTCCTATTTTCTGGAGACCCTGATTGCTTTCAATATCGGCGTCGAGCTCGGTCAGTTGTCGACTGTGTTGGTCGTGGCCCTGCCACTCTTGCTGCTGGCGCGCACCGAACAAAGCCGGTTGCGGGTCATGCGATGGGGTTCGATCGCGGTCCTGGTAATCTCGACTGGCTGGCTGATTCAGCGCCAGATGGTGACGTAGAAGCCAGAACAATGACCAGAAAACCCATCCTCGCAACGTGCTCAGCATTACTGATACTTTTGTCGCTGACACAGAGCATTCAGGCGGGTGAAGTCAGCGCTCCTCAATGCCAATATGAGTCCATCAGATCCGGCCACCCGGATGGTATTCAGAAGCGCTACTGTGGCCGTCAAATTGCGCAAATCATGGGATGGCAGGGTGCTGAGTGGCTTGAACGACCGGAGCGCAAGACTGAGGAAGGTTTGGATCAGCTGATCGATCGCTTGCAGTTGAAGCCGGGTATGAAGATCGGGGATATCGGGGCAGGCACCGGACGCTTGAGTGTGTTGATGGCCAGCCGAGCGCAGCCTGATGGTCAGGTGTGGGCAGTGGATGTGCAGCCTGAGATGGTGAGTTATCTTCAGGCACGCGCTTCGAAGCTCGGCAAATCTCAGCTGATCGTTGGCCTGTCCTCTGCCACCAACCCGAACCTGCCGGCAGCGACGCTCGATCTGGCGATCATGGTCGATGTTTATCATGAGCTCGAGTACCCGCGTGAATTCTTGCAAAACCTGATGAAGGCGGTGAAGCCCGGCGGGCAGATTGTTTTCGTCGAGTACCGAGCGAACGACAAAACCGTGCCGATTAAGCCGGTGCACACCATGACGATCGATCAGGTAAAGAAGGAAGCCCAGGATATCGGCTTGCTCTTCGAACGCGCTGATTCAAGCCTGCCCTGGCAGCATGTCGTATTTTTTCGGACTCCGGGGTCGTCGCTCAGGTGATATAGGGATGACACTCTCGCTGGCGGGTGCCTTCTTCCTTGACCGCGAAGCCGCGCTCAGTGACCTGCCGTACCGCTTCGATCCTGAATTCTTCCGTGTACTTCGGACTGCTGCTCATGACACCTCCTCATGACACCTCCTCATTGCCCAAATTGTAGGCTCAGAAGTGTCTAGGGTTTCGATAGCGATTCATTGCGACCGCCGGATTAAATGGGGTCGTGCCTCAAAAGAATATATAAATCAATGGCCTATGGGGTCAAAAAATGAGTGTGCGGTGAAATTATGGTAAAAAATTACAAAGCCTAAATCTGAAGCAGGACAAGAAATTATCCATCTAATTATTTAAAATTTGATAGCATAAATTTTGTCCGATAGCATGACAGTTACTTAGCTAAGGCGATATATCAAACCCATCATCGAAATTGTTACGCCAGCGCCATTCGGTAGCTTGCATGGAAACCGGATGACGGCTTTGCGCTGGCAAGGATTTTTGGAGAGCCCAGGGCTCCTTCCTGAGGTGACTGTATCTTGGTCGGGCAAGGATACTAATCTGCTCATAGCGCTGCATGCTTATCGCAGCCACGAGTCCATTGTTAGGTTTAAGAAAAAATATTCTGACAGGCCAATTATTCTTGTTTTGACAGGCACAGATTTGTATCGAGACATGGCAACGCATGCGGAGGTGCTTCACTCAATGGAGCTCGCAGACGCCTTAGTTGTTTTGCAGTCTTCGGCCTTGAAAGTCATTCCGCCCAGACTTCGGCATAAAGCCCACGTGATCTATCAATCAGTCGCAGTGGATACGATAAAAAAGCTTCCGGTCTCAGATTTTCAAGTCACGGTGATTGGTCACCTAAGGGAGGAGAAGGACCCTTTCTGTACTGCCCGCAGCCTGTCTTTAATGCCGCCGGATTCTCGAATTCATGTCCTGCATTTGGGTAGGGCGATGGACACTCAAATGGAGTTGGCGGCCATGGTTTACAACGAAAAACTTGATCGTTACCGATGGATTGGTGAAGTAAGCCATGAAGCTGCGTTGAGAATTCTCTCCCAAAGCCATCTAATGGTGATCTCCAGTCGCATGGAGGGCGGCGCTCATGTTGTCTCGGAAGCGATAGCGCTGGGTGTTCCGGTAATTGCATCAGACATACCGGGTAATCGAGGTTTGCTCGGAGATGACTACCCTGGGTATTACCCGGTGGGCGATGAGGCCGCACTCGCAAATTTGCTATATCAGGCCGAAACAAAGCCAGAGCTATTTTCTTCTCTGAAAAAACACATTGACATGCGTAAGGAACTCTTCAGTCCAGAACAAGAGCGGCAGTCAATCCAAGGATTGCTCAAAAAACTAATCAGTGAGTAACTTAAGAAATCTGCTTCGCAGTTGCGAAGCAAACTAAGAAATGATTGTTAGGATCAGTCCAAGAGCGGATGTTCTCAAATCCAGCGCAACGAAGTTTTTCCAAAAAGTCATCTTGAGTGTATTTGTAGCTATTTTCTGTGTGAATTAAATCACCGGATTTGAAATTCAAAACACTGTCTTCCGAGCCTAACCCCGGAATCGTGACTTTCACATCAGCCAAAGCTCGCAGGTGCATCTCGATACAAGACTTGGATGCATTAAAAAAAGCATAATGCTCCCAGTTCGCAATATTGAAATTACTGCCAATTAATTTATTTATATTAAGCAGGGCATTTAAATTAAACGCTGCAGTGATACCCAGCGCGTCGTTATAGGCCAAGTCGAGAGTATGGGCATCTTTGACTAAGTCAACGCCAATCAGCAGTCCACCATTTCCATTACATTGATTAGCCAGATTGCCAAAAAATGTAACTGCTTCTTCCGGGTCGTAGTTGCCAATCGAAGATCCCGGAAAGAAAAATATTTTCCGTAAGTTTCCAAAATCAGGAAATGAAACTGTTGGGCTTAAATCAATCGAATGAGCATACATTTCGATATGGGGAAACCGCTTTTGTAAATCAGCCACTGCAGCTTCTAAAAACCCTGTTGAAATATCTAGCGCATGGTATTGGTTTGGTTTCAAGCTATTAAAAAGCTGGCTGGCTTTAATACAATTGCCAGCTCCAAGATCGAGAAGGGCATTACATGAGCCTACTGCATCAGCAATTTCTTGCTGATAGGTATCCATAATCCATTTTTCAGTACGGGTCGGGTAGTATTCCTCAAGCAGCGTAATAACCTCAAAAAGATGCGATCCAATCTCATCATAGAAAAACTTTGGCGATATCGATGGCGTACTGCCATTAAGGCTAAGTAATAACTCGTGCGTTAAGTTTTGGTTCATTAAAGTAACTATCTACAGATTGTGTGTGTTTTCTATCCTAAGTCGTGCATCTGAATGCGTCGGAGTTTTGCGCTGATTGAATCGACGAGAATCACTAATAGCAACATAGTAATAATTAGGGTTGATGCTTGAGCTTCCCGAAGCAGTGAGAGCTCGTAATACAGCATCTGGCCTAAACCACCTGCGCCTACAAATCCTAAGATGGTTGCCATTCGTATGTTCATTTCCCAACGATAAAGACTGTAGGAGACTAATTGAGGTGCGATGCCAGGCAAGGTGCCATATAAAAAGCTGGCGACTCTTCCGGAGCCACTTAGAACTAATGCATTACTACAGGAAATTGGGCTATTTTCTAAAGTTTCACCAAATAATCTTCCTAAAACGCCCGTGGTGTGAAGTGTCAAGGCCAAGGTTCCTGCAAATGGTCCCAGGCCAACAGCCAGAACCACCAATGCTGCCCAAACTAACTCTGGCACAGATCTGAGGAAGTTGCAGAAGAAACGTGATAACCATTTGGCTACAGGCCCGAATCTACCTGATACTGGAAGTGATATAACAATACTGAGAGCTGCAGCAACCATTGTCGCTAGGGCGGAGATCGAAAGTGTCTGAAGAACGCCATCCCAAATTTTTTCTAGAAATTCAGTACTGAGATCCGGTGGAAAAAAACGCCCGATAAAATCAGACATATTTTTCATGGACTGCAAGGTAAATATATCGGCCGGATTAATCGACAGGTAGATAAAACTAAAAATACATAGCCCAAAAATCATCAAAAGCATGAAAATACACTTCAGACAAAATTGACGGGCTGGTTCAATACTAAGCGGTATGTTCATACCAGCTGCTTTCTGATTGCCAAGCTAATATAATCAGCTATTAAAACTAAAGCCAAAAAAATGATCAGGATGGTGGATACTTCTCCACCATTGAGCATTTTCATGGATTGATCCATTAATTGACCTAATCCACCTGCACCTACAAATCCCGTCACTACCGAGGCCCGGATAGCACACTCCCAGCGATAGACGGTGTAAGAGGCAAGCTCTTGGGCTGAGCTTGGTAGCAGTCCATAGAGAAACGAGGCTACGCGTCCGCTCCCGGACAGAATCAGTGCTCTGGCAGGCAGGGTATTGCCTGATTCTAGGATTTCGGAGTAGACCTTTGCCAACATACCGCCGTAGGTGATGGCAATAGCAAAAACACCTGCAATGGGACCTAAGCCAAATACCCTGACTAGCAAAATCGCCCACACGATCTCTGGAATGCCGCGCAGCACCAACATCAAAGCGCGCGCAATAAACCTAACAAATTGAGCAAGTTGGTGGTCGGAAGTGGGACCAATTCTTGAAATTGATAAGCTATAAGAAATAATTAAACCCAGCGGAACCGCAATAATCATTGACAAGGCTATTCCCGCGGTAGCCATGGCTAAAGTCTCTACAGTAGCCTTTAAAACAAGTAATAAAAATTCCAGTTGAATATCGGGTGGAAAAAATTGCACCAGAAAGTCACCCATAACTTTGGTGTTATCTGGATCAATCAAGAGCATGGGCTTGAATTCAGCCAGCTGCAGCATTGGCCAAAGGATGCAGACAGCAACTACCAGTCCAATAAACCGATAGGGTGTTGCAGGGTCTCTGGAAGTACTTGATAAAAGCATTGCGGGTTCAAAAAGGAGGAGAGCTATGTGCCACTAGAGCGTCGTACTGTTGGTTTGTGTCGGAAAACCGCTAAGCTCTGATGCATAAAGTTCTCTTAGTATGGCCTCGCTGACCTCGCTGGCGGGTAAGTCAAACATCATCTGACCATCCCGAATACCAATAATGCGTGGAAACCAGCGTAAGGCGATATCTACCGCATGAAGGCTTGAGACTAAGGTGGCATTTCGTTTCTTCGCCTCGGCAATCAGCACACCTATAGTGAGATCTGAAAGTGTGGGATCCATTGCAGATACGGGTTCGTCAGCCAGAATGAGTTGTGGCTCTTGATACAAGACCCTGGCAACACCGACGCGTTGAAATTGGCCGCCCGATAGGTAATCACAGCGATCAAACAGTTTGTCAGTGAGATCCAAGCGCTCAAGACAAGACCGCGGACCATCAATATCAAACGGATATATTAATGACAGGATTGATTTCCAAAGAGGCCATCGTCCGAGTCGTCCGGCAAGAATGGCCGTGATGACTCGTTGTCGCAATGGAATCGGGGGTGCTTGATGGACTAATCCAATGGTCGATCGTAATTTTCTGAGCGAAGATTTCGATAAGCTCCAGGGATTAGCACCGAGGATTTCAGTACTTCCACCCGTCGGCTTTAACGCAGTGGCAAGGATATTCAAGAGCGTTGTCTTACCCGAGCCAGACGGTCCAATAATAGCAATGCACTCGCCGGCACCAGCTACTAAAGATACCTGGTTTAGTGCGGGCGCTCCATTGCTATGCTCAAAGCTCAGTTGTTGTAATGAGAATCCCACGATACTACTTAATTAAGCCAGCTGAGCGAGCTACTTTTTCAATATCATCGTAATTAGATGATTTAGTTGTGATGTACTTGCTCGTACGTTGAAGATCCATCAATTCTTTGTGATTAGGAATGCTGGTATCTAGCTTTAAGAAAGCGTCAGTAATTTTCCTGACCAGAGCAGCATCCAGATCTCCGCGCACTGTCCAGTTGTAATCGAAATAGGGTGGTGTTGTAGAGAGAACTTTTAATTTGAGTGCGTTCGGATTTTTGGCTTCATTCAATTTTGTCCATACCGAAGAGTTGAGTGCTCCAACATCCGCTTTGCCGCTTGCGACAAAGGCTACCGTTGCATCGTGCGCCCCTGAGAAGGCAATATTTTTGAAATCTTTATCTGGATTAATGCCGGCTTGCATGAAAAAAAACCGAGGCATTAAGTGGCCTGAAGTTGAAGACGGTGATCCATAGGCAATTGTTTTGCCTTTTAAATCACTCAGATTTTTAAAGGCACTATCAGCGGGAACAACAAAGACGCTGGTAAATTTTTCGTCTTCAATGCGTTGAATGATAGGAATGGATGTGCCATTCGTTCTAATTTTGGTCTGTATATAGGTAAACCCACCCAGCCATGCCATATCAATTTTCTTGGTTACTAAGGCCTCTACTACTGCTGCATAGTCAGTCACCGGAGTGAATTCCACTTTCATGCCAATTTCTTTGGAGAGGTAGTCGCCAAGTGGCTTAAATTTGCGCTGCAACTCTGTTGGTGACTCATCAGGAATTGCCGAGATACGCAACACATCCTGCGCTAAGGCTCCGGAACAGGCAATGCCAAAGGCGAGCAGTAGGGTAGGGAGCTTTTTGAGCACACTAATTTGCAGAAATTTCATGATTCGGTCTTCTAATCAGGTAGAAAAAATGGGGTAATCAAGCGACAGATAGGCCAGCGCCTGCAGCAAAGCGACCTATCTTCTTTGCAGTGGTAAAGCCGTCGGCATGAAGAATGTCAAGCACCTCTGCTTCTTGTTCCGGGGCGCATGCAATGAGTAAGCCGCCACTTGTCTGTGGATCGGTTAAAAGGTTCCGTTGCCACAGTCCTAGATTGCTTGCCAGGTTGACTTCATTACCGTAGCCAGTCCAGTTTCGAGTAGAGGCGCCAGTAAAAATATCTGCTTTGACATGCTCAACCGCTTCCTGAATAACCGGAACGGAATTCCAATCCACCTGCGCCATTAATTTAGAGCCTCTGGCCATTTCAAGGAGGTGCCCCGCCAGACCAAAGCCCGTGACATCGGTGAGTGCATGTACGCCTTCAAGCTGCGATAGTGCAACTCCGGCTTTATTCAGCTTGGTCGTGAGTGAGATCATCTCTTCATAGCCAGACTCAGAGAGAAGCTCTTTTTTCAGTGCCGCAGAGAGAATGCCTACACCCAGGGGCTTGCTTAAAATAATGCTATCACCAACTCTGGCGCCATTATTGCGCTTTAGGTTTTTTGGATCGACGACGCCTATTGCTACCAAGCCATAAATGGGTTCTACCGTGTCAATCGAGTGGCCACCGGCAATCATGATGCCAGCATCATTACAGACAGACTCTCCTCCGGCAGTGACTTGTTGAATGACCTGTAACGGCAAAACCTGGATGGGCATCCCTAATAGCGCAAGTGCAAAGAGGGGTTGTGCTCCCATTGCGTAGATGTCTGAAATTGCATTAGTTGCCGCAATTCGTCCAAACTCAAAGGGATCATCCACGATTGGCATGAAGAAATCTGTCGTAGCAACGATCGCTTGATTTTCATTAATTTGGTAAACGGCGGCATCTTCATTGTTATCAGAACCCGCTAATAGTGCAGCAGGTAGATTGCGTATCGGTGAAGACTTCAGGATGTCACTTAGGATGCCGGGCGCAATCTTGCAGCCACAGCCGCCTCCATGCGATAAAGAGGTTAGCCGGCCGTCATAGAGATTAGTCATAAGATTTAAAATTTAATAAAGAGAGTAAGTAAACAATTGCCACAGCTTACTCAATTCAGGGTAAGCACGTGCGGAACCCACAAAAATGGTCGCTTCTGTTGCGTTGATAAAAGTTACGAAATGCGCTTCGCCTCAGACGCTCCGGTGTGAACATGCTCCAACCCTTCAATACCTGATAGTTACCGTCAAACCAGGGCTCTGAGTAATCAGAATAGGGATCAGCTGTAAATCCAGGGAAGGGTACAAAGGTGCTGCTAGTCCACTCCCATAGGTTAGACGGCTGCCACAACATCTCTTTTTGGGACATCAACAGACTGAGCTCATGTTCGCTGGGTAAACGAACTTTATTGAATTCGCAAAAGCGCTGAACATCCTGATGACTGACATGCCGTACAGCAGATGTGGGATTCAAGGGAATCCATTGGTCAAAAAACCGCTTAAGCCAAATATCTCCGTCTTTCTTCCAATAATTTGGAGGAGCAACGGGCTTCAGAGCAGATAGATTTTCTGGCGATTCAATAAAGATCAAATATTCAGCGTTTGTGACTGGTTTACTCGCAATAGCAAATGGTGGTAGGTCAATAGAGTGCCCCCACTTTTCATTGTCAAAAATAAAGCCAGAATGCTGCCTTGAGCCGGCTTGAATTGTGGTTTTTGGAAAATGAATCCAATCTTGTTCAACTTTCTCAGGCGCACGTGTATCTGAGAGGGGTGCAAATGGTATGGAGCGCCCCATGGTTTGCCCCATATAGGCAAAAGCCTCATTGTGCATATCCTGATGAAAAATCGTCAGCTGAATGAAGTACTTGGTTTTATCGTCAATTGGTTTAGAAAGTAACTGTTCGGTACGCTTAACAACACTTTGGTTGTACGCGAGTAGATGAGCCAACGATGGCATTGGCGTGGACCACCGATCTTCGTGTGCTATTTTTGAGGAGTTAAATAGGTTATCGGCATCCTTCAAGAAGGATGGTATGTCAGCCTGACCATCTCGGTGCACCCAAAATTCATGAAACCAAGTTAAGTGACCAAATTCCCAAAGAGGAGGATTCAGAATGTTGAGACGAGGAACTAACTGGTCCGCTAATGAAATATTATTCAGAATCTGACAGGTGATGAAATTACTTTCCTCTAACCATTGTGCCAAGGTCGACGCAGGTGGATGCGGGGCATACCGCAGATGATCGTCGGTTGAGAATCTAAGCATGTAGTGTCTTTAGCCTTATTCCGATCAGCCGCAACGCTCTGAGAGCTTTGCAAGAAAGCACAGTAGTCTACGGCAATTAAGGCCTATTTCATCTGGTCGATGGCATTTTCTGCATGGCGCTCAAAGTATTCAAGCAGCGGCTAGCGGCCTTGAAACGCGATGTTGTTCAGATCGGCGTGACCTGTCCTGAGATCTTCGAACCAACCAACTTCAGCTGTGCGTGAACTTGACGATCTGTTGGCTAGTCCCCTGCATTTTCATGCTGTTGCCATTCCAAAAACTCATTCTTGTTGCCAGATGCCGCGCCATGTGATCTGGCGCAAGTGTGTACGATGTGTATTGTTCGATCATGACTCGCAAGGAACTAATCGCTCTATTGAATCAACACGGGTGGACATTGCGCGGATAACATCACGCTGCCCGAGCGAGTTCTTGCGCGTTTGGATGCGAAAGCAAAGCAGTATGGTGAGACTAGATCAGGTTTCATTGCGCATTTAGCCATTCAAGCCTGATCTGAGAAATGAAAAAGTCCGCAAACTCTCGTTTGCGGACTTTTGAATTCCGGCTCCCCGACCTGGACTCGGACCAGGGGCCTGCGGGTTAACCGGGCTTTCGGCGCGACCGGCAGCGTTCCGGCTTGCTTCGAAGTTGGCCGGAGTAGGGCATCTTTCATAGCAACACGGCTTGTAGTGATGACGCAAAAAGATCGGATGATACGCTTGACGTATTACGTTTGGCGTAATACATTCTGTTGATGATCCAGTCCTTCCGATGCGCGGATACCGAGGCCCTCTTCGAGGGTGCCAGCCCCAGACGATTCCGCGCTATCCAATCCGTAGCGGAGCGCAAGCTGGCACAACTTGATGCCGCCAAGACACTGGATTTTTTGCGCTCTCCGCCGGGTAATCGGCTAGAGGCGCTCAAAGGTGACCGGGTGGGTCAGTACAGCATTCGCGTCAACGATCAGTTCCGCGTCTGCTTCGTCTGGACCGACAGCGGCCCGGCCGATGTTGAAATTGTCGATTATCACTAAGGTGCAAATATGAGTCGCCCTGTTAACCGAATGCGTCCGGTTCATCCCGGTGAAGTACTCCGTGAAGACTTTCTGGTCCCGCTGGAGATGAGCGTCAATGCGCTCGCGTTAGCGCTTGCGGTGCCTGCTACAAGAATCCATGAAATTGTGAAGGAGCGTCGTGGAGTAACGGCCGATACCGCCGAGCGACTCGCGCATTATTTTGGTGGCGATGCCGCCTCGTGGATGGCACTTCAAGCGGACTACGATCTGAAGACACTCCCTACGCGAGCAGAGATTGAACGCAAGGTTCATCGTCGTAGTGAGGTCGTTAACGCTTGATTGAGTGGGGCGAGAAATGAAAAAGCCCGCAAACTTTTGTTTGCGGGCTTTTGTGTTCTTGGCTCCCCGACCTGGACTCGAACCAGGGACCTGCGGATTAACAGGGCTTTCGGCACGATTGGTCGCATTCCGACGTTACTAAAAGTTTAGCGGAGCAGATCTAACTTGCATAGCCCCTGGTCCGCTCTCAAGGGATCGGGAGGCGAACGTGTAGGAGCGGATCGAGAGGGGTAGCCAGGACAATACAGCGGCTGGAGGTGATGCGCCAGCTGGCCGATAGCGTACTGACCCAACGGGCAGTAGCACTGGCGCTGGGCGTGACCGCCCGGCAGGTTCGACGCTTGCAGCCGCGCTATGCCGAGCGTGGCGGCGCCGGGCTCGCCAGCCGGCAGCGTCGGTGCCAGTCCAATCGATGCTTGTCGGCCGAGTTCAAGGCGGTGGTCCGCGCGCGCGTCCAGATAAGCATCCGTCGATCGGTTAGGGGGAAACCGAGGACTACTTGACCACCGATCTCATAACGGCGCTGAGCAAGACGCTGCGTGACTGCCCGGTGCTTGCCACCAAGCTTGAGATGCGACTAGCGGCCATCGTGGATTTCACGTTCAACCTCGGGGCGGGGTGGCTCCAGAATTCGACGCTGCGTCGTCAAATCGATCAGCGCGATTGAGCTGGCGCTGAGCAGGAACTGCGTCGGAGGGTATATGGGGGGAGGGTGCCTCCAAGGCTGATTTCACGACGCGCAGCAACAGTACTTCTACTTGTGCCTGGCTAACATCAAACCTTAGAAATCTACGGGGCTGTCTGTCGACGCCAAGAGGCCAGCAATTTCCTCAAGAAGTGGGCGTAGTTTCGCATGGTCAGATTGAGCAATCGCAATTTCGATCCGTGACAACCAGTTTCCTTGCCTGTGCAGGTTCGCCGCGCACGCCAAGATTTCTTTGGCGGTTCGAACACGGATCTCCCGTTCCGGAGCGGACTTGCCGGTCAATCGGGATACAACTGCGCTTCTAAGTAGTGAGATATCGTCATTCCCACCATTGACGGCCAATGCTGCGAGGGCGCAAAGCCCCTTCTCAAAAACTCCCCAGCCTGATTGATACCTTCCACACTTGAACGTCCAGAATAAGAGGCTTTCCCCAATTTCTTTCGCGATTTCATCGCAACCGCGAGTGCTCGCGTCCACTGCGGATTCAAACAAGGTCTCGGTCATACGGAAATTTTCAACGAACGCCAGTGTGTCCTTATCATCTGGAATCCACGTCAAGGTCGCGATTAAGCAGCGTGCATGCCTCCGCAGTTCCTCTTTGCTGTGATGGTCACATGCGGCCGCGTTTGACACTGCAAGCAGGATTTGCGTCACGCCCGTGATCCAGGAGATCATGTCAAAAGTAAAGTGGGACTTCGTCTTTATCGCTTCGAGAAGAAGCTCCTTCTCCGTTTTGTCAAGGCCGTCTGCCCAACGCTCGATGTTGCGTATGATTGATTGGACATCCTTGTTGTCCGGTTGTGCCCAAGAAATCGCATTTGCCAATACCGTAAGCCGCGACCTCAAGCTCTGCATGCTTATCGACGAGTAGTACGGTCCCAGGAACGTGCTATGAGTGCTTGACAGTGGAGTATCTGGTACGTTGAGAAAAAACTTCGTCACCAAAGCAACATTTCGGCGGACTTCCCCAACGGCGAAGTGAATGTCGCGGCTCCCAGAGCGAAGTAGATCAAAGGTGAGATTCGCAAGCTGCGTCATGCCTTCCATCGTCACAGGGCGGTATTCCTCTCTCGCACAGCCGGTACAGGCGATCAAGGCAATTTTTCCGCTGAGCGTAGCTATGTCGTTCGGATTTCCATGGGCGAGGAGGTGTTGCGCCGATTGCCCCATGAGTCGTTGCCCCTCTAAAAGAACATCGGCCATATTATGAGGAACGACGGACTGCACTGCGCTCGCAAGGTATTCTGCCGCTAGATGGGCGTGGCTTTTTGAGGCATACGGGCTCGAGTAATCAATCCCGAGATACACCCGGACGAGCGCCGCCATTACTTGTAATGTCTGCTCGATTTGCTGCTCATCTCGGCGCGAAATTCCCCCCTGCAGGTTTTGCCGAAGGTGCTCCAGCGTGTCGTTGATGAAGCTATCGTTGGAGAAAGGATTATCTCCAAAGGGATTGTTAGTGTAGAAAGTTTTCCCCTTGGAGTCGATGTAGGCAGCATTGATGTCAACGACGGAGTTCAGTGCGGCGCCAGAAACTTCGTAATCTCCCTGTTCCGCATAACCCCGAGTAAACGACATGGCATGCCGTACTGCTTGCTTGGTGCCATCCGTCCATCGATTGTTGATCTGAAAAAATGCGGTACGGGCCAAGTCGTGCGTGGAGTCAAATGGGGATGACGTAGGACTTACACTTTCATCAGGCTCGAGCAGCGGCATCGCGCGCTGGGCTCGACGAGCCCATGCCCGCAATTCCTTTCGAGTGTCTTGAGTAAGTATGTCGAGTTGCCGCAATGGATTGATGAGAGCCAAAGCGCGACGATAGGCGTACATGAATGAGATCAGAATAAACACGACAGCCCATGAGACTGTGAGCACGACCTGCGCCAGCAAGGCCTGATCGACAACAGTCGACAGCGTTGCGATTCCTACGGCCAGTAGGAATGCCAGCGCGAATGCACCGAGCAGCTTTCTATCTGTACTCAGACGGCGAAATAGCCCGTGGGGCATACGCTCGATGTTCACCTGCATTGCAAACAGTACGAGAGATGTAACAATTGCAGCAGCCCCTATCAGGGCGCTTCCCACATTTAGGATCACCCCGCGCAGGCCGTCGATCGCGTGTTCCGTCAAATAATAGCTGGCAAGCACATTCTGAATGGCTGGAGACATGTAGGAGCTTGCAGATACAAGAAGGATAAGTGCGGCATAGAAAACGATATTGCCGTATCGAAGCCTCCACACTCCAAGCTGGAATTGGGCTCTGTAGGTACTTTGCCATAATGCTGCGATTCGCTTTGCGACCGCCTTTCGCATTCGCTTTACAGCCGCGTCGATTTTGGATCGCCAGGACATGAGCAATGACTACCTATCCTTTAAGGGAACAAACTGGTTACTAGGTCCTTCCAACGCAAGGATCAGGTTTGTACTGTTCGAGATCACGTAGGCCAAGAGCCGAGTCAGGATGAACAGGAACAGCACGGACAGCGACTAGGCTGGGCAAAGCGACGGGCTTACTAACATAGCGCAAGGCCGACTCGATCAACCAAGCCGCAGTTTCGTCGTTGTCGATCGATGTTGGAGCCAGCCGGATGACAAGCTTGCCTTTCTCAGTCAGAGTTCTCGTCCTCGGCCATATCGATTATATATTTTAGCTTGATGTAAGAACCGCAGTCATATTGACGCAGCCCTAATCCGTCGGTCCAGAATGCATAGACCATAAAATTCATTGTCAGGTATCGTGGTTACGCGTAAAGCTTTCCGCAGCAGGAGGTGGCTCTGATGCGAAAACCTCTAATAATTGTCATTTGTTAATATCTCCCCGCAGAATCAGTAAATTTTTTCCGTGGGTATTTCGGAGCGATGTTTCGAATCTTCAATGGCCCGCCAAGAATGACCCTTCCAAACCGCTCATGCGAATTGTAAGTAGCAGAAAGCCCCGCATTATGCGGGGCTTTTTGTTTTGATGTCCTGACTGGCCTCGCTGGCACCATGCCCTAAAAATCGTCTCAAACCCCGTTTCGTCTCAGAACCCCTTGACTTTTTCGCCGTGGTACGGCTGGAGGGTGGTGGCAAAAAATCGGGATTCAGTCGCCGTACCTATTAGCAGCTAAGGTTATTCGAGCGAAAAAACGACCTTGGTCTCTGTGCATTTGAGTAAATACAGATTGAGCGCCGTTACTTGAATCCAGCCGAATGGTTTCTGGCGGCAGTTTCGGCCGATCTTGATGTTCCAAATGATGCGAATAGCGCGGTTTGTCGACTTCAGATTCAACCTCGGAACTGGATAGGTAAAGGCACCAATGCTGCAGTGGCGGAGTACATAGTGGAATCGTGCCTCTTGCGAACAAGAATTTTGTCGGAAGGTTTGCGTGGTCGGAGGGTGCTGCCAAACAAGTTGCTCGTCGGGAGGCGCAGGCACGATTGACCTTTGGCTCTTTCCGGCACTCCAATAAGCCGACAAGTCGCTGAACACCTCAGGGCTGGGTTACACCGTACAGAGCGGATAGAAGCTTTGGTTGAGTTTTTGTATTACAATAAACAGGTAGATATATGCATTCGAAAAACATCAAAGGAGTCATCAATGGGAAGACCTCCGCTAGCCCAAACCCGTGAAAACGTTACGAGCATCAGACTCACTACTCAGGAACGAAATGAGATGGAGGAGGTGTCGGCAACCTTAGGCTTCAAGTCACTAGGCGACTACTTGCGACACCTGCATAATGTCTCTATGACCCCCATGCGAAAGCAGCGCGAACAACTTCACGGACGAGATTTTGGCAAGTTAAACGTAGCCCATAAGACATCATTGGGAAAAATTTTTCAGGGTAATTCGCTTGATTATCTTCATCATGCAGCCAAGCCTGAGTCGGTTAATTTGATAATGACTTCACCGCCATTCGGTCTTGTGCGCAAAAAGACATATGGAAATGAGGATGCTGCCGAATACTGTGAGTGGTTTCGTCCCTTCGCGGAAGGATTTCATCGAGTCCTAAAATCCAATGGGAGTCTAGTTATCGATATTGGTGGGGCATGGAAGTCTGGTACTCCAACCAGATCGCTTTACCATTTCAAGCTTCTAGTGATGCTCTGCGAAGAGTACGGTTTTCACCTCGCACAAGAACACTACTGGTGGAATCCTGCGAAATTGCCGAGTCCTGCCGAATGGGTTAATGTCAGAAGAGTTCGAGTCAAAGACGCCGTCAATTGCGTCTGGTGGCTTTCGAAGACGCCTTTCCCCAAAGCTAGTAACAAGCGCGTACTGAGCCCCTATTCGGACTCGATGAAGAGCCTTCTTAAAAACGGCTATAGCGCAAAGCTACGTCCTTCGGGGCATGACATCTCAGACAAGTTTTCCAAAGACAACGGGGGAGCAGTTCCGCCAAATCTATTAGCAATTGCTAACACCGAAAGCAATGGTGTTTATCAAGACTATTGCCGTGAGCATGGAATCGACATCCATCCAGCTCGCTTCCCGGCACTCTTGCCGGAATACTTCATCCGCATGCTCACAGATCCAGGCGACATGGTGCTTGACCCCTTTGGCGGATCCTGCGTAACAGGCATGGTAGCCGAGAACTTGAAGCGCAAATGGGCGTGCGTCGAGTTATCAAGTGAATACATTCGAGGAGGCATGGCCCGCTTTCAGTCGGCGACGCTGGAGGCCACAGGTGGAAAGTCAACTTTGTATTCAATTAACACGCCCTGCGCGCAACCGGTCGATGAGTCACAGGTTCCATTGCACCCCAATGGGGGGCAGACTAGGTAGCTAGATGTGGTCGACTCTTCGACACACCCGGCGGGCCAATTCAAGAAATCGTCCACGAGCTAACTCGTCGAATTCAGCAATTGTCAGCCTGTCTAGAGTAGGTGCTTCTGGCACATAGTTGTATAGCCGGCGCATTACGACTGCACAATCCGCTAAAGGCGTTTCTTCAAAGCGAGGCCCTTTTTTCGCCTCTTTTCGGCATGTAGCCACTAATGATTCTGTAGCGTACCGGATGACCTCATCTTCTACTGCTGGCCCGGACGCATCAGCGCATTGGATGAGTGAGATGCACGAATTGGTTCGTGTGTCTCTCGCGGAGACTACCGATTGGCTTTCATCAAAATAGAAATCTATTGGCTTGTGCCATCCTACTGCGAAGGGTCCAACGTTGGCCATGATGCCATCCGTAGCGATCGAGGAATTCCATGCCAGAGGGTGTCCGCTTGCGACTGATAATGCCTCCGCCATGGCTAGGCCTCCCGCCAGTTCCAGTAGCCGCTGGTCACCAAGGCGGTCGAATAACGAATCCGAAAAAATACGCCGCAAAGCAAATGGTGCTAGTCGACGAAGCCCTTGGTAAACGCGAAGGCAGTCTGCCGCTTTCGGATGCAACCCTGACTTACGCCGGCGTACATAGTTGATAGTCGCCTCTCGTGGCTCAGAGTGTCCAATTCTGACTGTACTTGCTTCCCTAAGCGTAGGCATAGCAAGAGCTCTCCTGTGAACTGTAAGGCGCTCTACTAGTGCGTGTTTGTTGTAGCTTTGGTCACTTTGTAGTGACTTTGAAATCTCGTCTCGTGCGCATTTCAAGGTCCAAGCTACTACTTGCCGCCACATTTGAGATTCTCTGGACGGTACCGCCTCATTAACGACAAATAAGCTGGGATCTGTTGTAAGGTGCTGCTGCAATATCGTTTCGCGCGCTTCGATTGCCCCGCTAATCTGCCCGAAATGCACTGCAGCCTCCAACGTCTTACCTTGGCGTACTCCAGAATGCCGACCTATTGCGCCCAGCGCGATTTCATGTGTGTCTTGAGACATCGCCCACATTAGAAGCAAGGCATCACGCTCGGCTCGAGCTTCTGAGGTGGGTAACAGTCGCCCCTTTGGGGCAAGCCGTTTGTAGCTATCTAGGACCACATTCCAGCAGAACCGTGATATTGAGTCGAAGGAGCTTGTATTCAAAGCGTCAGATCCAGCAGTCTACGTTCCATCTCCGAGGCTGCATCCTCTGATAAATTCCACGCGACCGAAAGGGCCGAGGCCATGTCAACAGCTTCGTCTTTGCCGATTCCATCAAGTAGCGGAATGAATGTTGCAGCGAAGGCGGCGACAAAAATCCGTTGGGTCGATGGAAGAGGGATAGCAAGAAAATCAATCGAGTTATCCACAGATGCCACTAACTTCAAGAAGTCGATGACAGGGGCAGGCCCCAATTCGCGAAACCCGCAAACAATGTGCCAAGCGTCAGCCACTGGGTTGGGCACCAGTTCATCGTGAGATGCCTTCAATAGAGCGAGCTTAGCGAGCATGGTGTGAACAAAGTTACGAAGATCAGAAGGGACCCCGATCCGAATCCAAGTAAAGCGGCGCGTCATCGCTAGACTCACCTGCTCCAATTGATTCTTGTCAGCTGTGTTGAGCGTACAAATCATCGCCCAGTTGTGGCTTGGAGCAAACTCGTGCGGAGCCATAGCCGGGTTTGTTTTGGGAAGCAGACGATAAAAGGGGCTTGCGGGATCCTCCACGTCGACTCGGTATTGAAGGGAGGTTGCGTGTCCAGAAAGTACCGAAAATAATGGGCCTATGACCTTGTCGATGGGGCAGCGGTTAAGTTCGTCGATGATGATGGGTTTGTGAAACTCCCGAAGCATGACACCAGGAATGAATCCCATTTTTCCAGGACCCAACGGCTGATATCCACCTACTAGGTCCTGTGAACTCCATGAAGAAGAGCCGGTAAGTAGTGTGTATTGGTCTCCTGTGCCATCCCCGACTTCGCCAATGCTCTCAGCAACATACTGAGCCAGCGTCGTCTTGCCAGTTCCCGGAGGGCCATGAAAAATAAAGTGGCGCTTGCCAGCCCGAAGCGATGCATTAATTAGATCGTAGACCTCATCAGGGACTCCGAAAAGTTCGGGCGATGGGATGATGTTGGGTAAATCCGCTAACCCCTCGCCGGTTCCGGAACTAAAGCAGCGACCCAAATCAATCTCGAGTCGGGTCAACTCATCAGGATCGCTTGGGTCGTAGGCGTAGGTTTCGGCTGTTCCTAATGAAAACCAAGCTAGCAGAGCGTCAGTAGCTTCTTCGTAAGTTATCTGCCGTCCACTGGGCAGTTCGAGCGTTTGCCGCGGAGCCAGCGTCATAACCAAGCTTATCTGTTGAATCTTCACGCTTGATTTGGCGTCACCGCGGCCCTTATAAAAAATATCGCTGCGCTCGGCTGAAAAATCACTGAGTGAATCACCCGAAGTCCCCACAGGTAGCGGCTTCCCAAAGGCGAATTGGATGATCCATTCCCATTCGCTCGGAAACACGTAGGACTCTTCATCGAATTTAACCGAGGGCATAAGTCGAAATGCAGCCAAAGCGCATCGGCCTTGCCCATTATTGATATATCCAACAGTTCCCGCGCCTTGCAGTTGTTCGCCCTCCTCGTTGCGGGCGAGGTCCACCGATAGTTCAGAACCCGTTGCGTCGATTCGGACGATCCATCGTGGTGGCTTACTGCTGATGTTCGACGGGTTGGCCCAATAGCCAGTTTTTTCCGAAATCGGTTCTGATAGTTCGAGGTCGCGGGTTCCGCACGTCCTGCGATCGTAAGAGAAATTGCGAAGCGGGGCGGAGCAAGCTGAGCGCATGGCAGCTTCGGCTCCTAGAATATTTTTCTGTATGGTTGCCAAGATATAGCCCTTCGTATGAGTCTCGATTTTCCGCGCTGCCTATCTCATGCCAACAATGAAGAGTCTGAAGATCCCTCATCGTTCTCACTGTCTTCGTCAGCTAAGCCTGAGAATTTCCAAAGGCTAGATTGGGCATCGTAAACGGCATCAATGTTTTGCAAAATACTGCTAAGTTGCTGTTGGTCCACTTTGCGCTTGGCAATGCGCTCCACAAAGAGTTTCAGTTCGCCTCTGGGCAGGCCCCTGGGGTGAGCTTTGAGCGTCGAAGTAGCAGCTTCCGATATAGAAATGCGCCGAGATTCGCCCCATAGCTGTAGATAGCAGTACTGGCCCTGGTCCAGTCGCAAACCGTCCGCATTTGCGACTGATGCCAGCATTGAGACTTCGTCCTCACTGCTCAGACCTAAGAATGCAGCGACCTCAGACACATGCATGCCCTCCTGCCTGACTGAAAGCTCCTTAAGCAGGCGGTAGGCAAGTACGCGGGCATGCTGCATGTCCAAATCCCTCCCTTCCAATCCCCAAATACCAGGCCCAAGTCTGACTAATGGGCTTGATGCCCATATTTGGAAATAAGTATTCAGGCCACGCCCCTCTACTAGCCTCGACCGGATCTGAGCCGTGCTCATCGGCTTTCCTTCCTCTTCTAGCAGCGAGACGATCGCTTGCTTGACATCGAGGCGAGCATCGGCAGTCTCATTCCATTCACCGCGAACGCCCCAAATCATACGGCGCAGGTAGACAAGATTGGTAGAGTTAGAAAGAGCAATGTTTATGATGTATTTAGTGAGCTTGCCTTCGTATGCAAATCCACGGTTGAGAAGCTCGTCGTAGAGTTCGCTGCTGTGCCATTGCTTCGAAGACAATCCGCCAGAGATGATGTCTTCGACCTCCGCACGTATGGCTATCATCTGAGATGGGCTGAGCGGACAGTGCTTAACTAGCCCATAAATGCCCCGTCCGTATAGCAAGCCCACTTCGGATGCGGCCCTACGAATATTGGGAGTGTTTGTGGCTTCGTAGGTCGAATGCGCGCGCACGCGCCGCTGGATTTCATCAATGTGCAAAGGCGTATCAGATGCTTGCAAAACGCCTGAAACTAAAGCCACCGCTGACTTTCCAAAGCCAGTCAGAATTCTCGACCCATCTGGGAGCGCAGACCAAATGCAGAATTTGGAGACCTCTTCATACAAGGCCTCGCGCATATCCTCCCCTTTGCCGATGAGAACGCCTGCGGCCTGAGAGAGCGCATCACGCTCGCTCAGGTTCTGATCTGCGATGGCCATGAGTATGCTTTTGGCCTCTTCAATGCTTTCTGTCCATTGCGCCTGGCGCATGGCAGAAATCACAGGCAAGTCGTTCCAGGTCAAGATATGAAAGCCAAGGCGAGGGATATGGTCTGACACCTCTCGTAGTGGATGGGCGAGTTGATCTGCGCCTTCGAACCAATGGTCAATAGCGGCGAGGCCGTTGAGGAACAGTGGCGAGGTTCTGCCTCTCAAATGCTTCTGAATTTTCTGCGAGAGTTCATCCCAAAAAGGATGACTTTGAATCTTTGTGTAAATCTTGACTTCGATTTGGCGGACCCTTTCGCGGGTCACGCCAATCTGATCTGAAATCTGCTGGAGCGTCATCGGCTCGCAGCGTAACCCAAGACGGCCAGCCCAAATGGCCCGTTCATTTTGCGCCAGCTTTTGAGATGCTTCAGCAAAGCCACTTGTGATATCTGCTGATAAATACGCTCCGAACCAATAGTGGTTTCCACCGTAAGTATTGGCGTCGTCAGAAATCTCTGTGGAATCCGAGATCGCATCCTCTAGCCGCTTCGGAGTTTCCAATTCGAATTTGGACGCAATAGCCTTCAATGGATGCCCTGTCGTCAACAGGTCGACCATTTCTTGGCTTATTTCATGAACCGATTTCTGGCCTAGTTTGGGGAGCTTGTATAGGCCTTTGAGACCATGCTTTGCGAAGTCTCCGATAGTCCTTATCTCATTTTCCATGCACACGTTTTTGGAGCGGACAGAAAGGTTTAGGAGTGTGATCGGGGCGTTCAAAATCCATGGAGGCGCGGATCTGAGGTGGTCGATGAACGAAGCAGCGTTTGGCCGCTCGCCCTCCAATATTTCATACCGGCGTAGACCCGCGAGATAGCGGGTATACAAATCCAAATCTCCTTCGCGCAGCAGATAGGAGTCCTCGTCCCAAATTTCTTTAACGTTGAGTTTTTCTGTTAAACCAGGCTCGAGCTTCGAAAGCGAGGCCACCCAGTCCTTAGGCCCAGTGTTTTTGGCGTCGGGAACTATCGAGCATGGGTGCAGCGAGGTCGGCGGCACTTCATGAGCTTGTTCGATTTGGTATCCGAAACCATCAAGTGCGACATGGAATGAGATTTCGCCTACCGACCCGATCGACCTTTGGCTTGCTCGAACAGGTAAGGGCATTGTGCCGATTGCTCCGGTCGATAGGAAGATTAGGGGCTCTTGCTTGGAGAGCAAGTCCTCAACGTCCCTCGTGTCGGGCCGTTCGAATCCTACGTGCACCCCAACTGGATACAGCCTTCCTCCATTGGCGGATATGGCGGCTTCCAAGAGCGGTTCGAAGTCTCGAAAGACTTGGCAGACCCATTGATTGTTCTCGCCTCGGGCGAAGAGGAATGCACGGATTGGCCTCATTGGTTCAAGATGCCTTTTCTACAGCTGCGTTCACCAGGGATGCAACATCGAGGAAGCCCCCTTTGAAGCGCTCATGCATCTCCTTGATGCCCCAATCAGCCAATCGTTCTGCGTAGCCATACACACCCTGCCCCTCAAGATTCACCAATATGCGGATAGCTGCCGCTATTTCCCCTGTGGGATCCAGTGTGGAAACAGCAATGAAATTCCGGTTTTCTGCTGACAATTCTTCAGGAATTGCACCCATTGAAAGCGCCAATGCGATGCCTAATCGATACCCGTCGGTCATCTCCGCTAGGTAGCCGTCCTCCTTCATTTGAGTAAGGATCGTGTGTCCTTTGTTGCTCAGGCGTACTTGTGTGCGTTCCGATGCGATTGCAGTCGTTGCGTCGTTCATTGGTTGATCCTCTCGATACGCGAGTGCCTCAGGCTTACTTCCTTGATTTCATACACGCAGCCGACCTTTGATTTCAGCTGGGCCAAGTCCGTGCCCTTGTCCACTTCGCCCTCATGGACGAAAAGGACTAGTTGGGAGGTGGTGGTAGGCAAGTACGCCAGAATGTTCGCACGGTGCTTTTTGTCCAAGCGCCCGAAAGGGGTATCCATGACTACAGGACCTGCGGAGCGTCCAGCGTGGGCCAAGCCATCTATGAGCGAAAGGGCTACGATCTGTTCGGCGCCAGCGCTTCGGATGGGAACTTCCTGGGCACGCTCGTCCAAAATCGTCAGACCATAGTTGCTATTGATGCGCAGGCCTGAATATTGACTTTGCGTGGTGAGTTTGCGGAATGCTTGGCTGGCAAGTAATTCCACCGTTGCCTTGAGGTCGTCGCGCAATTGGTCGATGCTTCGCGCATAGACTTTCTCCAGCGCGGAGGCCAGCTTGACCAGGCGAGAGCTTTTCGCAGCGCGTGCTTTGGGTAATCCTTCGAGGATCTTAGAGATCATCGCCAGTTCACGCTGAAATGCTGTGAGTTTATCTTGGCTTGATTTGATCTCACCTGCGATGCGAGATGCTTCCTTGATGAGCCCATCGCGCATGAATCGCTTGCGGGCTATCTCGGCGGTGTCTTGACCTTTGATCACCTCATTTAGTTCCTCTATCTGATTGTCCAGCTTGGTCAACTCGACGCTCAGGCGGTTGACTTCGTTGTCAATAAACGCGATTTGCCGCGCGTCAGTGGGTTTCAATAGCCTGTCCAATGATTGCATATCACTAGAGAGCTTGGAGAAGAGCGTCATATCTACCTTGAACCCAAGTAATTCGGCTTGAAGTTTGCCGAGTTCTTGCCCTGCGGCGACGCGCTCCTTTTCATGAAGTGGTTGGCCGCAAGATTGACACGTCTCCGATTTGACTGCTTCCTGGAGTTGTTTAATCTTAGTCTCCACCTTGTCGCGGGCGAGCATTTGGGAGGTGAACTTCGAATGCTCGTCCTGAATATGCTCGCGCTTAAGCGTCAGTAGGGGCCGAAGTACTTCCTTCCATGCGTCCCTGACAAGTCCCAGTCTCTGCTGCTGCAATTCATCTTGTCGCTTAGCAGCCTTGTCGCGCACGGAAATGGCGTCGTCGAGCTTCTGCTTCGCTTGATATAGCGACTCGACTTTAGCCAGGTCGTCATCGAGTTCCTCACGCTCCGAATTGACCTCCTTCAAGCGCTCATTCTGGCCCTTAATGTCTTTTTCGATGGACTCGATTTGCGTCTGGTAGTGCCGCTGCTTCTCGGCCTGGGATTCGAATCCTCCCATCTTTTGGAGGTCTGCCGTCTGCTGCTTTTGAGCCGCTTTCAAAATTGTTTGAGCGTCGTCACGGCCTCGAATTAAGGTGGGCACGCCCAAAACCTGCTCAATGGCTTCCTTAATCATCTTGCTTTGCTCGCTGCCATCGATCAGAAGCTGCTCGTATTCGTCCAGCAATTCGCCATCAAATAGGAAGAAGCGGGAGGTTTGCTCGGGAGCGAATCGATTGATCTCGGCGTCGATCAGATGATCTCCTAGAGGAATGTCGTCCTTTCGCATGGCCAGCTCCATAAGCAGGTCCTCGGAGCGGGTGGGCTTAGAAACCAAGGCGCGCTTCGTGGCGGTGCGCCGCAACTCATAGCGGTGTCCATCGTCTTCAAACGTAACCACCACTTCCATGGACCAATCTCCCTCCATGGTTGCTTCCGAATTAACCAAGTCAAAGAGCGCAATTTCACGCGAGTGTCGGCCGATAGCCTTGCCGTAGAACACCCAACGCAGTGCGTTGAGTAAACTGGTCTTTCCGCGCATATTGTCGCCAAAGACAAGCATCACATTACGGTCTCTGTCGGTCGGGAACGAGATCGACATCTTGCCCCGGTAGGGCATGAAGTTTGTGGCAGAAAGCGTTTGCAGAATCATGTCGGCCCCACTTCTTCGGTCGTTGCATCCAGCAGGGATTTCAACTCCTGCATAGACATCTCGCGGGTGTCGTCGCGGTCGAATTGGTGCCTTCGCTGGATAGCGAAGGATTTGTGGAGAAGTTCGGTGGATAGTAGAGGATCCACCTCCGCCGCTGCTTTGAGCAAGGCCGCAAGGGCCATATCGTTGTCGTCTGTCATTCTTCCTCCGGTTCTTCTTCAATGGCCGCCTCGCCTTCGCGCGACGGGTCGATTCCCATTTCAATTGCGATCCTGCGCAGGTCTGCGCCAGCCCCCTTATTTAGGGCCGAGTCGGCAAACTCGAGTGCTCGTACCAATTCCGCCTTCAAGAGTGAGATCTGCTCACCTTCGCTTTTGGGATCCACTGGCACAACGATCGCGTCATGGATCACCGCCAAATCCTTGCCGCTAGATTTGCGCAGCACCCGTCCTCGACGTTGAATGAACTGCCTAGGGTTCTGGCTCGATGCCAAGATGAACGCGTGGCTTACCGCAGGGATGTCCACACCTTCGTCCAGGCACTTGATCGACACCAGAACGCCGCCAAATTTCTTGAACCAATTGAGAGCTTCGACCTTGTCGCCAGACATGTTTGAGTGGTAATCAAGTGGCTTCAGGCCTGCGTCGCGAAGCTTGGATAGCATCTCATCGAGTTGATCTGCGTCCTCGCAGTACACAAGCCAACTTTGGCCTTCCTGGTATTCCTTCTTGATCACGCCCGTAGCCAAGCCAGTCTTAACTCTGGCCTTCTTGGCTATGCGTGAGCGTTGGATAAGAAGCATCTTGGCTTTGTCGGTCAGCCTTCCGGTGCCGTCTTTCTTTTTGGCTTTGGCTAACTCAAAACTGATTTGCTTGGTTAGCTTTTTCCAGAGTGCGGACTCGTCGTCGCTAAGGTGGACCGCATGGGGAAAATACTCGTAATTTACGAGGCGTCCCGCTTCGATTGCATCCTGCAGCGTGATTGCTGGAGGAATCACCGGCCCGAATCGGTCGAAGATTCGTTGGGTGCCCTCTGCGTCGCCATATCGGATGGGCGTGGCCGACAGGCCAAGGCTTGCGCCTGAGCGGATGGCCAGAGCGAGGGAATTCTTTGGGCTGCCGATCTGATGGATCTCATCGGCGACCATGAGGAGATGATCTCCTTGGGCGAGCCCATTGATGAATGCATCAGTCGATGCCGTTTGCATGGTGGCGACCACCACCCGATTCATTCCAAGCCCAGGGCTGGTGTGCGACCTTAGGCGGCCGCGCTCCCTCCATTTTGCATGTCCTCCGCCCGCCATTAGCACGGACGCGTCTGGAATCTCCTCAAATATTTCACGCTTCCATTGCTCATGCAGTAATTGACTGGGTACCAGCACGATCGCGGGCTCTCCCGCGGCCAGATGTTTTTTGATCGCCTCAATAGCTGTGAAAGTCTTGCCACTGCCGGTGGCGTGCTCGAACACTCCGCGCCGACCGGCCTTCTCCCAGAGGTCGATGGCGGTTGCCTGATGTGGCAAGAGCCTTCGCCGCGTTGATCCAATTGCCTGAGTCGGCTCGATTTCTGGGTCGTCCAAACCTGGGGCAGCAGCAGTCAGGAGCTTGCGATGCTGAGCCTCAGGAAAGTCGATCGTGTCTACACCAGGTGTTTCGCCCTTCCACAGCAGATCAAAAATCTTCTGATGGGATTTAACCCGGACTTCATCTGCGGGCAGCCAGCTTCTGAACACTTCTATGGACTCGTGGTTGCCCTCAGCGTGCCACGCACTCCAAGTTTCGTTGGCGGATCCTAAGAAGCTAACTTGATTGCCCCGGCCGTCGTCGAATACGCCGATCTTTTCGTGGTAGATGCCATTGCCCTCGCTGCGGATGGCGACCTTGATATCCAACGCTCCGAATTTGATAAAGCTGGCCAAGAGCTTCGCACGATGTCCTGCAGCCGGATCCGACAGCAAAGCGTCAATATCCCGCGATATCGCGAGCTCCACGGCCTCGTGACGCTCTACGTATCCGGAGGCGATGGCCTTTGCATCCTCTTCGGTGATGGAAGGGGAGCAGATAAACCGGGCTTTTCCGCCCCGACGGGCAAAATCTAAAAAGGGCTGGCCAATGATGGCAAAGATGCTAGACCGAAAATATCCCACTGCCCTGTCGTATGTGACAGCAGCATCGAGGCAAGGCTTGTAAAAGCCAGAAACAGGATCCCTCTCGCCAGTCCGGTAATGACTGCTGAGTTCAAGTGCCGATAGGTTTCGGCCATTGTTATAGTTGGTTTGCGAGACAGTCACGGCTTATTTTCGTTCTTGAGAGCATTCTGATTTCTAATCCACGCCTCAATGTCTGTTTTTGAAAACCTCCAACTCCCGCCCACCTTGAAGGCCGGGATCTGCTTGGCTCCCGCCAGCCGGTAGATGGTTCGCTCGGTGACCTTGAGGTAGTCGGCGACTTCCCCGATGGTCATGATGGCGTTGTAAGTTGGGCTGTGGGGCATAGAAATGGCCAGTTGTGCGGTAGAAAACGCCAGCATAGTACAAAATTTTCAATCTGTAATTTAGAAGTTACACATTATTCTGGTGAGCAGGCTCACCTGATGAGCCTGTTAGCCAGTAGTCTGAAAAATCAAAGCGCGACGCTCGAGGAGAATAAATGGGTGTGAAGCAACTGCTTTTGAATGATTTCGCCAAAAACTTACCGATCGACGGAGGATTTGGAGTCACCATCGATTAGCCAATTCGGATAATAGCCACAGATCTGTTCCAGGCGGCTTTGGCTTGCCTCGGAATCGCAAGTTGCATTTATAAAAACAATAATTGGTGGTGGCGAGCATTCAGACGAACAGAAAAAAACACATCACCTATCCTGCTTTTTTTCGTAATGCTCAGTAATAGCAACGACAATCAGTCGTGAATCCATTGAGTGGGAACGAGCATGGGCCGCACCGAGAGGCTGTATAAAATTCAACGACTTCTGGAAAGCGGCCGGCCTATTAGCGCGGGTGAGTTCCTTCAAAAGTTAGAAGTATCCAGGGCTACTTTTCGCCGAGATTTAAGTTACCTACGTGACAGACTTGGTGTGCCGATCGAGTGGGACACTGAGGCAAGCGGCTATGTCTTAAAGAATGTAGCAAGAGCAGATCAAAAGGCGCATGCACTACCAGGTTTGTGGTTAAGTGAGCAGGAAATCCATGGATTACTGACAGCGATTCAATTGCTGACTAGCCTCGAGATGCAGGGATTGATATCAACCCAGATCAAGCCTCTGCGAGAGCGCCTAGAAAATCTCTTGGCAAAGGAAAGTTACCCAGTTGAAGAGATACGCCGCCGCATCCACTTAGCACCACTCGGGCACAGACGCACAGTCGACCTGTTATTTCAGGTTGTGTCACATGGGTTGTTAAGTCGCAAACGGGTATTCATACGTCACTTCGGTAGGAAAGAGGCTGAAGTAACCGAGAGGGAAGTATCACCCCAGCGTCTTACGTACTATCGCGATAACTGGTACCTAGACGCATTTTGTCACCTGCGAGATGACTTGCGAATGTTTGCGCTGGATGCGATCGAGGACGCTAAGCTTTTGGACAAGCCTGCGGTATCGGTGGATGACACGGTTCTCAAGCAAGAGTTTGATCGCAGCTACGGAATTTTCGCCGGCAGTCAGGTGCGCACGGCGGTGCTGAAATTCAGCCCATTTCGAGCACGCTGGGTGGCCAAAGAAATTTGGCATCCTGACCAGAAAGCATCATTGCTTGATGATGGGAGCTACATCTTGGAAGTGCCGTTTTCCGACGACCGAGAGTTAATTCTTGACCTGCTGCGGCAGGGAAAAGAAGTGGAAGTACTGGCGCCCATTGAGCTCAGGGAAAAGCTGCGTATAGAGCTTAAAAAAACATTGAGTCTATATCCAGATGAATAACTTATCCCGATTCACGAAGTCTGTGGAATGGATCGTGGCATCGCCAGCATCCGATGTTTCTGAAAACGATGTTGACCTTCTGGTTTCAAGAGGAGCTATTCGAAAAAAGGGAAAAATTGTTCGTGCCTATGTGTTGATAAATTACGGTGATCGGAAAAATGCGTCTACCGATGCTGGGGAGCATTATCAATATTTATCAACTATCTACCGCAAAGATCTATTGGCTGGAACAAGCCTTTCCCGAATTTCAGCAATTTTTCACTTCACAGATTCGTTTGCACAGGGAGGCGTGTGCAGTGCTTATTTTTATCCGGGTAGCAATTGGGAGGAAGATCTCAATGGTTTTTCTGGGTCATTGATTCAATTCATAAAAAATCATACGAATTAAAAAATGCTGATTCGAATCGCCATATACATTGCATCTATCTTTTGGATTCGTAAGATGGTTGATGACGTGTTCACCAGAAATCAAATGACAGGTATCTATCCACCTGAAGCCGACAGTATTGGCATTCCGATTTTTGAAAATCAGTTATTTTTGTTTGTTCTGGCGGTATTGATAGCCCCAACCACGATTCTTGGTGGTCGATGGTTTTTCAAAAAACTTTTCAGCATCCATGCTGCAGCCAGAGTGGTAGCTTTGGTTGTATTTGCAGGCCTCTATGCGCTGGCACTATTGGTCTGCTTCAGTCTGACAATATCCCATGTGGATCGGGCTCATATTGAGATTGGCCTCTCTTACGCCGGTATGTTAGTTGCTCTGTCCATTTTCTTCATGTGGGATGGCGTCCGAGCCTATCGGAAGATTACTGAGAAGCAGGCAATCACCACTGAGGAATCTCTGATTGGGAATAAAGATGCATAACATCGAAATGCAAGAGATGACGCCAGATTTTTTGGCATGTTGGCAGGCGGCCGGTATGCATCTGAACACCCAAGTGGACGGCGGCATTCAGTCTTGGCTGCGTGCGCATCCATACCCCCTTGTGCTTGAGCATCTATCTTTTCGATTGGGCAATCAACTGTTTTTTATACGTATCGAGGATGTCGCGGGCAAAGTAGATGGCCCAGGAAGCCGGCAGGGTTTACTTTCGATTGCAACAGGCAGCGAGGGGCATGCATGTCTAATGCCTATGAAGAAGAAATTCTTTGGTGAAGCGTGGGTCCCAGCAGCGCCAGGGTGGGGGCTGATTGATGCTGCAACTGGTGAGCCGGTCAACCCGTTTGAGCTTGTCACTGATGAAAAAATTGAATTAACTCGCTGGGAGCTTCACGACTTCGCAGTTCAAGTTGTACGCCATCACCTTGAAAAAGACGGTTACCAGCTGATGTCGTGGCAAGGAAA
>JACCDI010560382.1_pt1 | contig 78077 bp, 86 predicted proteins | sample 7442791 | NCBI WGS metagenome assembly JACCDI01 (sample SAMN15323434, study PRJNA562643) | freshwater metagenome | isolation source: river surface water | place: USA:Blue River Watershed | collected 2017-08-15
ACGTGGCCCCGCTCGCGCGCTTTGCGCAAGGTGAACACGGTGCGACGTGTGACCACTTCACGGCGGTGTTGCAAGAACACGCTGATGAGGTCTTTCAAGTTACACAGCTTGGGCTGGCCATCAATCAGGGCCACCATGTTCATGCCAAAGGTGTCTTGCAACTGCGTCTGTTTGTACAGGTTGTTCAGAACCACCTCAGGCACCGCACCGCGCTTGAGCTCGATCACCAAACGCATGCCCGACTTGTCGGACTCGTCCTGGATGTGGCTGATGTCTTCGATCTTCTTTTCGTGAACCAGCTCGGCCATGCGCTCTTGCAAGGTCTTTTTGTTGACCTGGTAAGGCAGCTCGTCGACCACGATGCACTGGCGCTGGCCTTTGTCGATGTCCTCAAAGTGGCACTTGGCGCGCATGACGACGCGGCCCCGGCCCGTGCGGTAGCCTTCCTTGACGCCGGTCATGCCGTAAATGATGGCCCCTGTCGGGAAGTCCGGCGCAGGCACGATTTCCATCAATTCATCGATGGAGGCTTCGGGGTTGCGCAACAGATGCAAGCAGGCGTCCACCACTTCGTTGAGGTTGTGCGGCGGAATGTTGGTGGCCATACCCACCGCGATACCGCCCGAGCCGTTGATCAGCAAGTTGGGCAGGCGCGAAGGCAGCACCAGCGGCTCTTTTTCGGAGCCGTCGTAGTTGGGACCGAAGTCGACGGTTTCCTTGTCGATGTCACCCAGCATCTCGTGGGCGATCTTGGCGAGACGGATTTCGGTGTAACGCATCGCGGCGGCGTTGTCGCCGTCCACGGAGCCGAAGTTGCCCTGGCCGTCCACAAGCATGTGACGCATCGAGAAGTCTTGCGCCATGCGCACGATGGTGTCGTAGACCGATTGGTCACCGTGCGGGTGGTATTTACCAATCACATCACCCACGATACGGGCCGACTTCTTGTAATGCCGGTTCCAGTCATTGTTCAACTCGTGCATCGCGAACAGAACTCGGCGGTGCACGGGTTTAAGGCCGTCGCGGGCATCGGGCAGGGCTCGGCCCACGATCACGCTCATGGCGTAATCGAGGTAGCTGCGCCGCATTTCCTCTTCCAGACTGATGGGCAGTGTTTCTTTGGCGAACTGGGTCATAAGGGAGAGGGGAAAGTGACGCGGTGAAAACCAAACATTTTAGTTGCAAGCCATTGTGGCGTCTATGCAACATTTGTGATGCATTTGCATGACAGCCTTGTCGTCAGTCCGGCATTTGACAGACGAGCGCATGGTCTATGGCACAATAATTCTCAACGCACCGGATGACGGTCATGTGGTGCGTCATTTTTACGCAGCGAGTCTGCGGCTTTATCCCTCAAGAGGAAGACCATGAAGAAACTGAACAAAGTGGCGATGTTGTTGGCCTCCGCAGCTCTCGCAACCGCCGCTGGCGCACAAACTGTTGACAACTGGCGCAATGGCACCGGTGAGCTGGTTTGGAAAAACGGCACCAATGAACTGTGCTGGCGCAACGCCAACTGGACCCCCGCCACCGCCGGCGCAGGTTGCGATGGCGCCATTGTTGCTCCTCGGGCAACTCCTGCTCCTGCTGCTGCACCAGCACCTGCTGCACGTCCAGCACCTGCTCCAGCCCCAGCGGCGGCTGCTCCAGCACCACGTCCAGCTGCTCCAGCGGCTCCTGCACTGCCTCCAGCGGCTGCAACCAAGGTCACTTACGCTGCTGACGCTTTCTTTGACTTCGACAAGTCTGTTCTCAAAGCAGAAGGCAAAGCCAAGCTGGATGATCTGGTGGGTAAAGTCAAAGGCATCAACTTGGAAGTTGTCATTGCCGTGGGTCACACCGACTCCGTGGGCAGCGATGCTTACAACCAGAAGCTGTCGGTCAAGCGTGCTGACGCTGTGAAGGCCTACTTGGTGTCCAAGGGCATCGAGAAGAACCGTGTCTACACAGAAGGCAAGGGCGAGAAGCAAGCTGTTGCTGACAACAAGACATCTGCAGGCCGTGCCAAGAACCGCCGCGTTGAAATCGAAGTGGTGGGTACACGTCCAAACCGCTGATCCTTCACCGGATTGCCAAAAAGCCCCAGCGATGGGGCTTTTTTTCGTCTGTCGTTCATGGTTTGCGCCTGTTCGCCGACAATCAGAGCCCATGAACACCAGCAATTCCAACGTCGACCCGGCCGAATTGGCCAAATTTTCAGATCTGGCTCACCGCTGGTGGGACCCTGAGAGTGAATTTCGCCCCCTGCACCAGATCAACCCCTTGCGCCTGGAGTGGATCCACGCTTTGGTCCCCTTGACTGGCCTCAAGGTGGTGGACGTCGGTTGCGGCGGTGGCATTCTGGCCGACGCCATGGCCCGCAAAGGCGCCCAAGTGCTGGGCATTGACCTGGCCACCAAATCCCTCAAAGTTGCGCAATTGCACGCACTCGAAGCGGGCACTCAAGGCGTGCAATACCGTGAAGTCAGTGCCGAAACCCTGGCCGCTGAGCTGCCTGCGCAGTTTGACGTGGTCACCTGCATGGAAATGTTGGAGCATGTGCCTGACCCCGCCTCGGTGGTCAAAGCCTGCGCCCAATTGGTCAAGCCTGGCGGCTGGGTGTTCTTTTCCACGCTCAACCGCAACCCCAAGTCTTTCCTGTTTGCGATCGTCGGCGCCGAATACATCCTCAACTTGTTGCCCAAAGGCACACACGAATTTGCCCGCCTGATCAAACCCAGCGAACTCACGTCCTGGGCGCGCGAAGCCGGGCTGGACGCCCAAGGCTTCAAGGGCATGGAATACAACCCCTTCACCAAGCGCTACTGGCTGAGCCAGGACACCAGCGTGAACTACCTGCTGGCCTGCCGGAAAGCCTGACCATGTTCCAAAGCGCACAAGCCGTCTTGTTTGACCTCGACGGCACCCTCATCGACAGTGCGCCTGATTTGGGTGCCGCCGTGGACCAAATGCGTGTGGCACGGGGTTTGTCGTCCCTTCCGCTTGAGCACTACCGGCCCATGGCCGGTGCCGGTGCCCGGGGCATGCTGGGCCTTGCCTTTGGCATGACACCCGAGCACCCCGATTTCGAGGCCATGAAGGAAGAGTTTTTCGTCACCTACGAAAACTGCATGACCGAACGCACCCGCATCTTCGACGGCGTGGTGGACATGATCGAGCGCCTGGTGGCCCTGGGCCTGCCTTGGGGCGTGGTCACCAACAAATCCAGCCGATTCACCGACCCGCTGACCGCATCCATGCCTCTTTTCGCCACGGCCGGGGCCATTGTCAGCGGCAACACCACGCCGCATGCCAAGCCACACCCGGAGCCTTTGTTCGAGGCCGCAAGGCGTTTGGCCATCGACCCCGCCCGCTGCGTCTATGTGGGCGATGACGAGCGCGACATCGTCGCGGGCTTGGCGGCGGGCATGGGCACCATCGCTGCCACCTATGGCTATCTGGGGCAGCAGAACGATATTTCACGCTGGAATGCGCATTTGCACATTGATTCTCCAATGGACCTCTTGCAATTTCTCAGGAGCGCCTAAAATAGGACGCTCAGGGGCTGCACTGGTTTCGACATGGGTTCGGACGCGTGGCAGGGCATGTCGAGGTTCTGATCCTCGTTAATCTTCGGAAAAAAAACTAACTGCAAACGACGAACGTTTCGCACTCGCTGCTTAATCCAGCGAGCCTTGCAACAGTTGGCCGATAGGCTGGGCAAGGGTGGTCGCAAGACCGTCCAGGCTGCAAGGTAAAACATATGGGCTGGCACCACCTCGGGTACCTTGGGGTGGTGTGAGATCTAAGGGTACTGGCGGGGTGTGCAGCTTGTCGCTGCGCGGCACATCCGGTGAGATCCAAATCAGACGACTACACATGTAGAACTGCACGAAAAAGGCTTGTGGACGGGGGTTCAAATCCCCCCAGCTCCACCACACAGCACAAGGCCCGGATGACCTCCGGGCCTTTTTTTGTCCGCCGATTCAGCGCCGAGCCCAGGCCTGCATCCAAGGCCGCACGCGCAAGAAGCCGCGGTAAGCCCACTCCAGCACGGGCATGGCACCGGGCAGCTGGGCCAAGCGCGCCAACCAACGCCAGCCGGGCAAGCGCGCCCACATGGCCACGAAGGCGGCCGCGCCGCTCAGGCGCGTGCCATCGGGGCGCTGCACATGAAAGCGCGCCATCAAGGCGGCGCGCTCGTCATCCGACACACCAGCGGCCATCGCCCTGGGGCTGATGTCGACGAAACGCAAAGCGCAGTGGTGGCGCTCGGTCAGGGCGCGTACGTGCGCGATTTCGCGTTGGCACAAAGGGCAAGCGCCGTCGTACAGCACCGTCAGTGTTTCGGTGGAGTTGTCGTTCATGGGGCGCTCCCCACCGCGCGGCGGTGTTCGTGGGCTTGGGTTTGAATGGCTTGGCGTTGCTCAGGGCCCAAGCGGTCCAAGTGTTTGAGCGACAAGGCCATGCGCGGGTTGCGCGACAAGGTCTCAGCGTGGCGCAAGAGGTAGTCCCAATACAAGGTGGTGAAGGGGCAGGCGTTGGGGCCGGTGGATTCTTTGGGCTTGAAGCGACAGCCTTTGCAGTGGTTGCTCATGCGGTCGATGTACTGGCCCGTGGCCACGTAGGGTTTGCTGGCCATGAGGCCACCGTCGGCGTACTGGCTCATGCCCAACACGTTGGGCAATTCCACCCATTCGACTGCGTCCACGTACACGCCCAAATACCATTCGTGCACGGCCTGTGGTTTGACGCCCAAGAGGTGCGCATACACGCCGGTGACCATCAAGCGCTGGATGTGGTGCGCGTAACCGTGCTCTAGGGTTTGGCCGATGGCGTCGCGCAAACAATCCATGTCGGTTTGTCCATCCCAGAAAAAACGGGGCAGTTGACCTTGCGCGTCAAGTGCGTTGCGCTCCACATAACCGGGCATGTGCGACCAATAGATGCCACGCACGTATTCGCGCCAGCCCAGGATTTGACGAACAAAGCCCTCCACCGCTGGCAAGGGCGCGTGGCCCGCTTGCCAAGAGGCTTGGGCCGCCATCACCACCTCGCGCGGGTTGAGCAACTTGAGGTTGAGCGCACACGACAAATGCGAGTGGTAGAGCCAAGCCTCACCGCGCCACATCGCGTCTTGGTACAGACCAAAGGAGGGCAGGCGGTGCTCGATGAAGTCGGCCAAAGCTTGCAGCGCTTGCTCGCGTGTGACCGGCCAAGCGAACGAGTCCAAGCTGCCCGGATGGTCCGCCAAGCGCTGAGAGACCAGTTGCAGCACAGCTTGTGTGATCTCGTCGGGCACGAAGCGGCTGGGTGGGGGCACAAAGCCAGGGCCTTGGGCGCCAAAAGCGCCGCGGTTGTCGGTGTCGAAATTCCACTGACCGCCCGCCGGTTGGTCGCCGTCCATCAAGACGCCGGTTTTGCGGCGCAGTTCACGGTAGAAGAACTCCAATCGAATCGATTTGCGACCCGCGGCGTGTTGCGCGAATTCGCGCACGGTCGAAAAAAAGTGGGTGTCATCGCGCACGTCCAAGGTCACCCCTTGGGCTTTGGCCACAGCGCGCAGGGCTTGCAGCACGCGCCAATCGCCTGGCGCTGTCATGACCAAGGCTTGTGCGGGGTGGGCAGCCAAGGTGCGGGTGAGTTCACCGGCCAAACTGCCGGTGTTGTGGGGTGCGTCGAGCTCGCTGTAATGCACCGTCCAGCCCTTGGCGCGCAAGCGCACCGCAAAGTGGCGCATGGCGCTCAAAAACACGGCCGTGCGGGCCTTGGACGAGGGCACGTGGGTGGACTCTTCCATCACCTCTGCCATCCACACCGCGTCTTGTGTCGGGTCGAAGTCGGCCAAGGCGCTGGCGTCGTCGTTGAGTTGGTCGCCCAGCACCAAGACCAGGTGGCGCAGCGGCGCGTTCATGTGGGGCTCCGATCGGGCGCTTCGCGCTTGCGTTGGCGGCACGCGTCGGAGCAGTACAGCACCGAGTCCCAGTTCTTGGCCCAGGCTTTGCGCCACGTCATATCGCGCCCGCACACCGCGCAGGGTTTGCTGGGCAGGTGCTGTTTGTTGCCTTTGAAGCTGGTTTTCATGGTGTGACCTCAGCATAACCAAGCCCGAGCGACCCCGCCGGTCTCTGGGACAATACGGGCATGAGCGATACCACCAGCACCCCTACCGATCGTCCGGCCTTGCCCGACCACCTGTCCATCGACCCACGCAGTCCGCACCACGTTCCTGCGGTGTTCGAGCACGACATCGGCATCCGACTCAACGGCAAAGACCGCTTCGATGTTGAGGAATACTGCATCAGCGAAGGTTGGGTCAAAGTGCCGGCAGGCAAAACCCTGGACCGCAAAGGCAACCCCTTGATGATCAAACTCAAAGGCGTGGTCGAGGCCTTTTACCGTTCATGAGCGATTGGGACGATACGCTGGCGCGCGCCCGCGCCTGCCTGACCGGCGAGGGTGCCGACCTGGATGTGCGCGCCGGTATGGCCCTGTTGGAGCAGGCGGCAGCGGCCGATCATGCGCCGGCCTTGGTTCTGATCTCTGATGTTTACGAGCAGGGCTTGGCCCCGATCGAAGCCAACCGCCGTTTGGCTTTTGCCTATTTGGACCGGGCGGTCGAATTGGGCCACGACGAGGCCATGCTGCGCATGGCCTCGTGGTACCGTCAAGGTTCGGGCGTGGCGGTGTCGCTGGAGAAAGCCTTTGCTTTGAACCAAGCCGCGGCCGAGCGGGGCAACCCCACGGCACACTTCAACCTGGGCGTGGCCTACGAACAGGGCCAAGGCGTGAGAGCCGACCCGGTGCTAGCGCAAGCCCACTACCTCATCGCGGCCCAAGCCGGCATTGCCCAAGCCCAACACAATTTGGGTGCGTGTTTCTCCCACGGTCGCGGTGTGGCCACCGATAAGGCACAAGCCCTCAGCTGGTACGCCGTCGCAGCCGCTCAAGGCCTCGCGCTATCGCAGTTCGCTTTGGGCGCCATGTACCTGGATGGCGACGGCGTTGAGGTTGACCCTGTGACCGCCTTGAGCTGGTTTTTGATGTCGGCCGCACAGGACCATGCGCCGTCGATCTTGGTGGTCAAGCGTTTGGTCAGTACCTTGCCCGACGAAGACGTGGCGCAAGCCGGGCGTCTGGCCGAGCAGTTCCCCTCGCAATGGGCCGCGGCCAAACAAGCCATGAGGCAAGCCCGTCACTGACGGGCCTGTGTCGCCTCAAGCGGCTTTGATGCGGAACCACACCGCGTAGAGCGCGGGCACGAACAGCAAGGTGATGGCCGTGCCAACGGCCACACCGCCGATCAGCACGTAAGCCAGTGGGCCCCAGAAGCTGTCTTGGGTGAGTGGTACAAAGGCCAGCACCGCCGCCAAGGCTGTGAGCACCACGGGCCGTGAGCGTTGCACCGCAGCTTCTACCACCCCTTCAAACGCCGACATGCCGGCGGCGAAGTTGTCGGCCACTTGTTGCGTCAAGATCAGCGTGTTGCGCATCAAGATGCCGGCTAAACCAGTCAGGCCCAACAAGGCCACAAATCCGAAGGGCTGCTGAAACAACAAGAGCGCCACCACCGCACCGATCAGGCCCAGCGGCGCTGTCACCAACACCATGAAGGTACCGGAGAACGAACGCATCTGCAGCATGATGAACATGAGCATGAAGGCCAGCATGGCCGGTTGCAGTTTTTGGATCGAGGCGTCGGCCTTGCCCGATTGTTCCACCGAACCCGCGGTGTCGATGCGGTAGCCGGCGGGCAGTTGCGCACGCAGCGTCGTCAAGGCGCGGTTGAGGTCGGCCGTGACGTCGTTGGGTTGGGCGTCGCGGATGTCGGCTTGCACGGCCAAGAAGGGTTCGCGGTTGTAGCGTTTGATCAGCGGCTCTTCAAAGCGCACCTCCAAACGACCCAGCTGGGCCAAGGGGAGTTTTTTGCCGTCCAGCGTCAGGACCTCCAAGGCGCCCAAGCGGGTGGCGTCGAGACGGGCATCGTCGAGGCGGCCACGCGCCACGACCTCGACCGTGCGCACATCTTGTCGCAACTGCGAGACCGGCACACCGCTGAGCAAGAACTGCATTTGTTGTGCCACGGCTTGCGGCGTCAAGCCTAACAAGCGCAAGCGTTCCAAGTCCATGGCCAAGTGCAAGGTGGGCGCGCGTTCGTCCCACTCCAAATGCGCATCGGCCACGTTGGGGTGGGACGCCATGATCGTGCGCACTTGGTGGGCGATGGCGCGCAATTGCAGCGCATCGGGGCCGGTCACGCGAAAGGCTACTGGCCAGACCACGGGCGGCCCAAACAAGAGGCCGGTCACGCGCACCCGCGCTTCGGGGAACTCGCCTTGCGCGACACGCTCGCGCAGCAGCGCGATCACGCGCTCACGCTCGACATCGTCGTGGGTGACAGCGATGATTTTGGCAAAACCTGGGTTGGGTGGCTCGGGGCTGGCTGAAATGAAAAAACGTGGTGCCCCCGCACCCACATAAGCCGAGAGGGTTTTGACCTCGGGTAGGGGAGACAAGATGGCTTCGATTTTTTTCACTGTCTCGTTCGTCAGCGCCACGCTGCTGCCTTGCGGCATGTAGACGCTGACCAAAACCTCGGGTCGGTCGGAGCTGGGGAAGAATTGCTTTTCGACCACCGTGGCCATGCCCACGATGGACACGATCAACAAGCCCACGGTCCCGCCCACGACCGTCCAGCGTCGTCGCACGCACCATTCGATGGTGCTGCGCAGGCGCTGGTAGGTGGGGGTTTGGTATTGCGCGTCGTGGTCAGCGTGGCCCGAAGGCTGGAGCATCTTTACGCCCAAATAGGGCACGAACACCACCGCCACCAACCAAGACACGATCAAGGCGATGCCCAAGACCCAAAAAATATTGCCTGCGTATTCGCCCACACCAGACTGCGCAAAGCCGATGGGGAAAAAGCCCGCCACCGTGACCAAGGTGCCGAACAACATCGGCGCGGCGGTGACCGTCCACGCATGGGCCGCCGCGCGCACGCGGTCCCACCCTTCATCGATCTTCACCAGCATCATTTCCACGGCGATGATGGCATCGTCCACCAACAGGCCCAAGGCGATGATGAGCGCGCCCAAGGTGATGCGGTCCAGGTTGATGCCCATGAGCAGCATGACCAAAAACGTCAGGCCCAGCGTCAGCGGCACGGCCACGCCTACCACCAAACCGGCGCGCACGCCGATGGCCAACATGCTCACGCCCACCACCACGGCCACCGCGACCAAGAACTTCACTTGGAACAGGCTGACCGCGCCATTGATGGCATCGGCTTGGTTGGTCAATACATCCAGCGACATGCCCAAGGGCAAACCGCTGCGCTCTTGGGTCAAAAACGCGTCGATGCGTTCGCCCAGCTGCAAACCGTTGACGCCTTTGGCCATCACCACGCCGAGCAAGACCGCATCTTGCCCACGGGCGCGCACCAGGTAACTCGGCGGATCTTCGTAGCCGCGATGAATGGTGGCGATGTCGCCCACTTTGATCACGCGGTTGCCCACCCGGATCGGCACCGAAGCCAGGGCGGTGGGGTCTGACAGGTCGGCGTCCAAGCGCAGGTACAGGCGCGGTCCAGCGGTTTCGATGCGCCCGGCGGCCATCAACCGGTTGCTCGCGTCAATCGCGTCGAACACCGCTTGGGGCGAGATGCCCAAACCCACCAAACGCGCGTTGTCGAATTCGAGGAACACGCGCTCGGCCCGCTCGCCCAAGACCAAGGCTTTCTGCACACCTGGGATGCGTTGCAAGCGGTCGCGGATGTCCTCGGCTTCGCGGGTGAGTTCGCGCATGGGCATGCCCGGCGCGGTCACGGCGATCAGGTTGAAGTACACATCGGCGAAGTCGTCGTTGACCCACGGCCCCATGACCCCATTGGGCATTTGCGCGCTGGCGTCTTGCATGCGCTTGCGCACTTGGTAGAACAACTCTGGCATCTGAGCTTGGGGGGTGGAGTCTTCAAACTCCACCTGCAAACTCGCTTGTCCAGCGCGGATGGTCGATTCGATGCGGTACAGGTTGGGGATGCTTTGCAGGCTTTTCTCCAAGCGGTCCACCACCTGCTCTTGCAGATCCTGGGGCGTGGCGCCCGGCCAGGCGGCGTTGACCATGACCACGCGCACCGTGAAAGCGGGGTCCTCCGCGCGGCCCATGGCGTTGAAGGCGTAGATGCCCGAGAAGACCGACAAGATCAAAAAGAACAAGGTGACCGCGCGCTCGCGCACGGCCAATGCCGACCAGTTCATGGCGCTCATGGAGCGAGCTCGCGAACGGCCATGCCGTCTTGCAACAAATGGGTGCCCAAGGCCACCACTTTGGCGTTCGACGGCAGTTGGGCGCGGATGCGTGCTTGCTCATCGCTCAAGACCAAGACCTCCACCGCTTGGGGTTGGACCACCCCGTTGACAAACAGCCAAACGCGTGGGCCTTGACTGCGCTCATCAATAGCGCCAATCGGCACAGTCCAAACGCCAACCTGCGCCGACGGGTTGTTGCCTTGAAACTCGGCGCGCACCAAGGTGCCCAGCGTCACGTCGCTGGCGGCCGCAGGCAGCGAATAACGGGCACGTCGAGTACGGCCTTGGGGGTCCACCGCGCCGGCGACTTCGCGCAGCTGCATGGGCACCGCGCCGGTGTTGAGCAAGGCACGGCCTTGGCGCGGCGGCGTCACATTTTCTGGGAAAAACACCTCCAGTTCTCGCTCGCCATGCTGCGCCAAAGTGGCCACGGTTTGGCCGGGGGCCACGACCTGACCGGCCTGTCCGCTCACGTCCATCAACACACCGCCGCTGGGTGCACGCAACCAGCCGTACCCTTCGGTGTTGCTGGCTTGTTTCAGCCGAGCTTGCGCCGCATCGCGGCGGGTCTGCGCTTCGCGCAAGGCCAAGCGCGAGCGATCCAAGGCTTGGGCACTGATGAAGTTTTGTTGGTGCAGCTGTTGGTTGCGTTGCCATTCGGATTCGGCGATGGCCCACGCGGTGTCGGCGGCTGCGGCATCGGCTTGTGCGGCTTGAAGTCCCGCGTCCAAGTCGCGCTTGTCCAGCTCAAACAAGACTTGGCCCGCCTGCACCGTTTGACCCGAATCGACGCGCCGTTGCGCAATGCGACCACCCACTTGGAAAGCCAGAGGAGATTCCACCCGTGCACGCACCGTGCCCGAGAGCGAGTGTTGTCCGCCATCGGCTGACGCAATGGTCACGGTTTTGACCCAAGGTGGCGCTGTGGTGGCATCGGGTGTGTCGGGGCCACAGGCACTCAAGACCAACACGCTTGGCAAGATCAAGGACAGCGCAGCGGTGCGCAAAAACAAATGGCAAGGCATCAAAAAATCTTTCAAACAATACCCGTTGGCAGGTCAGCGTTCGGAGGGGTAGGCGATGAGCATGGCGCCAGCCAAGTCTTCCAGAGCGGTCCCCACCGATTTGAACACCGTGCGCTCCTGGGGGGTTTTCCGACCCACGGCCACGCCTTTGCACAGGGTGGTCAGCGTGCCGCGCACGTCGTTGGCGGTGAACACGCCGCGCGACATGGGGCTGAGCAGGTCGCCGCTTTTGACCAAAGCCTCTTCGGTGTCGATCATCAAGCGCGCTTGCACAAAGCAGGCGTCGTCGGCTTCGCGCATGTGGGGCGTGAAGCCACCGATCAGGTCCAAGTGCACGCCCTCGGGCAACCAAGCGCCGTGGATCAGGGGCTCTTGGGCCATGGTGGCGCAACTCACCACATCGGCCTCGGCGCAGGCGCTGGGCAAATCGGTCACGGCTCGGGCGTCCCACCCGGCGGCGCACCAGTCTCGAGCCAAGGCTTGTGCTTGATCGGTGCGTCGCGCCCAGACACTCACCCGCTCGATCGGGCGTACCGTGCGATAAGCCTCAGGTAGGCAACGAGCCACAGCACCGGCCCCCACCACCAGGAGGTGGCGGGCATTCTCGCGCGCCATGAACGATGCGGCCAAGGCGGAGGCAGCGGCTGTGCGGCGCGTCGTGAGTGCGGTGCCGTCGATCACAGCCAAAGGTGCGCCGGTGCGCGCATCAAACAAGGTGTAACTGGCGTGCAGACCGGGTAAGCCCGAAGTGGGGTTGCCCGCAGCGATGTTGACGATCTTCACGCCATAGCAGCGACCCGGTATCCAGGCAGGCATGATGAGCGAGGTGGTGCGTGCCCCGCCTGGGTTAGGGATCTCGTGTACGTGACGGGCCGGCACTTCGCAGCCCAAAGCAAAACGTTCGCGCAATGCGCCGATGAGGGGCCCCCAGGGCAGGGCTTGCTGGGTGGCGGCGTGGTCAAGTTGGATCATGCTTCAATGGTAACGGTCGCGGCTCTGGGACAATGGGTTTGGGCTCGAATGGTGTAGCCCGCTAAAAGGTTGTGTGTGTCTTCTGTTTCACCCAATGATCCGGCCGCTGTGAGCGGCAACGCCCCCGAGCTGACTGGGGCTTTGGCCCGTGAAGCCTTGGCTTTGGGTGCGTTTGACCACATGGTCTCTAATGTCGAGGGCTTTCGTTCGCGGTCCGGCCAGCGCGACATGGCCGCCCACATCGCCAGCACCTTGGCCGATGTGGCTTGGGAGGACGACACACCACAACCCGCACAACAAGCCGACTGGGTGCCCAGTGCAGGCGTTGGCCCGGTGCGCGGCATCGCCGTGGTGCAGGCCGGCACCGGTGTGGGCAAGTCGGCGGCCTATGCGGCCACGGTCATTCCGCTGGCTTTGGCGCAGCAAAAGCGCGTCATCATCTCCACCGCCACCGTGGCGCTGCAGGAACAGCTCATCGCCAAAGACTTGCCGGCCTTGTCGGCGGCTTTGCCGCACCCGTTTGCGTTCGCTTTGGCCAAGGGTCGAGGCCGCTACGTGTGCCGCCTCAAGTTGGAGCAACTCGCCACCGCCGACCCCGATGGCGTGGATCTGTTCGACGCCGACATGGTCGGCTCGCCCGATGCGGTCAGCAGCGAGCGCCACAGCCAGCGCCGCGAAGAGCGCGGCGCTTTGTATGAACGTTGGTGCGCCGATTTGGATGCGGGTCATTGGGACGGTGACCGCGACCGTTTGGCCGAACCGCCCAGTGGCGAGTGGTGGGCCCCGGTGGCCGCCGAGCGCCACACCTGCACCGCACGCCATTGCCCCGCGTACCACAGCTGCAGTTACTACCAAGCCCGCGCGCGCTTGGCGCAAGCGCAGGTCATCGTGGTCAACCACGACCTCTTGCTCTCCACCCTGGGCCTGCGGGCCTTGCCCGCGCCGGACGACTGCTACGTCATCTTCGACGAAGCTCACCACCTGAGCAGCGTGGCCCAGGGCCAGTTCACCAGCGCCATGGATTGGATGCGCACCCAATGGCTCGACCGTTTGCCGCGTGCGGTCGAAGACGTGGCCGCGGGCATTCAATACACCGTCGGCGTGGACGTGACGCAGCTGAGCAAGTCCATCAAGAGCGCACAAGGTGAACTCGCGCGCATGGGCATGATGCGCATCGCGCAGCAACCGGCGTGGACTGCGTTGGTCGCGCGCGCCCCGCGCAGCGGCGAGCGCCGCGAGGGCAACGACACCCCACCACCGGTGATCGACCGGCTCGACCAAGGTGCTTTGCCCAGCGAGTGGGTGCCGTGGATCGAGTCCTTGCAAAACGACGCCAGCGCCTTGCTCAAAGTTTTTGAAGGCATGGCCAGTCAACTCAAGGCCCAGGCCCGGGACAACCCCGGGGACGCGCCGCGTTTGGCGCAGCTCTACAGCCGTTTGGGCGTGTTGGCGCCGCGTTTGCAAAGCGTGGAAGAGACCGCGCGGCGTTGGCTGGAGGTGCCGGTGGGCGCACAACCGCCCTTGGCCAGGTGGCTGGAGGCACAAGTCCAAAACGGTTTGGTCACGCTCAGCGCCCACGCCTGCCCAGTGCAGCCTGGGCATTTGTTGCGCCACCATTTGTGGCAACGCGTGCGCGCCGCCGTCGTCACCTCGGCCTCGCTCACGACCTGCGGCAGCTTCGATCATTTCTTGCGCGAGTCCGGTTTGTATGGCGATCCGGCGGTGCACGCCCGTGAGGTGCAAAGCCCGTTCAACCACGCCGAACAAGGCCGCTTGGTCGTGGTGCAAACGCAGGCCGACCCCAAAGACGTGGACGCCTACACGAACGAAATGTTGGCCACCCTGATGGTGGACTTGCAACAGGTCGAGCGCGGGGCTCTGGTCTTGTTCACCTCGCGCGTTCAAATGAAACAGGCCTTGCTGGCCTTGGAGCAAGGCGCGAACCGAGACTTGCGTGAGCGGGTGTTGGTGCAGGGTGACGCCTCACGCACCGTCTTGCTGCAGCGCCACGGCGACCGTGTGGAATCTGGCTTGCCCTCCATCCTCTTTGGCCTGCAGTCGTTTGGCGAGGGTTTGGATTTGCCCGGCGAGTTGTGCGAGTGGGTCTTCATCACCAAGCTGCCCTTTGCTTCACCCAGCGACCCCGTGGGCCAAGCCCGCGCCGACTGGGTCAAAGCCCAAGGCCGAGACCCGTTCAGCGAGTTGGTGGTGCCCGCCACAGGGGCGCGTTTGTTGCAGTGGACCGGTCGCGCGTTGCGCACCGAAAACGACCAAGCCGTGGTGGTTTGTTACGACCCCCGTTTGCTGCGCCAAGCCTATGGGCGGCGCATGCTCCAAGGCTTGCCACCTTACCGTTTGCAGCGTCGGGTCAACGGCCAAGACGTGGATGTGAACCCTTGAACCGAAAGACAATGGCCCCATGTATTGGCTGATGAACGAACTCAAAAGCGTGTTACGCGGGCTATTCAAGCTGGCCTTGCTGGTGCTGACCTTTTCTTTGGGCCTGGCGTTTTTGCTGGCCGCCATCGCGGTGGTGATGATCACGGCGCTGTGGTCTTTGTTGCGCGGCCGCAAGCCCGCCATCTACACCACCTACACCCAGTTCCGACAAGCTTCACAGGCCTTTCGCCAAGGCGGTGTTTGGCCTGGCCAGCGCCCACCGCCCGGGGTGAACCCCGAGGACGTGGTGGACGTGCAAGCCCACGAGGTCAGCGAAGCACCACCGCGCTCGATCGAGCGCGATCAGCCGCCGCGCTGAGCGGGCTCAGTCGTCTGAGCGTTCTTGGCGCAAGGCCAGCGCGGCTTCATAGAGCGCGTTGCGCGACTGGCCGGTGATGTCGGCGCACACCTTGACCGCGGTTTTGAGCGGCAGCTCGGCGAGCAAGAGGCCCAAGACGCGCAGGGTCTCGGCGTCCAAACCGTCGTCGGTGGCGGGCGCTTCATCGGGGTGCACCACCAGCACAAACTCACCGCGCAGGCGGTTGGCGTCGGCTTGAAGCCAAGCCGGGAAGTCGGCCGCGCTGATTTGGACGATGTCCTCGAATTGTTTGGTCAGCTCGCGTCCCACGGTCAGGCTGCGCCCGCCCAAGGTGGCCAAGTCTTGCGCCAAGGCGGCGATGCGGTGGGGGGCTTCGAGCAAGACACAGGCGCGGGCGTCGGTGGCGATGGCGCGCACTTCGCGCAAACGCTCAGCGGCCTTGCTGGACAGGAAGCCGCCAAACACGAAGCGTCCGTCCCACCCTTTGTGGCCCGTGGCACTGAGCAAGGTGGTCACGCTGCTGGCGCCCGGAATGGGCAGGGTGCGCAAGCCCGCGGTACGCACCGCTTGAACCAAGCGTGCGCCAGGGTCGCTGATGCCGGGGGTGCCCGCGTCGCTCACATAGGCCACACGCTCGCCGGCCTGCAAACGCTCGACCACGGTGAGGGCAGCTTGGCTTTCGTTGTGCTCGTGCAGCGCCAACAAAGGCTTGTGCAAACCGTAGGCTTGCAAGAGGGCGCCGGTGTGCCGCGTGTCTTCGCACGCCACCGTGTCGGCCAAGCCCAACACGTGCAGGGCACGCAAGCCGATATCGGCCAAATTCCCAATCGGGGTGGCGACCATGTAGAGGGCACCCTGCGGATACTGCTGGTGCGCGGCGACCTCTTCGACCGCTTGCATCAGGGACGGGGAAACAGACATGTGGACATCCTCAAAACAACGCGGTGATGCCGCCGAAGACGAGGCGCTGCGGTACTTGCAAGCGCAGGGGCTGCACTTGGTGCAGCGCAATTTCAAAACCCCAGGTCGGGGCGGCGGCGAGGTCGATCTCATTATGCGCGAGCCCGACGGCACCTTGGTCTTTGTGGAGGTCCGCCAGCGCGCCCGCGCCACCCAGGGGGGTGCGGCGGCCAGCATCGGGCGCACGAAGCAGCGGCGGATCGTGTGGGCAGCGAGGTATTTTTTGCTGCGCTGCACGGCCACCCCGCCGTGCCGATTCGACGCGGTGTTGTTGCAAGGCAGTTTGGGCGATCCCGTCTGCCAGGTGACTTGGGTACAGGGGGCTTTTGATGCTTCCTAGGCTTGAGTTGGTGTGGGTTTGAGGGCCGCTATGATTCGTCCATGCTTCTGCAACGCATCGAACAGCAATTCATTGAGAGTGCCGACCTGAAATACCAGTGCGCGCAGTCGCTCGCGCCGCGGGTGGAAATGGCCGTCATGGCCGTCATGGCCTGTGTGACCAGTGGCGGTAAGGTACTGACGTGCGGAACAGGTGTTGGCGCAGCGATGGCCCAAAGCTTTGCTGCGGCTTTTCTGAGTCGCTTTGAACGGGATCGCCCCGAACTCGCTGCATTGGCCTTGACGGCCGACAGCACCTTGTTCACCAGCATCGCTGCCGATATTGATGCGGTATCTGTGCTGGCCCGTCCGGTACGGGCCTTGGGTGCGCCGGGCGACGTGCTGCTGATCGTGGCCCGCACCGGTCAGGAACCCCATTGGTCTGAAGCGGTCAAAGCGGCACACAGCCGCGACATGACGGTTGTCGCCGTGACCGACGCCCAAGGGGGAGCCCTCAAACAAGCGCTGAGTGACACCGATGTGCACATCGCGGTGCCTCACGAATCGCCGGCTCGGGTGCATGAGGTTCAGCAATTGGTGTTGAACTGCGTGTGCGACGGCGTCGACGCCCAGTTGTTGGGCTTGCCCGAAACCCATTTTTCAGAAACGGAGTGAACATGAAGTCAATTTCCCCCTTGTTTCGATCGACTGTGCTGAGCCTGTCTGTGGCGTTGTCAATGGGCGGTTTGACCGCTTGTGCGCCCTTGCTGGTGGGCGGTGCGTTTTTTGGCACTGTCAAAGTGGCCACCGACCGCCGAACCGCCGAAACTCAGCTGGTGGACGAGGCCATTGAGTTGCGCGCCTTTAACCGTTTGCGCGAATCTTTGGGCGATCGTGGTCGAGTCAGTGCAACCAGCTTTGGTCGTCGTGTTCTGTTGGTCGGCGAGGTTCCCAGTGCTGAAGACAAAGCGCTTGCGGAGCGAGCGGTGTCTTCGGTGGACAATGTTTTGCGCGTGATCAATGAGTTGCAGATTTCACCTGTTGTGCCCTTGAATCAGCGCTCTGAAGACGTGATCATCACGGGGCGCATCCGTGCTCAGATATTGGATGCCAAGGATTTGACATCCAATGCCTTCAAAATCACCACCAACCGTGGCGTGGTTTACATCATGGGCATCGTGACCGATCGCGAATCGGCTCGCGCCACCAACATGGCCCGCACCACGCTGGGCGTCAAACAAGTGGTGAACATGGTGGACTTGATCAGCGAGGCTGATTTGGCCCGTATCCAAGAGGGCATCAAACGCGGCGGTTCTGAAGCACCGCTTCCCACAGGCTCTCCTGCACCCGTTTCAGCACCCCCGGGCGCTGTGCCTGCGCCCGCCACCACCATCGCGCCAGGCCAGCCCCTTTGAAGAGGCCTCTGGCCTGATCAGCGCAAGCGCTTGATCAGGCTGGAGGTGTCCAGTCGGTTGCCGCCCATGGCTTGTACGTCGGCGTAGAACTGGTCGACCAGCGCCGTCACGGGCATGCGCGCTTGGATGCGGCGGGCCTCTTCGAGCACCAAGCCCAAGTCTTTGCGCATCCAGTCCACTGCAAAACCAAAATTGAACTGGTCGTCCACCATGGTCTTTCCGCGGTTGTCGAGCTGCCAGCTTTGCGCAGCGCCTTTGCCGATCACGTCCAAGGCCAGGTGCATGTCCAGGCCGGCTTTCTGACCGAAGGCGATGGCTTCGGACAAACCTTGCACCAAGCCTGCTATACAGATTTGGTTGACCATTTTGGTGAGTTGACCCGCACCGCTATCGCCCATGCGGGTGAAGGCTTTGGAGAAGGCCATGCCCACAGGCCGCACGGCATCAAAAGCGGCCTGATCGCCACCACACATCACGGTCAAGGCACCGTTTTGTGCGCCCGCTTGACCGCCCGATACAGGCGCGTCGATGAAAGCCACGCCCAATGCCTTCGCGGCGACATACAACTCCCGCGCCACGTCGGCCGAAGCGGTGGTGTGGTCGACCACGGTAGCGCCGGCGCTCACGCCCGCCAGCACGCCATCGGCGCCCAAGGTGACCGAGCGCAGATCGTCGTCGTTGCCCACACAGATGAACACGATGTGGGCGCCTTGGGCCGCTTCTCGCGGGGTGGTCGCGTGGCGACCACCAAAGGTTCCCACCCATTCGATTGCTTTTGCTGTGGTGCGGTTGTAAACCGTGACCAAGTGCCCAGCTTGCGCCAGGTGGCCGGCCATGGGGTGGCCCATCACCCCCAAGCCGATGAAGGCCACGGTTCGTGGGGGGATGGGGTCGTAGGGGCGGGGTTTGGTGGTGTTCATGACCGCATGATAGAGCCAGCCGTATCATCGGGCCATGAGTGCCATTGGCGAGACCCTTCAGCTTGTTCAATTTCGTTTACAGCAGGCCTGCGAACGCGCGGGTCGTGCGCCCCATGAGGTGCGACTGTTGGCCGTTTCCAAAACCTTCGATGCCGATGCCGTGCACGAAGCTTGGCGCGCGGGTCAGCGAGAGTTTGGCGAAAACTACATCCAAGAAGGCGTGGACAAAATTGCGCGTTTGCGGGAGCTGGTGCCCGACGGGGGCTTGGTCTGGCACTGCATTGGTCCGGTGCAAAGCAACAAAACCCGGCTTGTGGCCGAGCACTTCGATTGGTTGCACACGGTCGACCGTTTGAAAATTGCGCAACGCTTGAACGAGCAACGCCCCGCGCATTTGCCACCGTTGAACGTGTGTATTCAAGTCAACATCGATGCAGGAGAGACCAAATCGGGCGCGGCGCCTCAGGACGTTTTGGCCTTGGCCCAAGCGGTGCAGGCCTTGCCGCGCCTGCGCTTGCGCGGCCTCATGACCATTCCCGATCCGGTCGATGACATGTTGCCGGTGCACCGACGTGCCCGGGTGGTGTTCGAGGGCTTGCAGCGCACCTTGGCTCAACCCGATTTCGACACCTTGTCCATGGGTATGAGCGGCGACTTGGATGCCGCGGTGCAAGCCGGCAGCACCATGGTGCGCGTGGGCAGCGCCATCTTCGGTACTCGCGCACCCAAAGTGACTTAGCGCCTTCGGATCAGAAGCGCGGCAGGTCCGGGTGTTGGATCTGACCGCCGCGCACGAGCATCTTGCCGTACTCGGCACAGCGGTGCAGGGTGGGGATGACCTTGCCGGGGTTGAGCAATTCGCGTGGATCAAACGCGCGTTTGACGCCAAACATCAGCGCGTTTTCCTCGGCGGAGAACTGCACACACATGCTGTTGAGTTTTTCGATGCCCACGCCGTGCTCGCCCGTGACGGTGCCGCCCATGGCCACGCTGGTCTCCAAAATGTCGGCGCCAAAGAGCTCGCAGCGGCGCAGTTGGTCGGGGTCGTTCGCATCGAACAAGATCAGCAGGTACAGGTTGCCGTCGCCGGCGTGGAACACGTTGGCGCACCGCAGCTGGTATTTCTTTTCCATCTCGGCGATGGCCAGCAGGATGTCGGCCAAGCGCTTGCGCGGGATGGTGCTGTCCATGCACATGTAGTCGGGGCTGATGCGACCGCTGGCGGGGAAGGCGTTTTTGCGCCCGCTCCAAAAACGCAGGCGCTCGGCCTCGTCGCGGCTGACCGCAATAGCGGTGGCACCGCAGCGGCGCAAGACCTCGCTCATGCGCTCGATTTCTTCTTCCACCTCTTCGGGGGTGCCATCGCTCTCGCACAACAAAATCGCTTCGGCGTTGAGGTCGTAGCCGGCTTTCACAAAGTCTTCCACCGCGGCGGTCATGGGTTTGTCCATCATCTCCAAACCGGCGGGGATGATGCCTGCGGCGATCACCGACGCCACGGCGTCACCGGCTTTGCGCATGTCGTCAAAGCTGGCCATGATGCAACGCGCGAGTTGGGGCTTGGGTACGAGCTTGACGGTGACCTCGGTCACCACCGCGAGCATGCCTTCGCTGCCGATGACCACGGCCAACAAATCCAAACCAGGCGCGTCCAGCGCGGTGCTGCCAAAGCTCACCGCTTGACCGTCCATGGTGAAGCCCTTGACCTGCAAGATGTTGTGCAGCGTCAAGCCGTATTTCAGGCAATGCACTCCGCCCGAGTTTTCGGCCACGTTGCCACCGATGGTGCAGGCGATTTGGCTCGACGGGTCGGGTGCGTAATAGAGGCCGTGTGGTGCGGCGGCCTCGGAAATCGCCAAGTTGCGCACGCCGGCCTGAACCACGGCGGTGCGTGATACGGGATCGATGTGTTGGATGCGGTTGAACTTGGCCAGCGACAGCGTCACGCCCATGGCATTGGGCATGGCGCCGCCCGACAGTCCCGTGCCCGCGCCCCGCGCCACCACTGGGATATCCAGCTCGTGACAGGCTTTGAGCACCGCCGCGACCTGTGCCTCGGTCTCCGGTAAGGCCACGGCCAAAGGGCGCTGGCGGTAAGCGGTCAGGCCATCGCATTCGTAGGGCACGGTGTCTTCGCTGTGCCACAGCAAAGCGTGGGTTGGCAAGACCGCTTGCAAGGCTTGCACCACCGCGGTGAGGCGGCGTGCACGTTCTTGGGGGGCAAATTCGGGACTGGGGGCGTTCATGCCAACCAGTTTAGGCCAAAGGCTGCGACTTGGTTTGAAGAAACTTGCAAGCCTTGATGAAAGGCGCTGCGCTCAGAGCAGGGCTTTTTTGAGCCACTCGGCAAAAGCGGCGCATTCCCAGCGTTCCATGGTGCCCGTGCGCCAGCAGAGGTAGTGCGCATGAGGGCTGGGCACGCGGCGGTTGAACAGGGGCACCAAGGTGCCGTTGTCCAGCCAAGGGGCAGCCAGTTTCAGACGCAACAAGGCCACGCCCATGCCGGCAGCCGCACCGTCGCACATCAGCCCGATGTCGTTGAATTGCGAGCCTTCGGTCGGCTCGGGCCAGTCGAGGTCGTGTGCGGCGAACCAAGTGCGCCAAGGCTCCAGCGGGCTGCGCAACAAGGGAAGGCCTTCGAGGTCGTCGCTGGTGTCAAAAGGACCGTGTTCACGGACAAAAGCCGGCGAAGCCATGGGGGTGACGTCGTCTTTGATCAGGCACACGTGCTCCACATCGGCGTAGCGACCGGTGCCAAAGCGCACGGTCAGGTCGGCGTCTTCGGCCACCACATCCAGCAAGGGGATGCTCACCTGGAGGGTGAGGTCGATCTCGGGGTAGGCCTCGCCAAACTGTTTGAGTCGCGGCATCAACACCGAGCGTGCAAACGTGGGCGTGACCGCCAAGCGCAATTTGCGCCGTCCCGGCGCCATGGCGTGGGTGGGGAATTTTTGCAAGGTGTTGAGGCCGTCGCGCACATGCGCGAGGTACTCGCTGCCCTCGGTGGTGAGCGAAAAATCCGCCCGGCCAAAGAGCTTGACCCCCATGATCTGCTCCAGCTGCTTGATGCGGTGGCTCACCGCGCTGGGGGTCACGCACAGCTCTTCGCTGGTTTGTGTGACGCTGCGCAGCCGTGCCAGTGCCTCAAACGTGAGCAGGCATTGGATGGGCGGGATGCGGATCGTCATGGGGCTTATTTGAAGACCACGGTTTTGTGACCGTTGAGCAGCACGCGGTGTTCGCTGTGCCACTTCACGGCACGCGCGAGCACTTGGCTTTCGGTGTCACGGCCAATCGCGGTGAGGTCGTCGACCGTCAAGCTGTGGTCCACGCGGGCCACGTCTTGCTCAATGATGGGGCCTTCGTCCAGGTCGGCCGTCACGTAATGCGCAGTCGCGCCAATGAGTTTGACGCCACGGTCGTGCGCTTGGTAGTAGGGCTTCGCACCCTTGAAGCTGGGCAAGAAGCTGTGGTGGATATTGATGGCTTTGCCCGAGAGTTCTCGGCACACATCGTCGCTCAAAATTTGCATGTAACGCGCCAGCACCACCAGCTCAGCGCCTTCGCTGCGAATCACCTCCAGCTGTTTGGTCTCTGCCTGCGCCTTGGTGGCCGCCGTCACCGGGATGTGGTGGAAAGGCACGTTGTAGCTGGCCGCGAGTTGGTAGAAGTCGCGGTGGTTGCTCACGATGGCGCGAATGTCCAAGCGCAGCAAACCGCTTTTCCAGCGGAACATCAGGTCGTTGAGGCAGTGACCTTCTTTGCTGACGAACAGCACGGTGCGCACCGGTTCGCTCAAAGGGTGCAAGGTCCAGCGCAAGCCAAAGCTGGGGGCGAACTCGGTCAAGGCCTTGCGCAAAGCATCGGGGCTCAGGCTGGCGCAGGCGAACTGCACACGCATGAAGAACAGGCCGGTGTCGTGGTCGTTGTACTGGGCGGCTTCTTCGATGTTGCCACCATGTTGGAGCAAAAAACCAGAGACGGCGTGCACGATGCCGGGACGATCGGCGCAGGAAAGGGTCAATACATAAGCAGGGTTCATGGCGCATGAATTGTCGCAGGAAGCCCGTGGGGTCGGGTTTGCTCGGCTAGGCGTGCCCTTGGGCGGGATGTCAGAATGTTAAAAACCGACTTTCTGGAGACTTTCAACCATGGCCTTTAACGACATCCGCATGGACAGCCAGTGGCTGCCCTTCACACCCAACCGCAGCTTCGCCAACGACCCCCGTATCTTCGTGGCGGCCAACGGCATGCACTTCACCACCCACGATGGCCGCCAAGTCATCGACGGCATCTCCAGCCTGTGGTGCGTGGGCGCGGGCCACAATCGCAAGCCCATCAACGAGGCCATCAAAAAACAGCTCGACACCCTGGACTACGGCACCGCCTTCAGCGCCAGCAACGACAAGGCCTTTCGCGCCGCCGACATGATCGCGGGCATGGCACCTGGCGACCTGAACAAGGTCTTGTTCTGCAACTCAGGGTCTGAGGCTGCCGACACCTCGATGAAAGTCGCCTTGGCCTATCACCGCGCCCGTGGTGAAGGTCATCGCAACATTTTCATTGGTCGCGAGCGCGGCTACCACGGCGTGGGCTTTGGTGGCATGAGCGTGGGCGGCATTCCAGCCAACCGAAAGGTCTACGGCACCAGCCTCTTGCCGCGCGTGGACCACCTGCGCTTTATCCACGACCCGGTCAACCACGCATACATTCACAACGAAGAACCGGTGTGGTCAGAAGACCCGCTGCTCGAACTCGAAAACCGCATCTTGCCCCTGCACGACGCCAGCAACATCGCTGCCGTCATCGTCGAGCCTGTGGCCGGGAGTGCGGGTTGGTACATCCCGCCCAAGGGCTACCTCAAGCGCTTGCGCGAGATTTGCGACAAGCACGGTATCTTGTTGATTTTTGACGAGGTCATCACCGGTTTCGGCCGCATGGGCACCAATTTCGCATCCGACTATTACGGTGTGGTGCCCGACATGCTCAACTTCGCCAAGTGCGTGACCAACGGTGTCATTCCCTTGGGCGGCGTGATTTGCCGCCAGCACATTTACGACGCCATGATGGGCGCGCACAGCAGCGCCCCTGCTCACGCTGTCGAGTTTTTCCATGGCTACACCTATTCGGGACACCCCGTGGCTTGTGCCGCGGCCATCGCCACGTTGGAGTTGTTCCAAGAAGAAAACCTGTTCGCCCGCGCCGGCGAGATGGGCAAGGTCCTGGGCGACGCCATGCACAGCGCACTCAAGGGCTTGCCCAACGTGGTCAGCATCCGCAGCATGGGTTGTGCGGCCGTGGTGGAACTGTCCCCCATTGCTGGCTTGCCGGGTAAACGCGCCTTCGACGTGTTCATGGACTGTTTCCACCGCGGTGTCTTGGTGCGCAACGCGGGCGAAAACCTGGTGTTTGCGCCGCCTTACATCGTGGAGAAGTCGCACATCGATACCATGGTCAACGCGCTGGCCGACGCCATTCAGCGCAACGCCTGATCGTTTTAGCGTGGCCGTGCCATCTCGGCGCAGTGGTCGCGCTCGGGCGTGGGCGGTGTGATCCAAGTCGCATCCGCCACGCCTTTGGCGTTGGTGTGGGGCTTGCCGGCGCGCATCCACACCACATGGGCTTCTTGCGCCAAGCTGGCCGACCAAAACAGTGGGATTCCACGGTCGCGTTTGACGTGCTCGGCCCCCGCCACCAACAACACCGTTTTGCCCGGCCGCAACCAGCGCTCGACAGTTTGGGCCATGCGCTGATCGCGGGCGATTTGGATGCGCGCCATCCCAGGCACTTGTGAGACGGGCAAAAGCCCACAGTGGCTACTCACCATGCGTTCGCGGTGATCCGCCAGCACCGCCGTGGGTACTTGCGCATCCCATTGTTCGTCGCGCATGACATCGCCCATGGCGGAGCGCGGCAGGTTGGCACCTACCACGGGCACACCCCATCGCACCGCTTGCATCACCACCGAGCCGTACCGTTGCCAAGGCCAGCCTGCGTCGTTCCAACGCAAGCGCTCGCGCACCTGGGCTTCGGTGGCATCGGTAGACAAGCCTGAGGTGTCGGTGCCGTCATCGGCCATCTCAAGCGCCAAGGCCGACAGGCCGGGCGATTGCGCCAATCGCCCCACGCTCAGGCGTGCCAAGGTTTGGTGTTCATCGGCATCGTGTTGTTCGCCCAACAAGACCACGGGGGCTTGGGCCGGCAATTCGCTCACGTGAGAGAGCCAATGCGGTGGAGTGGCTGCACAGGCGCTGAGCCACAGCACAGCGCTGAGGGGCGCGAAAACACTCAGCCGCATGAGGTGCGTCAGTGCACCACCACGGGCATCTGGGCCAGGCTGGCGTAGCGTTCGAGCATGTCTTCCACCTCGTCTTGCGAGGGGGTGTTTTGTTGCCAAGCGCTGATGTGTTGCTGGAACATTTCGGCCCACGAGCCGTCGAGGTAGACCTCTTTGCCCGAGCGTTTGTCCACGATTTCAAAACCGTGGCGTGGCAACTGTGGCGCCGCGTTTTCTTGAATATCGGCGTCGTCGACCGCGTTGGCCAAGATGTGGACCACGGCGAAGGATTCTGAGTCGTAGACGGTGTTCATGACCAAAGTCCTTTCTGTTGTGCTGACGTCGTTAGAACAAGCTTACATCGAAACGCGTTGGGCTTGCTCGGATGGTGTCATAGCTGGGGGTGGTGGGGGTTTTTTCAAGGGGCCAAGACCAAACGCTGGTCGAGCCAGTCGCCGTTGCTTTGGGTGATGCGGATGCGCACCGGCAGGTGTTGCAGGTTCGGTGCCATCCACAGCTCAACCGAGTTGTCATGTTCATGCAAAGCGGGGCGGATCAGGTGGCGGGCCACAACGGGGCCTTGCGGCAAGTCCACTGTTTGCAACTCACCCACCGACCAAAGCCACACGTCCACCGCACGAGAGCTGGCCACCGGCACCGCGATCGATTCACCGGCTTCCAGCGGGTGGGCTTGCAGTTGGGCCGCCAATTGCAAGATGACGCTCAAGCGGTCTTGGGTGCCGGGGGTCAAGGGCGCATCGGGGCGGTTGCGGCTGAAACGCACCCGTTGGCCTTCGTAGTCAAAGTGGGTGGCGGCCTCGTCGCGCTGGCGCTCCCCAAAGCGTTCGGGTAACAAACCTTGTGGGCCGATGCGCCCCACGCTGGTTTGGGTACGGGTGCCCAGCAACAGCATGCGCACCGCCAGAGAAGCGTCGTAGCGCCCCTCTTTCACGGTCCATTCAAACAAGCCTTCGGCAAACACGTTGATGCCTTTGACTTGACCGGTGATGTCGTAGACCAGCCGAGTTTGTCCGGATGGCACGGCAATCGGCGCAATAGGAGGGCTGTGGGTATGGTTTTCTTCCGCGTTCGAGGCCGATGTGTTGGCTGCCTCTAGGGTGTCGGGTGGCGCGGCTACGGGGATGTCCATGGGTGCCGGTTCGGCTGGCGAAGACTTGGCGACGGGGACAGGTCTAGGGTCTGGGGATTGCGGGGCTCGTCGCACACGGCCTACCCAGCGCACCGACGTCACGCGGTGTGCGCTGGGGGCTGTGTCGGCGTTGGCGCTGGCTGTTGGTGTGAGCAGCGCGTCGGGCAACACCCTGGTCGTGGCCTGGTGCTTCGGGCTGAGTGCAGAGAAGTCGAACAACAGGGCTGCGTGCGATGCCACCACAAGCACGATCAGCCACCACAAGGCTCGGCGCGGAATGCCGGTGCTGGGGTGGCCTAAAATTTGGCCATCTGGAGAATTGCGCATGAAACTGGCCACATACAAAGACGGCTCACGGGATGGACAACTGGTGGTGGTCAGCAAAGACCTGAGCACGGCCCATTATGCGACCGGTATCGCCCACACACTGCAACAAGCCTTGGACGATTGGAACTTCATCGCGCCGCAGTTGGAAGACCTCTACAGCACCCTCAACCAAGGCAAAGCAAGACACGCTTTTGCCTTCGATCCGGCCCTGTGCATGGCGCCGTTGCCACGCGCCCACCAATGGGTGCAAGGCAACGCCTATGCGTCGCACCAAGCTTTGACCCATGGCGCTGCAGCCAGCAAAGAGCTGCACTTGCAGTGGGGCAGCAGCGCTGCCTTTTTGGGCGCCACCGACGCCGTGGTGTTGCCGGGCGATGCGCCACGTGCGGACTTCGCAGCCGGTTGGGCCGCCATCACCGGTGATGTGGCGCAGGGCGTGGCGACGGGCGATGCCATCGACGGCGTGCGTTTGTTGGCCTTGACCAATGCTTGGCGGCTTCCAGAAGCGCCGCTCACCGATGCGCCTTGGGTGGCCTTCTCGCCCGTGGCGGTCACGCCCGACGAGCTGGGTGAGGCGTGGTCGCGCGGGCGCGTACACCTGACGCTGCAGACCCGCTGGAACGATCGCAAGGTGGGTTTGTGCGACGCCGCTGTGGGCATGACGCACCACATGGGCGCTTTGATCGCGGCGGTGGCGGCCCATCGCCCAGTGCGCGCTGGCACGGTGATCGGCACCGGTCCTGTGAGCAACCCTGCTGCTGACAGCGGAGCCAACCGCTGGCCCAAGGGGTATCACAGCGTGGCCGAGAAACGGGCGATGGAAATGGCCATGGACGGGGCTGTCAGCACCGATTGGGTGGCGCCGGGCGACCGCGTGGCGGTCGAAGCCAAAGGGTCTGATGGCCAGAGCGTCTGGGGCACCCTTGACCAGGGCTTGCCGCCCACGCCAGAGGCTCAGTAAATCTGGTTCAGGTCGGCGAAGCCTTTGACCTCGATCGGGTTCTTGAACGGGTCGAGGAAAAACATCGTCCACTGTTCGCCGGGCTTGCCCTCAAAGCGAATTTGCGGCTTCATCACAAAGTCGATGCCAGCAGCCGTGAGACGATCCGCCAAAGCTCGCCAGTCCGGCAGGTTCAGCACCAAACCGAAGTGCGGCATGGGCACCAAGTGCCCGTCCACCTTGCCGGTGTTTTGGGTTTTGAAGGGCTCACCCAAGTGCATGGAAATTTGGTGGCCAAAGAAGTCAAAGTCCACCCAGGTGTCGGTGCTGCGGCCCTCCTGGCAACCCATCACGTCCCCGTAAAAACGGCGAGCGGCGTCCAAGTCGGTCACATTGAATGCGAAGTGAAACAGGCTTTTCATGGTGAACAGCTTACAACAGCTGTCAGTCTTGCGTTGGCTGGTGTGGGGTTTAATGGATTGGTCTGTTCAACCACCAGGAGCGCCCCATGTCCAACAACGCCGGTTTTGATTTCACCCAGTTTGTTCCTGGGTTCGATTTCCTGAAAAACTTGGGTGCGGGATCGAGCGGGTCTTCCAGCGCCGCCAGCGCTTGGGTTGCCCCCACGTTGGACCCAGAAGAGTTGGACAAGCGCATCCAAGAACTCAAGACGGTGCAATTTTGGTTGGAGCAAAACGCAAAAGCCCTTGGAGCGACCATCCAAGCACTGGAGGTCCAGCGCATGACGCTGAGCACCCTCAAGAGCATGAACATGAATTTCCAAGACATGGTCGATGCCGCCAAGCCCGCTGCAGCGCCAGACCCAGCAGCGGCTGCGCCAGGTGTGGACCCCGCCCAGTGGTGGAACGCCTTGACCCAGCAGTTCCAAAACATTGCCAGCCAAGCTGTGCAAGACATGGGGCAACACGCACAAGCCCACGCCGCACCCAGTGCCGGTAAAGCCCAACCCAAGGCCAAATCCGCCACCCAAACGGCTCGCAAGCCCGCCGCCAAAACCGCGGCCAAACGCAAATCCGTCAAGCCTGCCGGTCGATGAAACGTTTTCCACACGCCCACGCCACGCACCCGCAGTGGCGCATGGCTGCCGCCTTGGTGGTTGCACAGTTGCGCGCGCAAATGGCCTTGCCCGATCACGTCATGGCCCCGACTTTGGGCTTGCTCTACATCACCGATCTGTACGCCGATGACGCGCAAGCCTTGCTCGACCACCTCAGCGCCGAGTTGCCCGAGGTGACCGATTGGGTGGGTACCACCGGGGTAGGCATCGTGGCCAACAACGTCGAATACTTTGACGAAGGTGCGCTCGCCGTCATGCTGTGCGACGTGCCTGTGGACCAATACCGCGTGTTCAGTGGCGTGGCACCGCTGTCGCCCAGTGGCCGCGCCGGAGCAGCGGGCTTTGTGGCCCACACCGCGCTCGTCCATGCCGATGGCCACGCCAGTGAGCTTGACGAACTGATCACCGAAATGGCCGAGCGCACGACCAGCGGCCACGTGTTCGGTGGTCTGTCGAGCGGTCGCGGCTCGGTGGTGCAATTTGCTTTGAGCAGTGCGGGGCAACTGGCCGGACAAGGTGCTTCCAGTGCGGTCTTGCGCGGGGGCTTGAGTGGTGTGGCGTTTTCGCCCGAAGTGGCCTTGGTGTCCCGCGTCACCCAAGGTGCACAGCCTTTGGGGCCCACCCGCACCGTCACCGACGCCGAGCGCAATGTCGTCTATGCCCTGGACGGTGAGCCCGCTTTGGACGTCATGCTGCGCGACCTCGACATTTCACTTGACCACCCCGAGGCCGCCATTGCCCGCGTGCGGCGCAGTTTGGTGGGCTTGGTGCTGCCCGATGCGATCCCGGTGCCCGCATCGGGTTTGCACGTGGCGGGTCAATTTGGCTCGGACGTGTTGGTGCGCCACCTGGTGGGCTTGGATCCCGAGCGGCGCGGCATCGCCATTGCCGCCACCGCCCCAGTGGGCACGCGCTTGACCTTTTGTGAACGCCACGCCGCCGCCGCCCGCGCCGACCTTATGCGCATGTGCGCCGAAGTCCGCGAAGAACTCGAAACCGTGTCGGTCTCTGACGAGCAGTGGGCCGACCCCTTTCAAGCCGAGCCCGCACGTCCCATCTTGGGCGCGGTCTACATCAGCTGCTTGGGCCGAGGTGGCCCCCACTTCGGCCAACCCAACGCCGAGATGCAGCTGGTGCGACATGCGCTGGGCGACGTCCCGCTGGTCGGCTTTTTCGCCAGCGGCGAAATCGCGCACCGCCAAGTGCATGGGTACAGCGGGGTGTTGACGGTGTTTACTGGCGATGTCGCATGAAATAAGCTCGTTTTTAATATGAGAGCAACGTGCAAACCCGTATTTGTTATGGGTTCATGCTGGCACGTTGAATTTCGTAGTGCGCAGATCTGGGGCCATATAACAGCCCTTTAGAGCCACCTGCTCGAAGAAGTCTTTGACTCGTGACGCCAGCCATTTCGTGACTTTTTTCGTTCACGGTGTTGGCGATTTGTTGGATAGCAGCATTTATAACCATTGCCAATAAGCCTTGCTGTTGGTTTTGCTGTTCTGCGGTGCTGGCGGTTGCGCTACCGCTCCAGAGCAGTTTTTGAGTCTGTAAGTCCACGAGACTTGCTTCAGCTGAGACGGTGGTATGGCTGTTTAAGACTTGATAGACCGTTCCATAAGCCGTGATTTTGATGTACAGAGCGGCGTCCGCTCCAAAAATTTCTCGTAATTTTTTGTGCGGTAGTTCGTGAGCAATGGCCGCTTCTGTAATTCCATTTTCCCTGAGTGTTTCATCCACCAGCGAGACCGGAAGAACGTAGTATCCCGATTCAGCCAAAGGCAACGTCACCTGGGACAACAAGCTTTGACTGGCGCGAACATCAGGCGTTTGATTCACTGGGGGAAGAACCAAGATGGATCTTGGATTGCTGGCCTTGAAGTTGCTGTAATCGTAGGGAGCGGGTGGCGTGTGTGAACAACCAGTCAGTATGATCAGTGCCAACAAAAAATGCGCGGCTAAGAGTCGCTTGATTTTGATCATATCTATCGATACTTATTTGGTTTTGAAAGATCGAAGCAAAAAGTTAACAAACGGCTCCGCCTCTGGAAATTGCTGTTTTTCTTCAAGCAGGGCCTGTTCAAATCGAGCAAGGTCGCCCTGTTTGCCATAGAGCAATCCAAGATGGGCTTGATAGCCTGGGGGAAGCGCTTGGTTAGAGGCCAATATTTTTTGTTTATTGGTTTCCATAGACCTTGTTTGCTCATCAAGCCCGGATTTATCTTGTCGGAAGTACGTGTCTAAGTTGGCTTGGTATCCAGACCAGCCGTACAAAGGCGCAGGCCCTTTGGGCGCGCCGGCACAGCCTGCTAAAAACAGGCCGGCACCGATCGTCAAGATTGTCAGTCGCAGTATGGAGTTCATGGAGCTCTAGAGAGGTTACAAGCGGTAGATTCAGTTGCTATCAGCGCGCCACTTGCCGGCGTCCATGTCGCGAGCCAGTTGGTTGACGGCGTCACGAATGGCCAAGTCCAACACTTTGCCGTTTAAGGTTGAGTCGTAACCGGCGGTGCTACCGAAGCCAATCACTTCTCGCTCCGATAAGCTGTATTCACCAGCACCTTGGGTGGAGTGCACCACTTCAGAAGTGATGATGTTGACGATGTTGACGTTAACTTTGGCGTACGCGACTTGTGTTTTCCCCCGCCCGAGAATGCCAAACAGCTGACGATCGCCCACGTCTTTACGACCGAACTCACTCACATCGCCAGTCAGCACATAGCGAGCGCCTTGGATATTTTGCGTCTGGCGCCCTAGCGTGGCTTCTTGCTTGATTTCGTTCATCACTGTTCTGTCCAGCACGCTGAAGCGTTGTGACTGTTGTAGATGCGTGACGAGAATCGTTTGGGCCTGGCTCCCCATTCGGTCTTCACCATTCGAGAAAACCCCTCTCATGAACGAAGAGCGGTTATCAAATTTGCCGACCGAGACCTTGATTCGAGCGCCAGTGTAGGCAGTGGCAGCGGCTTCAACTTTTTGAATGGGCACCGTGCGCGAGTTTTCTTGAACACAACCGCTCAGCAAAAAAGCGGCCCCAAAAAACATCAAAAGCTTCTTCATGTCTGTATTTCCTTAAATTCTTAGATGAAAATTTTAACCCTTTTGTGCACATGTAAAAACATACTTTTGGATGAAGCTTTTTATTTTATAGTATAATATTTCGGCTTATATTTATAAGCTTTAAATATTCAATAAGGAGTAAAAATGAAGAAAACCGCAACGACCTTGGCTTTGGCCGCTTACGCGCTGATGGGCTCTATGGGGTTGGCCCATGCTCAGGCTGGCACTTATCTGGGTGTTCAGCTCTCCAACCAAAAGATCAGTGCTGATGGCGAGTCGGACTCGGAAGATTTTTTTGGCATCTATGGCGGTATCAAGAGTGGCACCATCGCCTATGAGGCTGCGTTTTCACAGAAAACGATTGATGGTTTGACCTTTCGAATCATTGATGGCACCGTCAATCCCCATTTTCCGATTAACGACAAGGCGGATGTAGTGACCAAGATTGGTTTTCGCCATTCTTCATTTTCGATTGATAACGTCTCTGTCAATGGAACCAGTGTGCTCTTAGGTCTGGGTCTGCAGTATCAGTTGGCCCAGAAGGTGACTGGGCGCGTGATGTTTGACTACGCGCCTCGTGCGTTTGGTGAAAATATCAAAAACACCTCCTTGTCTGCAGGTGTGGCTTACAACTTCTAAGTTGCCTGATGAGCCGGCTTCTGGTCGGTTCATCGTGAATGAAGTTTGAGTGCCACCCCTTGTGCAGATCAATCAGACTTCATTCACGATGTATGGCGGCTTTGAGTCTATCTTGCACCAAGAAGATAGATCGTTGCTGATTTTCCCCTGCTGTATTGTTGTGATCAAACGCAATTACAAACGTACTCAGAAGTCGTTGGCTAGGATCGGTAGCTACCCGGTTATGTAAGATTCACTCGTGCTGCATGATCCTGATGGACCAGGAACATAAGAGAGTTGCTCTTGAATTGAGTGTTGACATTTAATCCTGATTCAAATTCCCCTGGCCCGATCCGCCTTGAACTGCGCCTGAAACGCCGAAAACCGCCCTTGCTCCAACGCTGCCCGCACCTCGCCCATGAGGTTCAAGTAGTAGTGCAGGTTGTGGATGGTGGTGAGCATGGGGCCGAGCATTTCGCCGCAGCGGTCCAGGTGGTGCAGGTAGGCGCGTGAGAAGCCACCCCGTCCACCATCGTCCCAACTCACGCCGCTGCGGCCGGCGCAGGCCAAGCAGGTGCAGGTCGTGTCCATCGGGCGGTGGTCGGTTTTGTGGCGGGCGTTGCGGATCTTCAGGTCGCCAAAGCGGGTGAACATGGTGCCGTTGCGGGCATTGCGGGTGGGCATGACGCAGTCGAACATGTCCACGCCGTCGGCAACGCCTTGCACCAAGTCTTCGGGCGTGCCCACGCCCATCAGGTAGCGCGGCTTGTTCGCGGGCAGGCGGTGCGGCGTGTGCGCCATGATCTGCAGCATCTGCTCTTTGGGCTCGCCCACACTCACGCCGCCGATGGCGTAACCAGGAAAGTCCATTTCCACCAAGGCTTCCAGCGACTCTTGGCGCAGGCTCTCGAACATACCGCCTTGCACGATGCCGAACAGGGCGTTGGGGTTCTCCAAGCGCTCGAATTCGGCCTTGGAGCGCAAGGCCCAACGGCGGCTCATTTCCATGCTCTGGCGAGCTTCGGCTTCGGTGGTGAGGTGCCCCTTGGTTTCGTAAGGCGTGCACTCGTCGAGTTGCATCACGATGTCCGAGTTGAGGTTGGTCTGGATCTGCATGCTCACCTCGGGTGACATGAAGAGTTTGTCGCCGTTGACGGGCGACGCGAAGGTCACGCCTTCTTCCGTGATCTTGCGCATGTCACCGAGCGACCAGACCTGAAACCCGCCCGAGTCGGTGAGGATGGGTTTGTTCCAGCGCTCAAAGCCATGCAAGCCGCCGAAGCTTTTCATGACCTCGTGGCCGGGGCGCATCCACAAATGGAAGGTGTTGCCCAAGATGATCTGTGCGCCCATGTCTTCCAAGCTTTGAGGTGTGACGCCTTTGACCGTGCCGTAGGTGCCCACGGGCATGAAGATGGGCGTTTGCACCACACCGTGGTTGAGCGTGAGCGTGCCGCGGCGGGCGTGGCTGCTGGGGTCTTGGTGCAAGACGTCGAACTTCAACATGGTTTTTTCTCCAACAACATGGCATCGCCGTAACTGAAAAATCGGTAGCCCTGAGCGATGGCGTGTCGGTACAAGGCGTGCATGTGTTCAAAGCCGGTGAAGGCGCTGACCAGCATGAGCAAGGTGCTTTTGGGTAAGTGAAAGTTGGTGATGAGCAGGTCCACCACTTGAAACTCAAAACCTGGCGTGATGAAGATGCTGGTGTCACCGCAGGTTTGGCCCGTCTGCGCCCAGCTCTCCAAGGTGCGCACACTGGTCGTGCCCACAGCCAACACACGACCGCCGCGCGCACGGCAGTCCGCAATGGCTTGAACCGTTTCTGGCGGTATGTTGTACCACTCGCTGTGCATGCGGTGCTCGCTCAAGTCTTCGGTTTTGACGGGCGAAAACGTCCCTGCGCCCACGTGCAAGGTCACGCTGGCACGCGCCACACCTTGGGCTTCCAATCCGCGCAAGACACCTTCATCGAAGTGAAGCGCCGCCGTTGGCGCGGCAGCGGCACCCGGGTTTTTGGCGAAGACGGTTTGGTAGCGGCGCTCGTCCTCGGCCTGTTGCTCGGGGCTGTCGGGCGACGCATCGCTTTGGTTTTGGTGGCGTTCGATGTAGGGCGGTAGCGGCATGTGACCGTGGGCTTGCATGAGCGCGTGCGGTTCGTCGCTGAAGCGAAAGTGAAACAACGGCCCATCGGCGTCCGGCCACCGGCCCAAGACCGTTGCCTCAAAGCCACCGTGCATGTGCAATACCGTGCCCACGGCGGGCTTTTTGCTGACCTTCATGTGCGCCACCACTTCGTGGCCCGTCAAGACCCGCTCGACCAGCAGCTCAAGCTGGCCACCAGAGGGCTTGTGGCCAAACAAGCGCGCTTTTACCACCTCGGTGTCGTTGAACACCAGCAGGTCGCCTGCACGCAGCAGCTGGGGGAGTTCTTTGAAGATGCGGTCAGCCCAAGGGTCTTGGCGGCCATCGAGCAAGCGCGAAGCGCTGCGTTCTGCGGTGGGGTGTTGGGCGATCAGGGACTCGGGCAATTCAAAGTCAAAGTCGCTCAGTCGGTAAGAGGTCATGTGCTTGAGGGCCGGACGGGCCCGTTCCAAGTGGGGGTTGAAGGGAAGAGGCAGAATTGTCCCATGTCAGAAACCGATCGCGCCCCCACCGCGCCCGCAGGCCCCAAACCCCTGTCGGCCGCCCAAAAAGCCTTGCGCAAGCTGGGCTTGTCGCGCGACATCGACTTGGCCTTGCACCTGCCCTTGCGCTACGAGGACGAAACCCGCATCACGCCGCTCAGGAGCTGCCGCGATGGCCAGTTGGCGCAGATCGAAGGCGTGGTCACGCGCAGCGAGGTACAGCTGCGCCCGCGCCGACAGCTTTTGGTCACGGTGGACGACGGCAGCGACACCTGCCAGCTGCGCTTCTTCACCTTTTACCCCGCGCACCAAAAAACCTTGGCCGAAGGCCAGCGCGTGCGCGTGCGTGGTGAGGTGCGCGGTGGCTTCTTGGGTTGGACCATGGTGCACCCCACGTTCTCGGCTGCAGGCGGCGAATTGCCAGAAGCCTTGACGCCGGTCTACCCCACCAGCGCGCAGCTGCCGCAAGCCTATTTGCGCAAGGCCGTGGCCAGCGGTCTGCGCCGCGCCGATGTGTCGGAGACCTTGCCCGCTTCGTTGCTCGACAGTCTGCAAGCGGCGGTGGCCCAAGGTCATGGTCCGCGCATGACTTTGGCACAAGCGCTGCATTTTTTGCACCATCCCGACCCCAACACCGCACTGGAGGCTTTGGAAGACCGCAGCCATCCAGCTTGGCAGCGACTCAAGGCCGAAGAGTTGTTGGCGCAACAACTGTCGCAACTCACGGCCAAACGCGAGCGCGAGCGCTTGGTAGCGCCCTCGTTGCGCGGCGATGTTGGGGGTTTGCCAGAGCGCCTGATGGAGCGTTTGCCATTTGCCCTGACCGCCGCTCAGCAGCGCGTGAGCGAAGAGATCGCGCGCGACTTGGTGCGCGCCGTGCCCATGAACCGTTTGCTGCAAGGCGATGTGGGTTCGGGCAAAACCGTGGTGGCGGCTTTGGCCGCTGCGGTGGCCATGGGCGCTGGCTGGCAGTGTGCCTTGATGGCCCCCACCGAAATTTTGGCGGCCCAACATTTCGCCAAATTGGTTCAATGGATTGAACCCATCCTGCTGCCTACGGGGCGTCGAGTGGCTTGGCTCACGGGTAGCCAAAAAAAGAAAGAGCGCCAAGCCATGCTGGCCTTGATTGCCAGTGGCGAAGCAGCCTTGGTGGTCGGCACGCACGCGGTGATCCAAGAGCAGGTGGAATTTCAGCGTTTGGGTTTGGCCATCATCGACGAGCAGCACCGCTTTGGCGTGGCGCAGCGCTTGGCCCTGCGCAGCAAGTTGCGCGATGGCGGCGAGCCGCACCTGCTCATGATGAGCGCCACCCCCATCCCGCGCACCTTGGCCATGAGTTATTTGGCCGACTTGGACGTGTCCACCATCGATGAGTTACCCCCTGGGCGCACACCCATCGTGACCAAGTTGGTCGCCGATGCGCGACGCCCCGACGTCATCGAGCGCATCCGTGCCCAGTTGATCGAAGGTCGGCAGGTGTATTGGGTGTGTCCGCTGATCGAAGAAAGTGAGGCTTTGGACCTGAGCAATGCCACCGAAACCCACGCCGAGCTGTGCGCTGCACTGAACCCATCTGGCGCACCCGTGGTTTTGGTGGGCTTGCTGCACTCGCGGATGAGCAGCGTCGACAAACAGGCTGTGATGGCCGAGTTTGTGCAGGGTCGCATGGGCGTGCTCGTGTCCACCACCGTCATCGAGGTGGGGGTGGACGTGCCCAACGCGTCTTTGATGGTGATCGAACACGCCGAACGGTTTGGTTTGTCACAGTTGCACCAGTTGCGCGGTCGGGTGGGACGAGGAGCGGCTGCATCCGCCTGTGTGTTGCTCTACTCGCACAACGACAACGGTCGCTTGAGCGAGACTGCGCGCCAACGCCTCAAGGCCATGGCCGATACGAACGATGGTTTTGAAATCGCTCGGCGAGACTTGGAGATCAGAGGCCCGGGTGAGTTTTTGGGGGTTCGTCAATCGGGTTCGGCTTTGCTGCGTTTTGCCGACCTGAACACCGATACCCACCTCTTGGCCTGGGCTCAAGCCGCCGCTCTGGTCATGTTGGAGCACCACCCCCAAGCTGCCCGGCGTCACATCGCCCGCTGGTTGGGTGAAAAGACCGACTACTTCAAGGCTTGATGCAAGACAAAGTGGCCCCTGCGCTTTGACGCAAAATAGCGCCATGACCCTGACCGAACTCAAATACATCGTGGCCGTGGCCCGTGAGCGGCACTTTGGTAAAGCGGCCGAGGCCTGCTTTGTCTCGCAGCCCACCTTGTCCGTGGCCATTAAAAAACTCGAAGAAGAGCTCGAAGTCAAAATTTTTGAGCGCAACGCCAACGAGATCAATACCACGCCTTTGGGCGAAGAAATCGTGCGCCAAGCGCAATTTGTGTTGGACCAATCGGCCCACATCAAAGAAATCGCCAAGCGCGGCAAAGATCCCTTGGCGGGCCCACTGAAGCTCGGCGTGATTTACACCATTGGCCCGTATTTGTTGCCGCACTTGGTGCGCAACGTGATCGACCAAACGCCACAGATGCCTTTGGTGCTGCAAGAAAACTTCACCGCCAAGTTGCTCGAGTTGTTGCGCAATGGCGAGATCGATTGCGCCATCTTGGCCGAGCCTTTCCCCGACAACAGCTTGGCGATTGCGCCGCTTTACGACGAACCCTTTGTGGCCGCTTTGCCACGCAAACACCCGCTGGCCAATCAAGCCACGATCACCACCGAAGAAATCAAAAACGAAAATATGCTTTTGCTCGGCACAGGACACTGTTTTCGTGACCACGTGCTGGAGGTTTGCCCCGAATTTGCGCGTTTCACGAGCCATGCCGATGGCGTGCAAAAAGGTTTTGAAGGCTCGTCGTTGGAGACCATCAAACACATGGTGGCTGCGGGCATGGGTGTGACCTTGGTGCCGCGTTTGTCGGCACCCACATCGGCCCTCTCGGCCTCGAACTCCGGTGTGAAAGACTACGGGGACTCGGCCTACGTCAGCTACGTGCCCTTTGCGGGAGACCCACCCACGCGCCGTGTGGTACTGGCCTGGCGCCGCAGCTTCACCCGATACGAGGCCATTGCCGCTTTGCGCAACGCCATCTACGCCTGTGAATTGCCGGGCGTGACGCGTTTGTCATGATCGCGCTGCTGCGCACGCGGCTGGCGCTCTACCTCGACCTGATCCGTTGGAACCGGCCCGCTGGTTGGTTGCTCCTGCTGTGGCCCACGCTCACCGCGCTGTGGGTGGCGGCCGATGGTTTTCCCGGCTGGCATTTGCTCACGGTGTTCACCTTGGGCACCATCCTCATGCGCAGTGCGGGCTGTTGCATCAACGATGTGGCCGACCGCGACTTTGACCGCCACGTCAAACGCACCGCCCAGCGCCCCATCACCAGTGGTCGTTTGGGTGTGAAGGAAGCTTTGTTGGTGGGGGCGGTGTTGGCGCTCTTGGCGTTCGCCTTGGTCTTGACCACGAATGGACTCACCATCATGGAGTCTTTCTTGGCTTTGGCCGTCACCTTGATTTACCCCTATGCCAAACGCCACTTTTCCATGCCGCAAGCCGTGTTGGGCGTGGCCTTCAGCTTCGGCATCCCCATGGCCTTTGCCGCGGTGCAGGGTGAGATACCGGCTTTGGCTTGGGGCCTGATGCTGGGCAACTGGTGTTGGGTCTTGGCCTACGACACCGAATACGCCATGGTCGATCGCGACGATGATTTGAAGATCGGTATCAAAACTTCCGCCATTACCTTGGGTCGCTGGGACGTGCCAGCGATCGCGGGGTTTTATGTGGCCCACCTCTTGTCTTGGGCTTGGTTGCTCGACGTGGTCAGCGGCGGCTTTTGGTTGTGGTTCGGCTTGGCCGGCGCTGCCGTTCAGGTGCTGTGGCACTGGGTCTTGATTCGCGACCGCAGCCGCGAGGGTTGCTTCAAGGCTTTTCGACTCAACCACTGGATCGGCTTGAGCCTGTTCGCTGGCGTGGTCTTGAGCCACGCGGTGTGAATCAGGCCTTGCCGAATTCGTCGCCGAGCTCGCGCGCCCGCTGTTCGGCGGCTTGCATGGCTTTCACAAAAGCGGGCTTGATCTGCGCCGAGTCCATGGATGTGAGGGCCGCGTAGGTCGTTCCGCCTTTGGAGGTGACCCGTTGGCGCAGCACCTCCAAGGGTTCGTTGGACGCCGCGGCCAGAGCGGCGGCACCCGAAAAAGTGGCCACGGCCAGCTGGCGCGCCTGCTCGGCACTCAAACCCATGCCCGTGCCCGCCTCGGTCATCGCTTCCAAGAAATAAAACACATAGGCTGGGCCCGAGCCCGAAAGCGCGGTGACCGCGTCCAGGTGGGCCTCTTGGTCGACCCAGACGTACTGGCCGGTGGTGCGAATGACCTGTTCAACCCAAGCCCTGTCCTCAGCGGACACCGCAGGGCACGGGAACAAGCCGGTGATGCCTTGGCCGACCAAGGCCGGGGTGTTGGGCATGCTGCGCACCACGCGATCGCTGCCCAACCAGCGGCGAATGCTGTCGGTGCGGATGCCGGCGGCCACCGATAGGTGCAGGGCTTGGCGGGTGTGGGGGCTTGCGGGTGCGGCCGCTTCGGCAAAGACTTGGGGCTTGACCGCCCAAACCACCAGGTCGGCCTGCGCCAAGCCGGGGCCAGCGGCGTTCAGGGCGTTAAGCCCAAAGTCAGCTTTCAACTTGGTGGCGGTCTCGGCAAACGGCTCAACCACGGTGAATTGGTCGGTGCCCATGCCTTGTCGGATCAGGCCGCCGATGATGGCGCTGGCCATGTTGCCGCCGCCAATGAATGCGATGTGGGGGTGTGCAGTGCTCATGCCCCAGAGTGTAGGCCGTGCGCGCAGATTCAAAATAGTTGAAAGAAATGTTTGACCCGAGCCAAAACCTGTGTCATAATCAACGGCTTCGCCTTCATTGGCGGAGTAATTTTCAGCCCAAAGAAAGGGTCTGTCTGCTGGTGCGGATGGGCCTAGACAACGGGCCCAAGACTGATCATTCCTTGCCGTGGTGGTGAGGAAGATTCAAGTTGGGACTTAAATCAAATGATCCAAACGCAATCTCGACTCGATGTTGCTGACAACACGGGCGCCAAATCCGTGATGTGCATTAAGGTGCTCGGCGGCTCCAAGCGCCGTTACGCCAGCGTGGGCGACGTCATCAAAGTCACTATCAAAGAAGCCGCTCCCCGTGGCCGCGTCAAAAAAGGCGAGGTTTACAGCGCAGTGGTGGTTCGCACGGCCAAGGGCATCCGCCGCCCTGATGGTGCGCTGATCAAATTCGACGGCAACGCAGCAGTGTTGCTCAATGCCAAGCTGGAGCCCATCGGCACCCGCATCTTCGGACCCGTGACGCGCGAGCTGCGCACCGAGAAGTTCATGAAGATCGTGTCTTTGGCGCCTGAAGTTCTGTAAGGATCGACCATGAACAAGATTCGCAAGGGCGACGAAGTCATCGTGATCACGGGTCGCGACAAGGGTAAGCGCGGCAAAGTTGCCGAGCGCGCCTCTGAAGACCGCTTGATCGTTGATGGCGTCAACATCGTCAAGAAGCACGCCAAGCCCAACCCCATGAAGGGTGTGACGGGCGGCATCATCGACAAGACCATGTCGATTCACCAGTCCAATGTGGCGATCTTCAATGCCGCAACCGGTAAGGCTGACCGCGTGGGCATCAAGCAGTTGGCTGACGGCACCAAAGTGCGTGTCTTCAAGTCCAGCGGCGAAGAAATCAAGGTGGCATGAGCATGACCCGCTTTCAAGAAATTTTCCGCGACAAAGTGGCTCCGGCCTTGATGACCCAGTTCGGCTACAAGTCGACCATGGAAGTGCCTCGCATCACCAAGATCACCCTGAACATGGGTGTGAGCGAAGCGGTTGCAGACAAAAAAGTCATGGACAACGCCGTGGGCGACCTGACCAAAATTGCGGGTCAAAAACCTGTGGTGACCAAGGCTCGCAAGGCCATCGCGGGTTTCAAAATCCGTGAACAGCAAGCCATTGGCTGCATGGTGACCCTGCGCGGTGCCCGTATGTACGAATTCCTGGACCGTTTCATCACCGTAGCCCTGCCTCGCGTGCGTGACTTCCGCGGTATTTCGGGCAAAGCCTTCGATGGCCGTGGTAACTACAACATCGGCGTCAAAGAGCAGATCATTTTCCCTGAGATCGAGTACGACAAGGTGGATGCCTTGCGCGGCCTCAACATCAGCATCACGACGACCGCCAAGACTGACGAAGAGTGCAAGGCTCTTCTGGCTGGTTTCCGTTTCCCGTTCAAGAACTGAGGTGGCGCGTGGCTAAACAAGCACTACTCCAACGTGAACTCAAGCGCGAAAAACTCGCCGCTAAGTTCGCCAAAAAATACGCAGAACTCAAAGCCATCGCCAAGAGCGCGCAGCGCTCTGAAGAAGAGCGCGATGCCGCTCGTCTGGCTTTGCAGAAGTTGCCCCGCAACGCCAACCCCACTCGCCAGCGCAACCGCTGCGAGATCACGGGTCGCCCACGCGGTACGTTCAACCAGTTCGGCTTGGCTCGCGCCAAAGTCCGTGAACTGGCTTTCGCCGGCGAAATCCCCGGCATCACCAAAGCCAGCTGGTAAGCCCTAGGAGAACCCCACATGAGCATGAGTGATCCTATCGCCGACATGTTGACCCGCATCCGCAATGCACAGATGGTGGACAAAGCCACTGTGTCGATGCCGGCCTCCAAAGTCAAAGCCGCGATTGCCCAAGTCCTGAAAGACGAAGGCTACATCGACGGATTCAAGGTGTTGTCCGAGGGTGGCAAGAAAGAACTTCAAATCGCTTTGAAGTACTACGCTGGCCGGCCTGTCATCGAGCGCATTGAGCGCGTGAGCCGTCCTGGCCTGCGCATCTACCGCGGCCGCGACGCCATCCCGCAAGTCCAAAACGGTCTGGGTGTGGCCATCGTCACGACGCCTAAAGGTGTCATGACCGATCGCAAGGCGCGCGCTACCGGTGTCGGTGGCGAAGTCCTGTGTTACGTCGCCTAACGCCGGCATTGAGGAGCAACTGAATGTCACGTATTGGAAAAATGCCGGTCGCCGTCCCCAATGGGGTCGAAGTGGCCATCAACAGCGCTCAGATCAGCGTGAAGGGCTCTTTGGGCTCTTTGGTGGTGAACCAAAACACCCTGGTCAAAGTGGAAAACAACGCAGGTTCGATTTCTTTCGTGCCTGTTGACGAGTCTCGCGAAGCCAATGCCATGTCCGGCACCATGCGTCAGCTGGTGAACAACATGGTGCAAGGTGTCAGCAAAGGCTTTGAAAAGAAGCTCACCTTGATCGGTGTGGGTTACAAGGCCGCGGCGCAAGGCGCCAAGCTGAACTTGAACGTGGGTTACTCCCACCCAGTGGACATTCAAATGCCCGCCGGTATCAAGGTCGAAACGCCCACGCCCACCGAAGTGATCATCAAAGGTGCCGACCGCCAACGCGTTGGCCAAATCGCTTCCGAAATTCGCGCCGTTCGTCCCCCAGAGCCCTATAAGGGCAAGGGCATCCGTTATGCGGATGAGAAGGTCGTGATCAAGGAAACGAAGAAGAAATAAGGATCAGGATCATGTTGACGAAAAAAGAGCAACGTCTGCGCCGGGCCCGTCAGACACGCATTCGGATTGCGCAGCAAGGCGCCATCCGTTTGGCAGTGAACCGCACCAACTTGCACATCTACGCCACCGTTATCTCCGAAGATGGCGCCCGCGTGTTGGTCTCTGCTTCAAGTGCAGAAGCCGAAGTTCGCGCCCAACTGGGTGCTGCTGGTAAAGGTGGCAACACCGCCGCAGCCCAAGTTGTTGGCAAGCGCATCGCTGAAAAAGCGAAGGCCGCTGGCATTGAAAAAGTGGCGTTTGACCGTTCGGGCTTTGCCTACCACGGCCGGGTGAAAGCCCTGGCAGATGCGGCTCGCGAAGCCGGTCTGCAGTTCTGATCAAGCAGGATACACAAAATGGCTAAATTTCAGGCAAACGTAAAGAACGAAGCGAACGAAGACGGCTTGCGCGAAAAGATGATCGCGATCAACCGCGTGACCAAAGTGGTCAAGGGTGGTCGTATCCTCGGTTTCGCAGCACTGACCGTGGTCGGTGACGGCGATGGCCGCGTCGGCATGGGTAAGGGCAAGGCCCGTGAAGTGCCCGTGGCCGTGCAAAAGGCCATGGAGCAAGCTCGTCGCAACATGATCAAGGTTTCGCTCAAGAACGGTTCCCTGCACCACAACGTGCACGGTGAACACGGTGCGGCCAGCGTCATGATGTTGCCCGCATCCAAGGGTACCGGCATCATCGCTGGTGGCCCCATGCGTGCGGTTTTCGAAGTCATCGGTATCACCGATGTGGTGGCCAAGAGCCACGGTTCGAGCAACCCCTACAACTTGGTGCGCGCCACGCTGGACGCATTGAAGAACTCCACCACCCCATCCGAAGTTGCAGCCAAGCGCGGCAAGTCGGTTGAGGACATCCTGAGCTGATTGGAGCGATCATGACCACTGCTAATACCGTCAAGGTCCAACTCGTTCGCAGCCCCATCGGTTGCAAAGAAGACCACCGCGCCACCGTGCGTGGTTTGGGCTTGCGCAAAGTCAACAGCGTCAGCGAATTGCAGGATACCCCTGCAGTGCGCGGCATGATCAACAAGATCAGCTACCTGGTCAAGGTACTCTGATTCGGAGTCACAAGACATGGAACTCAACAACATCAAGCCCGCCTCGGGCGCCAAGCACGCCAAGCGTCGCGTGGGTCGTGGCATTGGCTCTGGCCTGGGTAAAACCGCTGGCCGTGGTCACAAAGGTCAGAAATCGCGTTCGGGCGGCTACCACAAGGTCGGCTTCGAAGGCGGTCAAATGCCCATGCAGCGTCGCTTGCCCAAGCGCGGCTTCAAGTCCCAGCAGCTCCAGTTCAACGCTGAAGTCACTTTGAGCGACATCGCCGCCTTGAACGCCAAAGAAGTCGACATGCTCGCTTTGAAACAAGCCGGCCTGATCTCCAACTTGGCCAAGCGCGTCAAGGTCGTCAAGACCGGTGAAATCAAAGCCGCCGTGGTGTTGAAGAACATCGCAGCGACGGCCGGTGCCAAGCAAGCCATTGAGGCTGCTGGCGGTTCGTTGGTTTAAACCGATAAGCGACACGACCGTGGCAACTGGATCAATGGCTCAAGCACCCGCAGGCAAGTACGGCGACCTCACCCGTCGTCTGGTATTCCTGCTGCTGGCGCTCGTCGTTTACCGCATCGGGACACACATCCCGGTGCCGGGTATCGATCCCGATCGATTGGGGCAACTTTTCCAGCAACAGTCGGGCGGCATTCTGAGCTTGTTCAATATGTTCTCGGGCGGGGCGTTGGAGCGATTCAGCGTCATGGCCTTGGGCATCATGCCGTACATCTCGGCCTCGATCATCATGCAACTGGCCACCTATGTGGTGCCCACGTTTGAGCAGTTGAAGAAAGAGGGCGAAGCCGGTCGTCGCAAAATCACCCAGTACACCCGCTACGGCACGTTGGCTTTGGCGATTTTCCAGGCCTTGGGTATTGCTGTGGCGCTGGAGAGCACCGCTGGTTTGGTCATTGACCCCGGCATGGCCTTCCGAGTGACCACCGTGGTCAGCTTGGTGGCTGGGACCATGTTCCTCATGTGGCTTGGTGAGCAAATCACCGAGCGTGGTTTGGGTAACGGTATTTCGATCCTGATTTTTGCGGGTATCGCGGCGGGCTTGCCCAGCGCAGTCGGCGGCTTGTTGGAGTTGGTTCGCACCGGGGCCATGAACATTTTGGTGTCCATCTTGATCATTGCATTGGTGATCTTGGTGACTTACTTTGTGGTGTTTGTTGAGCGCGGCCAGCGCAAGATTTTGGTCAACTACGCCCGTCGGCAAGTGGGCAACAAGGTTTACGGCGGCCAGTCTTCGCACCTGCCTTTGAAACTCAACATGGCCGGTGTGATTCCCCCGATCTTCGCATCGTCCATCATCTTGCTGCCCACCACCTTGGTGAGTTGGATCAGCACCGGTGAAAGTACGCGTTGGTTGCGCGACTTGGCTTCGGCTTTGGCGCCTGGACAACCCGTTTATGTGGCGTTCTATGCCGCTGCTATCATCTTCTTCTGCTTTTTCTACACGGCCTTGGTTTTCAACAGCCGCGAAACCGCAGACAACCTCAAGAAAAGTGGCGCGTTCATTCCCGGTATTCGTCCCGGTGATCAAACCGCCCGTCACATCGACAAAATCCTGCTGCGTTTGACCTTGGCTGGTGCCATTTACATCACCGCAGTGTGTTTGTTGCCCGAATTCTTGATCTTGAAGTACAACGTTCCGTTTTACTTCGGTGGTACGTCTCTGTTGATCATTGTGGTGGTGACCATGGACTTCATGTCCCAGGTACAAAACTACATGATGTCGCAACAGTACGAATCGCTGTTGAAGAAGGCAAATTTCAAGCCCAGTTGATCGCTCACGATCAACAAGGCCAGTGGTTAAATGTTTGTTGGAATTTCTAGGAGAAAACAATGAGAGTTTCGGCGTCGGTCAAAAAAATGTGCCGCAACTGTAAGATCATCAAACGCAAGGGTGTTGTGCGAGTGATTTGCACAGATCCGCGTCACAAGCAGCGTCAAGGCTGATTGAAGTTTAGAGGACCAACATGGCTCGTATTGCAGGTATCAACATTCCGCCGCACAAGCACGCCGAAATCGGCTTGACGGCTATCTTCGGCATTGGCCGCACCCGTGCTCGCAAAATTTGCGAGGCTTGTGGCATCGCTTATGACAAAAAGATCAAGGATCTGAACGACGTCGAACTCGAAAAGGTTCGCGACCAGGTCAACTTGTTCACGATCGAGGGTGACCTCCGCCGTGAAACCACCATGAACATCAAGCGACTGATGGACATTGGCTGCTACCGCGGCTTCCGTCATCGTCGTGGTCTGCCCATGCGCGGCCAGCGCACCAAGACCAATGCACGCACGCGCAAGGGCCCTCGTAAGGCAGCCCAATCGCTGAAGAAGTAATCGGTAAGGAACCCCATGGCTAAGTCTCCCTCCAGCAGCGCCGCAGCCCGCGTTCGCAAAAAAGTCCGCAAGAACATTGCCGATGGCATTGCACACGTCCACGCGTCGTTCAACAACACCATCATCACCATCACGGATCGCCAAGGCAATGCTTTGTCTTGGGCTTCTTCCGGTGGTCAGGGCTTCAAAGGTTCGCGCAAATCCACGCCTTTCGCAGCCCAAGTGGCTTCCGAAGTGGCTGGTCGTGCCGCCATCGAACAGGGCATCAAGAACCTCGACGTCGAGATCAAGGGCCCAGGTCCTGGTCGCGAATCGTCGGTTCGCGCTTTGGGTGCCTTGGGCATCCGCATCACGTCGATCGCTGACGTGACGCCCGTGCCGCACAACGGCTGCCGCCCTCAAAAGCGCCGCCGCATCTGATGTGAATACCACCCTTTCGGTGGTGGTATATAATCAAAAGCTTTTTCCGAGCTGCCACTGCAGAAATGCCTGCGGTGGCATTTTTTACTAAGCCCACCGCCATTTGCGCACTGCGTATTTGGCTCCCGCAACACAACGGTTGCGGCAGAAACGACAAAGGACCATTCCGTGGCACGTTACCTCGGCCCCAAGGCCAAACTTTCCCGCCGTGAAGGCTCAGACCTGTTGCTCAAGAGCGCCCGCCGCTCCATCAGCGACAAAGCCAAATTCGACTCCAAGCCTGGCCAACACGGCCGCACTTCGGGTCAGCGCACCTCGGACTACGGTCTGCAATTGCGCGAGAAGCAAAAAGTCAAACGCACCTACGGTGTGTTGGAGCGTCAGTTCCGCCGTTATTTCGCTGAAGCTGATCGTCGTCGTGGCAACACCGGCGCCAACTTGCTGAGCTTGTTGGAGTCGCGTTTGGACAACGTCGTTTTTCGCATGGGTTTTGCATCGACCCGCGCTGAAGCGCGTCAAATGGTTTCGCACAAAGCCATTCAGGTCAATGGTCAGTCGGTCAACATCCCTTCTTACTCGGTCAAGGCTGGCGACATTGTTGCTGTGCGCGAGAAGTCCAAGAAGCAAGTGCGTGTGACAGAAGCCCTGGAGTTGGCCAAACAAATTGGTTTCCCCGCATGGGTGGATGTGTCGGCCGACAAGGCCGAAGGCGTCTTCAAGAAGAGCCCTGATCGCGACGAGTTTGGTGCAGACATCAACGAATCGTTGATCGTCGAATTGTATTCACGTTAATCCCGTTCCCGGCGGCCTCATGGTTGCCGGGCGTCCATCGGCCTTATCGGTGTAACGAACCGAGGGTATTGAAGGAAGTCGCATGCTGAACAATCTGCTGAAACCCAAAACCATCAACGTCGAACAAGTGTCGACCAACCGCGCCAAGGTGATCTTGGAGCCCTTCGAGCGTGGCTTTGGTCACACCTTGGGCAACGCTTTGCGTCGCGTCTTGCTGTCTTCGATGGTTGGCCACGCCCCCACCGAAGTCACCATCGCTGGTGTTGTGCACGAATACTCGTCGATCGACGGTGTTCAAGAAGATGTGGTCAACATCTTGTTGAACCTCAAAGGCGTGGTTTTCAAATTGGAAAACCGCGACGAAGTGACCCTGAGCCTGCGCAAAGAAGGCGAAGGCGTCATCACGGCCGCTGACATCCAGACACCTCACGACGTCGAGATCGTCAATCCCGAGCACGTCATTGCCACCCTGGCCGCTGGTGCCAAGTTGGACATGCAAATCAAGGTCGAAAAAGGGCGTGGTTATGTGCCCGGTAGCCTGCGTCGTCACGACGACCAGACCCGCTCGATCGGCCGCATCGTTTTGGATGCATCTTTCTCGCCCATCAAGCGCGTGAGCTACACCGTTGAGAGCGCCCGCGTTGAGCAGCGCACCGACTTGGACAAACTGGTTTTGGACATCGAAACCAACGGCGCCATCGGCCCAGAGGATGCTGTCCGTGCTTCTTCCAAAATTTTGGTCGAGCAGCTGGCCGTGTTCGCACAGCTCGAAGGCGTGGACCTGTTCGCTGAAGCCGCTCCTCGCAGCAGCCAAGCGTTCGATCCTCTGTTGTTGCGCCCCGTCGATGAGCTCGAGCTCACCGTACGTTCGGCCAACTGCTTGAAGGCCGAGAACATCTATTACATCGGTGACCTGATCCAGCGCACCGAAAACGAGTTGCTCAAGACTCCCAACCTGGGTCGCAAGTCGCTCAACGAAATCAAGGAAGTCCTCGCTTCGCGTGGTCTGACTTTGGGCATGAAGCTGGAAAACTGGCCCCCAGCAGGTTTGGACAAACACTGATCCAGCCTTGGTCTGACGAACCCTCCAGTACCTGATACGGCTGGAGGCAAAACAACTGAAAGGAAACTCAAATGCGTCACGGACACGGACTTCGCAAACTCAACCGCACCAGCGAGCACCGCCTCGCCATGCTGCGCAACATGATGAACTCTTTGCTCACGCACGAAGTCATCAAAACCACGGTGCCCAAAGCCAAAGAGCTGCGCCGCGTGGTCGAACCCATGATCACCTTGGCCAAAGAAGCCACCGTGGCCAACCGCCGTTTGGCGTTTGACCGCTTGCGTGACCGCGACGTCGTCGTCAAGTTGTTCAACGAACTCGGCCCACGTTTCAAAGCCCGTCCAGGCGGCTACACCCGCATTCTGAAGATGGGTTTCCGTGTTGGCGATAACGCGCCCATGGCATTGGTCGAATTGGTCGATCGCGCTGAAGACAGCGCCGCTGAAGCCCCCAAAGCGTGATAGAATAATCCTCTTGACGCGCGGTGGAGCAGCCTGGTAGCTCGTTGGGCTCATAACCCAAAGGTCGCAAGTTCAAATCTTGCCCGCGCAACCAAACAGCCAGATCACTGGCTTTTGAAAAACTAACCTGTACCGGTTCCGGTGCAGGTTTTTTTTTGCCCCTCCAGGGCATTTAACCCAGCCACCACAAACGTGCAAGATGGGCTTTTGCTAAAGGTACAGCCATGTCACTGATCCGATTCCAATCTCGAGAAACCGCTGATGTTTTGATGTTGGCACAGCACGCCGAACCTTTTCTGCAGGCATGGGGCAAAGATGTCCAAGGCCCTGGCGTGCTCTTGCCCGTCGACATGGAAAAAGCCCGTCAAGCCACGCACGCAGTGGTGCAAGCCGAAGAGGCCATGCAAGCCCAGCGCATCGAAGAGGCCAAAGCCCAAGGGATGCCTGCGCCCAAGTTTGAACCGATTGGCATGCGTCAACGCAGTGTTCCCTTGCTGGAGATGATGCGTCGCTGTGAAAAGGCCGACGTGGAGATCGTTTGGGGTGTTTGACATGACCGAAACAAACGAAAAAAGCCACCCCTCAGGGTGGCTTTTTCATAGCAGAAGTTCAGGGTCGGATCAGTCGGCGAACTGACCCGCGGCTTCGATCACTGCGCTCAAGCTCTTGATCTGGCCAGCCACGAAGTTTTTGTGACCTTCAGGTGTAACGCGGTTGTCGGTCACGATGACGGCACCCAGCTCCTGTTGGCGCTTGACGAACTCAGGATCCTTCAAGGCCACCTTGAGGGCGTCGTTCAAACGCTTGGTGACAGCGGCTGGCGTGCCTTTGGGGGCATACAAACCGTGCCAAATGGTCAGGTTGAAGTCCTTCAAGCCTGCTTGCTGCAAGGAAGGCAAGTCTTTCAAGACTTTGTTGTCCTTCAGCGGCTTGGCGGTGGTCACAGCAAACCCTTTCACGCGGCCGGCCTCAATCTGGCTCACGGTGTTGGTGGTCTGGTCACACATGACGTCCACTTGACCGCCGATCAAGGCGTTCATGGCTGGAGCAGTACCACCAAAGGGGATGGTGGTCATGGCTTTGTCCAGCTTCATGGCCGATTGCCACATCAAACCGCACAGATGCGACGCAGAACCCAAACCTGCATGGGCCAAGTTCAGCTTGCCGCCGTTGGCTTGGATGTAGCTGGCGAACTCTTTGTAGTTCTTGGCTTCGAGCTTGGGCGAGCCCAACAAAGTCATGGGCACGTCGTTGATCATGCCCAAGTATTCGAAGTCGTCCAAAGCCTTGAAGGGCAGTTTGCGGTACAGGCCCGCGGTAGCCGCCATACCGATGTGCCAAACCAGCAAGGTGTGGCCGTCTTTGTCGGCGCGGGCGACTTTACCAGCACCGATGGTGCCGCCAGCGCCAGCGGCGTTTTCAACGATGATGCTGGCGTCGCCCAAAGGCTTGCGCATGGCTTCGGCCAACTGGCGAGCGACCAAGTCGGTGGGGCCACCGGCGGCGAAAGGCACCACGATGGTGATGGGCTTGCTGGGGAATGTCTGGGCGAACGCACCAGCCGACACAGCGGCGGTCAACGCCAAGGCAACGAGTTTTTTCATGGATGAGCTCCAAAGTTAGGTGAAGCCCAATATTAGGGTCAGCCAAGGTACCGCCCATCGCGGAAATTACGTAAACGAAGCCTCGGGAAAACCCGAGTCATTGGTAGCTGCGGGCGTCCTCAATCACTTTGCCATCGTTGGGTAGGCTGCCCACGGGCAGCAGCTCGACCTGGGCGCGCAGCTTGGTGACGTCTCGCACCGCAGCGGCCAAGGCGTCGGTGAAGGTTTCACCCCGTTGAGCGGTCTCCACCTTCAAACAGAGCTGGTCGTTGGCCATTTCACCTGTGACGACCAGTCGAGCTTTGACGACATCGTCAAAGCGCCGAGCGATGTCTGCCACTTGTGAGGGGTGGACGAACATCCCACGCACTTTGGTGGTTTGGTCGGCACGACCCATCCAGCCTTTGATCCGGGGAGCGGTGCGACCGGTCGGGCAGTGCCCCGGCATGAAGGCCGACAAATCACCAGTGCCGAATCGGATCAAAGGATAGTCTGGGTTGAGCGAGGTCACGACCAATTCGCCCACCTCACCAGCGGGCACCGGATCGCCGGTGCCAGGTCGTACGATTTCAACGATCACCTGTTCATCGGTCACCAAGCCTTGGTGCGCAGAAGTTTCGTAGGCGATCAAGCCCAAATCAGCGGTCGCGTAGCACTGTGCTCCAGCGATGCCGCGCTCGGCAAACCATTGGTGCAAGCTTGGCGGGTAGGCTTCGCCACCGAACATGGCCTTTTTGACACTGGGCAAGGTCACGCCCATGTCTTGTGCTTTTTCCAAGATGATTTTCAAAAAGCTGGGCGTGCCAATGTAGCCCGCAGGTTTGAGCTCAACCATGGCTTGCACCTGTTGTTCCGTTTGACCCGTGCCACCTGCAAACACCGTGCAGCCCACGGCATGGGCTCCGCTTTCCATCATGGAGCCCGCAGGCACAAAGTGGTAAGAGAAACAGTTGTGGATCAACTCTCCGGGGCGAAAGCCGGCAGCAAAAATCGCACGCGCCATGCGCCAATAGTCGCGCGCGGCACCCTCCGGTTCGTAGATCGGCCCTGGGCTGGCAAACACGCGGGGCATGTGAGCGCCAAAAGACAAGGTCGAAAATCCGCCAAACGGATCTTGTGCACGTTGGGCTTGTTGGCGTTCCAAGAGTTCGTGTTTGCGCGTCACCGGCAGTTGCGCCAATGCGGTGCGGTCACGGATGTCCATGGGGTTGACGCCCAACAAGATCTGGGCGAAGGCATGGCTTCGGGCTTGGGCATGGGCGACTTGGCGAGGCAAAGCTGCCATGTGATCCGACTCGCGCTGAGCCGGTGTGCGCGTTTCCAAGTGGTCAAAAAAGGTCGACATGGGTGCGGCGTGTTTGGATTGAGAAAAAAGCAGCAGAGCAACAACTCAAGCCAGCCAACGCTTGCGACGTTTGTAGCTCTTGACGTCTTTGAAGCTCTTGCGCTCTCCGCCGCCCATGCCAAGGTAGAACTCTTTGACATCCTCGTTGTTGCGCAAGTCTGCGGCGGCGCCGTCCATCACGATGCGGCCCGATTCCATGATGTAGCCGTAGTCAGCGTACTTCAGGGCCATGTTGGTGTTTTGCTCTGCCAGCAAGAAGGTCACTTTTTCTTTGGAGTTGAGGTCTTTGACGATCTCAAATACCTCCTCCACGATCTGGGGTGCTAGACCCATGGAGGGCTCATCGAGCAACATCACACTGGGGTTGGTCATCATGGCACGGCCAATCGCACACATCTGCTGCTCGCCACCTGAGGTGTAGGCCGCTTGAGAAGTGCGACGGGTTTTGAGGCGTGGGAAGTAGGTGTAGACCTTTTCCAAGTTGGCTGCAATTTCGCCTTTGTCTTTGCGGGTGTAACTGCCCGTGAGGAGGTTTTCCTCAATGGTCAAGTGGGCAAAGCAGTGTCGGCCCTCCATGACCTGCACCACACCGCGCTGAACCAAGTCGGCTGGGGTGAGGTTTTCGATGCGTTCACCGCGCAACTCGATGCTGCCTTTGGTCACTTCGCCGCGCTCACCTTTGAGCAAGTTCGAGATGGCCCGCAAAGTGGTGGTTTTGCCTGCCCCGTTGCCACCCAAGATGGCAGAAATCTGACCCTCGGCGACATTGAGAGATACGCCCTTGAGCACCAGGATCACGTGGTTGTAGATCACCTCGATGCCGTTGACATTCAAAACCGTGTTGGGTGTGTTCATGTGGAGAGTCCTTCTTCAAACGCAAGCGTCGACTCGCGGCGCTTGCGTTTGCCGATGGCCGGGGCTGCAGCACCCGCCGAAGCGGGGCCGCAGCCGTCGGGCATCAGGAGTTGCAGTCGGCTGGTGCGCGACGCTCCAGCTTCTTCTCAGCCGCATATTTGTCGGCGGTTTCTTTCACCATGGGGCTCAAGATTTGGTTATCGGCTTGCAGCCAATCGCTGGTGAATTGCCACTTGGCGCCGTCCCAGGTGTGCACACGGGCCCAAGCTGCGCCCATGTGGTCTTGGCAGCTGGTGGAGATGGGACGCATCACACCCTTGAAGCCCAGACCATCCAACTTGGCTTGCGTCAAGTTCAGGTTCTCCAAGCCCCAGCGCACTTGCGTGCCGGTCATGACTTTGCCCTTGCCGTACTTTTCCTGCGCAGCGCGCACGCCTTCAACCGCCAACATGGCACTCATCGCACCACGGATGTAGAGCACCGTACCCACTTCATCGCGTGGGCCAGTACCTTGGTTCTTGGCGTGAACCTTGGACAACATCTCTTTGACCAGGGCGGAGTTGGGCTCTGCACCATGCTGCATGGTCACCGCGTTATAACCTTTGGCGCCTTCGCCGATGTCTTTCACATCGGGTTCAGCACCGGCCCACCACACGCCATAAATCTTGTCGCGCGGATAGCCCGTGGCTTGGGCTTCTTTGACCAAGGTGGAGTTCATCACGCCCCAGCCCCAGTTGAGCACGTAGTCGGGGCGGTTTTGACGGATCTGCAACCAAGTCGATTTTTGCTCCACGCCGGGGTGGGTCACGGGCAGCAAGCTCAGCTCAAAGCCGTGCATGGCCGCACGCTTTTGCAACAGTGGAATAGGTTCTTTGCCGAAGGGGCTGTCGTGGTAAACCAAGGCGATCTTCTTGCCTTTGAGCTTGTCCAAGCCGCCTTCTTTCTTGGCGATGTGCTGGATCAGCACGTCAGCGGCCACCCAGTAGGTGCCAGCCAAGGGGAAGTTCCACTTGAAGACGCCGCCGTCTTGAGACTCACTGCGGCCGTAACCAGCGGTGATCAACGGGATCTTGTCGGTGGGCACTTTTTCCGTCAGAGCGAAGGTAATGCCGGTGGACAGGGGTTGGAACATGGTGGCGCCGCCGTTTTTGCCTTTCAGGCGCTCGTAGCACTCCACGCCGCGGTCGGTGGCGTAGCCGGTCTCGCACTCTTCAAAGGAGATCTTCACGCCGTTGATGCCACCACGTGCATTGGTCAGTTTGAGGTAGTCGACGAAGCCGTTGGCCCATGGCACACCGTTGGGGGCGTAAGCGCCAGTGCGGTACACCAGCACAGGGAAAAACTGCTCTTTCGCTTGCGCTTGGACAGCGGTGCTGACCAGCGCGGATGACAGGCCAGCGCTTGCGACGGCGGCGGCCAATACCAGTTGACGAATCTTCATGTTGTGTCTCCTACAGGTGATTGAAAAAATGAACCAACGAACAAACCCTATCAATCGGCCGCTTGGCCATCAGTGCGGGAAGGGCCACAACCGCAACTTCTGTTTGGCGATGCTCCAGAGCTTGGCCAAGCCGTGAGGCTCAACGATCAAGAACCAGACAATCAAGGCGCCAAAAATCATGAATTCGGTGTGAGCCACTGCAGCGGTAGAAATGCTCACATTGACCAGCGAACCAACCCACGGCAGGGCTTGGTTCAAGAAGATGGGCAAGATCACGATGAAGGCTGCACCGAAGAAGCTGCCCACAATGGAGCCCATGCCGCCGATGATCACCATGAAGAGCAATTGAAAGGAGCGGTCAATCGAGAAAGCGGCCGGCTCCCAAGAGCCCAGGTGCACAAAGCCCCACAAGCCACCAGCCACCCCGATGATGAAAGAGCTCACCGCAAATGCGCTGAGCTTGGCGTACATGGGACGGATGCCGATGACGGCTGCAGCCACGTCCATGTCGCGGATGGCCATCCATTCGCGGCCAATGGCCGAGCGCACCAAGTTTTTGGCCAAGAAACCGAACACCACAACAAAGCCCAGGCAGAACAAATACTTTTCGACCGGTGTGTTGATGGTCCAGTCCAGCACACTGAGGTTGGACACCGACACCGAGCCCGATGCCGTGTTGTTGGTGAACCAGCCCACCCGCAAGAAAGCCCAGTCACAAAAGAACTGAGCTGCCAAAGTCGCCACAGCCAAATACAGACCTTTGACTCGCAAGCTCGGAATGCCGAAAAACATGCCGACCATGGTGGCAAAGAAACCGCCCGATAAGAGCGCCACGATCAAGGGCATGCCTTCGATGCGCACATAGGTGTTGTAGGCCATGTAGGCGCCCACCGCCATGAAGGCGCCCGAACCCAGCGAGATTTGCCCGCAATAGCCCACCAAGATGTTCACACCCAAGGCGGCGAGCGAGAGGATCAAAAAGGGAATGAAGATGGCGCGAAACAAATACTCATCGGCCATGAGGGGCACGCCAACAAAGGCCACCGCCATCACCGCCAACATGAACCAGCGGTCTTGGGCGATCGAGAAGATTTGTTGATCGGCTCGGTAAGAGGTCTTGAATTGGCCGTTTTCTCTGTAAAACATCTGGATTCCCCTTAGACGCGGTCAATGATTTTTTCGCCGAACAACCCCTGCGGTCTGAACAGCAAGAACACCAGCGCCAATACATATGCAAACCAAATCTCGATGCCGCCGCCGACCATGGGGCCTAGGTAAACCTCGGACAGCTTCTCGCCCACGCCGATGATCAACCCGCCGATGATGGCGCCCGGCACGGACGTCAGACCACCCAAAATGATGACGGGTAGGGCGCGCAACGCCACCGTGGTGAGCGAGAACTGCACGCCCATCTTGGAGCCCCAGATGATGCCGGCGACCAAGGCGGTGATGCCCGCCACGAACCAGACAATCACCCAAATGCGGTTGAGCGGAATGCCAATGGACTGAGCTGCTTGGTGATCGTCGGCCACAGCGCGCAGGGCACGACCGGTGGTGGTCTTTTGGAAGAACAAAGACAGCACCACGACCAAAAGTGCAGCCACACAAGCGGCATACACATCTTCGAGGTTCACCAAAATGCCCCCAGGGAAAGTGGACTCCAACAAGAACACGGGTTCTTTGGGCATGCCCACGTCGATCTTGTAAATGTCGCTGCCGAAAATGGTCTGGCCCAGGCCATCCAAAAAGTAGGTGATGCCCAAGGTGGCCATCAACAAGGTCACACCTTCTTGGTTGACCAAGTGGCGCAGCACCAGCCGCTCGATCAGCCATGCCAACACCCACATACACGCGCCCGCGATGATGAACGCGATGACGTTGCCGATGAGCTTGTCTTCGATGCCCAGCCAGCCCGGAATCCATTCGGAGAAGCGGGCCATCGCCAAAGCAGCAAACAGCACCATGGCGCCTTGCGCGAAATTAAAAACGCCCGAGGCTTTGAAGATCAGCACAAAGCCCAGCGCTACCAAGGAGTACAACATACCGGCCATGAGGCCGCCGATGAGGGTTTCAATGAAAAAAGCCATGTTGATTGCTCCGATCAGTGGCTGGTGCCCAAGTAGGCGCTGATGACTTCTTCGTTGTTTCGCACCTCGTCGGGCGTGCCGTCACCGATTTTTTTGCCGTAGTCCAAGACCACGACGCGGTCTGAAATGTCCATCACCACGCTCATGTCGTGTTCGATCAGGACGACGGTGGTGCCGAACTCATCGTTCACGTCCAAGATGAAACGGCTCATGTCTTGTTTTTCTTCGACGTTCATACCGGCCATGGGCTCGTCGAGCAGCAAGACCTTGGGCTCCATGGCCAGGGCGCGCCCGAGGTCCACCCGCTTTTGCAAACCATAGGGCAGCTGACCGACCGGGGTTTTGCGGTAGGCCTGAATTTCAAGGAAGTCGATGATGTGTTCCACAAACGCGCGGTGCTCTTCTTCTTCGCGCTGTGCGGGGCCCAATCGCAAAGCTTGCAAGAACAGGTTGCTCTTGATGCGCAGGTTGCGACCAGTCATGAGGTTGTCGATCACGCTCATGCCTTTGAACAAGGCCAAGTTTTGGAAGGTGCGCGCAATGCCCATCTCAGCCACTTGGCGGCTGTTCATGTGCTTGAACGTTTGACCGCGGAAAGTGATGTTGCCTTCTTGCGGTTGGTACACGCCGTTGATGCAGTTGAGCATGGAGCTCTTGCCAGCGCCGTTGGGGCCGATGATGGCGCGCACCTCGTGCTCGCGCACATTGAACGAAATGTCCGTCAGGGCTTTGACCCCGCCGAAGCGCAAGGAAATGTTTTTGACGTCGAGGATGACGTCGCCAATTTTTTTGCTCATGCTGCTGCTTTCACAGGATCAAAGGTGCGTGCATCGGCGATGCGCAAGGTGGCGCTCACGCTGCCGGTGCGGCCATCTTCAAACTTCACTTGGGTGTCGATGAATTGCTCGGTCTTGCCGCCGTAGAGCGCGTCCACCAACACCTGGTATTTATCGGCAATGAAGCCGCGGCGAACCTTGTTGGTGCGGGTGAGTTCGCCATCGTCGGCATCGAGTTCTTTGTGCAACACCAAGAAGCGACTGATCTGGCTGCCAGCGAGCAACTCGTCGCGGCTCAGGTCTGCATTCACTTTCTCGACACACTCTTTGATCAGCTCATAGACCTCGGGTTTTTGTGCCAAGTCGGTGTAGCCGGCGTAGGGCAGGTTGCGGCGTTCGGCCCAGTTACCCACGGCATCGAAGTCGATGTTGAGCATCACGCACACTTTTTCGCGGCCATCGCCATAGGCCACAGCTTCTTTGATGTGCGAGAAAAACTTGAGTTTGTTTTCCACGTACTTGGGCGCAAACATGGCGTTGTCGAACGCACCACCTTTGATGCGACCCACGTCTTTGACGCGGTCGATGATCTTGAGGTGGCCCGCCGCATCGATGAAGCCCGCGTCACTGGTGTGGTACCAGCCATCCGCGCTGAGTACCTCGGCCGTGGCCTTGGGATTTTTGTAGTATTCCTTGAGTAAGCCGGGCGACTTGACCAAGATTTCGCCGGTTTCGCTGAGTTTGATCTCGACGCCATCACAAGGCACACCCACCGAATCGGCGCGTGCTTCGTGGTCTGGCTGCAAGCACACAAACACCGCCGTTTCCGTCGAGCCGTAGAGCTGTTTGAGGTTGATGCCGATGGAACGGTAGAAGCTGAACAAATCTGGGCCAATGGCCTCACCCGCGGTATAAGCCACGCGCACGCGGCTGAAGCCCAGGTTGTTGCGCAGCGGTCCATACACCAGCACATTGCCAATGGCGTAGAGCAGCGAGTCGATCAAACCCACGGGTTTGCCGTCGGTTTTGGCAGGCCCCACGCGGCGCGCCAAGGCCATGCAGGCGTGAAACATCTTGCGCTTGAGCGCGCCAGCGTCCTCCATGCGGATCATCACGCTGGTGAGCAAGCCTTCGAACACACGCGGTGGTGCAAAGTAATAGGTAGGGCCGATTTCTTTGAGGTCGATGGTCACGGTTGAGCCGGATTCGGGGCAGTTCACCACATAGCCTGCGACCAACCACTGTGCGTAACTGAAGATGTTTTGGCCAATCCAAGCGGGTGGCAGGTAGGCCAGCACCTCGTCGCGGTCGGTGAGCTTGTCGAAGGCCGCGCCCACCGCGGCACGGTCGATCAAGGTGTGGTGGGTGTGGACCACACCCTTGGGGTTGCCCGTGGTGCCGGAGGTGAAAAACATCGCGGCCACGTCGTCGGCTTGAATCAGCGCCAGTTGTTCATCAACGAATGAGGCGTGGTGCTGGTTGTAGGCATGACCGGCTGCAACCAATTCATCGATGGAAGCCAGGCCGGGTTGGTCATAGTGACGCAGGCCTCGTGGGTCATCGAAAAAGAGGTGTTCGAGTTGTGGACATTGCTCGCGGATTTCGAGCATCTTGTCGACCTGTTCTTGGTCTTCAACGATGGCAAAACGAACCTCGGCGTTGTTGATGGGAAAAACACATTCGCCAGCCACCGCATCTTGGTACAAGGGCACGGGGATAGCGCCCAAAGTTTGTGCGGCCAGCATGGTGGCGTACAAGCGGGGGCGATTGGCGCCAATGACCACCAAGTGTTCGCCGCGGCGCAGACCGTGCTGGTGGAGTCCTGCGGCCATGTCCTTGACCAGTTGGGCCAGATCGGCCCAAGTGGTGGTTTGCCAAATGCCGTACTCCTTTTCGCGCATGGCGGGCGCGTGGGGGCGGCTTTGGGCGTGGGTCATCAGCAACTGGGGAAAGCTCGTCTTCATGCGTGTCTCCAACAACTTCCCGCCCTGGTGCGCGGGTATTCGATGGATTCATCGTATGCCTGTGTTTGACGTTATGTTGTCTGTCGGACGACAATTCAGGGACAATCCCCTTGGGACTTTCCCTTAGTGTCTCGGACCCATCAGCTTCACCCATGTCCAACCCATCACCCAATCGCAAAAGCTCGCGGCCACGTGCACCCACCCCCGATGAGTTGGCGAAAATCCCTTGGCTGCCATCGCTGAGTGAAGCGGAGCGCGGCTTTGCCGTGGACCAATTGGTGGTTCATGAAATTCAAACTGGTGATTTCATTTGCCGATTTGGGAAAGCCGTGACGCATTGGTACGGCTTGGTCGATGGTTTGCTCAAAATGAGCAACGACGACTCGCACGGTTTTGCCATCACCTTCACCGGTTTGGCACCGGGTGGCTGGTTTGGCGAAGGCACGGTGCTCAAGCGTGAGCATTACCGCTACAACGTCCAAGCCTTGCGCGCTTGTCGCATCGCTGGTTTGCCCGTGCAGGCTTTTCACACCTTGCAGGCCGAGTCGATCGGCTTCAACCGATTCATCACCCTGCAACTCAACGAGCGTTTGGGTCAGTTCATCGCAGCGCGGGAAATCGACCGCATCACCGATCCCAACCTGCGCGTGGCGCGGCACTTGGCTGCGTTGTTTCACCCCTTGCTCTCGCCCAACGTGGGCGGCGTGTTGCGCATCACCCAACAAGAATTGGCTTATCTGGTGGGCTTGTCGCGCCAACGGGTGAACGAGGCCTTGGCGTTTTTGGCCGACCAAGGTTGGATTCGCATCGAGTACGGTGGCTTGCACGTCTTGGATTTGGCTGCCCTGCGCCACCAAGGCGTCTGAAACGCAATCTGGGATGATCGGGGGATGTCAGAAGAAAACAAGCCCCGCACCCTGAGCCTCAAGCCGGTGCCCAAGCGCCGCGTGGACCCACTGGCGCCTCGCCGCCCCCCGGTGCGTCCCAGTGGGCCTGCCCGCGCCAAATCGGTCTCTGAGTCGGCGCCCAAAGTCGCACGCGCCTCAGCACCTCGTCACGACCAAAGCCCACGTGGCTTTGAACCCCGCAACGCCGTTCGCACCCCCGCACCCGGCAGCTCCATCGCCCAAGCGCCGGGCATGGTGCGCTTGAACAAACGCATGGCCGATCTGGGCCTGTGCTCGCGCCGCGAAGCCGACGAATGGATCGCGCGCGGTTGGGTGTTGGTCAACGGTGCACCCGCGCAAATGGGCTGGCCCGTGCCGCACGATGCGCACGTGGAGGTCTTGCCCCAAGCCCATCACCAACAAAACGCCCGCGTGACCATCGTGCTCAACAAACCCGTGGGCTACGTCAGTGGTCAGCCCGAAGACGGCCACGAAAGCGCGGCCGTTTTGATCCAAGGCGATCGCCGTTGGCGCGAAGACCCCAACCGTTCGCGCCACTACGCACCGGAGCACAGCCGTGGCTTGGCCCCTGCTGGGCGTCTGGACATCGACTCGGTGGGCTTGTTGGTGCTGACGCAAGACGGCCGTGTGGCCCGCACCTTGATTGGTGAGGACTCCGACGTCGAAAAAGAATATTTGGTGCGCGTGCAGTGGGCACCCAACGGCCCACAAGGCGAGGGCGTGGTGGGCGAGAACGTGCAAGCGGTGTTCCCGCGCGAACGCTTGGCCCTGTTGCGCCACGGCCTGAGCTTGGACGGTCAGCCGCTCAAGCCTGCGCAAGTCGACTGGCAAAACCCTGAGCAGTTGCGCTTTGTGCTGACCGAAGGCAAAAAGCGCCAAATCCGGCGCATGTGCGAACAAGTGGGTTTGCACGTGGTGGGCTTGAAGCGCATCCGCATCGGCCGTGTGGTCTTGGGCAACCTGCCCGTGGGCCAGTGGCGCTACCTCGGCCCCAACGAGCGTTTCTGAACCCAAAACACCCTGTGTTCAGGGGCTTGAAAACCACCGAAGCATCCCCATTTCACCTCGGCTGTGGTGGTCGGCGGTGTTCGCTGGCCGTGTCCTTCCAACCCCTTAGTCTGCATCCAACCCATGAGCAAACACACCCATGCATTCCAGGCCGAAGTGGCCCAGTTGCTGCACCTGGTCACCCACTCGCTGTATTCCAACCCCGATATTTTTGTGCGTGAGCTCGTCTCCAACGCGTCCGACGCCTGCGACAAGCTGCGCTTTGAGGCGCTGAACAACGCTGCCTTGCTCGAAGATGCGCCCAATTTGGAGGTGCGGGTGGCCTTCGACAAAGACGCCAAGACCCTCACCATCACCGACAACGGCATTGGCCTGTCCGAGCAAGAAGCCATTGATAACCTCGGCACCATCGCCAAGAGTGGTACGCGCTCGTTCATGGAAAAACTCAGTGGCGACCAGAAAAAAGACGCCCAGCTCATCGGCCAGTTCGGCGTGGGCTTTTATTCGGGTTTCATCGTGGCCGAGAAGATCACGGTGGAAAGCCGCCGCGCCGGCCTGCCGGCCGAGCAGGGTGTGCGCTGGGTCAGCGGCGGCACCGGCGATTTTGAGGTCGAGGCCATCACCCGCGCCCAGCGCGGCACCAGCATCACCCTGCACCTGCGCGAGGACAAGACCGAGTACCTCAACCGTTGGAAGCTCAAACAAATCATCGCCCGCTATTCCGACCACATCAGCCTGCCCATCCTGATGCAAAAGGAAGAGTGGGACGCCGATAAGAGCGAATACAAGCTGCTCGACGAATGGGAGACTGTCAACTCCGCCAGCGCGCTGTGGAGCCGCGCCAAGAAAGACGTCACGCCCGAGCAGTACACCGAGTTTTACAAAAACCTGAGCTTCGACACCGAAGCGCCGCTGACCTGGAGCCACAACCGCGTCGAAGGCGGCACCGAATACACCCAGCTGCTCTACCTGCCCGCCAAGGCCCCGGCCGATCTGTGGAACCGCGAGCGCAAGGCCGGCATCAAGCTGTATGTGAAGCGCGTGTTCATCATGGACGAGGCCGAGAGCCTCATGCCGTCGTACATGCGCTTTGTGAAAGGCGTGATCGACTCGGCCGACCTGCCGCTCAACGTCAGCCGTGAGCTGTTGCAAGAAAGCCGCGATGTGAAAGCCATCCGCGACGGCAACACGCGCCGGGTGTTGTCGATGCTGGAAGACCTGGCCAAGAAGAACGCCTTGACAGCCGCCGAGAGCGCCGACGGCGTGACCGATGTGGTGAGCGAAGAAGACAAGGCCATGGTGGGCAAGTACGACGCTTTCTACGCCGAGTTTGGCGCGGTGCTCAAAGAAGGCTTGGGCGAAGACTTCGCCAACCGCGAACGTATCGCCAAGCTGCTGCGCTTTGCCAGCACCAGCGGCGACGCGGTCAAGATCGGCCTGGCCGACTACAAGGCCCGCATGAAAGAAGGCCAAGACGCCATCTACTACATCACCGCCGACACCTTGGCCGCGGCCAAAAACAGCCCGCAGCTCGAAGTGTTCAAGAAGAAGGGCATCGAGGTGCTGCTCATGACCGACCGGGTCGACGAGTGGGCGCTGTCCTTCCTGCACGAGTTCGATGGCACGCCGCTGCAAAGCGTGGCCAAGGGCGCGGTCGACCTGGGCAAGCTGCAAGACGAAGACGAAAAGAAAGCCGCTGAACAAGCGGCAGAAACCTTCAAGCCGGTGCTCGACAAGCTCAAAGACAGCCTCAAAGACAAGGCCAAAGACGTGCGCGTGACCACCCGCTTGGTCGATTCACCCGCGTGTTTGGTGGTCGAAGACGGCGAGTACTCCACCCAGCTCGCGCGCCTGCTCAAACAGGCCGGCCAGCAAGCGCCCGATATCAAGCCCATTCTGGAAGTCAACGCCGAGCACGCGCTAGTGAAAAAGCTCGACGGCTCGGCCCATTTTGACGACCTGGCCCACATCTTGTTTGACCAAGCCTTGCTGGCCGAAGGTGGCTTGCCCGAAGACCCGGCGACCTATGTGAAGCGGGTCAACGCCTTGCTGGCCTAACGCCAGTGCGCATCGACAAGTGGTTGTGGGCGGCGCGGTTTTTTAAGACCCGCAGCCTGGCCAGCGAAGCGCTGGGCCTGGACCGTGTGCGCGTCAACGGCGCACCGGTCAAAGCCTCGCGCGAGGTGCGCTTGGGCGAACAGATCGATCTCCGCCAAGGCCCGGTCACGCGCAGCGTGTGGGTGCGCGGCCTGAGCAGCACCCGCGGCTCGGCCACCGTGGCCGCCACTTTGTTTGAAGAACTGCCCGAGTCGATCGCGCGGCGCGAACAAGCCGCCGAGCAGCGCCGCTTGGCCCCCGAGCCCGCACACACCTTCACCCAAGGCCGCCCCACCAAACGCGACCGCCGCACTTTGGATGGTTACCGCAGCGGCGGCGAAGCGCCGGGTTGGGGCGATCGGTGGAGTGCGTCGAAGGACGATTGAGCCTGCGGGTTCACATCCACAAAGGCTCGCCCTGCATGGCCTCGATTTGTTCGACCAGCATGTCGACTTGGCCTTGCCAGTAGTCGCGTGAGCCGAACCACGGGAAGTTGATGGGGAAGGCGGGGTCGTCCCAGCGGCGGGCCAGCCAGGCGCTGTAGTGGATCAGGCGCAGGGTGCGCAGCGGCTCGATCAGCGCGAGTTCGCGCCGGTCAAAGGGCCGCACCTGTTCGTAGCCGTCGATCAGCGCACCGAGCTGTTGGGTTTGTTGGCGGCGCTCGCCGCTGAGCAGCATCCACAGGTCTTGCACGGCGGGGCCTTGGCGCGCGTCGTCCAAGTCCACGAAGTGCGGGCCTTCGTGCGCCATGCCCGCGGGGGTCCACAAAATGTTGCCGGGGTGGCAGTCGCCGTGCAGGCGCAGCGTGGCGATGGCGGGTGGGCCGTCGTCGCTCGTGGCGGCGGGGGCTTGGGCTCGCAGCACCGGGTGTTGGTCGATCAAAGCCAAGGCCTCGCTCAAGGCCTGACGCCACGCGGTTTGCACCTCGGGCGCGACGGCCTGGTGTTCGAGCAACCAATCCCGGGGCTCGTGCGCGAAGGTCGCGATGTTCAAGCTGGGGCGGTGCACAAAGGCGCTTTGAGCACCCACGCGGTGGATGCGTGCGAGCAAACGGCCGATCCACTCCAGCACATCGAAGTCGTCGTACTCGGGGCGACGGCCGCCGCGGTAAGGCGTGATGGAAAACGCAAAGCCGCCGTGGTGGTGCAGGGTTTGGCCGTCGCGCTGCAGCGGTGGCACCAGCGGCACGTCCTCGGCCGCGCACGCTTGGGCAAAGGCGTGCTCTTCCAAAATGGCCTCGTTGCTCCAGCGCTCGGGTCGGTAGAACTTGGCCACCACTTGCGTGTGGCCCTCGATGGCCTCGTCCAAGTGGATGTGGTACACGCGGTTCTCAAAACTGTTGAGCGCGCTCATGCGCCCATCGCCCCACACGCCCATGGCGCCCAAGGCGTCTTGCACCACGTCGGGGGTGAGGCGGGCAAAGGGGTGCAGGTCGTGGTCGGTCATGGTTGATTGTCGCTCTATGATGACGCCCATGCCCAAAGCCCCGAACGACCGCCAACCCAAACCCCACAAAGGCGCCAAAGCCGCGCCCAGCCTGCAAGACCAATTGCCCGAGTTGCGCCCCGGCCAATCGGTCGCGCTGCTCCAAGAGCTGCACATCCTCACCCGCGAGGGCAAGCTCAACCAAGACACGCGCCGAAAACTCAAACAGGTGTACCACCTGGTGCAGTTCATCGAGCCGCTGTTGCAAGAAGCGCTCGACGCGCGTGGCGACGTGGCCTTGGCCGACCACGGCGCGGGCAAGAACTACCTCGGCTTTATTTTGTACGACCTGTTTTTTAAACAGCGCACCCAAGGCGCGGTCTATGGCGTGGAGTCGCGCACCGAGCTGGTGGCCAAGTCCACCGAACTCGCGCAGCGCTTGGGGTTTGATCGCATGGGATTTTTGGCGTGTACCGTGGCCGAGTCGCTCACACACGCGGCCTTGCCCGCGACCATCGACGTGGTCACCGCCTTGCACGCGTGCGACACCGCCACCGACGACGCCATCGCTTTTGGTTTGGCGCGTCAAGCGCGCGCCATGGTTTTGGTGCCGTGTTGCCAAGCCGAGGTGGCCAGCGTCATGCGCCAACACAAAGCCTTGCAACTCAACCGCACGCCCTTGGCCGAGCTGTGGCGGCACCCGCTGCACACGCGCGAATTCGGCAGCCAAATCACCAACGTCTTGCGCTGCTTGCAGCTCGAAGCCCACGGCTACCAAGTGACGGTGACCGAATTGGTTGGTTGGGAGCATTCGATGAAGAACGAACTCATCTTGGCGCGCAAAACGGATGCCGACCGCCCGAGTAACCGTGCCCGCGCTCGCGAACGTTTGCAGCAAGTGCTCGAAGAATTGGGCTTACAAACCCTGGAATCGCGTTTCGCCGCGAACGGTGACTAGCCCGCCCGGTAAACCCCATGTTTTTGCACTTCATATGAAACCCAAAACCCGACGCATCCTTCAGGCCGTGCTTTATGAAGTTGGGGCCATCGCCTTTGTGGGGCCCGTGCTGGGGTTCGCGTTTGACAAGCCTGCCGAATCCACGTTCGCGCTGGCCGTCGTCCTTTCCACCATCGCGCTGACTTGGAACTACGTCTTCAATGCCTTGTTTGAGCGTTGGGAGTCCCGGCAAGCCATCAAAGGCAGAAGCTTCGTGCGCCGATTCGTCCACGGCGCAGGCTTTGAAGGCGGGCTGACTTTCCTGTTGGTGCCGGTCATGGCCTTCTGGTTGGAGACCACCTTCTTGGCGGCGTTCCTCGCCAACTTGGGACTCTTGGTTTTCTTCTTTGTGTATGCCGTGGGCTACACCTGGGCCTTCGACAAAATCTTTGGTCTTCCGCCATCGGCCTTGCCGACGCCGTCACCTTAAGGCGCACCGATTTCAGTGTTTCAGGTCGCGATAGAAATTTTCATGTGGCCCCAGAGCTTCTAAGTAAATCAGTCGCACTGCGTCTTCGCGTGTGTAGCCCAACAAGTACAGCTGGCCTTGGCTGCGAAACTTGTAGACCCACAGTTGTGACAAGTCACCCTTTTTGCGTTCGCCGACATCGGGGTTTTCAGCCACCGTCGCCACGGCGGTATCGGTGTCCGCAATCAACTTGGCTTGGGTCAGTTTTTTGTAAACCCGCGCAAAGCGCCGCGTTTGCAGGACTTGCCAGCTCATGCCTGTTTGTAGGCGGTGCGGCTGCGTGGCGTAAAGGGCGTGCTGTCTTCACGAGGTTCAGACTGGCTCATCAAGCTTTCTGCAATAAAAGAGGCCGGTAGATCGGGGTTGTCGAGCGCGGCACGTCCCACTTTCGCCCAGAACTCCACCTGCCCCTGCACGGTGCGAAATTCGGCCTTGGCCGCCACTCGGGCAGCGCCAACCAAGGACTCATCAATGCGCATAGAAACGGTGGACATGGTGTGCCTTTCGGGATTTACCACAATTGTAGCTTGCGCTGGCGAAATGCGCAAGACGAGCCGATCACACATGGCCAGTTGCTCCATGCATGGAAGGCTCTCATCATGGGTCCAAACTCACCTCGAAAACCGCTTCCGCGTCAAAGCCAAGGCCACCCAAAACGCCACGCCCGCATACGCCGCCAGCACCGCCAAGTGCAGCAGCGCTTGGGTGGGCCATTGGTCCAGGAACAGCGGGCGCACCAGCGCCACCGCGTTGGCCAGTGGCAGGGCTTGCGCGATCCAGCGCACCACCTCGGGCAGTTGTTCCAGCGGGAAGAACACGCCGCTCAAAAACATCATGGGCGTCAAGAACAGCGTGAAGTAATAGGTGAAGAAGTCGTAGCCTTTGGCCAGCGCGTTGAAGATCAGCGCGATGCAGCTGAAGGTGATGCCTGTGAGCAGCAAGATGGGCAGCACCAACAAAAGCTTGGGGCTGTGGCTGATGCCCAGTGTCAGCATGACGCACAAAATCGCGGTCACGGTGAAGAGCGACTTGAACGCGGCCCACAGCATTTCGGCCATGACCACGTCGTCGAGCGTGACCGGCGCGTTCATGATGCCGTCCCAGGTTTTTTGCACGTGCATGCGCGAGAACGCCGAGTACAGCGCCTCAAACGTGGCGGCGTTCATGGCGCTCATGCAGATGCTGCCGCTGGCCAGAAACACGATGTAGGGCACGGTCTGTGCGCCCGTAGGGCCCACAAAGCTGACTTCGCCCACCAGCGCGCCCATGCCGTAGCCAAAGGCCACCAGCCAGATCAGCGGCTCGGCGATGTTGCCCACCAAGCTGGGGATGGCGAGTTTTTTCCAGACCAACCAATTACGCAAAAACACCGGCCACCAGCGCAAAGACAGGTGGGGGGCGGACCAAGGGGAAACGGCGTTGGGGTTCATGGTGTTAAGCGTCTTCACGGATTTGCCGGCCGGTCAATTTCAGGAACAGGTCTTCTAAGTTGGCCGGGCGGTGCAAGGTGCGCAGGTGGTGTTCGCTCAATGCGGCCATGAGCGGGCGCGCTTCCCGGGTGTAGAAGAACACGGTCTCGCCGCTCACCTCCACGCGGCTGGCCATGGCGCGCAGCGCGGCGTGTTCGTCGGCTTGGGCCAGCGCCATCGCGCCTTCGCCGTACACCTCCACCACCTCGGGCTCCAAGTGCTGCGCGATCAGCTCACGCGGCGGGCCTTCGGCGATCTTGCGGCCGTGGTCAATCACGAGCAGGCGCGAGCACAGGCGCTCGGCCTCGTCCATGAAGTGGGTGGTAAGCAAAATGCTTTTGCCTTGTTGCAGCAAGCGCTGCAGGCGTTCCCACATCAGGTGGCGCGCTTGCGGGTCCAAGCCGGTGGTGGGCTCGTCGAGCAACAACAAATCGGGGTTGGCCACCAAGGAGCGCGCCAAGCTCAGGCGCCGTTTCATGCCGCCCGAGAGTTCGCCCGGTTTGGCGTCGGCCTTGTGACTGAGCGCGGCGAACTCCAAGAGTTCGGGGATGCGCGCGCGGATGTCGGCGTCTTTGAGGCCAAAGTAGCGGCCGTAGACCAGCAGGTTTTCCGCGCAAGAAAAGTCGGGGTCGAGGGTGTCGAACTGGCTGACCACGCCCAGCCGCGCTTTGATGGCCAGCGCGTCGCGCGGCATCTCCAAGCCAAAGGCGCTCACCTGGCCTTCGTCGGGCACCGTCAGGCCCAAACACATGCGGATGGTGGTGGTTTTGCCCGCGCCGTTGGGGCCGATCACGCCCAGGCACTCGCCCGGCGCGATGGCAAACGACAGGTCTTGCACGGCGGTGTGTTCACCAAAGCGTTTGGTGAGGTGCTGGCATTCAAACAAGGGTGCTGGTGTCATGGTGGAGCATTGTGCCTTGGTGTGGGCGGTGTTGCAGGACGGGCACAAGCCCACGCATACAATGCCCCTCCCAGTGTTCAACAGCCTTTGGTGGCTGCCTTTGCCTGTGTCTGATGCTTTGTTTGTGCTGTTCCAGCACCTCACCCCCAAACACGCTTTGACGGCTTTTGCCGGTTGGTGCGCCAACGGCACGTGGTCGCCTTGGGTGCGCAACGTGATCCCGTGGTTCATTGGCCGTTACGGCGTGAACATGGCCGAGGCCGCCGAGCCCGATCACCGCCAATACGCCACCTTCAACGACTTCTTCACGCGCCCCTTGGCCGCCGGTGCGCGGCCCTTGGCGGATGCCGCGTTTGTGAGTCCCGTGGACGGCGCCATCAGCCAGCTCGGCCCGATCGAGCGCGACCAGATTTTCCAAGCCAAAGGCCACCACTACTCCACCCAAGCCTTGGTCGGGGGTGACGCAGACTTGGCCCGCCAGTTCGACGACGGCGAATTCGCCACCATCTACCTCAGCCCCAAGGACTACCACCGCATTCACATGCCGTGCGCGGGACGTTTGCGCCGCATGGTTTATGTGCCGGGCGAGCTGTTCTCGGTCAACCCCGCCACCGCGCGCGGCGTGCCCGGCTTGTTCGCGCGCAACGAGCGCGTGGTGTGTGTGTTCGACACCGAGCACGGCCCGTTGGTGTTGGTTTTGGTGGGCGCCACGATCGTGGGCAGCATGGCCACGCGCTGGCACGGTGTGGTCAACCCACCGCGCACCCGCGACGTGCAGGAATGGACGTACGACGACGTCGACATTCGCCTGACCCAAGGTGAAGAGATGGGCCGCTTTTTGTTGGGCTCCACCGTGGTCATGCTCTGGCCCAAAGACACCATCCGCTTCGAAGCCGACTGGGCCGCCGAGCGCGGCGTGCGCATGGGTGAAGCCATGGGGCAGCGCCCCACGGCTTAAGGCCTTCAGCGCGAGACCGGCTCGCGCATCGTCACGAACTCTTCGGCTGCGGTCGGGTGAATCCCGATCGTGCTGTCAAAGACCGCTTTGGTCGCGCCCGCTTTGAGCGCCACCGCAAAACCCTGCACGATCTCGCCCGCTTCAGCACCCACCATGTGCAGGCCCACGACGCGGTCGCTGGCCTTGTCCACGATGAGCTTCATGAGCGTGCGCTCGGTGCTACCCGAGAGCGTGTGTTTGAGCGCTTTGAATTCGCTGCGAAACACGCTGATCTCGCCAAAGGTCTCGCGGGCTTGCGCCTCGCCCATGCCCACCGTGCCGATGCTGGGGTGGGTGAACACGGCGGTGGGGATGAAGTCGTAGGCCATTTGGCGCGGCGCTTTGCCGGGCGCGGGGCCGAGCAAGTGGTCCACGACCACCATCGCTTCGCCCAAAGCCACGGGCGTGAGCTGCACGCGGTTGGTCACGTCGCCCACGGCGTAGATGTGCGGCACGTTGGTTTGGTAGTGTTCGTTGACCAAGACCTCGCCTTGGCCGCCCGTGGCCACACCCACGGTGTCCAAACCGAGCCCTTGGGTGTTGGGCACGCGGCCGGTGGCGTAGAGCACGGCGTCGGCCATGACCTCAGCGCCGCCGCCGAGCGACACACGCAGGCCACTGGCCTCGCGGTGCACCGACACCACGTCGGTGTTCAGGTGCAGGTCCACGCCGTGTTTGCCCATCTCGGCGGCCACGAAGTGGCGTACCTCGTCGTCAAAGCCGCGCAAGATCTGCTCGCCGCGGTAGAGCTGCGTGACCTTGGATCCCAAGCCGTTGAAGATGGACGCGAATTCGCTGGCGATGTAGCCGCCGCCCACCACGACCAAACGCTGGGGGAAGGGCTCGAGGTCGAACACCTCGTTGGAGGTGATGACGTGTTCCCGGCCCTGGAAGTGCGGCACGTGCGGTGTGCCGCCGGGCGCGAGCAAGAGGTGCGCGGCGGTGTGCTTGAGGTGCGAGGGGCTGCCGTCGGCATTCAGCCCCGCGATCTCCACGCGGTGGGTGTCACTCAAGCGGGCAAAGCCGTTGATGACGGTCACCCCAGAGTTGCGCAGCAGGTGGCTGTACACGCCGTTGAGGCGGCTGATTTCGGTGGCGCGTTGGCGCTTGAGCTTGTCCCAGTCCAGTGTGGGGCGCTCGGCGCTCCAGCCGTAGCCACGCGCTTCTTCAAAGGCCTCGGCGTAGTGTGCGGCGTAGCTGTAGAGCTTCTTCGGGATGCAACCCACGTTCACACAGGTGCCGCCCAGGCCGTCGATGCCCAAGGCCTCGACCAGCGCCACACGGGCCCCGCGCTGCGCGGCCATGCGCGCGGCGCGCACGCCACCGCTGCCGCCACCGATGACCAAGAGATCAAAATCAAACGCGCTCATGCCAAGCTTTCAAGGGGTTTCAGTAGGTGTAGACGCCGCGGCCGGTCTTGCGTCCGAGGTAACCGGCCGAGACCAGCTCTTTGAGCAAAGGGCAGGGGCGGTACTTGCTGTCGTTGAAGGCTTCCATGTAAACGTTCATCACGGCCAAGCACACGTCCAAGCCCACCATGTCGGCCAAGGCCAATGGACCAATGGGTTGGTTGGTGCCCAGCTTCATGCCCGCATCGATGTCCTCGGGCGTGGCCAAACCTTCGGCCAACACGAAGAAGGCCTCGTTGATCATGGGGATCAAGATCCGGTTGACGACAAAGCCCGGCGCGTTCTTGACGGTGATGGGGGTTTTGCCCAAACGTTCGGCCATGGCTTTGACCGCGTCGTGGGTGGCGTCGCTGGTTTGCAGGCCACGGATGATCTCCACCAGCGCCATCATGGGCACGGGGTTGAAGAAGTGCATGCCGATGAAGCGGTCGGCGCGTTGTGTGGCTGCGGCCAACTTGGTGATGGAGATCGAGCTGGTGTTGGTGGCCACGATCACGTCGGCGCCCAACAGGCCGTCGAGCTGCTGCAGGATCTTGACCTTCAGCGGCTCGTTTTCGGTGGCCGCTTCAATGACGAGCTGCGCCGACTTCAAAGCCTCGTACTGCGTGCTGGTTTGGATGCGCGCCAAGGCCGTGGTTTTTTCGGCTTCGGTGAGTTTTTCTTTTTTGATCAGGCGGTCCAAGCTGCCGGCGATGGTGGCCAGGCCTTTTTGCAGGGCGGCTTCGTTGATGTCGATCATGACGACAGAAAAACCGCTGCTGGCGCAGGCTTGGGCAATGCCGTTGCCCATGGTGCCAGAGCCGATGATGCCGATGGTTTGAATTGCTGACATGGAAGCTCCCATAAATGAACGAAGGTGATGCGAACATTGTCGCGCAGACCCGGACGGTCTGTGCCGCTGCGGTGACAAAGCCTCGGTTAGGATGCCGCTTTGTTTGACCTACATCAGGAGCCATTCCCCATGAGCCTGCGCAAACCCGCGATTTTGGTGGCCCGTGCCATCTTCCCAGAGGTGTTGGCGCGTTTGGGTGAGCATTTCGTGGTCAGCAGCAACCAAGGCGATGTGCCCTGGACCTCGGAAACCTTGTGCGAGGCTCTGCAAGGTCAAGTGGGCGTGTTGACCACAGGGGCAGAGCGGGTTGATGCGGCCTTGCTCCGCGCGTGCCCCGACTTGCGCATCGCAGCCAACATGGCCGTGGGTTACAACAACTTCGATTTATCGGCCATGACCGAACGCGGCGTGTTGGCCACCAACACCCCCGACGTCTTGACCGAAACCACCGCCGACTTTGGCTTTGCTTTGATGATGGCCACCGCCCGCCGCATGGCCGAGAGCGAGCACTATTTGCGTGCGGGGCATTGGAAGCGCTGGCGCTACGACATGTTCGCGGGTGCCGAGGTGCATGGCAGCACGTTGGGCATCTTGGGCATGGGCCGCATCGGCCAAGGTATCGCTAGGCGCGGTGCGCACGGCTTTGGCATGAAGGTGATTTATCACAACCGCAGCCGCTTGGACGCGGCCACCGAAGCCGCTTGCGGCGCGACCTACGTGAGCAAAGCCGACTTGCTGCAACAGGCCGATCACTTGGTCTTGGTGTTACCGTACTCCGCCAGCAGCCACCACGCCATCGGCGCGGCCGAACTGGCGCAAATGAAACCGACGGCCACGCTGACCAACATTGCGCGCGGCGGCATCGTCGACGACGCGGCTTTGGCCGTGGCGCTGCGCGAACGCCGCATCGCGGCGGCGGGTTTGGATGTGTTTGAAGGCGAGCCCCAGCTCAACCCCGAGCTGTTGACCGTGCCCAACGTGGTGCTGACCCCACACATCGCCAGCGCGACCCTGCCCACGCGCCAAGCCATGGCGGATTTGGCCGCCGACAACCTGATTGCTTACTTGACCACGGGTCGGGCGATCACCCCTTTGAACGACCCAACACCCCCGTCGAACCAGGTTCTGGTTCAAATATGAGCCATTAATATTTAAAAATGCCATACTTGCGTTTTTATAAGTTAATGCCATTGAGGTATGACTCGAGGGGCAGGTATGTTGCAAATGCTGAAACTGGGGGTGCTGGGTGCTTGGGCCGCCATGGCTCTGTCCGTGTCGGCCAAAGACTTGGTGTTTTGCGCGGAGGGCAGCGAGGCGTATTTCTCGCCCTCCATCAACGCCACGGGGTTTGAGGTCACCGATCAAATCTTCGACCGCTTGGTGGGTTTTAAACCCGGCACCTCTCAGGTCGTGCCGGGCTTGGCCAGTCACTGGTCGGTGTCCGACGATGGCTTGGTCTACACCTTTTATTTGCGCCGCCAAGTGCCTTGGCAAAGCAACGCACACTTCAAACCCACGCGTGACTTCAATGCCGATGATGTGCTGTTCACCTTCGAGCGTCAATGGAGGTCTGAGCACCCCATGCACGGCATCGTCTCTAAAGATTACCCCTACTTTCAAGACACGGCCATGGGCACCACCTTGGCCTCCATCCGCAAGCTGGATGAGCACACCGTTCGCTTCGAACTCAAGCATCCTGTGGCTCCTTTCTTGGCCAATTTGGCCATGAGCTGGGCGGGTATTGAGTCGGCCGAATACGCCCAAGCCATGTTGGCTGCAGGCACGCCTGAGCGCATGGTGCATGAGCCCTTGGGGACAGGGCCGTTTCAATTGATGTCTTACGAACCCAAGCGCCGATTGGTTTTTGCTCCGTTTGAGCGGCATTGGGGGGGGTGCGCCACGCGTCAAAGGCTTGGTGTTTGACATCGAACCCAGCGCCGAGGTTCGTTGGTCCAAGTTGCGTCGCGGGGCTTGTCACATCATGGCCAACCCAAAACCGTCGGATTTGCCCACCATGCGTCGAACCGATGGGGTCAAGGTGCTCAGTGCCACCGGACTGAACGTGGCTTACTTGGCCTACAACACAGCAAAACCACCATTCAATGACCCACGGGTGCGTCGAGCCCTCAACATGGCCATCGACAAACGGCGCATCTTGCGCGAGTTGTATCAGCACACCGCTGTGCCAGCCATCAACCCCATTCCACCAACGATGTTGGGGTACAACCGCGATGTCAATGAGGTTGCTTACGACCCTGAACAAGCGCCTAGGCTATTGATCGAGGCGGGGTATCCCTTTGGCTATGAGACGCAGCTGTGGGCCATGGGTATCCAGCGCAGCTACATGTCCAATGCCATGGCCGTGGCGCGCATCATCCGAGAAAACCTCCAAGCAGTGGGCGTCAAAGCCGAGATCAGGACCCAAGAGTGGACATCGTATTTGCGCAGCCTGAGTCGTGGCGAACACGACATGGGCTTGTTGGGTTGGAACGGCGACAACGGCGATACCGATAATTTCCTCAACACCTTGTTGGGTTGCCGGTCGGTGGGGGGCTACAACGTGGCCCAGTTTTGCCACCCCGAATACGATGACTTGGTCTACAGGGCCAAAATCCACAAAGACATCGCAGAACGAAAACGCTTGTACGAGCGCGCCCAAGTGGTTCTCAAAGAGCAGGCACCTTGGCTTCCTTTGGCACACACGGTCATCTTCAATACCGTTCGTTCCGAAGTCGTGGGCTTTTCGGTGAACCCTTTGGGTTTGTACGATTTCAAAGACGTGCAGATCTTGGATCAACCCTGAGGTGTAATGGAGGGATGTCTGAATCCCTTGATTTTTCCCAGCTCCCCTTGAGCCCCGCCATGCTGCAGAACCTGCAGCGCTTGGGCTACGAGCGCATGACGGCCATCCAGGCCGCCAGCCTGCCCCACGCCTTGCTCGGTCGCGACCTGATCGCCCAAGCCCAAACCGGCAGCGGCAAAACGGCCGCCTTTGCCTTGCCTTTGCTCACCAACCTCAACCCACGGCGCTTTGCGGTCCAGGCTTTGGTCCTGTGCCCCACGCGCGAGTTGGCCGACCAGGTCAGCGTGGAGATCCGCCGTTTGGCGCGCGCCGAAGACAACATCAAGCTCGTCACGCTGTGCGGCGGCGTGCCGCTGCGCGGCCAAGCTGCGTCCTTGGAGCACGGCGCGCACATCGTGGTGGGCACACCCGGGCGCGTGATGGACCATTTGGACCGCGGCTCGCTGGACTTGGAGGCTTTGAACACGTGGGTCTTGGACGAGGCCGATCGCATGCTCGACATGGGCTTTTACGACGACATCGTGCGCGTGGCCCAGCGTTGCCCCCAGCAGCGCCAAACGCTCTTGTTCTCGGCCACCTACCCCGAGGGCATCGCCAAACTGGCCGAACGCTTCATGCGCGATCCGCAAACCATTCGGGTCGAGGCCACGGCCTCGGCCGGGCGCATCCGCCAGCGCTTCTACGAGGTTCAAGACAGCGAACGCTTGCACGCGGTGGGCCAGTTGTTGCGCCACTTCCGGCCCGCCAGCGCACTGGCGTTTTGCAACACCAAACAGCAGTGCCGCGATTTGGCGGCGGTCTTGCAAGCCGAGGGTTTCAGTGCTTTGACCTTGTTTGGTGAGCTCGAGCAGCGCGAACGCGATCAGGTCTTGCTGCAATTTGCCAACCGAAGTGCCACCGTGTTGGTGGCCACCGACGTGGCCGCGCGCGGTTTGGACATCAGCAGTTTGGCCGCGGTGATCAACGTGGACGTGACCGCCGACGCCGAAGTGCATGTGCACCGAATCGGGCGCACCGGTCGCTTGGGCCAAGGCGGCGCGGGCGAGTCCGAAGAGGGTTTGGCCTTGAGCTTGGCCAGTTTGGACGAGATGGGCCGTGTGGGTCGCATCGAACAGCTCATGGGACAAGAAGTGACATGGGGTGCTTTGGATGAGTTGCGCGATGCGCCCGGTGGGCCGCTGTTGCCACCCATGCAGACCTTGCAAATTCAGGGCGGGCGCAAAGAAAAAATCCGCGCAGGTGATGTGCTCGGGGCGCTGACCGCTGACCTGGGCTTGAGCCGTGACGACGTGGGCAAGATCAACGTCAACGACTTCTCAACCTATGTGGCGGTGCGCCGCGAATTGGCAGCGCAGACCGCGGCGCGTTTGAACGCTGGGCGCATCAAGGGCAAGTCGGTCAAGGTGCGTTTGTTGACCGGTCAAGACATCGCTTGGGCTTAAAACCATGCCCCGTTTTGCCGCCAACCTCACGATGATGTACCCCGACATGCCGTTTTTGGACCGCTTTGAAGCGGCGGCCAACGACGGTTTCAAAGCGGTGGAGTACCTCTTTCCCTACGCGTACCCATCAACCGAATTGGTGGCGCGGTTACACGACCATGGTTTGCAGCAGGTGTTGTTCAATACACCGGCGGGTGGCACGGACACGGCGTCGTTTGTCCACGCTTGGGATCAGGGTGGCCGTGGCACCGCTGGCGTGCCTGGTCGAGAGGCCGAGTTTCGACTTGGTTTTGAACAAGCCTTGTTGTACGCCAACGCCTTGAATTGCCCGCGCATCCACGCGATGGTGGGCTTGCGCGCTGACGCGATCAACGTCGAAGTCGCTGATGCCACGCTTATCAGTAATCTGCGCTGGGCCACCGAACAAGCGGCCAAAGACGGTCGCGATGTGTTGATCGAGCCGATCAACCCACGCAGCGTGCCGGGCTTTCACCTCAACCGTCAGGACCACGCGCACCGCATCGTTGAAGCGGTGGGGGCGTCGAACTTGAAGGTGCAGATGGATTTGTTCCATTGCCAAATCGTCGAAGGCGACCTCAGCACCAAGATCGCGCATTACTTGCCCACCGGGCGGGTGGGACATTTTCAAATTGCCGACGTGCCCTCGCGTCACGAGCCAGGTTCGGGCGAGGTGAATTGGGCACATATCTTCGACACCATCGATCGGGTGTCCGCCCTATGCGGCTGGTCCGGTTGGTTGGGTTGTGAATACAACCCGGCCGACACCTCAGAGGGTGGCACCTCTCGCGGGCTGGGTTGGATGCGCTGAAGCGTTAACCGTTTTCGCGGTTCGACACAGGCCGCTGGAGCAGTTGCTCCATGGGCCATTGCAATAACTCCGCCAAGCGGCAGACCACCCAACGCGCCTCAGCGGGTGAGACCACCGCAGGTTCGGCCAACAGGCCTTGCTCGCATTGGTCCAAGGCCATCGCTTCGGTGATGCCGAGCTGGAACTGCAGGTCTGCGGCACGCCCCGTCAAGAGCTGGGCCATGTCTTCACACAGCTCGTAGCGTTGCAACAAGTCTTCTCGGCCCAGGGTGGGTTTAACCTTGCCCGTCGGCACGTACAACCCGACAAAACTCTCGGGCAGGTGGATTTGGTGCTCGTCCCCAACCATCACATGTTGCGGCGGTACTGACCACCCACCTCAAACAACGCGTTGGTGATTTGACCCAGCGAGCACACCCGCACCGCGTCCATCAGCACCTCAAACACGTTGCCGTTGTCGATCACGGCTTGTTGCAAGCGCTTGAGCATGGCCGGGGCTTGTGCGGCATGGCGCTGGTGGAAGTCATTCAGGCGTTGCAATTGCGACTGCTTTTCCTCTTCGGTCGAGCGCGCCAACTCCAGTGTCTCCATCACCGCGTCGCCCTTGGGGTTGCGGAAGGTGTTGACGCCGATGATGGGTAGCTCGCCGGTGTGCTTGAGCATCTCGTAGTGCATGGACTCGTCTTGGATCTTGCCGCGTTGGTAACCGGTCTCCATGGCGCCGAGCACACCGCTACGCTCGGCGATTTTTTCAAACTCGGCCAGCACGGCTTCCTCGACCAACTCGGTGAGCTCTTCGATGATGAAGGCGCCTTGGTTCGGGTTTTCGTTTTTGGCCAAGCCCCATTCGCGGTTGATGATCAGCTGGATCGCCATGGCGCGGCGCACCGACTCCTCAGTGGGCGTGGTGATGGCTTCGTCAAACGCGTTGGTGTGCAGGCTGTTGCAGTTGTCGTAGATCGCGATCAGCGCTTGCAGCGTGGTGCGGATGTCGTTGAACTGGATTTCCTGTGCGTGCAGCGAGCGACCCGAGGTCTGGATGTGGTATTTGAGCTTTTGGCTGCGCTCATTCGCGCCGTACTTCTCCTTCATGGCCACGGCCCAGATGCGGCGGGCCACGCGGCCCAGCACGGTGTATTCCGGGTCCATGCCGTTGCTGAAGAAGAAGCTCAGGTTGGGCGCGAAGTCGTCGATGTGCATGCCGCGGGCCAAATACGCCTCCACAAAGGTGAAACCGTTGGAGAGCGTGAAGGCCAGCTGGCTGATCGGGTTGGCCCCGGCTTCGGCGATGTGGTAGCCGCTGATGGACACGCTGTAGAAATTGCGCACGTCGTGGTGCACAAAGTACTGCGCCACGTCACCCATGACCTTGAGCGAGAACTCCGTCGAGAAGATGCAGGTGTTTTGGCCTTGGTCTTCTTTCAAGATGTCGGCTTGCACCGTGCCGCGCACATTGGCCAGCACCCAATCCTTGATCTTGGCGGCTTCGGTTTCGGTGGGGTCGCGGCCGTTGTCGGTTTTGAATTTGTCGAGGTTTTGGTCGATGGCCGTGTTCATGAACATGGCCAAAATCGTGGGCGCGGGACCGTTGATGGTCATGGACACGCTGGTTGTGGGGTTGCACAGGTCAAAACCCGAGTACAGCACCTTCATGTCGTCCAGTGTGGCCACGTTCACGCCCGAATTGCCGATCTTGCCGTAGATGTCAGGACGTAGGTCGGGATCGTTGCCGTAGAGCGTGACCGAGTCAAACGCGGTGGACAGGCGCTTGGCGGGCATGCCGTCGCTGACCAATTTGAAGCGGCGGTTGGTTCGGAAGGGGTCACCCTCGCCCGCGAACATGCGCGTGGGGTCTTCGCCCTCGCGTTTGAAGGCAAAGGTGCCCGAGGTGTAGGGGTAGCTGCCGGGCACGTTGTCCAGCATCAGCCACTTGA
>JACCDI012056700.1_pt1 | contig 77930 bp, 70 predicted proteins | sample 7442791 | NCBI WGS metagenome assembly JACCDI01 (sample SAMN15323434, study PRJNA562643) | freshwater metagenome | isolation source: river surface water | place: USA:Blue River Watershed | collected 2017-08-15
ATTCTAAACTTCTTTGACCGTAACAGAGAAATCAACTAAACCCCCACCTAAGAATGGGGGTTTCTCAATTTTTAGAAAAAATTGGTCGGCATTCAAAAATGGTTTTATCCCCCCTATATCATGATTACACTTTTATACCCAGGGAGGGGGGATACCTATATGTTATAATCAGGGGTGTCCCTCAGGGGGAGATTACCAAAGTATAAAAGTTTGGTGTTATATCTCACACCAAGTTTTTCCATCCCGAAGTTGCGGGATGGTGACCTTAATCTTGTTTGGCAAAGTATCAATTTCAAAATTGGGGTATACCCATACGGGTAGTAAAAAAGATACCCTTTTCTAGTGCATATACTCCAGAAATAGGGTATTTTTGTTGGTAGTCATAAAATGGAGTGATATGAAGGTGTTTTATAGTCGTATTAGTACCGATGAGGGTCAAACCCACAAAAGACAGTTACAAGACCTGAAAGGGTTCGATTATGTGTTCTGTGATGTAATCTCAGGTAGCGTACCTCTGTTTGAAAGAGGTAAAGGAAGTGAGATTAAAAAACTAATGGACGAGGGTAAACTAACCCACTTGGAAGTTCACTCGATTGACCGACTTGGAAGGAATACCATTGACCTATTAACCAACTGGAAACTCTTCACTGATAATAAGGTCACGGTGGTGTGTCGTAACCCCAACATCAGAAACTTCGATGAAAAAGGTAATCCTGATAAGTTCTCCGAACTACTGTTGTCAATCTGTGGCATCATGTACAGTTTTGAGAAAGAAAATATAATATCTAGGGTAAGAGATGGGGTTCGATTAAAGCGTATGACCCATCCTGAACTTTATGTAGGTAGAAGAGTTGGGACATCATATACACCTGAGGTGTTCTTAAAACGTAAACGTTCACAGGACATACTCAACTACCTCAACAAGGGTACATATACATATAAGGAGATAAGTAAGATTTTAGGTGTGAGTGAAACAACAATAAGTAAGGTTAAGAAGATGTCCCAGTTGGTCACCTCTCCACAACGTAGTTGATAATATCTATACCAGTACTGACCACTTTTGTGTCATTATCCCTTGAGAACCTTTGAATACTCCTCATCTTCTTGGTGTAGATTGACCACGCATGTGATTGTGTAAACACCTTACCTCTAGGAGTTTTATACTGGTTCTCGTTTAACCAATCTGAAATCTGAACGAAGTTCATTCCCTCCACTTCATGTTTTTGTTGGATGATGCCAAACAATGTTTGCTGGTGTTCACTGTACGGGGACATCCATACGTTGGGAGAGGTTATCTCCAGTACCATTGTCAGAAAGTACCCCTTTTGGTTGGAATCGTCAGAATGGTTGGGTACTTTTGGTGGTGATTTAACCACGGTAGAGTAATTATTTATCTAAATTAGGAATGGTTGGGCTGAATTTTAACCAATCAGAAATGATTTCCTTTTTGAATAAACGCTCGTTTTTAATACTGTATTTTACCAATTTCACTTCGAATCTAATAGTCATGATGTTTTTTCTGACTTCCAATATTTTAATGTGTAAAGAATCACTCACAATTAATTCAGGAATATTTTCAAGTTTTTCTCTGTAAAACTTTTCAATTTCCTCGTATTGTTGAATAAGTTTGATGTCTCCTGTAATATCAAAATAGGAGATAATATTGTCACTCTTAGAGTAGTTAACAACATCCATGCCTAGCATATTGGTGTTGGGTATGTAAACTAATTCATTTTCATGACTTAGGATTTGAACATTAAGAAGTGAAATATTGATGATTTTTCCTTTGTGCTGTCCTATTCTTATATTGTCTCCTATAGAAAATTGATTGTTAAACATCAAAATCATTCCATTGACAACTTGGGCAATGTAATCTTTGGTTACTATTGCGATGGCTGCTGCAATGATTGAGATAGAAGTAAAGAATTCTCTTAGACTAACACCTAAGATAGACATTATAAAAAGGACAAGTAATATTGATAATATAACGTAATAGATTGAATTAATTCCAACTATAAAATTGTCTGACCTTTTGATGTTATTTCGTTTTTTGTAAACTAATAATGCAAAATATTTTAATATAGATAAACCAATAATTAATATCAGTAAAGGTAGAAATTTGGGGTAATGTTGAATGTCAATAATCATAAAAGAAAGATGAATTTAATGCAAATATAAATATTTCTGCAACTTATGATATTTATAAATCGCTGAAAAACTTATTATTTAAGAGAAAAAACAAAATGTAGCTTTATGTTACATTGTGTTTTTTAAAATTATTTACTTGATACAGCAGCAGAACTAACCAAGTCAGTTAAGCTTAATTCAAGTCCTTTGGCACTTAACCCTGTTGATTTAGGGTTGAATTGATGCACTCTTATTAAAGCTTGGTGAATGATTTCAGAAACATCTTTTAATATCGCTAAGTCGTTAACTTCAGAACCTTGTCTCATTAAATAGGCAAATACTCTGGCCATTCCACAATTGGCAATAAAGTCAGGAATTACAGCAGTGTTATTGTCCATGTATTCTGAAATTGGTCCCATAAAGATTTCTTTGTCAGCAAAAGGAACGTTAGCTCCACAACTGATGACTTCAACACCGGCATTAACCATTCTTTCTGCTTGGTTTTGAGTAATTAATCTAGAAGCGGCACCCGGAATAAAAATTTCCATAGGTAAATCCCAGATTTTTTCATTAACCTCCTCAAAGCTTAACATTTCAGGATGGTACAATTCATTCCCTTTTCTATTTAAAAACAAGGATTTTATCTCTTCGTAAGTAAATCCTTTTTCATTGATTAAACCACCGTTTCTGTCGATTATACCGTTAATAAGCACACCGTTTTTTGACAAATAAAACGCTGCCGCAGCTGCCACATTGCCCCATCCTTGAATGACAGCAAATTTTCCATTCATGGTTCCACCCCATAAGTTGTAATAATGACGCACAGCCTCAGCAACACCCCATCCTGTAATCATGTCAGCAATGGTATATTGTTTACTAACATCAGGCGTAAATCTTTCATCTACAATAGGTAATAAAACGCCTTCTTGTAATCTACTAATACTTTTTAGTTTTTCCTCTGCAGAATAATTTAAATGGCCGTTTACTATACCTTCTTGTGGATGTAATAATCCATTAGAGGCAGTCATCGGTATTACTTCATGTATTTCATCAACATTTAAGTCGCCACCTGTTCCATAATAATTTTTCAAAATAGGATGAACCGCTTTATACCATCTTTTTAATACACCTTCTTTTCTTGGATCTTTAGGGTCGAAATTAATCCCAGATTTGGCGCCACCAATAGGAGGGCCACATACTGAAAACTTAATTTCCATAGTTTTTGCTAAACTCTCAACTTCTCTTTTATCAAGCCCTTTCCTCATTCTAGTGCCACCACCTGCAGCACCACCTCTTAGTGAGTTAATAACAACCCAACCTTCAGCTTCTGTTTCTGCATCTTTCCATTCAAATACGATTTCAGGTTGTTTATTTTCAAATTTTTCGAGTAATTTTTTCATGTAAATATTGTGCTTTTAAAGAATTGCAAAGATAATCCCAATTTGCTTATTTCAAAAGATTTATCATGGCTTCATTTGAGGAATTATGAGATTATTAAGAAACTTATTTTTTCTTTTCTTTTGCTAAAGTAATTTTATAATTATCGGTATTTCCCGACATTTTGATATTGATGAATCTAACTTTTTTGTTAGGTTCTAAGGTTGCTATCTCATCCTCTTTTTCTGTATCTATTTCATCCGTTTTTTTGCCCAATAACTTACTCATACCAGCTTTGGTAATTAGTTTTAATGGGACTCTTAAAAAATATTCAAAGTTAAAATCCATGTCTTGTTTTCCCGATATTTCAATAAATCCAAGAGAAGAATTGATTAACATTTTGGGAATTGAAGTTATTCCTTTGGTTATGTCAATATGGTTTGAAAGGGTGTCAAATAATACTTTAGAAAGGTTTTTATCTTTGAAAAAATCAGCTAAATAAAGCATTGGACCATAATTTTCAAGACGACCTTTGGTGACTTCAACATCTAAATGAATTTCGGAGTCGTTAATTATTGGAATTAAATCTGCGTGCATGTGAATTTGCCCATACAAGCGACCGGTAAGTTTTCCATGTAATTGTTCTGAAACCAAATGGTCTTGTCCAAAATTTTCAAACTTAAACATGAGTTTGTCCAAATCAACATTTTTTAGTCTGATGTCAGGATTGAAAAAGATTTTGTTTTTATCAGACCCATTAAACTGACCTTTAATGTTTATAAATCCTCCTGCAGCATTTAAACTCATGGTATCTATAAAAATATGGTGGTTTTTTTGAGAACGGAACTTCATGTAAAAATCATCCAACAGGTATCGGTGGTATTTAAGATGTTTTATGTTGAAATGAAAATCCATGTCGGGAAAAGGGATTTGGAAAATATTGAATGCCATTTCATGATTAACGGCTTTAGTTTTAGGATTGGGCGGTGGCGGATTGTATTTAAACAATTCATCAAAATCTAGATGAGGTGCATTAATCGTGAATTTATTGCTTCGTTTCTTAGATTTGTTATCATTCCCGTAATAGTATGATATGTTTGCTAAAAAGGATGATTTGCCAATCTTGCCGGCTAATTTTTCGATAGTTAGGTTTTGGTCTTCAAGGTGTATGCGTCCAGAAAATTTTTCAAATCTCAATGGATGCACTTTCATGGTAGCCTCCAATTGGTCTAAATAAATATCGGCAGATTGTAAGCCATTTTTAAAGTGTAAATCGGTAAAGCCATGAATTTTAAATTTCCTAAACTCTTCATGTCGGTAATCTTCGGGAACATAGTTTTCACCACCATAAGCAAATAAATCCTCTAATTGAAGTAAACGAGAGTCTAAAGAAAATTCAATTTTGGTATCGCCCAATGGTTTCTCTTTAAACCACAAGTCGTAATTGTAAAGTTTGCCTGAAAAATGGAAATCACTTTTATCAATTTCACCTTTAAAGTCGATAATCCTAAAGTCTTGCTCATCGATAATGACATCCGCATGGAAATCATGAAGGGTGTGAGGGTAGTGTTTCATTTTGGCATACAAGTCTTCAATAAAAAACTCGCCAATGGGTAAATTAGGGGATTCTAAAAGTGCTTTTGCTGTACTTTTGAAGGCTAGTTTTACACTGAAATTTTCAATTTGTTCATTAACTGGTTTGTTGCCTTGTTTGCCTGTTTTGGTTAATTCAAAAATATCTAAATACTTGGAGCTAATGGCTAACTTAGTGGTTACTAATTGGTCTGAATGGTGCAATATGGCGGGTAAATCGCTTACTATTCCTTTGATAGAAATATCAGATTTTCCAACTTTCATGTTGAAATAGTCTAATGTGGCTTCACTGCCTCTTACGGTAGCACTAACATCTAAATCATTAAGCGCTAAGTGGTATTGTGGTGATGAAAAGCTCAAATCCTTTATCATTAGTTCTGTAAAATAGGATTCGTTTAGTTTTTCAATACTTTTTTCAGGGTGCTCTAAGTCAATAATATCTCTAAAATTCATAGTTAGTTTTACACTGCCTTTTAAATTTTTGAGATTATCTAGGTTAAAAAACTTGGCTAAAAAATCTAACTCAAAATCTGAGATAAGTTTTAAATCAATATCGGGTGAATCGAAGTTTTTTACAATTAAATTGCCACTAAATAAACCTGCTTCGGGGCGTGCTCCAAAATCCATTATAGAAAACTCCATAGTAGAAGTATTGCGTGCTTCTCCATTAGTAAAATGACCTTTAAATTGAAGTTTATCTAGTTTTTTTCTATTTAAAGTGTTGGCGAAATAAGCATCAGAGCAACCGAAATTAGCGTCAATCTTTGGGTTGTGTCCATTGATGGATTTGCCTTTGATGGAGCAATCGAAATAAACTTTACCTTTGTTTTCGTATTTTTTTAAAGCAGGTGCTAGTTCTTCGGGAGCAAAAGCGATAAATAAATCAAAATTAGGTTTTGCGCCTTCAAACTTCAAGTCAATATTCATGTCATCATCAAAATCAATATTGCCTTTCATTTTAAATAATGCGTCTTCTAAATAGACTTCAGAAGGGTTTATGTCTAATATTTGAGTTGCATTTGTGTATTTTAATTTAGTGTCAATATCAAAGTTTTTATTTTTAATGACTGTTGTATCTCCCTCTTTAATTAATGTTAATACAAATTTTGAATCCAAAGAAACTGTTGTTTGTATCTCGTTGGTTTTAAATTTTGATTTAGCTTTGCTTATTTTAATATCTAATAAGACATTGTTTTCTTCATTTAATTTGTTGATTTCAACATCAAAGATTTCAATGCGTTTTAAATCTAAGTGTAATGCCTCACTCGTTTCATTTGTCTTTTTGTTGGATCCAAGAGCTTTCGTAATATTAAATTCACCATTAGTATCTTGAATAATATGAATGTAACCGTCTTTAAGTTTGAGTGATTTTATGTCAAATTTACCGCTAATAAGTGTCCATAAATCAAAACCAAGGTAAATGTCATTTAAATCTAAAATTGGGGATTTGTCTTTGTTCTTATCTTGGTAAATTTTGACTTCTTCTAAGTCTATTGAGATATAAGGAAAGTTAGCAAATGGAGAGATATGACTGTTTTTTAAGGAAATTTCACCTACAAAATCATTGTTTATTGTTTGAACCAATTCCTTTACTATTGTATCTTGTTTGTAATACAATAGGGTTGTAAAAATGATAAATAACAACAAAGGAATAATTAAAACAGTTAGCAAAAGCTTTTTAAAGCGAGATTTAAACATTGAATTTTTGTTGATTTATAAACTGCGAAATTAATATAAAAACAGATGCAGATGTTGCTAATTGTCTTTATTTTCCTCTGCCTTGAACCATTATAAGAATAGTGTATGCGATGATTTTAAAGTCTAGCGCTAAACTATTATTTTCAATATAAAGAATGTCGTAATAAAGTCTTTCTATCATTTGGTCTACATTTTCAGCATATCCATACTTTACTTGTCCCCAACTTGTAATTCCAGGTTTTACTTTTTGTAAACGTTTGTAATAAGGGGCTTTTTCAATGATTTGATCTATAAAGAATTGACGTTCAGGTCTTGGTCCAACAACGCTCATGTCACCAATTAATACATTGAAAAATTGAGGAAACTCATCTAGTCGTGTTTTGCGTAAAAACAGACCAATTGAAGTAATTCTTGGGTCGTTTTCTTTGGAAAGTTGCGGTCCAAATTTCTCCGCATCTACTCGCATTGTTCTGAATTTAATAATTTTAAAAACACGTCCTTTTAAACCAATTCTCTCTTGTTTATATAAAATAGGTCCTTGACTTGTAAACTTTATCAATAAAGCTATTAAAACCATTATGGGAAAAGATAGAATGATTAGTAGAATAGAAAATCCAATATCAAACAAACGTTTGGCATTTTTTTGCCATTCAGGCATCACTTCAAAGTCAATTTCTATTAATACAGCTCCTAAAATATTATTCATTTTGACCATTCTAGTAAAAATGGAATACATATCCGGTATTATTTTAATAAAAACACTTTCATTTTCAACAATACTAAAAATTTCACTTAACTTATTGTGTTCATCTGGTTCAAGCGCAATCACAAGTTCCTCAATTTGGTGTTTGTTGATTATTTCTTTTAATTCAGTGTATTTGCCTAAATGGGATAAGTGTTGTTTTAACAATGAGTTATCCTCTCCATTGATACTTACAAAGCCAATGAATTTAAAACCGTTGCTGATTTTAGCATTTTCTAATTCTTGATATAGCTTAAATGCTTTCTCATTTGAACCAACCATTATTGTATTGAATCCAATTAGTTTTTTTTGAATTTTGCGATTGGTTATACTAGATAATATAAATCGCCCTAAATAAGTAATAAAAACCTGAAGAAGTAACAACAAGAAAAAGGTTTGATAGTAAGCTTTGTAGTTCTTTACACTGTCATCAAGTAGAAGTGAAAAAAAGATAATAAAGCATCCAAAAAAAGCGGTGTATAAAGTTTGTTTGAGTTCACGTAAACGCGAGCGTCTGTATATGTTTTTATAAAACCCAGATAAATGGTAAATAATGAGCCAGAAAATGGGAATAACTAATAATCCAAGAAATAATTTCGTATCATTTTCTATTGGAATTTGGTAGTCGCTATGGGCTGTGTCTATGTAATGTTTTCTGAACCAAAAAAGGAGAAACCACACCAATCCTGCAGCGATATAGTCGGATAAAATATACTTTGTTTTTTGAATGAAGTGGTTCAATTGAGGTAAATAAGTTTAAGGTTGTCCAAATATATTTCAGGGTTGAAAGAGGCATTGTTCTTAAAGGCTCCAAAAAATAACCTTGTTCTTGTATTGCTTGATAGTCCGCCCGTTTCAGATTTTAAATTAACGTATATTTTTTTCCAATTACCTCCTGTTGCCAACACAACTAAAACTGGCGTTTGATAAACAGAAAATCCATCATCCGTATAAATGCCAATTTGAAAGTTTACATTCGATTTAACATCTAGTTCTAAATAAACATTAGTTCCCAAATTGGGTAAAATATAATTTTGTATTGTACTAACTTCAAATATGGCAGTGGAGTCTTTTTCCATTCTTATTAAGCCACAATAGTTAGAACCCGTAAAAGGAGCATTAACACCGGGGGTTGTTGTCGAAATTATTTTAAGAGAATCTCTACAATTATTTTGTCCATAAGGTTGTAAAGATAAAGATTGGTCTTCAAAATCTTCCATCCATGCAAAATTGGTATTGGTTCTGTAGGTTGTGGTAGGGAAAATGCTATCCATGATTCCCTCTTTTAATGTTTTATTTATTATGTATCCTTCGTATGGACTGTAATATTTTTGATTATTAACAATTCCATTCTCTTTGATATTAGGATAAACTTCGATGGTTGCATTACCTGTATGAATGACAGGGATGTTTGCCGGAAGAATAAAGTTACCAATTTCTTTACCGTTAACAAACAGTTTTGCACTAGTGATTTCGAATGTATTTAAGCCTTGAATACTGGAATTGGTACTTAAAGAAAATTTACCGATATGTAAATAAGAGGGAATTGGTTCAACCTCTTTGTTACAATTAAAAGAGAGTAATCCGAAAAAACACAAGAGTAAATTAAGCAAATATTTCATTGTAGTTGTAGGCTAAGTCTTGTAATACAGTCACCACATCGATAGCTTCATCTATAGAAACCAATGGAGAGACATGATTATTCAGACAATCTACAAAATTCAATAAATCTTTTTGAATTACATCAAAATAAATAATGTTTTTTTCTATTTTTTGAACTTCTTGTTTGAAATAGCTAGGATTTTGACCACTTAATTCAAAAAGTTGTGGTGGATTTGGACTCGATATTAGTCTTAATTCTTCAATTTTAAATTGTTTAAAATCAGCATTAATAACTTTGCCGTTTTGATATAACACAAAGGTGTTTTCAAATTGATTCCCTAGTTTATTCACTGTTATTTCTGCGGAAGAACTGTTGTCAAAAGAAATAAAAAACTTGATTTCATCGGGTGTTTCTTCTTTGGAATTAAACACATAATGTTTTTTAATTTTTATTTGTTGAATAGGAGAGTGGACACATCTAAGCACCATGTCAATGTTTTCCATCAATAATTCCTTGATATGGATATCTGAAAAGTTAACACTAAATGGGATTTGAATATTGCTCTTAATGACATGAGGTTTGTTACTCAAGTTTTTTGCAGCAATATATTGACAACTATTGCCCATTATATTAGAAATATAAAAAATGATATCCGCTTCACGCGCCAATTTTTGAATAACAGACCATTCGGAATAATTCAAATCGGGAAATTTGTCTACCATTAAGTGTTTGCTATTTCGGATACACTCAACCAATAAACCACAAGTATTTAAGTGTTGATTGCCACAAAATAATACAACATCAGTTCTTTTTACAAAGTCGGTAAAAGGATACAAGCCGTAAAAGTTTTCAAAGTTTTTAGGAACTGAGGTGTCAAAACTACCAACTAATTCAAAAGAGGGATTATTCTCCATATGATGAAGGTATTTTTGGGTTTCTTTATCATCCCCTGCCAATCCTATTTTTATCTTTTTAAACAATTTGTGGTCAATTTTATTTGTTGCAAAAATGCAATTGTTTGTTCTTTGTATCGTTTTTATTTATTAACTGTGTACTAAAGAACATACATTTTGACTGGATATAATTTTACAGACACATACAAACACAAAGGTTTAAGAAACCAATTAGTCGATTTATTGAAGCGCAAAGGCATCAGCGACGTTAATGTATTAAATGCAATTGAAGCATTGCCAAGGCATTTTTTGTTGCCTTCAGAATTTGAAAGTCATGCTTATGAAGACAAAGCATTTCCTATAGGAGAAAATCAAACCATCTCACAACCTTATACCGTTGCTTACCAATCTCAATTGTTACAAGTAAAAAAAGGAGATAAAGTATTGGAAATAGGCACAGGAAGTGGCTACCAAGGATTGGTATTACAACATTTAGGAGCACAATTATTTACCATTGAAAGGCATCGGCTCCTGAGTGAAACGGCTCAAAAATTAATGCGTAAAGTTTATGAGTTGTTAAATTGGAATCCATTGTATCCTGCGGAATTTATGGTAGGAGATGGTACAATGGGTTGGAAAGCCAAAGCGCCTTTTGATAAAATTATTGTTACAGCAGGTGCTCCAGCGGTTCCCAAATCACTAGTTGCACAATTGAATGTTGGGGGCTGTGTTGTAATTCCTGTTAGCAAATCATTGGAAGTGCAAAAAATGGTTAGGATTACCAAAGGAAGTAATGGGGATTTAAATACGGAGATTTTTGATGATTTTAGTTTTGTTCCACTCATTGGAGAAAATGGTTGGAATGTTTAATTGATGCAAAATCAGGTAAAAGAAACAATTTGGTCACACTATTGGATAAACCATAATTTTTTTTTAAACCAGAGTTAATACGCCCGTAATATTGGATAATGAATTTTGCAGCATCAAAATATTAATAAATATGAAATTAAATTTAATCAAATCTTCATTGCTAGCTTCTTTAGCATTAAGTATTGCATTCACTTCTTGTAAAGATGATGATGTGATTGTTGACCCAACCCCTACTTCTAACCTTGTTGAACTTACAGGTTCATTAACAACTCAAACTTTAGATGCTTCTAAAAAGTACTTAATCAAAGGTACAGTTGTGATTGATGAAAATGTAACAATCACAATTCCTGCAGGAACAGTATTATTTGGTGAGAAAAAAACCAAAGGAACTTTGTTAATCAAAAAAGGTGGTCAATTAATTGCAAATGGAACTGAAACTATGCCAGTTGTATTTACAAGTAATCAAGAAGCAGGTGAGAGAGATAAAGGTGATTGGGGTGGAATTGTAATGTTAGGTAAAGCTAATTGCAATCAAAACAATCCAGCAATTGAAGGTATTTCTCCAGCAGCAAATTTCGGAACATTCCAAAGCACTGCTAATGATAATGACAATAGCGGAACTTTAAAATATGTTAGAATCGAATATGCAGGTATTGCATTAACTCCAAACAACGAAACAAACTCATTAACAATGGGTGGTGTTGGATCAGGAACTACTATCGAACATGTTCAAGTAACTTACGGTGGTGACGATGGATTTGAGTGGTTCGGTGGAACTGTAAATTGTAAATATTTAATCTCTTACGGTACTTGGGACGATGATTTTGACGTAGATTTCGGTTTCTCAGGTAAAGTTCAATTCGGATTAGCTATCAGAGATCCATTTGCGGCTGACCAATCAGGTTCAAACGGTTTTGAAGTTGATAATGACGGTTCAGGAACTACTACAACTCCTAAAACTTCTGCTGTTTTCTCAAACGTAACTGTTTTAGGTCCAAATTATGATTCTTCTTCAAGATCATCTTTCAGTGGTAACTACCAACACGCTTTACACTTAAGACGTAACTCTGAAATCTCTATCTTCAACTCTGTTTTTGCTGGTTTCCCAATCGGATTAAACTTAGACGGAACTTTGCCAAACTACGAAAGTGGTGCAGGTGTATTAAGTAATAACATATTAGTTTCTTCAGCAGTAAGAGGCCGTGCAGCTCGTCCATTCTTCAATGGTTCTTCAGCTAGTTCAGCAGTTCAAACTTATTTCTTAACAACTAAATCTAACGTAACTTTCAATGAAACAACTCCACGTTCTTCTGCAACTCCAGCTTATGCTAAAGCGTATGATGATGCAGGAATTCCAGTAGCGTTAGTTTTAGGTTATAACACAACTGCTAGCACAACAGGTGACTATCCAAAAAATCCAAACTTGGCTACTTTCACTGGTTTAACTCAATCAGGTTCTTCATTTGCTGATGCAAAAGTATCTTCTTGGTTCACAAGCACAGCTTTCAGAGGTGCATTCGGTGGAACAGATTGGACTGACAATTGGAGTAACTTCAATCCACAAAACGAAGCTTATTAATTTTTCAATAGTTGTATATAAAAAAAATGCCCCGATTATTCGGGGCTTTTTTTTGTTTTATGTTTTTTAACGGTTTATTTATTTTCTCTGAACTGCTCACTCCATACAACAAAGTCTGAACTCCATTTAAAGCGTTTTTTCAATGTCTTTAGATTTGATAAATCCAAGATTTACAACAAAGAAAAAGGCCGTCCTATTGGGACAGCCTTTTTCTTTACAATGCCTTTGTCTTGTTATTTATTTTGTTCAAACTTATCGCTCCAAGCAACAGGGTCTGAACTCCAATTAGATATTTTTTCAATGTCTTCAGATTTGATGTATCCAATTTGAACAGCCTCTTTCAACAAATCACCAAAATTGCTTAAAGAAATATAAGGGCATTGTGCTGTTTGGAATTTAGAATCGGTGTCCTTAAATCCATAATTAAAGATTGAAACTAGACCAATTACATTAACCCCATTTTCTCTCAAATCTTCAACCGCTTTTAAACTGCTTTTACCAGTACTTATTAAATCTTCAACCACTACAACATTTGTATTAGGTGCAAGTTTGCCTTCAATATTGTTTTTTAAACCGTGTTTTTTGGCTTCTGATCTTACATAGGCAAATGGTAAATTCATGGCATCTGCGATAGAAGTTCCTTGCGGAATACCTGCTGTAGCAACACCAACAATGGCCTCAACCTCTCCAAAATTTGCTTTTATAGCATCACAAAGAGATTGGGTTATATACTTTCTTGTTTCTGTAAAAGAAAGGGTAACTCGGTTGTCGCAATACACTGGAGACCTTAATCCACTGGTCCAAGTAAAAGGATTTGATACATTTAATTTTACAGCTTCACAAGCTAACAGAGATTGTGCTATTTTTGCACTCGTTTCATTTACATTCATGACAGTACAAAACTATAAAATATTCATTAATAATGTTCAGATTATTATCACTGAAAAAAAACTAGAGTCTAACTCTAATAAAATTAAAGAGGTAAAACAAGTTGATGAATTAATTAATCTAATATTTAGGGGTATTCCAACTTCTATTAAAACCGTTTATTGTATTACCAATGACATTAAGAGTGATTTTAAAAAGTTTAAATCCAAATTTAAAATAATAAAAGCCGCAGGGGGAATAGTGATGAATGAAAACCATCAGTTATTGTTAATAAAACGATTAGGAAAATGGGATTTACCAAAAGGTAAAATCGAAAAAGGAGAAGACACAAGATTGGCCGCATTAAGAGAAGTTCATGAAGAGTGTGGTGTGAATTTTATAGGCATAAGAAATAAAAATTGTACCACTTACCACATGTACATTTTAAAAGGGCAATGGGTTATTAAGGTAACTTATTGGTTCAATATGATAGCGTGGGGAGATAATCCCCTTGTTCCTCAATTAGAAGAGGATATAACAGAGGTTCGATGGGTTGATAAATCATTCATAGAAACAGATGATTTTGACACCTACGATACTTTGAAAGATATTTTTAAGGAGTTAAAATTTAAATAAGCGGCTTAATGAAGTTTCTTTTCTCCAGCAAAAATGTGAACTTTTAAATGGTTTTCAAAAGGAACAATTGGACAGCTATAGGTTGAATTATAGTGGCAATAAGGGTTGAAAGCGTAGTTGAAATCTAGTTCAATGCTGTCTTTGTTTTGCAAACCATCCATCTCAATGTATCTGCCTGCAGCGTATGATTCTAATTGACAAGATAAATCCTTAAATGGAATAAATAAACCTGATTTTTCGTCAGGCGTTTGCGTGTATGCATATAAAACACAAGCAGTGTCGTTTATTTTAAATGAAAGTTTACAGTATTTATAATACACAGGAACTCGTTCGGTATTGGTTGCAAACTCTACTTTTTGAGGCTCTATTCGTTCCACATTAGCTACAATTTTGTAATTAAGTTGAGGGGAATAATAAAGCAGTCCATCGAAATTTTTAGGGTCTACAATTTTATTAGCCAATAAGTCTATATCAGTTTGTTGACGGTGTTTATTAAGTATGGTCTCGTAATGCTGTTCTTCTGCGCTTTTTGAGTTGCAACCTGCTAATAAAAAAGCTAGAAAAACAAAGGAATAAAATATTGACTGCTTAACCATAATATAATAACTGCAAGCAAATTTAGAAAAAAGCCACTAAAAATCATCCTTTTTAATGAAATTAATCCTGAGCTATAAACAACTGCATTGGGAGGAGTTCCTATTGGTAACATAAATGCAAAACTGCAAGCAATAGTAACAGGTATACCAAGTTGATGTGGATGTGATTCAGGGAAACTATGAGCCAATCCAAAGATAACAGGAATAATGATTTGTGACAATGCTACATTACTCATAAACTCAGTAAGAAATAATGCTAATCCTATAAGAATAAGCGCGAGTAATGATAAGTTTGTAAAGTTATTGGATTGAATGAAATGGCTTATGTTTTGAATAACACCCGTACTTTCAAGTCCTTTCGCCAAACTAATGCCTGCTCCAAATAAAAGTAAAATACTCCAATTGATTTTTTTAAAGTCAGAGAGTATTAAAATTTGCTTACTATCCTTAGATTTTGATGGAATGAGGAATAATGTAAAACTGAAGAAAAGTGCAATAGTATATTCTTGAAGTTTAATTGGACTGTTATAAGTTTTTAAAACAGCATTTATAGGTTCTATAAATATCCAGAAAAAAACAGCTAAACTAAATACAATAAGACAAATTTTTTGGGGAAAGGTCATTTTGCCTAATTTATTATAGGAGTCATTTAATAATTGAGTAACATGAGGTATAGCCTTGTTTTTGATTTTAAACAAGAATTGAGTGCAAAGAAAATAAGTCCCAATAAGCATAACAATACTTATGGGAAATCCTATCATCATCCATTGAGTAAAGGTGATGTCTTGCTTTAAAATCGTTTCAACATAACCTTTGTAAACAATATTAGGGGGAGTTCCAATCAAAGTGGCAACACCTCCAATATTTGCTCCCATTGAAATAGATAATACCAAAAGTACAGAGAGGTTTAAAAGTTCTTTAGTTTGCCCATTTTCGAGAATTAGTTTGGAAATAGATAGACCAATTGGAAGAAGCATAATGGTAGTTGCAGTATTACTAATCCACATACTTAATAAAAAAGAAGTTAATAGCATCCCTGCAATAATTTGTTTGGGTTTATTGCCGGTTAGCAAAAGTAATTTAAAGGCAAATCTTTTGTGTAATTCCCATTTTTCTACAGAATAGGCAAGAAGAAAGCCTCCCAAAAATAAGAAAATAATAGGGTTGGTGTAGTGGCTAAATAAATCACTAAAGGAAGTGATATTATGGATAGGAAGTAAAATAAAAGGAATTAAAGAGGCAATCCAAATGGGGATAATTTCAGCAATCCATAAGTTAATGATAAGAATAGAAATACTAACCGCAACGAGAGCTGGCGAATAGATTGATAAAAATGGGGCAATAAAAACCGAAAATAAATAAAATAACAGCCCTGGAAGGATGAAGAGAATGGAAGGTTTGTTTAATCCATTTTTCATAGAAAGATTATCTTTTTTTAGCTAATCTTCTTTTTTCAGACATACTCATTGCATTAATCTTTTTGTAAGTACTCACTTTATTGCTTGGGACTTCAATTTTAAGTTTTTGGCCTTTAAAAATCATGTCTTTTTTTATTCCATTCCATCGTTTAATGTCAGTTGTTTTACAATCGAATATGTCTGCGAGTAAGAGTAATCCATCACCTTGTTTTACAGTGTATGTTATAAAGGTTTTTTTATTGGAAGGACTTGTTTCTGGGGCAGGAGGTGTTATTGGTTTTCTTGAAACATCAAAAGTGTTGTCTAAAATGATAGAATCATTGAGCAAAGAATCTTTATTAGAAACAGCTAGTTGAGGGAATATTTCTAGTTTCTTTTCTTGATATAGGGCAATTTTATCTTTAGGGAGTTTTAGGCCAACATTGTTATAAAAAAGTGGAACTATGTTGAGTCTAAGTTCGGAATTTAGCGTTTTCAATACATCCTCATTGATGTTCAGTTGGTAAGCAAGTGCGCTAAAACTTATTTCTTGTTGAACATGAACTGTGTCAGCATCAGGAACTCTGTATTTTTGAGTAATGATTTTATGTTCTTGATGGAAATTCCAAATATACCAAAAGGCCATGTATTGAGTGGCAATTTCTTGGTGTTGTGGAATTAAATGTGGGTGAATTAAATCGTAGTCAAGTTGATTGCCAGATTTGTGAATTGCCATATTCATGTTTATGGGCCCAATTCTGAAGGCAACTAAAGTTTTGAGCCAATCATTATAAATGGTATTAAGGTCATTAAAGTATTTAACTGCCGCACTTGAGCTTTTGTCAGGATTTCGTCTTTCATCAACATAGCTATTGGTCTTTAAATCATATTTTTTGGCTATAGCAAATGGGAAAGCCCATAATCCTGAAGCTCCGTCAATGTCGGTATAGTTAGGATTGCAATTACTATTAGAAAATACAGACAAGAAAAGTTGTTTAGGAACGCCATTGGGTTCGAATAAGGAAATGTATTTTTGATAATAATATTGAACTTTTCCTAAATAAATTGAGGTACTATTGTTTGTGTTTTTAAGGAGATTTTGTATTGCCTTTCTAACTTGATCGTTATAAAAAATAGGTACTTGTGAATTTGTTTTTAGTAATTTTATGTAATAAATATCATTTTGAAAAGCTGAATCCAATGGAAGAGCATTGCCTTTTGAAAAAGGGATTAAAAATAAAACTAAAAAAAAGAGTCGTTTTAGGGGAAAAAATACCATGCTCAAAGAAATATGTCACGAAATTAAGGGAAAATGACCTTTGAGTTGCTAAATATTTCTTTACAACATATTAACTATTTTAACATTCAATAGTGTTCAGCCATTCAATAGCGCTTTTCTCATCTAAGAAAAATTTAATAGGGTAATCTGTTTTTATAAAATTAATATAAAAATTTACTACCATTTTTTGGTGAAGTTGATGAACGACAAAAGCTTCTGCCGCAACTGTCTTTTTTCTTAACTTCATTTGTTGTTGACCATACTGTCTAGCCTCCTTGGTAATCAGTGTTTTGTAGCCAGTAATAAAGAGTTTTTTAAGTCTTTTGCCATTTGTAAAAAGGTCGTATTCTTCAAAAGCATTTTTGATAGCATCAACATCAATTTCGATGTTATCTTCAAAAGTGATTTTAATTGTTTGGTTATCAATTAACTGAAGAGATTTGACTATTTTATCATTGGTTTTCATTTCAATAATTTTGTCCATGTGATTTAGTGGGTGCAATTTACGTCAATAAAACATATAATACAAAAAAGGAACAAAAATTGAGTCTTTATACTTATTTGGATTTAGTCTAGTATTTCTCTAATCGATTGATATAGGTCTTCAGGAATATTCGAATATTTCATTTTGATTGATTTAAATTCCTTGTCAATGTCTAAAGTTATCTCACCTTTGTGTTTTGTTATATCCTTTTGTATACAAGATAAGATGTCTTCATATAGTTTTTTAATATCATTCATGATTTCAGTAATTTGATTGTTCTCAACTTCATGATATCCTAATCCGGAATATTGAACATTTATAAATGATGGATTTTGTAATTTTCTTGGCATATTTGATTTATTTTTATTTTTGACCCAGTGTTATAATATATAAACATGGGTTTGGGTAAATTGTTTTGATAAAGTAGTACATTTAATGTTAAATTTAGCTAAATTTAGGGGTTTAGTGTAACAAAAGTATCATAAATTGCCGATTTATTGGTATGTTTTATTATAAATTGTATTAATATTAATATAAATTTCGCAAATATGGTACAAATTAACCTATTGTAGAAAGTGCTTTAAATCAATGGTTAAAGTTGTTAAGATTGTATTAATTTTTATTGTAGATTTTTCAATATGAGTATATTGTCATTTGTTTTAATTGTGTTTGTGTTTGATATAAATACTTTGTATAAATTTTTTGTATTTGATATTATTGTTTGTATTTTTGTAAGCTATTGTATTATAGTTGATTGTGTGTATTTTGTGATATTTAATTTGGTACTTATGAACTTTTTGTTAAATTATTTTTAAATTTAATAGCAGTACTTTAGTAATTATATCTTATTTTTGCACCCATATTTAAAGTATAAAGTACTAAAAGTAATTAAAACAAACACTTATTAAAATGACAACGCCTACATTGAAACTAAAATTTAAACTTAATGGTTTAGAATTCGAGGTTGAAGGAAATCACGACCTAGTAAAAGAGCATTTTATTGATTTTAAAAAATTCATTACCAGTGATATTTTATCAAAAGTCAATGCAGTGTTAAATGAAAATCCGTCTTCGTCTAATTCTTCATTGAATTTTACAACATTGCCTGAATCAAACCTTAATCTAAATATTGATTATTATTGTCAGAATTTACCTTCTATTCAAAAGATGTTAAATTTCAAGTCGGAAAATGAATGGTTGTTGTTTTATGCAATTTGCGGAACTAACAATGGGGAATCTTTTTTTAATGAAGCTTTATTAAGAGAGAAATATATTTTGTCAAACCGTTTTTCGGATAATAGAATTAAAAATTTGTCAAATAATATCAAGTTTTTATTAAAGAAAGATTTTGCCAAAATTGAAGATCATTCAATGTACAGTTTAACTGCAAAAGGTATTAGTCACATGTCGCAGTTGTTGAATAAACAAATCTCTACGGATAGTAATGAGGTGAAATTGCTTAATGGAGGCAAATTTGATTCAAATAGTTCTAATTATAAAGTAATAGAAAGTATTGATTTCTCTCCTTCTAAGGGGTTAGATTTTCAAAAATTTTTAAATGATTACAATTTAAATACTCATTCCAAAAAAATATTAGCCTATGTTTACTTTTTGAAGAATGAACTCAAAGTTGAAAAAGTTACTTTAAATCATATTTATACCGCTTTTGTTTATTTAAATTCTTCAGTTCCAAAAAGCCTTTATCAAATTATTAGTGATTTGAAAAATAAATTTAATTGGGTAGAGTTTGATACAACTTCAAATATTCATATTTCTGAAATTGGAGTTCAAATGCTAAAAGAATTTAAGTATTAAAATAATTAGTTTTTCCCATTTTTGCATTTATACATCGCTTATATAAATCTTCGTTCTTCCTGAATCGCTTCAATTTCAGTTTGAAATAGTTTTTTAGATTTCAGTATGTAAGGCACGCCAATTTTAGTTGATTTTACATAGCCAAGATTGTGTTTTTCAAGTAATCTTTTTTCGGGATTTTCGGAATAGCCAATATAATACCTGTCAATTTTAGAAGAATATAGTATGTAAACGTAAAACATAATATTAAAAAAACTCCAATTATGATGATCTTTTATTTCCCAATGTCCGATTAAATCGGGGCACAGCCTACAAAGTCAATCATCAAATATTAATCAAAAAAAAAGCTCATCTTTCGATGAGCTTTGAGTACCCAGCACCCCGATTTAATCGGGGCACATCCGTAATAGTACCCAGGGCGGGACTTGAACCCGCACAGCCGTGAAGCCACAGGATTTTAAGTCCTGCGTGTCTACCGATTCCACCACCTGGGCAAATGCGACTTAAATAAAAAAGCCCAAAGCTTGGGCTTTTTATTTTTGAGCGAGAAACGAGGTTCGAACTCGCGACCTCAACCTTGGCAAGGTTGCGCTCTACCAACTGAGCTATTCTCGCATTTTGTTTAAAGAACTTTTTTTCCCTTACGGGGTTGCAAATATAGAAAAAAAATTATTTTCGCAGCAACTTTTTTTAAATATTTTTTTATGAACCGAAATTTATCTTATTGGGAAACCTCAATTCTTTTGAAACCCTTTGATTTTATTGTGCTTGGCGCTGGATTGACTGGGAAACAAGTGGCATTGAAAATTAAAAAAAAGTTTCCTTCCGCAAGAGTTGCAGTGGTTGATCGTTCTACTTTTTCCTACGGAGCGTCAACAAGAAATGCAGGTTTTGCCTGTTTTGGAAGTATTTCTGAGTTTGTAATGGATGCTAAAGAGTATGGTGAACCTCAATTATTGGATTTAATATATAAGAGACACAAAGGGATTCATCAACTCATTTCTGAGTTTGGCGCTGAAAAAATAGGATTTCAAGCAAGTGGTGGTTATGAAATGTTTGAAAATGCAGTTGAATTTGAATCAGTGTTCAGTCAACTGAACTATTATAATCAGCAATTAAAGTCTTGTTTGGGGATTAATCAAACCTTTGATGTTATGGAAAATCATTCAATGAATAAATCCTATTTTCCCAAATCTATTTTTAATGCACACGAAGGACAATTAAATTCTGGCTTGCTCAATCAAACTATAGCCGATTTGATGCATCGCGAAGGTGTTATTCCATTATATGGGATTAATATTGAGTCTATTAATCCGTCTAACAATGGTTACACCTTAATGACGAATGAAGGGTTTGAGCTTGTTACGAATCAATTAATTGTTTGTAACAATGCATTTGCCTCTGAATTGTTGCCCGAATTAAATGTAGTCCCTGCTCGCGGTCAAATTGTAGTAACTAAGCCTCTTGATAATTTGCCATTTAATGGTATTTTTCATGCTGATAAGGGTTATATCTATTATAGAACTATTGACAATAGGTTGTTAATAGGTGGCGGTCGAAATTTTTTCCAGAAAGAAGAAACGACATCTATGATAGAAACTACAGATAATCTTATAGGTTTTTTAGAAAATTATATCAAACAATTTATTCTACCTAATCAAACCTTTGAAATAGACATGCACTGGAGTGGAATTATGGGAATGGGAACAGAGAAATATCCAATTGTTAAACGCATTGATAATCATTTGTTAGTAGCGGTAAGGATGGGCGGAATGGGTGTAGCGCTTGGCCCTGTAGTAAGCGATGAAGTGATAATGCTATTGTAATTCATAGTGATTGATAGAATGATAAAAATCAGTGATTTTTTTTCAATCTTTTAGCCGTTTCTTTTGTTTTAATACTATGTTTGCAATATATAAATTAGTAGAAGGTATATTTAATTAATAAAATGAAAGAAAAAATAGCAATTATAGGTGGTGGTTTGAGTGGTTCATTATTGGCAATTTGCTTGGCCAAAAAAGGATTTCAAGTTGAGGTTTACGAAAGAAGAGGGGATATTAGAAAAGGTAAAGCAGATGCGGGTCGTTCCATCAATTTAGCCTTATCTACTCGTGGAATTGAAGCTTTAAATAAAGTTGGATTAGCAGAGAAAGTGCTTAGCGATGCCATTCCTATGAATGGTAGATTGATGCATGATAAAAAAGGGGAATTAAAATACCAACCATACGGAAAAAATGGTCAATATATCAATTCTGTTTCACGAAGTGGACTAAATATTAAATTATTGGAATTGGCAGATGAATATGAAAATGTTAAATTGTTTTTTAATTACAGATGTATCGAAGCTGATTTAAATAATAATCAATGTGTTTTACTAAATGAAATGGGTGAAAAAGTAACAGTAAAGGCGGATATAATGTTCGGTTCGGATGGTGCTTTTTCGGCTATAAGAAGTGAAATGCAAAAACTGAATCGTTTTACCTACTCACAAACTTATGAAAACTATGGATACAAAGAACTTGAAATTGTTCCTGGAGACAAGGAATTGTTTCAAATAGAAAAAAATGCATTACATATTTGGCCAAGAGGTGAGTTTATGATGATAGCTTTACCCAATCCTAATGGTAGTTTTACTTGTACTTTGTTCTTGGCTTACGAAGGAACCTACAGTTTTGAAAATTTAAAAACAAAGAAACAAGTTATTGATTTTTTTAATGAACACTTTGCCGACTCTGTTCCTATGATGCCAAATTTAGTTGAAGATTTTTTTGGAAACCCAACAGGAAGTTTGGCAACTATCCGATGTAACCCATGGGTTTACAAAAGTTTTGCTTTAATTGGTGATGCTGCACATGCTGTAATCCCCTTTTACGGTCAGGGTATGAATTGTAGTTTCGAAGATGTTAAAGAATTGGATGAAATTATAGATCAACATTATCCAGATTGGCCTAAAATTTTGGACGAATATCAAAAAGCTAGAATAATTAATGCAAATGCAATTGCTGATTTAGCTTGTAAAAACTTTGTTGAAATGAGAGATTTAGTAGGAAGAGAAGATTTTATGCACTTCAAAAAAGTTGAACATGATTTGAGTGAACATTACCCCGAGGTTTTTAAAAGTCAATACAGTTTAGTTAGTTTCTCAACTTTGCCTTACAGTTATGCTTTGGCTCAAGGATATAAAAATGAAGCCTTAATCAATCATATTATCGAACATAAGTTAGAAGGTCACATTACCAATGCAGGTGTGATGTTGCCTATTATTAATGATTTTATGGGTATCTAGTATACAGTGGGCTAAATGGCCTTTCGTTAATGTGATAAAGATGTTACCTTAGAACTTAATTGTATTGATTTCAATGCTTTTAATTACTAATTCTGTATTTGCATTATTATTGATTGAACCTAATGTTAAGTCTATTTTACATTCCTTAATTGGTTTGTTAACTAGAATTTGATATTGGTATTCGGTCCAAGTATTATTTTGTTTTACCACTCTTTTTAGTAACAGATTTTGTAAATCTACATACTGATTGTTTTCAGTTAAAAGCATAGTTACGTAACTTTCGTTTATGCTTTGTGCCATTTTAATTTTAAAGTTTAAGTTGATAAGGATGGAAGAGTCACTTTGATTTTTAGTTTTTAGATAAACAGATTGTATATCGTTTTTATTATTTTCGTTTATTGATAGTTTTAGGTTTAATGTTGTGTCTGATATTAAGTTTGGTTTGTATTGGTCAAAATGCCAAAAGTTATAAGTGCTGTAAGCGTAATAGCGGTGAGTTTTTAGGAAAATCATTTTGAAATTTTCTTTATTCATTTCACAACTGTTTAGAATGAAGTTTGAAAACTGATAGTGTAATATTTGATTGTAAATTAAACTACTTATCCCAATGGTTAAAAATGAGAGGTAAAACCACTTTTTCATAAAAAAAGGACGAATAGAATAGGCAAATAATAAGATTATAGGTCCATAAAATTCAGTAATCGGCCTACAGCCGAGCGTACACCCATAATGGACGTAATACCAAGAAGCTATAATGTAAATGCTTGGGAATAAAATTAAAATAACAGCTAATAACGCTTTGAATTTCCGCTGAATGAGTAAAGCAATGCAGCTAAATACAACTATTATTGGCATTACAGGTGTATATGTAAACCATCCACAATTGTAACTCCAAAGTAATTCGGCTAATTGGGGATTGAACAAATTTAGGGTTTCTGATTGGTAAGGATACACAATCCAATGCCCTGTTTGCCAATGCCAAAGTGACATTTGAATCAAAGGGGCAATTGATAAACTTAATATCAAAGGGAGTGAATGTCTCTTTAACTGATTTTTTACAACAGAAAAAGGAATAATAAATAATGGAATAAGTGTGATTAAAAGATTAGCAGGCCTTATAACCACTATTAAACCAATTAGTAATCCAATGAAAAGAATGGTTTTTAATTGAGGTTTTTTTCTATAAATTAAACTACAATAGATAAGGGCAATAAAACAAAAAAATGAATAGCTGTGGCTATAAGCTAAATCATAGGTGGTGTATAGCTGTAAATTAGTTCCGAAAATAACAACAATAACCATGGCCATAGACCAATACCAAGGGATGTTTAATAGTTTTAAACTTTTGAAAAGCAGAATGATGCTCCAAGAAACATAAAAGATAACAGAGAGTAATATGAGGTAATGGTAGGGTAATTCGAAACCTGAATAGGATTCAAACTGTTGAAGGATACTATTCCCGATTATAAAGAAAGGGCTTTGCAATAGGGCAACACCAGAATAGTATTTACAAACATTTTTATTGTTTTCTAATTGGTTAACAACAGGAGGGAAGTAGCCGTTAAATTTTTCTTGTTGCCTAATAGAACTGTCAATAAATTCAAAGTTAGGGTCGTTGTAAATAAATAATGCAGGTAATATTAAGTAATAACCTACTGCATCTTCATTGATTACTTTTTCGAATCTTTGGTACTTATTGGCAACACTTAGGACTTGCCAAATGTATAATAAAATACATGCTAAAATTGCAAATTGAATTGGTTTGATTGAGATTTTCAAAACCGAAATTCAGGTTTATTCAACGACGACTATTTGTTTGTGAACAAATTTGCCATTTTCTTTTGATTTCACAAGTAATGCATAGAACCCAGTTGAGTAAGCATCAATTAAAATACTTTCTTTTTGGTTTGATTTGATGTTTTTTGTAATCACTTGTTTACCATTCATATCAATGATAGACACTTCAAATTCGCTTTTTTGCGGAGATTGTATTTCAATATTAATAGTACCTCCCTTTAAAACAGGATTAGGGTAAAGTTTTACTGTTGTATTGGGTGAAATAATATAAGTAGTATCAAAAGTAATTTCTCTTTTAGGCAATCCTGTTCTTAATTTGTTAAGGACAAAACGCATCATAAATCCTTGTTGTTTAGTGAACATTGCAGCACATCCGTCTAAAGAATAGTCCATGTAGTTTTCAGTCATGTCAGGCTTATCGTCAATTGACTCTGTACAAGTGTTTTGGTTAGTGCAGCTGTAGTTTCTTGTTCTTGTATTAGGTGTGTCAAAAATACCATCGTCAACACTGCAACCTTGACTGGCATTTTGAGCATCGCCCCATGTATGTCTTAATCCCAAATAATGTCCAACTTCATGAATCATGGTTTTAGCTTCATTGTTATTGGAAATAGCCAAAGGATGATTTTTACCAATTGTTGAAAAATGGCAAACAATACCTGTTTCTAAATCTGTGGTATCCTTAGTAGCGCCTGTAAAGTTCCAATTAGGGGCATTAGTTGGAGGTGTAGCAAAGCCTAAAGTCATAGAAACTTGGTTAGGGAAACGCATGTTACATACCCATACATTCATGTATTTAGTTGGATCCCAAGCAGTTTTACCGCCTCGATTGGCATATTTCATATCGGTAGTGTACTGGCCATAAATATTCAATGAAAAAGTAGTTCTGTTAGTGAATGTTCGTGTTACACCATTGGTTGGATTGCCATTTGGGTCAACAGATGCCAAAACAAATCTGATTCTAGTATCACCACCCAAGGGTTTAAATACAGGACGAATTCTTTGTGTATCTCTGGTTTGGTGATTGAAAGCCAAATTTAATTCATCCATTTGCGATTGAATGTATGAGAAATCAATATTTTCGTTGTTGTTATTATACAACACATGAAAAACCACAGGGATGGTGTAAGTTACTGTGTCAGATGAAACAGTGAAATTTCTTTTGTTATTGTTCTGAATGAAATATTCATTCATTGCTTCTTTGTAAAGATTGTTTTGCCAATCAAAAAACTGAGGATTTCTTTTTAAAATGCGGTCAACTTCGGTTTGGTAGCCGCAAAAATCGTTGTCGATTAGCTGTGCTTTAGTTAAAAAGCTTGTGAATAAAACAAAAAGTAATAGTATATTTTTAAACATGGGGTAAAATTAATGGTCTTTATTGTCCTTTGAATTGGGGTTTTCTTTTTTCGTTAAAGGCTGCAACACCTTCTTTGTTATCATAACTACTACCAGCTATTTCTTGGCAATACGCCTCGTATTCAAGCATGGTTTCTAAGTCGCTATTGAATGATTTATTGAGCATTTTTTTCATTAAGCCAATGGCTTTTGTTGGAGCATTAGCGTAATATTCTACTATCTTAACAGTTTCTTCATCTAATTGTTCAGCGGGTACACATCTGTTTATCATTCCCCATTCAAGTGCTTGTTTGGCCGTAACTTTACTTCCCATAGTGCTTAGTTCAAAGGCACGAACACTGCCCACTAAGCGAGGTAAGAAGAAAGAAGAACCGCTGTCAAGCACTAACCCAACATTTATAAATACTTCAATTAGACTAGCTTGTTCAGATGCAATTATAAAATCAGAAGCCAAAGCAAGAGAACAACCCGCACCCGCAGCAACACCATTCAATTTGCAAATAATGGGTTTAGGCATATTGCGCATTTCACGAATAATGGGATTGTATCGTTTGTGTAATGAGTCAATAAAAGAGCGTTTTTCAGCACCTGCAATTGCTTTCAAATCTTGACCACTACAAAATGCTTTTCCTGCTCCGGTAAGAACAACAACTCTGGTTTCAGGGTCTCTTTTTGCTTGTTTTAAAGCGTCTTGTAATTCGTAACTTTGTTCATCGTTAAAGGCATTAAAAACATCAGGTCTATTCAGAGTGATGGTTGTAACGTTGTCTTTTTTCTCAAACAGAAGGCAATTGTATGTCATGAACTACAAATGTAATATAAATTTTATTTTTTCACAAATTGGAGTTAGTGGTTAAGGTTAATTGTCCCGATAGCTATCGGGAAAGGGTTATTGGAAGAGACGCCATGCTTGGCGTCTGTTATAGCCACGTCGTGGCGGCATTATAATGGTTTTTAAAAATATTAGATTCAATTAATTGTTTTTCGTTTTTTTTGTTCTCAAAGTCCGTTTGATGAATCTAAAATTAAGGTTCAATCGGTGTTTAGTTTAATAAAGCATATAATTGCAGCATAAATAGTTTTAGGTTTGTCTATTAATTAAAGATTTGTTGTTATGAAAAAAATATTACTTGTTTTGTTGTTTCCTTATGTTTTATTTGCCCAAACACCTAAAGATTTTCTAAAACATTGTGATTCATTTGTTCGAAATGAATGGGTTTATATTCAGACAGACAGGCCTTTTTATGAACCTAATGATTCAGTTTGGGCAAGTATATGGGTTGTTGATGATAGAAATCAAGAAATTTCAAGTTTAAGCGATATCATACATGTTGAGGTTTTTGAACCTTCTGGTCAAAAAATATACAAAGGTATAATCAACAGAAACAAAGGGGAAAATACAGTGGTTTTTAGATTGAAAGATATTGGAGGGATATATACAATATCTACTTTCACAGATTATACCAACAAACTTGATTTAAATTATAGAAGTCAAAAAGTAATACAGGTTCAGAAAATGGAAATAGAGCCGGTTTTTTTTGAATTTGAAATGAATAAAAATAGCTTAACGGTAAATGATAGTTTGGTGATTGAAACAACTGTTAAAAACAATGAGGGTGTAGTTCTTAAAAATCAACTTGTATTTGTTGAATTGTATTTAAATGGATTTTTAATTAAAACAGACAGTTTCTTAACTGATAATAAAGGTTTTTTTGTTTATAAGAATCTTTTTTGGGGTTCAAATAAGTTACATTTTGCTTCATTGCAATTCAAAACAAATTTTGCAGGAACCATTGGATCCAAATTTAAAAATATCCCATTTTCACAAACCGTAAAAGATTTTCAGTTTTTGCCAGAAAGTGGTACTCTTATAAATGGATTTTCAAGTTTTTTGGCGTTTAAAGCAATTGATTTTTATGGTAAACCAGTTTCTATAAAAGGAACTATTTATAACAATCATCATAATGAAATTACTCGTTTTGAGTCTGTGCATGATGGGATGGGTAAATTCTTGTTTATGCCTGAAAAAAAACACTCTTATTATGCAATTTTAGATTTAGAAGGGAATCGCAATGACACTTTCTATTTGCCTAAAGCAGAAGATTTTGGAGTTGTGTTTACTCTTATGAATCAAAGTGATTCCTTTGTTTTATTCAAAATTCAATCAACTGATACTGAGAAAAAACATTTGTTGTTAAGGAAAGGCAATACGCTCCTATTCGACACATTGTTTGATAGTCAAAAGCTGATGTCAATAAGAACAGCTTCTTTCCCGATGGGTGTATATGAAATAGCGATTTTTGATAAATATTGGCGACCACTTTGTTCACGATTGCTTTTTATTAATGCTCATAAGAAAACTAATTCAATCATTGTGTTTGATAAGTCGGAATATAGTTTGAGGGAAAAGGTTAATTTAAAAATTAAAACAATGGATGAAAACGGTAATCCAATTAAAACAAAATTTAGTTTGGGTGTTGTTAATGAACAATCATATTTATACACCGAAAAAAATGAAAGTAATATTTTAAGTAATTTGTTTTTAGAGCAAGAATTGAAAGGTCCGATACATTTACCAGCCTATTATTTTCAAAAAAAGGATTCTTTAGTTATTTCACATTTGGATTTGTTAATGATGACGAATGGATGGAGAAGAATTTCCTACGACAACATAGAGGAAAAGAGTGAAATATTGGCAGAGAAATACGAGAAGTTAAAAAAAATGAACTATGTAATTTATGGTAAAATTGTAAATAATGGTTATGATTTTGAAGATTTGAGCTTGTATAAAATAAAAATCCTGAAAAACAATCAATTGGTTTCTTTGGACAAAAATGGTCGTTTTTTGATCTATGGATTTCAAGATACTCAGTCCGTAACTTTAAAATTAAAAATACCGGGAAACACTCGTTGGTTTAAAGTAAAGCCATGGTTAATTACAGAAGATTTAAGTGAGCTTAATATTGCACATAAATATTTGATTGAAAATGAGTTTTATGTCGCTAGAACCTCTGAAGCAAGTAGACAAAATGAATTATATTTAGGGAAATCTAAATCATTGATTTTAAATAAATTGAGTGTTGACAGCAAGAGTAAAGTTTTGTATACAGGAATTAAAGAAGATATAATGGATTATGAACTGTTTTTAAGTATGCAAAATCAACAGAACTTCGATAAAATGGGCTTTTCAGGGAGAGGGTTTAGTTCAAATGGTGTAGTCTGTTTTGTAGATGGAGTTAGGGTCAATAATGCAAAAACAAAGGAGGAATTAGATGGTTTTAATGGGTTGTATAAAACAGTTACTTTTAGGAGTTCTTCTTCTGTAACGTATATCTATTCAAATAGTTATATGTTAGGTAATGGCTTGGGATTAGCTGTTAATTTTCGGCCGTATAATTTTACATTCGATCAAATGGAATTAAAAACGATTGATTCTTTTAAAATATATGAAAATGCAAAAATACAGTTTTACAGTCCTGCTTATAACTCGTTAAATAATGTAAAGGAAGATAGTGTTAAAGACGAAAGAAAAACATTGTTTTATGCTTTCAATTTATCTACTAATGACAGTGGAGTAGCTGAGTTAAGTTATTATAATTCAGATGAAAATGGTAGTTTTAAGTGTGTTTTAGAAGGTGTTTCGAGTAATTCATATATTACCCATGCTCATCAAACATATTCTGTTCAAAAACCCATGCTTGTAAATATAAATGTTCCAGATTATTTAACAAAAGGGGATGTTTTGAAATTGCCTGTAGGTTTATTAAATAAAGAAAAAAGTCAAAAGTTTTTTATCTTAATAAAACAAGATAGCTTGATTGAAAGGTATGAATATTTCATAGATTCAAATACTTCGATTAATCCAGTATTTAATTTATCTGAAAAATTTAAAAACCAACTAAAATTTCAAATTGAAATTATGTCTCAATCCTATCGAGAGGTATTTCAATACAGTATTGAATTAAAAGAACAATTTAATAATAAAAGTTTTGTCATGTCAGGAATGCAAAAAGAGCATACCGAAAATTTTGTTTTAGATAATTTGGCGACGCCTATTGAATATGTAAAATTTGAGGCAAGTGTTGGAAACAACATAGTACATGCTATTTTGAAATCTTTAGATGGTTTAATAAAAGAGCCCTATGGATGCTTTGAACAAGTTAGCTCTGTTAATTTTCCTAATATATTGGCATATAAGATGTTGAAATCAAACAATATTAGTAAGTCTCAAGAGGAAAGGTATCTTAAGGTATTAAGTAATGGATATGCAAAATTAGCAACTTATGAAACTTCACAGAATGGTTTTGAATGGTATGGAAAAACACCGCCTCATGAGGGGTTAACAGCCTATGGTTTGGCTCAATTTTATGAATTAAAAGAGATAGGAGTAAAAATTGATGAGGACATGTTGGTACGCACTCAAAATTGGTTGTTGAATCGTTATGAATTGGATGGTTCAATACAAGTAAACATGGGGAAATATGGTTTTTCAGGAGCAAGTAAATTTGTTACCTCTGCTTATGTTACTTATGTTTTGAGTAAGTACACTCAAGTCGATTTAATAAATCAAATTGCTTATATTGAAAGGATACATCAAAGTAAATTTGATGCTTACGTGGCATCACTTTTAACTCAAATTTATATCAATACTAATCAAATTGAAAAAGCAACTATTTTAAATCAGCTTTTATTAGACCATTTAAAAAATAAAAATTATCAAAACATTGAAGCACTTCATTCTATTGTTCGGTCAGAAAAGGAGTCTTTAGATATTGAAATATTATCCATTTGTATAATTAATGCCATTAAATTGAAGATAAATGAAAATACGATAAACGAGATGGTAAATGCTTTGTTGTCTAAGCGCAATGAAAAAATGTATTTTGGAAATACTCAAGCCACAGTTTGGGCACTTTCTGCGTTAAAAGATTGGACATTGTCCGATAAATCCTATCATGGAGGAAATAATTTTTTTAAAGTTTTGGTCAATAATGTTGTTGCACATGAAGATAGAATATACACTAGTAAGACAATGTATGAATTTGAGTTGAATAAAAATTTATTAAAAATAGGGGATAATGAGATAAAAATAATTTTCTCAGAGAAAGCTCAGATCAATTATGTCATTAAAGTAGAATGGTTGTCACAGTCTAATTCTTATCAAACCAATAAAATTAGTCTTGAAGCTTCTGCTGCTAAGTTGGATTTAAAGAAAGGTGATTTTTTTCAATTAGAGTTGGTGCTAAAAAATAAAATGGAACAGGGGCAAGGGCAAACGGTTTGTGTAATCCCAATTCCTGCTTGTGTAAGTTTAATCCCTGAACAACTAAAATGGTTGAGTGAAAAGGGATATTTCGATTATTATGAAATTAAAAATAATGAATTAATCTTGTATTATGCTGAATTAGCCCCACTTGCTATTAAGAAAATTCCACTGGGGTTTCAAGTAAAAGGAATAGGTAATTATTTAATGTCAAATATGAGAGCATACTTATATTATGAACCAATTGAAAAATACCAAATTGATAATTCAATTTTAAGGGTTGAATTATAATTCTAGAGAACAAAATTGTTCTTAGTTCAATTTGATTTCAAAAAATAACCTAGATTAAAAAATGATAATAATAATCAAAAAATGAATTCTTCTACTTAGTTTTGCAGAGTGAAGAACAATCTTAAATTTATAACGGCATTAAGCTTAGCTGTAATATATTTATTTGTTTTAAGTTCTGTTAATGCCAAAGGATTTAATATTAATTCTCACAATGGTAAGCAAACCATAAGTGTTTCTCTTTCATCGCAACTATTTTCGCATTCTATCGAAAAGGGTAATTCAATCAATGATATTCCCCAATATAACAGTAGTTTCAAAGACAACTTGTCCACTGCTTATTTGGATTTTAATTCCATTGAGTTTGTTTTTAATCAACAACTTAGTTTATTTAATAAACGGAATTTAAATTACCAAGTAAGTTATCAGCGCTTAAAACGCTTGTTCCCATTTCATTATTTTTTGTAGTAAATTGCTGATTAAGTGATGCATTAGCATGCTAATTTGTCATTTTTTTTATTGCTTTTTTTTAATGACCTTAAAAAAATTAGGCTAATTTCAATTTATACCCACATATACAAATAATAACAAAATGGACACAGGAACCATCATTATATCTGCTGTATTTTTAGCAGCATGCATTCTACCAATTATTTATTTTAAAATAAGTAGAATTAACAAACAACAAAAAATGTTAAAAACATTGCAATCTATTGCTATGCAATCAGATGCCACTATTCATAAATATGGATTTTGCCTTCAAATAATAGTAGGTTTGGATACTAAGAATCATTGTTTTTTTTATTTCAATTCGACCCCAAACTGTATTATTAGTCGAAATTCAGTAAACTTAAGGGATGTGAGAAGTGTAAATGTGAAAAAAACATACAAATCCAATAGTACAAGTATTGACAAACTCGATTTAGTTTTTAATTTTAAAGAGAGTCAAATAAAGGATCTTAGTTTTAATTTCTTTGAGTCTGAACAAACTTTGCAAATAGGAACAGAAATTTCTTTTTTGGAGGAATGGATACTTATTCTTAAACAAGAATTAACTAGTATTTAAAAATAGTTTTAATTAAATTCGTAGAATTTAGGTCGACATAAGATATAAATGTCTTATGTTGACCGTTTTAATAAATTACAGTTATGACCATTACACAAATTAAGAAAAAAAATGTTCTAATCATTGGAGGTGGTTTTGCCGGTATGCAATTGAGCCGAAACCTAGATGAATCTTTGTTTAATGTTACCCTGTTAGACAAAATAAATCACCATCAGTTTCAACCATTGTTTTATCAAGTAGCAACTTCACAAATAGAACCTTCTAGTATTTCTTTCCCTTTTCGTAATTCCTTTAACAATAAAAAAAACATTCAAATCAGAATGGCAGAAGTCAATGAAATTGATCATCTGCAACAATGTGTTCATACCAATATTGGTACTTTTGATTATGATTATTTAGTGATTGCTATTGGATGTAAAACTAATTTTTTCGGAAATTCGTCTATTCAAAGACACGCATTTACATTAAAATCAACTTATGATGCCATTGAGATTAGAAACCATATTTTACTAACATTTGAGCGGATAATTACAAGTGCAGGTAAGGAAAGAGAAGCACTCTTGAATTTGGTTATCGTGGGCGCTGGTCCGACCGGTGTTGAGCTAGCAGGTGCATTTGCCGAAATTAAAAAACATATTTTGCCTCACGATTATCCTGGTATTGATTTTTCTGAATTTAAAATTAGATTAATAGAAGGTAGTCCGCATACCTTAAATAGTATGAGTGACATGGCAAGAACAGCTTCACGTAAATATCTAAGTTCAATGAATGTTGATATACTAACCGAAACATTTGTAAAGGATTATGATGGTAACACACTGTTGCTGAGTAATGGAACCGAAATAAATACCAAAACAGTGATATGGGCTGCCGGAGTAACTGGAAATACTATTGCTGGTTTGCCCATAGAATGTATGGCGACTGGTAATAGGATTAAAGTAAATAGGTATAATGAAGTTCAAGGCATCAAGTCTGTTTTTGCTGTTGGTGATATCGCTTACATGACCACAGATTTGTATCCTAATGCTCATCCTCAATTAGCCAATGTTGCTATAAATCAGGCAAAGTTATTGGCAAAAAATCTGAAAAATATTCAACGTAATAAAGCTTGTAAACCATACGAATACCAAAACTTAGGGTCTATGGCAACCATAGGGAAAAACAAAGCAGTAGTTGATTTGCCCTTTTTTCATTTTAAAGGCTATTTTGCATGGGTGGTATGGATGTTTTTACATTTAATGTTGATTTTGAGTGTAAAGAACAAATTAATCATTTTTATAAATTGGGCTTGGGCATACATAACCAAGGATAGTTCGTTGAGATTGATATTGAAGCGATAATAATTGCCTATTTTTATGTTATAACTCTTTGATTGTTTCAACGGTTTTTTGGAGTCAGAATCAGAATGAGAACCCAAAAATGGTTTTAATAATTCAGCAAGATTGTTTCTGTTTTCATTCTTTTAGATTTAATCATGTAAGAATTGTTTTTTATTTTATAATTATTAATGTCTTAATGTTAAATAAATTGCCCTCATAAACGGAATGTATTTACTGCCATTTTGTTTTACAATTTAAAAATAATATCAAAATGACAATCTTAGAAAAAGCAATCGAATCTTGTATCAAGTGTATGAATATTTGTGAAATGAATATCAAAAATGGACATAATTCAGGAAATTATACATTCATTCACCATTGTAGGGATTGTGCCGATGTCTGTAACCTTTGTGTTAGATTCAGTGCGCGAGATTCTGTATATACCAAAAAAATAATGGCATTGTGTGTAGAAATTTGTAATGTTTGCTCCGTTGAATGTCATAAAAATGAAGCCCATCATCCAACCTCTATGGCTTGTGCTATGGCTTGTTTGAAATGTGCCGAAGATTGTAAAAATTACATACAAGAATCTATTAAAAATGATGTTGCAATGGTGATGTAGTCATAAAACAGTCCCCATAAAAAAAAGCCCCATGATTGGGGCTTTTTATCATTTATTTTTAAGGTTTATTATTCGCCAATTTTAGCTACGACATCCATTAAGTCATTACTGATGCCTGTAAAACTAAATCCACCGTCGTGAAACAAGTTTTGCATTGTTACGTAACGGGTGTAATCGCTAAACAATGAAATACAATATTCTGCGCACGATTCAGCGCTCGCATTTCCCAATGGACTCATTTTGTCTGCATAGGTATAAAAAGCATCAAATCCACCAACACCACTTCCTGCGGTTGTCATGGTTGGGCTTTGACTGATTGTGTTTACTCTAACTTTTTTTGCTTTACCGAAGTGGTAACCAAAACTTCTTGCAAAACTCTCTAATAAAGATTTTGCTTCGGCCATTTCGTTGTAATCAGGGAATACTCTTTGTGCAGCTATGTATGTTAAGCCCACTATACTTCCCCATTCTTTCATTGCATCTTTTTGGTATAAAGTCTGCATCAATCTATGGAATGAAATAGCTGAAATGTCAAGTGTTTTGTGCATAAAGTCATAATTAAGGTCGGTGTAAGGGTTTTTCTTTCTTACATTCAAACTCATACCTATGCTATGTAATACAAAGTCTAACTGACCGAATTTAGCAATTGCAGCATCAATTAATTTAGTCATGTCTTCCTGAACTGATACATCGCAAGGAATAACTTCTGAATTGGTTTTTTCTGCTAACTCATTGATAGTTCCCATTCTCAATGCAATTGGGGCATTGGTTAAGATAAATTCAGCGCCTTCTTTGTGTGCCAATTCTGCCACTTTCCATGCGATAGATTTGGTGTCAAGTGCACCAAAAATAATTCCTTTTTTTCCTTTTAATATCATACGTCTAATTAATTTGCAAGTTTAATAATAGGAACCGAGATTTCAATGTCATTTTCGTCTAAACATCTCAATATGTAAATTCCCTCTGGTAATTGTTCAATGTTGATACTCAAATCATCTGTTTTGTTAACAGAAAAAGATTTTCCAGTTCGGTCGTATATCATGAAGGAATGAAGCGATTCTTGGTTGAATCTTACAATACCTGTGCTTGGATTTGGGTAAAATTGAACGTTGTTTTTTGTGTTTGATTGAATTTTATTACTGTGTTTTACAAAAGCTTTGGAGGCAGCACCCAAATTGAAATAAGATCCCGAAGCTGTTGTTTCTTTTTTGATAGTATATACAAAATAAGTGTAATCTCCACCTACATAATTGCTAGAATCTGTGTATACAGTGTCTTTGATAATATAAGGTGTCGCTTTAATGTAAATGTTTTTACTGGTATCTACTCTGTAAATAGCATAGCCATCAAAGTCTCCTTTGGGTTTATTCCATTTTAGTGAAACTCTTTTGTTTACACTTGTAGCTGTTAATCCTTTAACTGCAGGTAAATGTCTGTTGCACAAGCTTGGGTCGCCCATTAAAGCCATGTGTACAGAGTTTCCGGAGCCATTAAAGCCGCCATCGAAGTAAAACGTTGTGTTATTGAAAGATTCTACAGTCCCAAATCCAATATTTTTACCTAATCCCATCGTGTGAATATACCATTTAGGAATACCACCCCAAAAAGACGCCAATGAACCTTTTGCTAATGGTGCTTTTAAAAAGTTATTGGCAATATCCCAATCCCCAAAATAGCTTCCTGCTAATATTGTAAAAATAGTTTTTATAGAGTCGTTTACAAAACTATTGGTGTTCCCAATACCACTGCATGAGGTATAACTGCCAGCCCCGCAACCATAAGACCATAAATAGCTGTTGCTTTTTAATGTGCTTATATAATCTTTGTTGTCAAAAATACTGTCTCTTGAAAAGAATCCTGAAAAATTATGATAAGCAGTAGAGGCAAGATTGAGCGATGTGAAATTGTTGTCTATTAATGCTCTTTCGGTTGTTTTTGTTTGTCCTGTTCTCCACAAATGGTTTCTGTTTAGGTAGTTTCTTGTCAATACGGTGTCCGATTTCCCAAATGCTGTCATGCCAAATAAATCAACTCTACCCACTTCTAACTCAACTTTTGAAGGGAATTTGACATGGTCGAACTTGCCATCTTCACGTAAATTATGATGTCTTGTTTGTGCGCCAGTTGTCATAACTACTGAATTGTCTGTCCAGTCTCTGTCTATATCACCATAGTAACCATCTGCAGGCCAAGCACCTGTGTGGTTGCCTTGTCCTTCAACGTGACCGTCGGGAGGGGGGAAGTTAGAGCCATCGCCTGTGTAACCGCCTGAATAGGGAACTGGAACATGGCCCAATATAAATAGGGATGTTACGGGTTTGTTTTTTCTTGCATTAATGTGGTTTTTTAACTTGTTTTTAACCTGAATAGCTGTTGAAGTTCTATTGACATATAATTTGCTTACCTGCCAACCTTCTGCTTCCAAATCATTGTAAAGTCTATTGATTTCGAATGCCAATGGTACCAAATAATTACTGTCTATTAACAATACAATTCCGCCTTTGTAAGGTGTTTCTTTCAATTCATTGCCGACGTAAATATATCCAAAAGACACGGCATTGCTGCCATTAGCTGTTATTACTCTGTATTCACATGATTGCCCTTTTTTAACATTAATGTCTTTGTAGGAAGTTGCGGTGGATGTTAATGTCGCAATTGGATTTCCCCAATCATATTTGTGTAGACTGTCTCTTTTGTAAATCAAAATTTGTCCGGTAAATGTACCCGGCATGGCAGGCCAAGTAAGGTTGATGCCACTTGCATCTGCTGTGGCGTTAATCATTAAGACTTGAGTTTTGGCAACTTGAGCTTCTACTTTAAGTAATCCCAAAACAGCCATTGTAAAAATTAGTAGACTTTTTTTCATTTGTTAATTTAATTTTTTATTAATAATTCAGCTTTATATTGTTGATTTTGTTCTATTAGTACAAAATATTTTCCTGAACTTAAGTTTTCTATTGAAATAGGTGTGTTTTCTTGAATATAGCCAGATAAAAGTAGTTTGCCTTGAAGGTCAAAAATTCTGTATATGGAGTTAATTCCTATCTGTTCATTAAAAGTAATAAACCCTGAACTTGGATTGGGGTAAAAACTAATGCTGTTATTTACTTCCGTAACTTTTAATGAGGTATTGGCGTTTATCACTTCTATGTAGTTGGACTTAATGGTATCTCTGAATCCTGCCAAATTGGTTCCTTTTAATCCAACTGAATACAAGCCTGCAATATCCATCACAATTTGAGGGTTAGCGGAATTTCTATTGGTATTGTTGACATATCGAACACCATTGCTAGGCGTTATTGTCCATTCGTAGGTGTTACCAAAATTTGGCGTAGTGGTGTTGCTAAACTTAAAAGTGTCGGTTTGTCTAAATCCTTTGGTTTTGTTGACATTAAAGTTGACGCGAGGTCCAAACAATGAGGGTTGTGGTTTTCTGTAAATATCTCTGTAGCGAACTAAATTAGGAACAAATTGATTGTTTAAATTGGTGCCTGTTACCTCTAAAACGGGGATTTTTTCAGTTTTACTCAACCATTTGTATTCAATACGACTGTTAGGAAAACCAACAGTAATAGCTTGTTGCCCCGGAATAGCCAAACGCAAGGAGTCGATTTCTTCAACCCTTGATTTTATTTTAATACAGTTAACTGCATTGGCATAAGGGGTGCTTATTACGCCCCAACCCTCAACGGTGTTTATACGGTAACCCTTTTGTTCAAAGCTGCCTACATTGAAAAAAGAAACACCAAAAGGGGTAGTTACTTTAAAGGTAGATGAATCGTAATCGTTATAATTTAAAGGGAATTGGTATATCTCGTCTTTGTCGGAATACACGCCACCTGTTTTAAATGTTGTTCCTTGAATTGGTAATGTAAATGCAGTGCCAACGGCTCTCCAAGAACTGCTGTTTTTTTCAAAAAAGTTGTAAATGTCTTTGAAAGAAAATTGTCCTTGCCCAACGCTGTCCGCTATTTTGTATCCAAATGCACCAAAAGGCAATCCAGATAAAATTAAACTAGCATAAGGGGTTTGACTTAAGGTTTGAAATTTGTACAAATCTTGGTTGTTGAATCCCAAATTCTTGTAATCCCAATTGAAATTTGCTCCCGTTTGTGAAAAATTAAAGGTCCCAATTGGTGCATTTGTATATCGAATGGTATCTCCACTGCTAGGCATGTCAGAACTGCTAATGCTTATTTGAGCATTAATCGTATAGAGAGTGGAAAATAAAAATAGTAAAGTAAAGGCTTTAATCATGGTTAATAAAAATGTAAAATTAATACTATTTTTGAAAATTACAAATGAATTCAATTATACACCATAAACGTGCAGTCATTTTTGCATTGCTTTTATTCTGTGGGACACTATTTGCCAATCGTACGGATAGTTTTTCTGTTAAGCACTCCAATATCAATTTGTCTATCAGGAATTTCTCTCAGAAAAAGATAAAGGGATTTACCATTCATAAACTCGTTTTAAAAGTATCAACCAATACCGTGGATTTCGATTTATCTGGTATGTCAATCGACTCAATTTTAACTGATAATAATTCTTTGGCTTTTTCAAGAGTTGGCGATAGGGTTAAAATTCAGTTGGGAAAAACCCTCCTTAAAAATGATACATTGAACCTCGCAATCTATTACCAAGGCACACCTGCCGCCGATCCAAGTGGGTGGGGTGGTTTTTATTTTACGGGCGATTATGCATTCAATTTAGGGGTCGGTTTTGTTGTTAACCCACATACTTATGGCCGTGCATGGTTTCCTTGTATTGATGAGTTCGATATGAAAACCTCCTTTTCTTTAAACATTGAAACGGATACGAATTATATGGCTGCGGCTAATGGTATTCTGACTTCAGTTACGACATTACCGAATTCTAAAATATGGCATTACCATGAATCAGTTCCCATGTCAACCTATTTGGTTTCTGTGTCTGTTAGTAAATATTCTGTGGTAAATTCTAATTATCAAGGTATTAATTCAGCGTTTCCTGTATGGTTGATGAGTATTCCTGGTGATACTATCAAGGTTAAACAATCTTTTGTTAATTTGCCTAAAGCAATAGAGGCATTCGAAAAAGCATTTGGCCCACAACTTTACAGTAAGGTTGGGTATAATATGGTGCCTTTTTCGGGTGGTGCTATGGAACATGCTGGAAATATTACCTATCCAGCCCCTTTTGCAAATGGAACTTTGAGCTACGAAACGTTAATGGCACACGAGTTGAGCCACCACTGGTGGGGTAATAATGTGACTTGTAAAACAGCTGAAGATATGTGGTTGAATGAAGGTTGGGCTAGTTACTGCGAATATTTGTTTAATGAAGCTGTTTATGGCAAACCACTCTACAAATCTAGTATTTTAACTAACCATGTATTTGTATTGCGTTTCGCTCACGTGAGAGACCAAAATGTGTTTTCAATGACCAATATTCCTCACGAATATACCTACGGAAGTCATGTGTACAAAAAAGGGGCTGATGTTATACATAGCCTAAGAGGAATTATGGGTGATTCTAGTTTTTTTGAGGCCTGTAAAACCTATCATCAGGTTTATAAGCTCTCCAATGCAAGTACCAATGATTTAATGACAGTTTTTAAACAATTCGGAGGAGACAAAGTGGAAGCTTTCTTCCAAAATTTTGTTTATGAAAAAGGCTTTCCTCACGTAATTATTCAAAAACAAATTCATTCTCAACAAAATGCAAAAAACAAATTGAAGTTTTTTACTTATCAAAATCCTAAGTTTACAACCCGACTATATAAAAACATGCCGATGGAGGTGTTCTTCTTCAAAAATGCCAATCAATTTGAAAAACGCACTATTACTATTAACAATCAAACAGATTCTTTTGAAGTGGAATTGCCATTTAAACCTGTTTTTGTATGTTTAGATTACGATGAAAAATGGAGTGATGCCATAACAGACAGGGTTTTGCACACTAATTTAACGGGCGCATTTGATTTGCCTGAAACATTTTCAAAAGTAATTTTTCAAAAAAATATTGATTCATCCTTCGTTAGGGTAGAACACCATTGGGTTGGCCCGGAATTATACCGAACCACTTCACCATACAAAAGCCAATCGAGATACTACACTGTGGATGGTATTTACCACGACTCAGTGGTATTTGATTTGGAAATTAGTTATGATGGCAGAAGGTCAGGAAGTTCAGTAGGTTTTCTCGACCAAGACTTAATTAATATTACCGAAGATAGTTTAACGGTAATGTACCGAGCATTTCCCGGTGATTATTGGAGGGTTTGGCCACAACTTTCGTTTGCCCGTGGTGGTTTGTTTGATAAGCAAGGCAAAGTCACTGTTAAAAATGCCGCAAAAGGGGATTATATATTAGCGATATATGACAAAAGGTTGGGATTGCCTCAAATTATTGATTTAGACAGTGTTAAATACAATTGGCATGTGTCTCCGAATCCTGCAAAAAATAAAATTACAATTCGATTTGACTGCCCAACCTGCCCTTCAATGAATAGCTTTGTTGAGATAAAAAGCATTAAAGGAGAGTCGTTGAAAAGAATAACTCGAAAATCAGGAATACCTGAAATAAGCATAGACATTAGTGATTTAAGCAGTGGAGTTTACATTGTAAAATATTACAGTAAAGGCTTTTCAGAAACCAAAAAAATCATCATTGAAAAATAAATTTAATATCTTGTTGAAACATAGATTTTAAATAAACCCCGAAAGACCTTAATTTTGCACAAAATGGAATTAGCAACATTAGAACAAGCCAAACAACTTGGATTATTAGCAGAAGAGTTTGATAAGATTAAAGAAATTTTAGGTCGTACGCCTAATTTTACTGAATTAAGTATTTATTCTGTGATGTGGAGCGAACACTGCTCTTACAAAAACTCTATTACTTGGTTAAAAACTTTACCCAAAGATGGTCCATATATGCTAGCGAAAGCTGGTGAAGAAAACGCTGGATTAGTGGATATCGGCGGAGGATTGGCTGTTTGTTTTAAAATTGAATCGCACAATCACCCTTCAGCTATTGAGCCTTATCAAGGTGCAGCAACTGGTGTAGGTGGAATTAACAGAGATATTTTTTCGATGGGAGCTCGTCCTATTGCTCAATTAAACTCATTGAGATTTGGAAATATACAAACCGCTAGAACCAAGTGGTTGTTGAAAGGCGTTGTTAAAGGGATTGGTGATTATGGAAATGCTTTTGGTATTCCAACCGTTGGTGGTGAAGTGTATTTTGACGATTGTTATGAGACCAATATTTTGGTTAATGCCATGAGTGTGGGAATTGCCAAAGTGGGAACTACAATTTCAGCCATAGCTGAAGGGTTAGGAAATCCGGTTTATATTTTTGGTTCTACAACAGGTAAAGACGGAATACATGGAGCGGCATTTGCAAGTAAAGATATTTCTGAAGACAGTATCAATGATTTGCCAAGTGTACAAGTGGGTGATCCGTTTTACGAGAAATTAATATTAGAGGCAAGTATGGAGTTAATCCAAACAGGTGCTGTAATAGGAATGCAAGACATGGGAGCTGCTGGTATAACTTGTAGTACAAGTGAAATGGCTGCAAAAAGTAAAACTGGTATGGTTGTTCATTTGGACAAAGTGCCACTTAGACAAGCTAACATGAAAGGATGGGAGATTTTACTTTCTGAAAGTCAGGAAAGAATGTTGGTGATAGTAGAAAAAGGGAAAGAACATTTGGCTGAAGCTATTTTCAAAAAATGGGAAATTACCTATTCTCAAATTGGTGAAGTAACTGATTCTCAAAGAGTGCAGTATTACTACCACGGAGAATTAGAAGCAGATATTCCGGCAGAAAGTTTAGTATTAGGCGGTGGAGCACCAATTTATAAAAGAGAGTGGGAAACACCTCAGTACTTTAAAGACATTGAAAGATATAATATTGACAATATTCCTCAAGTTGATAATTTAAAAGAGGTTGCTGAGTTCTTATTGCAACAACCTAACATTGCTTCTAAAAAATGGATTTTCAATCAATATGACAGCATGGTTGGAACGGTGAATCAAAGCACTAATTTTCCAAGTGATGCAGCTATTGTAAAAATAAAAGGAACAGATAAATCGTTAGCGCTAACGGTAGATTGTAATAGTAGATATGTGTATTCAAATCCTCATGTAGGTTGTGCAATTGCCGTAGCAGAAGCAGCTAGAAATATAGTGTGTTCAGGTGCAAGACCAAGTGCTGTTACCAATTGTTTGAATTTTGGAAACCCTTACGACAAGGAAGTTTATTATCAGTTCAAACACAGTATTGACGGGATGCGTGAAGCTTGTTTGAAATTCAATACTCCTGTAACAGGAGGTAACGTTAGTTTTTACAACCAAAGTACTGAGGGCGTTGCAGTATATCCAACACCTACTATCGGTATGGTTGGTATTCTTGAAAAACCAGAACATCAAACAGGGCTTGCGTTTAAGGAAGAAGGAGATTTGATTTATTTAATAGGACAGTCACAAAATGACATTTCTAGCAGTCAATATTTGGCAAAATATCATAAAGTTGCGTTTTCGCCTGCACCTTGGTTCGACTTAGATGAAGAAAAAAGATTGCAAGATGCTATTTATGAGTCAATTGAAAAAGGATTTATTAGTTCAGCACACGACGTGAGTGAGGGTGGTTTGTTTGTAACATTAATGGAATCAGCGATGAACAGTCACTTAGGTTTCAGAATACAATCAGACAATGCCTTTAGAAAAGATGCGTGGTTGTTTGGCGAAGGTCAAAGTAGAGTGGTATTAACGGTTAATCCATCAAAAAGGGAATTGTTGGAAAATCACTTTGGAACACATGGGTTAAATTACCAACACATTGGTGAAGTAAAAGGCGGTAATGCATTGATTGATGGCGAAGATTTTGGTTCAATAGAACAGTTAAAGTCGCTTTATGACAATGCAATAGGAAATGCTTTGGTTTAACCCAGAATACGCATTAGAATTCTATTACAAATAAAAAAAGCTTCAAACTAAAGTGCCTTCTCGATTTTATTTTTTGAAATAACTCTGCTATAACTACGTCATAAAACCTTTCGAGGACACTTGATTTTATTGCCTTTTTTATTTTCATCACTAACCCTAACAAGTAATCTGGGTTTTAAAATCCAAATTGTTTTTTTAATAGATTTATTTCAAATACCTAAGTTGTTTTGTTTTTAAAACACCTTAGGTATTTTGTTTTTATAAAGAATCTTATTGACGAAACCTTAATTAGCGGAAAAATGAATTATTTCAATTTTTTAGCTTCATTCCAAAAGGCGTCCATTTCTTCCAAACTCATATCCTTCAAATTTTTGTTGTTTTCTTTAGCTTTTAACTCAATGTATTCAAATCTTTTTTTGAACTTAATATTTGTTTTTTCCAAAGCATCATCAGGATTTATATTTACAAAACGGGCGTAGTTGATTAGGGAAAACATTAAATCACCAAATTCTTCTTCCTTTTCTTCTAGAGTTCCTGCGGTTTTAAATTCATTGAGTTCTTCACTAACCTTGTCCCAAACTTGTTCTTTGTTGGGCCAATCGAAACCCACTTGAGCCGCTTTGTCTTGCATTCTGTATGCTTTAACCACGCTTGATAAGGTTTTAGGGACACCATCTAATACAGAGGTTTTGCCACCTTTTTTCTCGCTCAACTTAATTTGTTCCCAATTTTGTTTTACCGTATCAGAATCATTGGCAGTTACATCGCCATAGATGTGTGGGTGTCTTCTAATCAGTTTAGCATTCAGTGACTCAATTACATCATTGAGGTTAAAAAGGTTAGTTTCTGAAGCTATTTTAGAATAAAAAACAATATGTAAAAGGAGATCTCCCAATTCTTTTTTAATTTCATTAGAATCTTGGTTTAGAATGGCTTCATTGAGCTCATAAACTTCTTCAATAGTTAAATGTCTTATGGAATCAATGGTTTGTTCACGGTCCCAAGGACATTTAATGCGCAATTCATCCATTATAGTCAGTAGTTTGGTAAAAGCGGTTTCGGGATTCTGCATGATTCAAAATTAAGTTTTTTTCCAAAATAGTTGTTATATTTAAAAGATATTTTACATTTGAATGAATTACTGTGTATTAAATGAAAGCCTCAAACTCATATTTGCTATTGTTGATAATATGGATTGCACTTTTAGGGGCATGTAATAAGAAAGTAATGAACCCAGAGGGGGACATTGTGAATGTTGAACCAGATTTGTTAGTAGAAAACAAGCAGCGTTCATTATTGGTTTATCTTTCCAATACGGAAAATGCAATGTGTGGGTATTTAGGAGGTCCCAATTTTAAAGAAGCCATTAGAGAAAAAGGCACTAATGAAATTATTCCGTTGAATGTCCCATCGTTTATATCCAGATTAACGCCCTATTTCAAAAGAGAAGCCTCCATCAGACATCAGGATTCGGTTTTTATTCCACCTCTTTTTACTGAGATTTATAAGGTATTTCCATTCCCCAATTCAAATCAAGGAGGATACAGAGTGCCAGCATTTGCTATAAATAATGAGTATTTAGGAACAGTACTCGGGGTCAATTATAAAGTAAGTGCAGGAACTATTATCAACCGCGTAAACTCTCACAATCTCATCAATCCTGAACTTGGTGTAGTAGCAAGAAAAACGATAATTGGAAATACTATTAAGGTGGAAGTTAAGTCCAAGTTCTACAATTCGGTTCAAGGGGATTATTACTGTTCGGCTTTGGTTATGGAGAAAACAAGAGTTGGTCGTCAGAATGTAGACAGCACTTTTTATGACTATTACGAGCATAACTATGTCATAAGGGCGAGTATGTTAGGCGGTAAGTTGGACAATCAAACTGTCATTGGAAATGCGCCATTTGCTTCGGGAGAAATACCTACTGGAACTGAATTTGATAAGGTTTTTACGTTAGATTATGTTGATTATCCTTATATAAACCCTGATTTTAATATTATAAGATGGTTTTTTAAGCCAGAAAATACAGTTGTTGCAGTAATTGTATGGAGAAAGAGTGGTTCTAGGTTTTATTATGTGAATGGATTTCTTGCAAAGTGAATGATGGATTTTGTTTAGGTGGGTTATTTATAGACGTATAATTTATCTGAATTAAAGTTAGGGATTTTTTTTAGGTCTAATTGCTTTATAATATTGACATTAAGAAACGTTCTAACTTACAAGATTGATTTTTTTTATTAAAAATTTGTTATATTAATTAAATTTTATAAATTTGATGCCTATTATATATATAACAATGAAAAAATTAAATTTATTTTTCGCAATTTTAGTTGTTACAACTGCTTTTTTTGCTGGTTGTAAAAAAGATGAAACAAGCACAGGTGATGATGATAACAACAATGGTAGTGGCGGTGGTTCATCGTCTTTAGTTGTTGAGAACAAACAACGTTCACTTTTGGCTTACGTTACTGCTACTTGGTGTGGTCCATGTGGTCAATACGGTGGTCCTAATTTCAAAGCAGCTGTTACTGAAAAAGGAACTAGCGAAATTATCGCATTAAACATCCAAACTGGAAATTCAAGATTAACGCCTTATTTCAAAAGACCTTCAAGTATTGATAATCAAGATTCAGTATACATTAGCCCTATTTTTTCTCCTTTGTTTGGTTCATTAAATATTCCAACAAATGCACAAGGTGGTTTTAGTATTCCTGCATTCTCAATGAACAATGCATACTTAGGAACATCAAATGTTACTTCTACTACCATGACTAACAATGCTACTTCATACAATAGCAATGCGCCAGTTGTTGGTGTTGCAGCTAAGAAAACAATTTCAGGTAATACTATTACTGTAGACGTGAAATCTAAATTCTTCAAAGAAGGTTCAGGTGAATACTTCTGGTCAGCTTTAGTAGTTGAAAAATCAGTAACAGGTTACCAATTAGTTGGTGGAACTGCTAATGAAAACTACGAACACAAATACAATGTTAGAGCAAGTATGCAAAACGGTGAAATGTACAATCAATCAGTATTTGGTGGAAGTTCATTTGCGTCAGGAACTGTAGCAGTTGGTACTGAATTTACAAAAACATTCAAATTGAATTATGTAAATTATTCAGCAATTAACCCTGGTTTTGGATTAATTCAATGGAATTTAAATCCAGCTACAACTAACGTTGCTGTTATTGTTTGGAAAAAGAACGGTACAAGATATGATTTCGTAAACGGTTTCGTTGCGGAATAATCCAATCTCAATTTATATTCAAAGCCCTGAATTTATTTCAGGGCTTTTTTTTGTCATTTTTTTTAATAAATTAAAAAAATCTTTTGGAAACCATTGTATTTTATTTAAATTTGTTTTTGTATAAATTATATAAATAAGATAAATATGAAAAAAATTACAATTTTAAGTACCTTGTTTTTGGCATCAACTATGTTTTTTATTGGGTGTAAAAAAGAAGAAGTAAAAAAAGATGATTCAAACACAAACAATACAGCTTCTGGCTTAATTGTTGAAAAGAAAAACACATCTTTAGTTTCTAAAACTACAGCAACATGGTGTGGTCCATGTGGTTCTTGGGGTTGGACACTTTTTAATGATATTATATCATCAAACGGAGACAAAGCAATCTATGTAGGATTGTATGCAAGTAATTCATCTTCAAATAAAAATGATTTGTTTTATCAAGCTTCTGCAACAACTCTTGCAAACGAATGGGGAATTAAAGGATATCCTACATTTTCTACAAATGGTAACAATACTATGGAGTATTCTACAAGCGGTGGAATATATACATCCCTTTCTAAGACAAAAACTGACAATGCTGTTAACTCACATTCAAGTGCTCCTGTTTTAGCCAATGCTAATAACAGTTTTAAAATTGAAGGTAATAAAGTAAAAGTAAATTTAACGACTAAGTTTTTTGAAGATAAAGCTGGTGAATACTATGTAGCTACTTATCTTTTAGAGGATAAAGCTAAGAATTTGCAAAATGGCCAAACCGGAACAGTTGAACATCATTACGTTTACAGAGGTGCTTTTGATGGTAAAGTTTGGGGTACTAAAATAAACAAAATAGGTGCAAATCAAACAGAAGATTTCACAGCTGAAATTACATTCCAAGATACTTGGGATTCAAAAAATTTCAAAGTTATAAATGTGATCTATAATTTAGTTAATGGTAAATATGTGTTTGTTAATGCAAACAGCACTAAATAATCAACTATAGTTTAATTATTGAAAAGCGCTCTGAAATCTCTTCAGAGCGCTTTTTTTACAGTCTTTTTTTTAAAAAAAAGGTAATTGTTTGGAGAAATCTTTAAAAAAAATTAATATTGTGTATCATGAATATTCGTTTTCTATGCTTGTTTTTTGCTTTTGCATGTTTTAAAAGTAATGCTCAAAATTATTTTGCAATTAGAAATGATGGAGATATTCATAAAGGCTATTTTCTTGACCAAGTGTATGATGAAGGAACCCAAAGATTATTGACTTTTCCCTCCAATGATTTATTTTCACCTACCGTAAATATTCCCTTTCCCTTCCAGTTTTATGGAACACAATACCAACAACTGAAAGTGTCCGACAATGGTTTTTTGACTTTTAATCTGTCTTCCAATCAAACGACATACAATCCACAATCGATTCCGTCTAATTCCATTTTTGCTTTTTACAATGATTTTAAATTAGCCCAATTCCCAAATCCAAACCAAGGGTTAGGAGTGAAAGTATATGCCTACACTTTTGGTGAAGCGCCCAAAAGACAATTTGTAATTCAATATTTTGGTCTTAGTAGGTTCAATGATTCTTTTAAAACACCAACCAATAACGCCAGTGTGTATGCTTTTGCAATCGTTTTGCACGAAGGTAATCAAGGACGCTTTGATATTGTTTATTCTCCTTATGGTGACAAGAATTTAAAAGGATTTGTAGGTTGTAAGTCAGAGTCAGGAACTACTTACTTGGTCAATGACAGTGCCATTCAGTTGCCTCACCAGTTTAGTTTTAATACCAGTCAATTTATCGTTTATCAATTTAATGTAGGTAGACAGTTGCAAGAAGATGTTCAGATTTTAGATGTAAACGTCAATAAAATTTATCCGACCAATGCCATAGTGAATTTTAGTGGACGTTTGAAAAATAATGGAAAAAATGTATTGAATTCTGTTGTGCTAAATTATGCTATTAACAATGGAGACACCATTTCTCATCAACTTTCTCTATTAAATGTTTTGCCAAATGGGCAACAGAAATACAGTTTTAATCATCCAATTTCATGGACCAGTGGAACCGTAGGCTCTTTGAACCAAGTTAGATTTTGGACCTCTTTGCCTAATGGTAAATTAGATTCTTTGGATGAAAACAACCAATTCCGAACACAAATTTTAAGAAATCAAAACAATAGTACGATAGAAAGAAATGTCATGTTTGAATTAGCAACAGGGGCTTGGTGTGGGTTTTGTCCTGATGGGCATTTGTTGCTAAAACAAGCCATTGAAAAATACGGTAAAAGAGTTGTCCCTATCTCGTATCATGAAGATGATAGTATGAGTATTCCTGATGGAAATGTTATTTTAAGAAGATACGTAAGCAGTTATCCTGATGCTTTTTTAGACAGGGCTAGTTTTTTGGGAAGTAAATCAACTTGGTTGAATGATTTGGAAAGCAGATTAAGTGTTCGTTCACCCATTGAAATTAAGTTAGTAAATAAAGATTTTAACAGCAACACCCGCAGATTAACATACACAGTTAAGGTTAAATTTGTAGATTACTATTATGGCAGATTAAGGTTTGGTGGTATCATTACCGAAGACAATGTAAGAGGAGTGGAGTCTAATAATTTGTGGAGTCAAAGTAATTATTACAGCAGTATGCATGTGTCGGGTGGAAGTGCAGGCCCTACACACCCTTTTTACAATGAATTGGAATTTATGCATGGATACAAACACCGTTTTGTGCTCAAAGAAATGTTGGGCGGTCCCACAGGTTTTGCAGGAATAATACCCCAATTAGTGCAACCCAACACTGAGATAGAATATACCTTTGAAACAATAATTCCGCCTGTAAAAAAAGTATCTTACCAAACAGAAAATAATACGCCCTTTTGTAGTACCATTGATGATGTTGGAATGAATGAAGGTTTTAATGTGCCCGCAAGGTTAAATTTAATCGCTTACGTAATGGATGAAGATTCTAATGATATTTTCAATAGTCCGATATTAAATACTTTTCAAGAAAAATTGTGGGATTTAGAAAGTAATATTTCAGACATTCAATTGAATAATAATGTATATTTATATCCAAATCCTGCAGGAAATACACTCAATATTAAATCCTCAGATGGTGAAACGATTCTTGGAATAAAAATTAAATCAATGTTAGGGAATACCATCCTGACTTATGACAATAATTCACAAGCATTAAATATTGAAAGTTTGTCGAATGGGGTTTATTTTATAGAATACAATTACAAAGGCCAATTGTATCAAATGAAATTTTTGGTTAATACTGCTTACTAAATGTGAGGTTCTTGCATTAACAATGGATTGTCAGAGATAGCTTGCCCCATGTCTCGCCAAAGGAAACCGTTTATTATTTTGGTATAAGGAGTAAAGTTATCTTCAAATAATTTACCTGTTCCTAATCCTGAATGTTGTGTGTTGTGTTTGGATGCGGCATATTGCGCTATGGCATTCAATCCAACATTGCTTTCTAGGGCAGAGGTCAACCACCAGCCAATTTTTAATGATTCTGCGGCTTTTATCCATTCGTCTGATTGAATAAATCCACCAACAAGATTGGGTTTTAATACAATGTATTGTGGTTGAACAAAAGTGAGTAAATCTCTCATTTCTTCTGGGTCATTAATGCCAATTAGTTCCTCGTCCAATGCAATAGGAATAGGAGATTCTATACAAAGTTTTTTTAATTCTTTGGTCTGTTTAGGTTTAATAGGCTGTTCGATACTATGAATATTATACTGACTCAGAATATTTAGTTTTTCTAAAGCATTTTTGGGCGTAAAGGCGCCATTTGCATCCAACCGAAGTATGGTGTTTTTCCCCTTTTTATGTTTTCTTATGCTTGCTAGTAATTCACATTCTTTTTCAAAATCGTGAGCCCCAATTTTAATCTTAATACATTCAAACCCTGATTCAATTTTCTCAATGGCTTCTTCTTTCATTTCTTTTAAACTGCTCATCCAAACCAACCCATTAATAGGAATACCTTGTTTGCCAATGGTATAAAAGTTCATAAAAATGTGTTGTTTGCCGCCATTTCGTAAGTCAAGCAAAGCGGTTTCTATTCCAAATTTGATTGAAGGAAAAAGCTTAAAATCAAAGTTCTCTATGTTTTTTCCCTTATTAATAGCTTGAACCAAATCTTTTAACTTGTCTTCATACTCAGGAATGTCATCAATACTTAATCCCGTTAAAGGGGCACATTCTCCTAGGCCAAAAGTGTCTGGAAATAAGGGGTTCCAAACTTTTAATAGCCAAATAGTGCGATGTTTGTATGAACCACGACTTGTAGTAGCCGGTTTTTTGAATAATAATTGGTGTTTACTTAGGGATGCTTTCAGGGCCATTTTTTAAAAGAAAAATTGAATAGTTATTAAAGAAATTGAAAAAACAAAAGTGCCTAATGACAGGCGTTTCAACTGAGCATTGTAGTCATTTCGTGTTTTACAATTGCTTAATTGACTGTAATGGAGTAAAATAAATAAACTAAAAGCAACAAAGTATATAAACAGCATAAGATTCAATTGTTTGGCAACACTACTCAGAATGAAAACAAAGGCCAAACAAAGCAATACTAAGTGGTAAATGAGTGCTTTTGATTTGCCTATTTTAGCAGGAATCGTCCATTTGTTTTTTTGACGGTCGGAATCTATGTCTCTTATGTTATTGATGTTTAATACACCTACACTTAAAAATCCGATGCTTAAAGATAAAAATAAAGCATCCAAATCAAGCGTTTGTGTTTGAAGGTAATAGGAGCCCAATACTGACAATAATCCAAAAAACACAAAAACAGAAAGGTCGCCAAAGCCATTGTATCCATAAGGTTTTTTGCCCGCAGTGTAAAAATAAGCCGCCATAATTCCAGCAATACCCAAGCTTAATAAAACGTAAAAAGAGGTATTAAATGTGTCGATGGCATACACCAATAAACTAATACCAAGCAATAAACAAATTATAATCAAAATCACAATCATAAAGCGCATTGCACTTATTGTAATTTTTCCTGAGGCTAGCATCCTATCAGTTCTTTCATCGGTGTCTGCCCCATTTTTAAAATCACCATAATCATTGGCGTAATTACTTAAAATTTGAAGAAAAAGCGCTGTTAATACACAAAGAATAAAACTAATGTTGTCTCCTGAATTGTTTTTTAAATAAGCCAAAAGATTGCCCGAAACAGTTCCGGCCAAAGCTAAAGGGAGTGTTCTTAATCGAGCTGCTTTTATCCAATGGCTTATAGACATGGTGTTCTTCCTCCATCTACTACCACATTCGTTCCGGTGATATAGGAAGCAAAATGGCTGCATAAAAATGCCGCTGCATAAGCGGGCTCTTCTGGTTTAGCAAATCGTCCCATTGGTATTTCCATCAACATTTCATCTTTTATCTCATCATTGGCTTTCGATAATTTATTCGCTTTTGTGGAAATAATACCGGTTAATCTTTCTGTTTCTGTAGCGCCTGGTAAGATATTGTTAACCGTAATTTGAAAAGGAGCAAGTTCGTTCGCAATGGTTTTTGACCAATTCCCAACCGCACCACGTATCGTATTGCTAACTCCCAAATTGTGAAGCGGTACTTTCACAGAGGTAGAAATAATATTAATAATTCTGCCAAATTGATTTTTTTTCATGTTCGAAATCACTGCTTGAGTCATGAGTTGATTGTTGATTAAATGAGCACTAAATGCTGCAAAATATTCCTCAATTGGAGCGTCAATTGCTTTTCCAGCCGGAGGTCCACCTGTGTTGTTTATAAGAATATCAATATGCAATTCACTGATTTGGGGAATCAATGTTTTAACAGAATCATTGTTGGAATAATCAGCAATTAAATAGTGGTGTTTTTGTCCTTCTGAGGTGCTTAACTCCTGAACGACTGTTTTTAGTTTGTCTTCATTTCTGGCAAGTAATATAATAGTGGCTCCACATTCTGCAAGTTGAACCGCTATTGCTTTTCCTATCCCCTGAGTGCTGCCACACACTAATGCTGTTTTGTTCTTTAAATCTATCTTCACTAGGCAAAGGTAAGGGCTTATTCAGTATTTTTAAAAATTGAAGACTATTCTTTTTTATTCAAAATTTAGTTTTTTTAATCATTTTTTAAGGAATTGCTCAACTTGTATTATTGTTTTTTGCAAATTATTTTGTTGCCATTTGCCATTTTGCAGGAAATCGTTTTTTGATTTCTGGAAATTTGACCTGTTTGTTGATTAATAATACTGTTAATCAAAAGGATTTGTTTATTGCAAAATCAATAGGGGTAAACGGTGCTTAATTTGAATATTCAAAAATCAAATAAAAATGAACATTCAATTTAATTGGCTAAAATTTATTATCTCATTCAGTCTAGTAGTAATACTATTTCCTTCATGCTCCATAACTAAATGCAGATATTCTAGTGGTTTTAATTTAAGCATTAATACAGGCTTTAATAAAGAAAAAAAAGAATGGATAGCAAACAAAAGAAATAAAACGAAACCTAAGGACAGTATCAAATTGGCTGAAACTAAAGTGATGCACTTTAATACTAAAGTTGATTCTATACAATCTATGGAAATGACTCATAATCATGAAATAGTTGACATTATTAACCAGTGTATTCATCAAGACAAGGTTGAAAAAACTCAAGCGATAAGTTTAAAAAACAATATTAATACGACATGCCAATTAAAAGAGGATGTAGTTTTAAAAGACACAAAAGGGACTCTTAAAAAGGGTAAGAAAATAACACAAAAAGAGAAAAGTTTTTGGGATACGTGGCTAGGAATTGCGTTAATAGATGTGGCATCATTTATTCTTGGGTTAATATTGTTTTTAGGGATAATGTATGTTGTATTAATCTTCGAAACACTTTCTTTCCCTTTGCAATTTTTACTCATTGTAATAGGACTTATTTTGTTTATGATTATTTTGTCTGATTTGTTCAATTCAACAACAGATGCGATTTTTGATTTTTTTACTTAATTCATTAATGAGCTGTTTTAAACAGCTTTTTTAAAATAGAAATGACTTTGGATTGGTTTTTGTTTTTTTAATAAAAAACTTAATATTGCTTTTAATGTCTAACCCCATTCTATTTTCCATAAATCCCTTCAAGTTTCTATTGCTTTGTTTGTTTGTAGTCTCAAAAGCTCATTCACAAACACCGCAACTATTAAAGGATTGCAATCCACAAAATGGATTTTCAAATCAATATGGCCATACTGCTGTTAATAACACATTGTTTTTTGTGGCAGATGATGGTATAAATGGGGAGGAGCTTTGGAAAACAGACGGTACTGATAAAGGAACATTGATGGTCAAAAATATTGGTTTTGAACATTTTCGTTCCTTCCCAAAAGAGCTAACTAACGTGAACGGAATACTTTATTTTACCGCCAATGATGAAAAGCATGGTAATGAATTATGGAAGTCAGACGGAACCGATATAGGAACCGTTTTGGTGAAGGATATTAACAAAGGTAAAAGCAGTTCTCAGCCAAGTTTGTTAACTGTTTTCAATCAGCAATTGTATTTTGTGGTTAACGAGAGTGGATTGTATTCAACTATATGGCAATCTAACGGATCAGAATCAGGAACTATTTCTGTTGCCAAAATACAACAGGGTAGCGATAAGGTTAAGATTTCAAATCTAGTCCCTGTAGGTCGTTTTATGTTTTTAATTGGTGAGATTAATGGTAAACTTGCACTTTGGTCGTTGGAAAAAGGGAATAATCAACTGACCTATCTTAGAACCTTTGAAACAAAAGGGTATGATAATAAAGAGGCTTTTTCTTCAATCAACGAATCTTTGGTTTTTTCGGCAAGTAGTGAGAGGAATAATGAAGAGTTGTGGATTACGGATGGAACTAAAGACGGAACAAAATTACTTAAAGAACTATTGTTGGGTTCAAACCCTTCCTTACCTAAACATTTTTTCAAACACCAAAATAAGGTTTGTTTTACTGCAAATAATGCCAAAAATGAAGCTGAGTTATGGCAAACTGATGGAAGTTTGAATGGGACTAAATTAATAAAGAAAATGGGCGGTTTTGCCAATAGCAAAATAGATGTCCAGTATGCCTCAATAGGGAAAAGTTTAACAATGAGTGTGGTCGTTGATAATCAAAACCAACACACCGTATATGGAGTAATAGACAATGGTTTTAAATCCATTGCAACTTTTAATGTCATTGATTTTCAAAATAGAATTGGTGTAATTAAAGGCGAATTGTACGTCAAAAAACAAATGAATCCTCAAGAAGAAGTATTGTGTAAATTGGACATCAATACCAATCAACAAAAGGATATAATTGTCAAAAATAATTGGGGAGTATTCAGTTCTGTTTTGAGCTTTTTTGAATGGAATGGTCGATTTATAAGTGTTGCCAATGATGGAATTAATGGGGTAGAATTATTTGAAATTAAAAACAATCAGTTCACTCTGATAAAAAATATTCAAGAAAAAGGTTTGGGTTCTTATCCCTCTAGTTTTAGAAAATTAGGATCTCAGTTTTCGTTTTTTACACTTCCTAGTTCACAACAAACAGATTTATGGATTAGTGATGGTTCAAGCAGTAATACCAAACAGGTATACTCTTTTAAGTTGGACGAGGATGAAACCATTGATGGTGTTATATCCATGAATCAACAGTTGTATTTTTTTAAAAGAAATTTTAATCAATATGAGTTTTGGCAAAGCAATGGATCAGAAAAAGGTACTAAACTTCTGAAAACGATAAAGATTAAAGACAAACCAATTGCTGAATCTACTGAGGTTAAAGTAAAGAAAGTAAAAACAGATATTCAACAATATTATCCTATTTCAATCATTCAAAACCAGGGTAAACTTTACTTTAACTTGTTTACCGAAAGTGCGGGCAATGAATTATGGGTTTACGATTCGAAATTAGGCGATATTAGGTTATTGAAAGATGTTTATAAAGGTGTTGAATCTTCAAATCCGTCTTACTTTATTGTTTTTAAAGAATCGGTGTTTTTTGCAGCTACCAATTACAATGAAGGAACAGAGTTTTGGAAAACAGATGGTACTGTTGCGGGAACTGTAATGGTTAAGGATGTTTGGCATGGGGCGAATAGTTCTTCACCTGCACATTTTCAAGTCTTTAATAATCACTTGTATTTTGCAGCTAGTTCTGAGCAAAATGGCGATGAATTATGGAAAAGTGATGGAACCTCAAATGGAACTCTGTTGCTCAAAGATATTAATGCTGGGGCAGATGATTCACATCCTGAAGCATTGGTCAGTAATGGTGCGCTTTTGTTTTTTATTGCCAATAATGGCAAGCAAGGCGTTGAGCTTTGGCAAAGTGATGGAAGTGCCGAAGGGACCAAAATGACCAAAGATTTGTTTGCAGGAGGAGAGGGAAGTTCGCCACAATTTTTAACACCATTCAATGGGTTGCTGTTTTTTGTTGCCGAAGAGGTTAATTCCGGTAATGAGCTTTGGATAAGTAACGGAACTGAAAAAGGAACAAAGTTGATTAAGGATATTAAAAAAGGAAAGCCACATTCTTTTATTGAGGATTTGTGTGTTGTAAATGATCGTTTGTATTTTAAAGCTGTGAGTGGAGAAAATAATCCCGAAGTATATGTTTTACAAACCAAAAATAATCAAGTGGAAGAGATAGAAGGAGCGTATAGTAAAGACAATAGATTGCCCCCATCTCAATTTTTTGAATTTAATGGCAAACTTTATTTTGTGGTTGATTCTGTAAAAACAGGGGCAGAACTGTGGATGATTCCATAAAAAAAAGCCAATCCATGTGGATTGACTTTCTTTGTAGTTTAAGGTTTAACTATTTGTGAATTGTTATTTTTTCAGAACTGAAATAGTTGTTGCTAACGATTTTTAAAGTGTATATGCCATTGTTTAATCCATTGATAGCTATTTGGTATTTATTGATACCATCATAAGTTGTCATTGTTTTTTCTTTAAAAACAAGTTGTCCTTGGTGATTGAAAAGCTGAAATTCAACAGGGTTATTTTGAGTGCTAAGATACTCAATATTAATGATTGAGGAACTAGGGTTAGGGAAAATAGTAAGGATTTTCTTTGATACAGATTCTGTTTGTAATCCAGTTGTAGGTTTGTTAAGACTAAATCCATCAACATATAACACACTCGCCCCATAGGCGTTGTCCCCCGGTTCAAAAGCCGCACAATAAATAGAAGCACTGTCGGGAATGCCTTGGAAATTATTAAAATAGTTTATTGGAATGGCTGTTTGAGAATAGTGGTTAATTGTATAGGATTGAGTCATTAATCCACTGCCAACCATTTGGCCATTTTTAAACATAAAAACACCTATACTTACTTTGTCTCCATTTTTAGGAAAAGCCTTGTATGAGGCATATAAAACGGTGTCTCTGCCTTGAGCTGCAAAACCAGGAAGTGGACCGTCATTCCCTTGTTGACCACTCATAATAAAGCCTTGGGTAAATTCATTTCCTAAAGGAGTGTTTTGGATTTTTACGGCATAATTTCCATTTAGTTTTTCATTGGTTTTGGTAACACTTGGAATGTAATTTCCGCCAGTAAAACTGCCACCCATTGTGTTCCAATATTTGGGGTTTTCTAAAGTTAAAGTTGTCCAACTTTCAAAGTTGCTGTTTGGAATTGTAATGCTATTGTCTCCAATAAAATGCAGACTGTCTACGATGACATAACTGCCCGAAAAGTTTTCTTCGGGATTGGTGGAAGTTATGCCAATAATTAATGAATCGGCCCTGCCAGTGTCTCTATAAGTGATATAAAAAGAATGTCTTATGAATTTTGAGGTGTCTGAGTCAAACAATTGAAAGTTAGTTTCGCTAATCATTGTGCCATTTCTTTTCAACATTACAATAAACCAAGCTGTGTCACCAACAACAAAGTTTTTTTTCAAAAATACAACGACAGAGTCAGGGCGACTGTTGCAAGGAATTCCTCCCGAAAAGTTATTGTCAGGATTGCCATAAACAAAAGCCCCCGGTTCATTCGGTTTGCTTTTATCCCTTTCTATTCTAATGGCATTTTCGCTCCTATAACCCTGTACTTTACTTGTTTTTCCGTAAGTTTTCCATTCGTTTGGAATTTGTTTACTCTGGGTTTCCCAAATCTCGAAATCAGGATTAGGGATTTGTGCTATTCCGATAATAGGAATAAATAATAGTAAAAAGATAATTTGTTTCATGATGTATTGGTTTATTTTAAGCAAAATTCAGGATATTAAAATAAATAAACACTGATTAATATCATTAAGAAATACTAATTTTACACCATAAAATGTCCTTATTCAAGTCAGTAACGAGTCAAATTGAGTTAATGTATAAATGGATTATCGGCTTAACATGGTTGGTATATCTTTGCTATTCTGTGCTTTTTTATATTTCAAGAACCTTGTATATGGACGCCGGATACATGTCTTTTAACTTAATAAATGAAAAGGCTTTCGCATTGGAACACCAACGTTTTTCTTTTGTTTACTTACAATCTTTACCACTATTGTTAGTTCAATTAAATCTTTCTTTAAAAGTTATTTTGTTGGGTATGTCTATTTGGTCTACGTTGTTGTATGGGCTTATTGCTTGGGTTTTGGTAAAAGTGTTTGATGAGTTAACTCTCGCATTGCTTTGGATTGCTATGTTGATAATGCCTTTTAAAGCCTTATTCCATTTTGCACTTTGTGAGTCATTTATGAGTATTGGATTTTCTATATTGGTGCTTGGGTATCTTTTATATCTCAACAAAAAAAAGGACAATCATCAAAAAATAAACTTCGTTGTTTTGCTACTACTCGTATTGTCAACCTTGTTTTTTCATCCCTCATCTATATTGTATTTGGGAATAGTAGGGTGGTACTATTTCTTAAACAATGGTTTTGATACACATTTTAAAAAGTTCATTTATTCAATGGCCTTTGGTGTAATGTTATATTGGATTCTTAAACCATCATCGGGTTACGATGAAACAATATTGAATCAATTGTTTTCTAGGTCTGTAATTTCAAATTTATTTGACAGTTATTTGTTTGATTATTTACATGGAAATTGGTCAGGGTTCTATCTCTTTTTCACCTTATTGTTTGGGGCAGTCAGCATTTACTTTGTGGTTTGCAAAAAGTATTGGTTGGCAGCAGTGTATGTTCTAAGTGTGTTTGTTGTTTTATTGATATGTGCAATTGTTTACCACAAGGGAGATAGCGCCTATTTTATGGAGAAAAATTTAGCTCCATTTTGTATGGCAATACTCATTCCTATTCATCACTTACTTAAGCAATTTAATAAATCTTGGGTTACAATAGTACTTGTCGTTTTCGTGTTTGCTGTTAATTTGATTCAATTGCATACAATGGGAATGGATTTTGTTAATAGAACTGAAAAGATAGAAAATCTAGTCAATGCAATGGTGGGTAAAGGGATAAAAAAAGGAGTCTTTACAAAAGATGTTTACCATTATTCAGAGAATATAGGAATATGGACATTGCCCTACGAAACTCTGATGTTAAGTCGACTGAAATATGATAAAACTGTTACTGTTTTTGGAACTTCAAATGCACAAGATAAACTAAAAGAAATAGGCAATGAAAATGTGTTTTTAGGGGCAGATTTTTTTCCGCCACTTCCGTTAGAAAAACTACATTTTAATGAAATCTATTTTAAGGATTTGAATGGGAATTATGTAGATATTGATGGTTTGGTTAAAGAGAAAAACCAATAATAGTGATTCATTTTTTTTATTATCTTTGAACCTTATTAGCCTTTTTAAAGTTTCGTAAATTTAAATAAATATGCAGAAATCAATATTAGTAATTGTTTCAATGTTATTTGCACCTTTTTGGTCTCAATCTCAAGTTGAATTACATCAAGGGAAAGTGGCATTACATAATGTTTTTGAACCACAAAATATTCAATTATTGCCATCACAGGTGTATCGCATTAGTGAATCGTTCCCATTTCCAAAAGGGATAGATGAAAATGTAAAAGTATTTGCAACCCAAGAAAGAGAGAGGTTGAAAGCGAATAAAATGCCTTTGGTAAGCAACAAACGAAATGGAATTCAACCCATTGTTTCTGCAGGATTTGAAGGCGCAATAAATGCGGGTATTCCAAACGACAACAACATGGCGATTAACAATGACAGTTTTGTTGTAAGTGTAATTAATTCAAGTATTAGAGTTTACACCACCTTAGGCGTTTTTAAAAAGAATTGGAATTTAACTTTTTTTCCAAGAAGTAGTGAAAACACACAACCCGGAAAAGGCTTAACAATATTGGACAGAAGTTATGACCCCAAAATTGTTTTTGATCCAATCAGTAACCGTTTTATTATTGTTTACTTGGAGGGGTCAGAAAGTACAGACACAAGAATTATTGTTGCATTTAGTAAATCGAGTCAACCCCTTGATGGATGGAATGTGTATCAAATAGAAGGAAATCCAATAGGAGGTAAACTTTGGACCGATTATCCCATGATTGCTATCAACAATGAAGATTTATTCATAACCGTTAATATCCTTAAAGACAACACCGATTGGAGAGATGGATTTACGCAATCTATTATTTGGCAAGTGCCAATGAACAGAGGATACAACGGAGATACATTGTTGTATAATTTGTGGAGTAATATTAAACACAATAATAAGTCAATTTGGAGTATTTGCCCAGTTCAAGAATCATTTTTCCCAGCCAATAAAGGCTTATACTTTCTATCAGTTAGGCCAGGTGATATTCAAAATGACACTGTTTTTTTACACCATATTTCAGACAATTATAACAGTGGAAAAGCACAATACAGTTATTCAATTTTAAAAACCGATAAAAAATATGGGTTGCCACCTTATGCACCTCAAAGGACACAAGGGTATAGACTTCAAACCAATGATGCGCGCGTATTAGGAGCTTTTTATAACAATAATAAAATACAGTATGTTCAAACCAGTAATAATCCTATCAATGGCCGTTCATCTGTTTTTCATAGTATAATTCAATATCCTGAGCGAGAAAGCAGAAGTGTAAGCAGTCGATTTATTTCATACGACAGTTTAGACATCGCCTATCCAACCATAGTTAGCGCAGGCAATCAAGTTTATGGACAGCAAGCATTGATTACATTCTCGCATACAGGAGAAAGTGTTTTTCCGGGAACATCAGTGGTTTATTTTGACAATGAAGGTCAATATTCTAACTTAACAGTTGCTAGAAAAGGAGATGGTTTAATCAATTCATTTTTGGCAGATACTATTGAAAGATGGGGCGATTACACGTCAATTCAACGAAAATACAACACTACTAATGAGTTTTGGCTTGCTGGTTCATTTGGTCGTTCAAACAACACCGCCGGCACTTGGATTTCCAAAATAATAACAAATGACCCATTGGTATCTGTTAGCGAAAATAAAACGAAGGATATGCCACTTGCTTATCCTAATCCTGTTAGTGATGAGTTAACCGTTCCTTTTAAAACCTCAGTAGATGGACTTATTTCTGTTAAAATACATGATGCTTTGGGTAAAGAGGTTATGACTTTGGAAAACTATCAATTAAAAGGCAATCAACAAGCTATTATCGATGTAAGAGATTTTAAGTCAGGTGTTTATTTTTATTCTGTTTCAATCAACAATCAGTTAATTTTCAATGGAAGATTCAGTAAAATTTGATAAATTTTCGGATATTTCATCTTATTTGGTAAGCAAAGAGAATTTTAATGCTGCTCAAATTCCTGAAAATGCAATTTATTTGTTTGACAAACCCGAGGGTTGGAGTTCCTTTAAATTGGTAAAGAGAGTAAAATACATTACCAAATCCAAAAGGGTAGGGCATGCCGGTACATTAGATCCTTTGGCAACAGGTTTAATGATTGTTTGTACAGGAAAGTGCACCAAAATGATTGAGCAAATACAAAATATGTATAAGGTTTATACGGGATTATTTAATTTTGGAAAAACAACCCCTTCTTTCGATTTGGAAACCCCATTTGATATGGACTATGAATATGAACATATTTTGGAAGAAGATATTAAAAAAGCTGTTTTAGGTTTTACCGGTAAAGTAACACAAACGCCACCTATTTATTCTGCCATTAAAGTCAATGGCACTAGGGCCTATAAAATGGCTAGACAAGGGGAAACGGTTAATATAAAAAGTAGACAAATTAATATTTATTCGTTTCAGGTAGATGGGGTGTTGCCAAGTTTAAATTTCAAAGTTAATTGCAGTAAAGGGACTTATATCAGGACTTTAGCTCATGATTTTGCCAAAGAATTGAAAAGTGGTTGTTATTTAACCGAATTACGTAGAACACAAATTGGTGATTTTAATATCGATAATGCTTTTGATATTAATGAATTCCAAAGGATTACTGAACTTTAATGAACGTATTTAATTCCCTAGAAAATCTACCAAAATTTGGTAAAACAATTTTTACCCAAGGAACCTTTGATGGGGTTCATTTAGGGCATCAAAAAATACTAAGTAAACTCGCCGCAGAGAGTAAAGAAAAGGGATTGGAGTCGGTCTTAATGACTTTTTGGCCTCACCCTCGTTTGCTTTTATATCCCGATGACAATCAATTGAAATTGTTACAATCTCTTCCCGAAAAATTAGACATGCTAGAACAATGTGGCGTTGATAATGTGATTGTAATCCCTTTCGATAAAGCGTTCAGTAATCTCACAGCAGCGTATTTTGTAGAAGAGGTTTTGGTTAATAAAATCAATGTTGCTTCCGTTATTTTTGGTTACGACCACCGATTTGGAAAGGGAAGAGAGGGTGATATTCAACTGTTGAAAAAACAGTCGCGAATGTTCGATTTTAGTGTGATAGAAATAGGGGTTGAAGAAATTAGCGATATTGCAATTAGTAGTTCCAAAATTAGACAAGCATTGTCAGAAGGATTGATAGAAAAGGCAAATGCTTATTTAGGGCGTTTTTACTCGCTCAGAGGTATTGTTGTGGAGGGTTTAAAAATAGGAAGAACCATAGGTTTCCCAACCGCCAATATCAAAACAGACATTAAGGAAAAATTACTCCCATCTATAGGCGTTTACTTGGTTTATTCAATTTTGGATGGGGTAAAGGTTTATGGGATGGCTAATATTGGAAATAATCCAACAATTAAAGACAAAGGATTTTCGATTGAAGTGTATTATATTGATTATCAGTCAGATTTGTATAATAAAGAAATTGAAGTTTTTTTCATTAATCGACTAAGGGACGAAATTAAGTTTGAAAATTTAGAGGAATTATCCTTAAATTTGCAGCTTGACAAAAAAAATGCCCTTGATAAAATTAAATCTCTATAGTTCATTGTTCATAGGACTACTTGGGTTTGTTTTGTTGTCATCTCACTCATTTTCTCATCCCGTTAAAAAGGCCTCTGAAATAAAAACTGAAGGTGGTGATGATGAAGAAAAGAAAGAAAATTTTGATTCAACGTTTAGTACTGCTTGGGAACTTTATATCAATACTTGGGATACGGATAATTTGAATCCCTATTTGTATGATTTTAATAGTTTTAAATCCCCAGTAAATATTTGTTTAGCGCCAGATTCAAATGGCTTTGTAATGCCTGTTTACAATACTGTAACCTCTAACTTTGGTTGGAGAAAAGGGAGAGCACACAATGGCATAGACATCGATTTGGAAACAGGAGATACCGTTGTTACTGCGTTTGATGGTGTGGTAAGAATGTCTAAATATTACCATGGATACGGCAATATGGTTGTGGTAAGACATCCAAATGGTTTAGAAACTTTGTATGGTCACTTATCTAAAGTTTTAGTGGAAGCAGGACAATCTATAAAAGCGGGTGAAATAATTGGTTTAGGTGGAAATACAGGACATAGTTTTGGGTCTCATTTACACTTTGAAATCAGATTTATGGGACAGCCCATTGACCCTGCCAAGTTTATTTCATTTGAGAAGTTTTCTCTAGTAAACAATGAAGTTCTGATTGACGAAAATCTTTTTCAGTCAAACAAACTTGTTAAAAAACAAAAGAATGGTAAGTCAACAGTTCACGAACATGTTGCCCATGTTAAATATTACAAAATCAAACAAGGGGACACGCTAAGTGCTATTGCTAGAAGAAACAAGACTACAGTTTCTAAGTTGTGTAAATTGAATGGATTGAAGGAAACCTCAATTCTAAGATTAGGTCAAAAAATAAAAGTTAACTAATTTATTTCTTAATTCGTTTTTCGTTTTCTTTGGCAAATTGTTCCCAAGAACCTGTTTTGTTTTTGCCTGTTTTTAATCCAAATCCCCTTGGAGTAAACTGATTGATGTGACAAATGGCTGCGGCTAATCCATCTGTGGCATCCAAATTTTTAGGCATTTCTTCAAAATTCAACAAGCGTTGTAACATTTCCGCAACTTGTTCTTTGCTTGAGTTGCCATTCCCCGTAATACTTTGTTTGATTTTTCTCGGTTGGTATTCAAAAATGGGCATATCTCTCATTAAACCAGCCGCAATTGCAACCCCTTGAGCTCTTCCTAATTTTAACATTGATTGTACGTTTTTTCCAAAGAAAGGAGCCTCAATAGCCATTTCATCGGGATGGTAACTGTCTATTAATCCAGTTACTCGCTCAAATATATGCTTCAATTTTAAAGCATGGTCTTCAAATTTGTCTAATTTGATTATACCAATACTTAATAAAGTAATTTTTTTTCCAATGCAGCCTACAATGCCGTAACCCATTATATTTGTACCCGGGTCAATACCCAATACAATTTTATCAAATTCACTAATTTCAACTCTTTGCAAAACAAAACAAAGATAATTAAAAACATTAATTGGAAACTATTTTATAGAATAATAAAATGGCTACTTCCCATTCTGTTGATTTTGTCTTTTTATAACTATTTTAGTAAAAATGTTCATTTTTCGTGGGCTCAATTTCAGATGCAATTACGGAACTTGAATCCTTTGTTAATACTTGCGCTTTTGTTCTTTTCTATCCTCAATTGGTCCTTGGAGTCGATAAAATGGAGGTGGACACTTAAGCCTATTTCTAAACTTACTTTCAAACAAGCATTTTTGTCTGTCATGTCTGGAGTAGCGGTTTCCCAAGTTTTTCCGAACAAGACAGGTGAATACATCGGTAGATTGGCTTTTGTTGAAAATAAATACAAATGGATTGCCGCTTTACTCTCAATATGGGGAAGTGTAAGTCAGCTTTTTATGACTCTTTTGTTTGGTGTTTGGGGTATTGTTTACTTAAATTTATATCAATCTTACCAAGGAATCGTTATTGTTAGTATTCTTCTAATGGTCTTTTCGTTTGTTGTTTTTTCAAATTTGCCTTTTATTATTTCAAAGCTCCATTGGAAATGTTTAAATAAATTAAAACAATCAAGTCCATATTTTAACAAAAAAAGATTGTTGGCATTGTTGACTATTTCCATGTTAAGATATATTTCCTTTGTGATTCCATATTTATTACTCGTGTATTACTTCTCAAATTCTAATCAATATTTTGTAACGATTATGGCGGCTATTTCCGTTATTTTTCTACTACAAACGGTTGTTCCAAGTTTTTTGTTCTCGGATATTATTGCACGTATAAGTATTCCTGTTCTTGTGTTTTCAAAACTGTCAATTCCTGTGTTTACCAATCAATTGGATTATTTGCCGGGCTTGATTTTGTATGTGTTTAATTTGATTATACCAGCTTTGTTTGGTGTTATAGTGTTTACTCTCAAAAAAATAAATGATAAGGAATGATAATTTTACTTTTTTCAATTGCCATATCACTCATTTATATTGCTTTTCTGATTTGGATTAGCCATACTTTTTCAATTCAAAAACTAGATTTTAAAGAAATTAAATTACCGTCTTGTTCTATCTTAATTCCTTGTAGGAATGATTCAGAGTATTTGAAAGCACTCTTAGGTCAATTAAATGAACAAGTTCAATGCTTGTCGTCTCACGAAGTGATATTGATAGATGACCATTCAAATATTCCCCTTGTTGCTGACAAAAGATTCTCAAACCTCAATCTAAAAGTGATTTTAAACAATGGGGAAGGTAAAAAAGCAGCTTTGTTGAGCGGAATTAACATTAGTCAATATCCTATAATTATAACGTTGGATGCCGATGTATCAATTAGTGAATTTTGGTTGAAAGCAATAGTAAGTGAGTTTTCGCAAAAAGACTTAAATTTATTGTGTGGGCTAATAAGATACACCTCAAACAATTCTATTTTTCAAGAGTTTCAACGGATGGAATCTGCTGCAATAGTTTCCATAAGTCAAGCAATGTTGAATAGCGGATTTCCTTCAACATGTAATGGTGCAAATATGGTGTTTGATAAATCTGTATTTCATGAAATAGGGGCTTATAGTTCACACCTCAATGTAAGTTCTGGTGATGATGATTTGTTAATGCATCAGTTTGCAAAGCATAATATCAAAAAAGTAGCGTATTCTCAATCTTTAGAATCGATTGTAGAAACCTACCCTGAAACAACTATTAAAGATTTTTTTTACCAAAGGATAAGATGGATGAGTAAAACGAAGTTTTATAAATTCCCTTATGTTAAATTAGTAAATAGTTTAATATTACTGAACGAATTGGTTTATTTTGTATTTCTGTCTTTGGTTTTTACAAAGTTCAACGCAATTGCTTTTTACTTTCTTTTTTTAAGATACGCTAGTGATTTGTATTTCGCTAAATCTATTCAAAAATTTAGTCCAATAAGTTATCTTAAAGTATTGATGATGCCTTTTTATTTATTGTATGTCCCCGTATCAGTAATTTTAAGCTTTTGGACAAAAGGGAAGTGGAAAGGCAGAGTAATTATTAAGGGTTCTTAGTTTTGTTTTCCAAACGTTGCTTTTTGCGAACAAAATACATGGTTACACTAAAGGCAAAAATCATAAAGAAGAAATAAACTTTCCAGTTTGAAAATCCACCAATTTTAAATTGTACAGAAGTTTCAATGGCAGAGATTGCAGCTCCTAATAAATAAAAAATGATAATGATTTGTTTGGATAGTAAAGAGTTTGATTTCATAAATATATTGCGATTATAAGGTGTCTTTTTCAATTTGTATAACACCTCTTGGTTTTAAAATAGTCCATTCACTGAAGTCTTGTTTCCCTGTAAGGCCTTCTCCGGTGATTATTTCATTTTGTGTGGTTATTTTAACAAAGCTGTTGGTGTAGATTTTTTGTTGGTTTTGGTCCCAAATCAGTTTTTCTGTATTTAGTTTTTCACCTTTTTTATTGACAACTACAACATTTTTGTAGACCTCGGTAATTTTTTTTGTTTGATAAGAAATGCCCTGTTCTGCGCTTAGATAGCTTTCTTTTTCACCATCAGGGTTGTAAAAATCAGCTTTAATTCCTTCGGGCATTTTAATAATTTCATTGCCATCATTTTTGAAGCCAATTAGTTTTTTGGCAAATATGACAGCTTTTAGGTATCCTGAATCGGTGTATTTTATCGTAACATTAGTGCCTTGTTGGGTATAAATTAAAGTATCCGCTTGTAACATATTATTGACATTTTCTTTGGCATAATCAATGTTACAAGCGGATGAAATAAATAGAATTATATAAAGAATTCTATTCAAGAGTTTCTTTATTTACTACCTAAAGTTCTGATAGTAGTAGTTTCTCCTGAACAAGGAATAGTGTAACTATCACCATCTTTTATACCTAAGAAGAAAGCATCTGCTTTTAAAGGGAAGAATTTTTTATGGTTTGCTATCTGTTTGTTTGCCTCAGCAGTACAACTAGGGTCAACATTTTTAGCTCTATTGAAATAATCAACCGCTAAACAAGCTGCAGCACCCATGTCAAATTTACTACCACATCTGTTTTTGTATGCAGCCAAACCTTGAATGATAATTGCATTTCCGTTGTTAGGATTCAAAGCCAATACTTTGTTTGCATAACCACGGGCAGTTGATAAGTTAGCAATATTGTTTTTAGCTAGTTTAAAGTATAATTCTTCTTTTTTGCTGTTATCGGTGCTCAATTCTGCTGCTTTTTCATAGTAATCATTCGCTTTTGCAGTGCTTTTTTTGCTTTCAAAATAACGAGCAAGTGATTCCGCTGCTTGTGCATTTGGTTCTAAAGCGTAACTTTTTTCTAATAATCCAATAAAGTTAGGATTGTCTTTGTATAAAGGATCAGCTTTGTAAAATTTAATTGCTTTGTTAATTAAAGCTTTGTCATCAGGATTGGCTTTTAGTTTAGGTAAAAAGATTAAATCAATGTCCTTGCCTTTAAGGAATGGTAACATCATTCTGTCAATTTTATTTAAGTACTCAGACCATTCAGCATATGAAACAGAGTCAGTTTTATTGATTTCTTTGTTTAGTTCACCTGTAGTTGACAAGTTGTCGTATAGATTAAATAAAGCTTCGTTATTAATTTGAAGTTTTCTGTGTGAAGCAATAGCTACTCTTAAATAATCTCTCAAGTAAAATTCGTTTAATTTGTCTTTTTCATTCTCATGGTAGAACTTGTATAGACTCATTATTTCAGCAGTATTGTCAGGTTTGTAACGCGACAAGCTGTAAGCCCAAATACCTTTAACAAAAGCTTCTTCTCCAAAATATTTGATACGAGTAGGATACACCATCAAAAGAGTATCTATTAAATTCTTTTTTCTAGCAGCTAAAGCAGGGTTGTCAATAAGTTTACTCAACATTACAGGACCATTTTGATGGATACTTTTGTATGAACATGGGGCATTGTTGTAAACATATGACCACCATTTATATGCCAATTCATAATCTTTGTTTTTGAAATCCTCTTGAAACAAAGACATGTTTTTTCTTGTTTCTAAAGAATCAACACCGTGTGATTTGATACATTCAGGTAACTTCATGGCTTCTTCAGTAGGCTTGTTGCTTTGAGCCGTTGCTAAAAAAGTAAAATTGCCAAGTAAAAATAAAATAAGCGCTACAATTTTCTGTTTTTCTTTCATGATATTAAAATAGATATAATTAATTAAATTTTCTTCTGTTGAACCAACTGTCTGACAAATTAAATCCTATGGTCAATCGGTATAAGTCCTCTGCTATTAATCCTTTAGTCCCTTGACCTCTCTTGATATATTCAGCACTTATATTAATCATTGATTTCATGATTACTTTTTTGCCGTCCCAATATTCTTTCAGCTTTGGTATACCAATACCAAAACTTATGCCATATTCATTGATGTTCGTTAAACGACCCGTATTATCGATAAAGCTTAATCCTGTGTTCATAAATCGGTAACCCATTCGGTACTCCAAATTAGCTTTTCTTTGTTTGCCAAATGACTTAACCATGTATTCTACATCCACATCAGGTCTGTATGCAAATCCAAAACTATATTGCTGACTGTTGTTGAATTTTTCGGTATAAAATGAATTGTTAAGTTGACTCAATAAACTAGTGCGATAATCAAATGCAAGCAGCCATTTGTTTTTAACTGTCACACTAAAACCTGCACTATAGGTTAAAGGAGTTGGTATCTTGGATTTTTCATCCTGTTTATTCAAAATAGTATCAATAGGTAATCGGCTGTCCAATAAAGAACTTGATAATATAGTACGGTACAATGTTGAGTTCAATTGTGACTCATTTTCCAATGTACCACCAATAACAAAACGAATAGGGGTTCTTTTTATCTCCTTTATTTTACCAGTTGAATCTTTTATATATCTTACAATAGTGTCTTTATTTCTCTCATATTGGAAACCTAGATTGAAAACAAAACCTCTTAGTTGATTCGATTGGTCGTCAAAAATGATTCTTGAAACCAAAGAATCTCTTAAACCATAAGATTTATAAGAAACTTTTTGACCAAAAATATAAGAAGAGGTTAATCCCAAAGATAAATTAGGGGTGATATTAACAGCATTCATCCAAAAAGCTCTACTTAAACCACCTTTTACAGAATAGGTGTTCACTACAGTGCCATAACTAGTGTCTTTCACTCTGAAATAGTCGGAGTTAAAGTTAGTATATGGGTTTATTCCAATTGCAGATGTCCATATAGAACGGTATGTTTTGTATAGTTTAGTTTGATTGATAGAGTCCTTTTTTAATTCTTGTTTTCTTAGAACGGGAAAGCCCAAAAGGAAATAATTAAAGTTGCCATTAAAAGATGTTTTTTGGGCTGTTTCATTGTAGATTTTACCGTAATCACCACGGAATCCAAAATCTAAAATAACATTTTGAATGCCCCCCAAAGAAGCGGCATTGTCATACGAAATAGATCTTTTTCCCCTAATACCATTCATAACCCCTCCCAAACTTCTGTTGTATGCGTTCATAAATGGTTCAGACTCACCTAATCCTCGTGCCGAATACGGAGAAAGTGTGTTTTGGGAAAATAAACTGTTTGTAATGAACAATAAACAGATATTAATAATTAATATTTTTTTCATTTAAAATTAAAAGATGGCAGAGACCATGTAATACAAAATTTGGGTCGGCAAATATCTTGTTTTTTTGTGTGATGTCCAAATGTTGAATGTCTCCTCCGGTTAAAACGATTTGTAGGTTCGAATATTGTTGTTGATAATAGTTAATATAACCTTCTATTTCGAATTTTATTCCCAATTTACCGCCATTTGACAATGCATTTTGAGTGCAGTTACCCATAAGTTCTGTGTATGAATTAATCTCAACCAAAGGTAGTTTAGAGGTAAATTCATGCATGGCTTTGTATCGCATATTTAATCCAGGTGAAATATTGCCACCTCTATATTCTCCTTTTTCATTAATAAAATCAATGGTCAAGCAAGTTCCCAAATCGAATATTAATACATTGGAGTCGGGAAACAAAGAGACTGCGGCAGCGAGGGCTGCAATTCTATCAGCGCCCAATGTGTTAGGCGTTTGATAAAGGTTTACAAAGGGAAGATTGAATTGTGTATTAAGGTTTAAGTATGGCCGAGATTTATCGGTGATTTCAATGTCAGATCCACTGTTTGAAATTAACACAGAGTTAACAGAAAATTCATTAAATAATAACTCACACTCTTCCATATTCATAACCGTGGCAGACTTAATCAATTCATTTGCTGAATTAAAAATGCCGACTTTCAAGCGTGTATTACCTTTGTCTATTACCCCTCTGTTCATATTATTTGTTTTATTTCACCATGGTTAAATGCTTTGATTTGGTCATTTATTAAGACTAATAATCTTCCAAATTCATCGCAATTTACAATTGTGCCCTTAATTATTTCATTGTTAATGGTAAATTCTTCAGTTTGATTATAACCAAGAAGAGATTTGGTAAACTGATTTTCAATTGCCAATGATTGAAAATGAAGTAAATTGAATTCAAAAATTTCGATAAATTCTTGAAATAAACGAATTCTATCTTGTTCTTTTTCGCAAATTTGAAACAATGAAGTTGCATTAATATTGTCATTATTCGTGAACTTTTGATTCACATTTATACCAATACCAATCACAGAATAATTGATTTTATTGCCCAAAAAATTATTTTCAATCAAAATGCCGGCTATTTTCTTTTGTTTAAAATACAGGTCATTAGGCCATTTTATTTTTGTAATAGGGGAGTTGTTCAAACTTTTTTGTAACGATTGAAAAAGACTATAAGCTGTAATTTTATTTAAAAGAAAAGGATTTAAAAGAGTGGTTTGTTGGTTCAGGACAATTGAAAATATTAGGTTCTTGTTGGGTTCACTTTCCCAAATATTGCTTTGTTGCCCTCGTCCGTTTGTTTGAAAATCTGTAATAAATATGCTGCCATTTTCACAACTGTTATTTTTTATCCAATCAAGGGCTGCGGTGTTAGTAGAATCAATACATTTAAAATAAATAATATTTTGACCAATAAATTGGGTATTTGGTTTTATTTTTGCGAACTGATTCAAAGAATACAAAATTAAAGGAAACCATTTAATGCCCAAAAAGAAAATAATAAGTAAAGTTGATTTAAAAGATGCCATCATAAAAGGCATGCAAGAAAAAAAAGGAAATCAAATCAAAGTTTTAGATTTAAGAAAATTAAAATCATCAATGGCTGATTTTTTTATAATTTGTCATGCTAGTAGTGATAAACAAGTTTCTGCTATAGCCGATAGTGTTGAGGAGTTTAGCCGTAAATTAGCTGACGAAAAACCATTGCATATTGAAGGTATTGAATCTGCAGAATGGATTTTGATGGATTATTTTGATATCGTAGTTCACATTTTTCAAGAAGAAAAAAGAGAATTTTACGCAATAGAAGAGCTTTGGGGTGATGCTGAAATAACAGTTATTAAAGATTAATATTTGTCACAAACGACAAGGTATTAAGATTTTCTCCCTCAGATTGTATTTGTATATAGGTTTTTTTTAACTCTTTTATTTCTTTTTCAGAACCCTCTCTTGCAGGAACCCTAAAGGGTATTTTAGAAATTTGTATTTCCACAATTTTAAAGGCAGAAAATTGTTTCCAACCAAACGGTTTTAATGAATGACTTTCTCCAATAATTTGGAAGCCAACAACTGTATCAAACAAATTTTTGTTAATTCCAAATGCATAAGGTTCAACGATGCATTTTTCACCATCGTATATAAATTCCAAGCACATTTGGTTTTCAATAGATTCAATAATTAGTTTATTCATTTGTTACAAAAGGTTGATTTAGTTGGTTGTAATAAAATTCGAATTAACAAATAATATGTTAGATTACAATACTTTAATTAATTTATTTGCAAGTTTTTGTTTTAGTGACTAGCACTTGAAGAGCTGTCTAAGTAATTGAAATTTGATTTTTCAAACTCAATAGATTGATTTTTTACTCTGTATTTTGCAATTATTTCGCTCAATCCTAAAATAGAAAATGCAGTAAGAAAAGCAATAAGAATGATAATAGTGTTTGATTTCATAATATTGTTATTGATAGTGTGTGCTTAAATTCAGTATTAAAACCAACCAAATGTTAATTTAGAAAACAGAGACTTTTTTTTCATTTTATAATCAGTATCAATCAATTGATTTTTGAAATACTTTTGAATATATCTGCTTAAACCTCTGCCAGAAAGTGCCAATGCCTTCAAGTTTTCAATATGTTCTGTTCCCTCAGATTCATAGGTGTAAACAATGGGCTCATTCCATTTTTTAAATTTTATAATGATTTTGTCATCTTCAATTTTGAAATGAGTAATGTCTGATTGTCCTGTTTGATTTGAATAGTTTTGCATGGCTTCTTTCAAATGGTTTACATGTAAATGCTAATTATATTTGAAATAAATAAAGAAGGTTTTCATAGTTTTAGTTTCTTAGTGTTTATAGATTGAGTTTTAAGTATCTTTTTTTCCCTAAGAATTACAGTTGTAGTTTAGTAAGTTACAACTGTATATTCTTAAAGGTCAAGTTTGTCATAGTTTTATTATTAATGATACAAAGCTACCATCAACAATGTTATTAAAGAAATATTTTAATATTTTTGCCTAAAATTGATACTTTAGTAATCCTTTAAATACAAATGCTATGGGTACTAAAGTACTATTTTTGAGTATATTTTTTGCTTATTGCAATAAAGTTAAACTTAATTAACCCATTTTTAGATGGTGAAGATTTGGTTTCGAATTGCAAAAACTACAATTCCAATGACACTATTTGTGTCTAACTTTTTCATTATGCGGTAACGGTGGTTTTTGACCGTTTGTTCTGAGATAAATAGCTTTTCAGCAATTTCATTTGCAGATAACTGTTGACACAATAATTTAATGATTTCTATTTCCCTTTCTGTTAAGTGATAGTCGTTTTCTGATTTAGGAGTATTGTAAATCAAATGTTTTGCATAAACATCATAGATATCTTTACTTAAATATAAATCGCCATCAATAACCTTTTCTATGGCATTAATAAGTTCTTGCTTGTCTGTATTTTTGAGTAAATAGGCGCTTATTCCCATGTCTATCAATTCTATAACTTTTGAGTTATATTGATGTGAAGTAAGAATGATGATTTTAACTTCAGGGTATTTTTCTTTTATTATTTTAGAGGTTTCTATGCCATTTAATTCAGGCATTTCAATATCCAAAAACACAATGTCATATTGCTTGTTTTCAATTTTTTCAAGTGCAATTTTGCCATTCTCAGCTTCATCTACCCCATTTGTCAAATTTGTTTTGTTTAAAATTTCAACAATAGCTTCTCTGTAAATGGTATGGTCTTCAACAACCAAGATGGAATATAATTGATTGCTCATGGGTTTATTGGATTGCGAATTGAAATATTAATTTGAAATTCATTGTCAGTATTCAACTTAAAATCAGCATTGAGTATTTTTAATCTTGATACAATGTTTTTAATACCAATGCCATCCTTTTCAAAAATGTCTTCTTCTATACCAATTCCATTGTCCAAGTAATTGAAATAAAGTGTTTTTTTTGATTCATTGTATTTAAGCTGAACCTCTATCTTATTGGCTTTACTGTGTTTGCTAGTATTTTGGATTAATTCCATTAGTATGTAAAATAAATGGAATTTTACGATTTCATTGAAATTTAAATATTCTATTTCAGAAGTGAATTTTATCTGAATTTCAGGTGTTTGAGCATTGATTATATAATCTTTAAATACAAAATGTAAGTTATTCAATTTTAAATTAGTAGGCATTAAATTGTGTGAAATTTGCCTAATTCTAACCACAGCTTGGTTTATATCATCTCTAATCCTCGTTTTAATAGAACCAAATTCATCATCATTACACTGAATTGTATCAAGTTTTAAATTTATAGCTGACAATTGAGGATTCAACGAGTCATGTAAATCTCTTGCTAGTCTCTCCCTTTCGTTAAGTTGCCCAATTAACAAATTATTTAAAGCTTCATAATGCTTAATTTTAAGATTTTTGTTGTAGCGATATATTAGTATAAAAAAGAAAAATGCAAGTAAAAGTAGAACAAAACTAAAAACCAATATAAGATTTAAGATTAGTTGAGCTTCTGTTTGCATAAAAAAGAAAACGAATATAAGACATTACAAATAATATTTCCAATAGTATTTAAAATTAAAAAAGTAATATGGAAACTTTCACTGTCAACCGATTTAATTTCAGACATGGGAAAGACAGAAATATAAAAAGTGATTAAAAAATACATTAATCGTGCAGAAAAAATCCAAAAAATTGAATTATTCAGGGGGCTGTAATTGAAGTTTTCAAACAATCCAAGTAAGACAATGAGTGCTTGTATAATGAACCCTGAATAAATTACTATGAAAATAATAGAATCGTAGTACTCATTAATATTTGTGAAAATTGGTATCGAAATTAATACAATACTTAATGAGGTTAAAAATAAATTAAATTGAGTTATAAATAGTTTTTGAGTATGAAAACGGTATAGAAACCAAGAAAAAAAAATAAATTCAAAAATTAGAAATAACTTAAAAGACCAAATGTTGTTGATGCCGTTAAGCCCAGTAATAACTGAAATTAATTCAAATAAACAAGAAATTACAATAAATAGAAAAAAAAAGGATTGCTGTAAATCAAGTCTATTGAATTTGATAATTCCTATAATTAAAGGAATTAACATAGAAATACTAGACAATAAAAGGACAAACATCCATTAAGAGTTTAACATATTTATTTTACTGCAAATATTTGGACATCTTAAACCATGTTCTGCGATTATTCCATTTTCCATATCGTCGCCATTTGCATCAGTTCCCACAATAACCATAGTAGGTTCGTTGTTTGCCTCTTGGGCATAGTAGATTCTAATTCCGACACAATTGGGTTGATTTAAAATAGATTGAATAGACGTTTTTCCATAATACAAAGCTATTGTAGAACCAGCTGGATGGTTGTTTCTGAAATTTGCTGTTAATTCTGCTGCATCGTGCAAGCTGATTTGGTGATTTTCATTTCCTGTTAATGGCATGTTATAATTTTTTAAATTGTTTAAGTTGCAATTTTAATTAAATAGTACTTTATAAACAAATTGATTCATGTTAGTGAAGTGCTTTTTTTTTCAAAGAATATTGATATTTTCAATAACTAAGGACACTTTTTGTTTTTAAGTATTTGATATTAAGAGTATTATAGGTTTTTTTAACCCAAAAGGTACATGATGATGTTATTTGTTTATTGCTATTATTAAGAAATGGGGTTGAGTGAAATTATACATAACTTTGCAAAATATATTTAAAAGAATTGAATTTTACAGATTTTAACTTCGAGTCCTCCTTACAAAGTAGTATTGAAAGCATGGGTTTTGTCAATGCAACTCCCATACAAGAACAAGCTATACCACTTATTTTACAAGGAAAGGATTTGATAGCATGTGCTCAAACAGGAACCGGAAAAACTGCCGCATTCTTGTTGCCTATTTTAAATAGACTGACCCAAGAACCCTCCGATCATACAGATACTTTAATTGTAGTTCCTACCAGGGAACTTGCCATACAAATAGATACCGCACTCCAAGGGCTTACTTATTTTTCGGGAATTAGTTCAATGGCTATATACGGAGGCAATGATGGAACCGCTTTTCAAAATGAGAAAAAAGCATTTGTGGAAGGTACTAATATTATAATAGCAACTCCAGGCCGATTAATAGCACACCTTAATATGGGTTATGTTAAGTTTCCCTTTTTGAAACATTTTATACTAGATGAAGCTGACAGGATGTTAGACATGGGTTTTATAGATGATTTATTCAAAATCATCAAGTTTTTGCCATCTAAAAGACAAACATTAATGTTTTCAGCAACAATGGCACCCAAAATAAGAGAGTTTGCTAAAAAAATGCTTACCAATCCTGCCGAAATCAGTTTGTCTATTTCCAAACCAGCAGCAGGAATTAGTCAAAGTGCCTATTTGGTTTTCAATAATCAAAAAAACAAATTGATTAAACATATCCTTAAGCAGAAAACATATCACAGTGTTATAGTGTTCGCAAGTACCAAACAAATGGTTAAAGTACTTGAACAAGAATTGCATAAAGATGGTTTAAAAGTAAAATCAATACATTCCGACCTAGAGCAAAATCAGAGAGAAGAAGTATTAAGGCTTTTCAAAAACAAACAAATTCAAGTATTGGTGGCTACCGATATTCTTTCTAGAGGGATAGACATAGATGACATTGGTTTAGTTATAAATTATGACATTCCCAATGAACCTGCAGATTATGTCCATAGAGTAGGTAGAACAGCCAGGGCAGAATCAAAAGGCGAGGCTATTACATTTATCAATGAGACCAAACAATATCTATTTGCAAACATAGAATCAATGATAGGCTATTCTGTAAATAAAGTTGAATTACCTGAATCATGGGGTAGTCGTCCTTTGTATCAACCCGAAAAGCCCGATTCAAACTTAAAGGATAAAAAACAAAGGCATCAAAAGCACAGAAATTAAAAGATAAAACAGTGTTTAATTAATGGCTTATTATATACGTATATATATAGGTGTAATAAATGACCCAAAATTTAATGCCATTAATCACTTACTTTATAAGGTGGGAGGGATGAAATCTTATTTTTCAGAACTCAATTTACCAATCATACAACTTGCATAACTTTTAAGTTGAAGTAATAAACCATTCTCTTCGGTTGCTTCAGGGTAACCAATCGCCTTTAATTGGGCAGTTATTGTATTGCGATTTTCAATACCTTGGTGAATAATGGTGATAGTGTGAGTGTCCAAATCAACATTAATTGAATCAATTCCACGCAATTCATTCAATTTGTTTTTAATAGAAGAGGCACAACCACCACATTTGAGGTTAGCAACAATAATATTTTCAGTCATAATAGTGTCAAAATTACCCAATAAATCCATTATTATCTATGATGACGGTCACATTTGGATATGAAATCGAATATTTTTACATAATTGTTAGCTTAAAAAGTAATTTTTTTCATTTTTTTTCAGCGTTAAAATTGTTAGTTAGAATGAGTGATATCAATGGATATAGATTGTTTAAATTGTTGAAAAAAGATAAAAAAATGTGAGATTCAAAAAATAAGCAAGAATTAATTTGGAAAGTATGGAAAAGGTGTTACTTTTGCACCCCGTTCTGAGAGAGATTGTTGAGTTGCTAGCGAGTTAGAAAAAAATAAATTATTTTTATTTTGTTTTTAATAAAAAAGCATTACTTTTGCAGTCCTTTTTTTAGAAAGGAAAGTTCTTTGAAGTTTAATAAGAAGAAATAGCGGACCTCAAAATACTTTGAGAAAAAGTCAGTCAAATTTTTTACAATGAAGAGTTTGATCC